>Ga0182014_10002558_pt1 | contig 22746 bp, 14 predicted proteins | sample 612S2DmetaG_FD_120489 | JGI IMG/M metagenome (GOLD analysis project Ga0182014, IMG submission 120489) | Permafrost microbial communities from Stordalen Mire, Sweden - 612S2D metaG | ecosystem: Environmental > Terrestrial > Soil > Wetlands > Permafrost | place: Sweden: Stordalen | collected...
CATATTTGGATTATATATTAGTATTTAATTTATTTATCAAATTACTAATAAATTTTATAATGTCTGGATATCTACTTCGTTATATAAGGCTATAACGAAGTAAATCAATAAACACAAAATCGCGAAAGCTACTGCGATTATTAAAATAAGACTTGTAAGACATTTTATCAAATCTGTATAATATATATCATTATTTAGTATTACTCAATCAAATTTCAATCTGAAATTTTTACGAGTTTATATTTCAATTTAATCTCTTTCATAGTAATATTTATTTATTAAATCATGATATTGATTGATAAGATTTTTGGAATAATTTATGATCGTAAGGTGCAGATAAGAGACACTTAAAAATCTTAAACAAGAAGATTCAAAAGGTTTTATAAGATTTAAACCTATTATATCGTATATTATTATATTTTTTTTATTAAAATTTTATAAATGTATTTATTTTTCTAATACTTTTTTAAGTACTTCCATTTCTTTTTCAAGTTCTTCCATTTTTTTAGATTTTTTAATTTTTTGTCTTAACTGGTCATCAAAAGCCAACAACCTTGCTTGATGTTGACTCAATTGCTTCTTTATTCATACATAGATTTCACTGATAGATCTTAATACTATCTGATAATTATAAAAGTAACCATCAACTATTAAATTTACAGTAAAATTTTTTTATTTTCGAAAAATCAAGTTCTTCATCATTTTTAACATTGATATAAATTAATAAATCTACAATATCTTCAAAAACACAGGCAATTTTCCTATTTTTTAATTCACCATAAGAATTTAATTCATTGTTAGCAAAAAAGAAGAATAAGTCTTTAATAGCCCTGCTAACACCTACATAAAATAAATCTTTGGAATCAGGAACATCTATTTTTGGTGTATTGTTATAAGGATTACATTTACGACATATAGTGTAATGTGGAATTTGATAGTTAACCATACCTATCATGAAGATATATTTAAATTCTAATCCTTTTACTGAATGTATAGTAGATAAAAATAGTTTGTCTTTAGCTTTTGATCTAATCATATCAGTCCAATCAATATCAATTTGTAAATGATTATAAAATGATTGTAAATTCTCCCAAGTTTCCGAAGAAGAATAATCTCCACCATCAAATTTTTTAGAAAAATTTTTAATCGTGATTAATATTAAATCGTCAATGGCATCAGAATAATGTTTTTCTATAATAAATTTAATTATTGCCCCTACACTTCCGTTTTTATGACGTTTTTCAATTAGATTCAAAACTTCATTAAATAGCTCAGAATATTGTTTATTAATAGATCTAAAATTATAATCTGTAATCTGAATATAATCAATGTTTGATTCATTTAATGCCTTTTTTAGTTCTTTAGGGGTCTTTTCTAATGGAAATAAAATACAAATATCATGAAGTTTTTCATCTTCTCTTTTTAATTCAAATATTTTCTTTATAATAGACCAATTCATTTCACTTATCACATCTCTGTTGTCTCTTGATCTAATAGAGGTATACATTTTGAAAGCTTCAGATACCGTGCTACTTGTTATACCTCTTAATCTGTCAGTTAGTAATTTTATTTTTAAAGACGCAGTCCTGTGATTTTCTGTTAATTCAAGCTCATCACAATCAAAATCTTCAATTAAGTCAACAATATTTTTAGGATTTGCCCCTTGAAATCTCATTATTGCTTGTCTTTCATCCCCAACTACAAAAACATTTCTTTTATTCCCCTTAGAATTAGTAGAAATCTCCTTAAATAATGAATATTGGATAAAATTAGTGTCTTGGAACTCATCAGCCAAAATATATTGATATTTATTAAATAGAATATCTTTAAATTTTGGATACGTTCTAAGAAGTTCTAAAGATTTGAATAGAATATAATTAAAAGTTAATTCATTTTTTGATATGAGTTCATTATGTATTCGTTTCTTCAATTTTTTACAGCCTTTAGCAGGTTCATCTATATTCTTGTTAGCTAAAACCGTCAAAGAGTACCACATATCGTAATCCTGTACTAATTTAGTGATCTCAAGTTCATTACTTTGATCATAAATCCTTTCAAAATGATTTCTTTTAAATTTGTGCTCAATATCTTCATTAATTATTGTAAAATTTCGTTCAACACCGACATAATTTCCATAAACCTTCAATAATTTATAAGACAGAGTATGAAAATTCATTATATCAATATAAACATCGGCAAAAGAAATTTCTTTATTTATCCTGTTTTTCATCTCATTCGCAGCCGCATTAGAAAAGGTTAATGCAAGAATCTTTCTAGGTGGCCTTAGTTCTGCATTAGAAATTATATATTTTATCCTTTCCGTTATTACATAAGTCTTACCATATCCTGGAGGTGCTGTAATAAACAATGATTTGTCAAGAGGAAATTCAACAGCTAATTTTTGTGAAGTATCTAATCCCAATTATATCACCAGATCTCTTGCTTTAGTAAATAACTTTTTATAACATGCAGGTATTTCTTCTTCTTTCATGTCAGAACAAAAATTTGACCAGAATAAGGAAGTTTTATTACCTTGTAATGTATCAATCAAAAGATTTTCATCAATATTTAATTTTAAATCTTCAAGTTCTAAATCATCCCAACAATCTAAGATCTCTTGATTATTCATATTCTGTGTTTCAGGAACATATTTTCTAATTAACCCTAGGTAACATCCGTCTTCAAAGCTTTGCATTAAAATCTTTTTTATTATTGACAAATTATCCATTGTATTAACTATCTCATGTTCAAAATCTGGCAAATCAGTTGTTTCATAAGGTTCGTCTTCATCTCTTAGTAAATAATCATCATCATTTCCATCTAGATCTTTATCTCTTATGGCCAAACATGTAGTAAACTGTTTAAGAATGATATAAACCATTTTCAAAGTTTTTTTACCATCAACATATATTAATGATAATCCTAATTCGTCTAAATCAATATTTGGAATTATTTTTGCCATTTCAGGTAAAGCACCGTATTCTGATTGCCCTTCTACAATGATAACTCCTCTTGACAAAAAAATTTCGGGATATGCTCTAAAAACATTGTCAAAATGCTTAAGTTTCTCTTTAGGTCTATATCCAGGAATATCTTTACATATGTTAGTAAAAAACTGATCATCAAGCCTTGTGATAAAAAATTCATTATTATATTTTTTTATAACACTTATCTCTGATTTATTAACTTGTGAGATTACAAAAGGTGAATGTGTAGTAATAATAAATTGTACATTTATTTTAAAATCTTCTAACCATTCATTTTGTTTCTTTTTAAGTTTGTTTATGAAACTTCTTTGGAGATGTGGATGCATATGAGCTTCCGGTTCTTCTAGAGCTATAATCAAATTAGTAATTTCTTCTCTAGAAAATTTAATATTTGATAATAATCGACTTATCTTTAAAGCAATAACAAAAGAATTTTGGAATCCAGTTCCCTGTTTTAAGATCGGAGTATCTTCTAGATAAATTTTTGAATCATCTAAAAGGTCTGTCTCTTCAATTTTACCTAGTTCGAGATTCAAATCACTATTGGTAGGTACAAATAGAGACAAATTATCTTCCAATAAACTTCTAATTTCATCCATGCTTTCTAAGCCATTGACAATTGACTGTAGTTCAATTAATTTATTTTGGATATCTATCTTATGCTTGATATTGGTAATATTCTCTTTTAAACTACTTAATTCCGACGGGATACGGTTTAAATCAATTGCATTAAATTTTGGAGTTTCTGATATTAATTCACTATGAATATCGGTTAAATAATCCAGTAAATCCACATCTATAGATTCATTGTGATCAATATACAAGGATATAATTTCTACTGAACTTTTGAGTTGTGTTTCAATAGGTTTGAGGAAGTTTTTATTATAATCTTTAAAAATTTGTTTTAAATCGCCTTTAGAATGTTGGGTTTCTCTCCAAACATCCCTATATGCATCAATATAATGAAAAGGAATAAATTTTTTATGTTTAAACTCAAATGGTTTACCCTTAATATTATCAGAATCATCATCTCTTAAAAAGAAAATTTCAACTTTAGCTTCGTTATTATCTTCATCCCATTCTGCTATAAGTTTTATGCTTAATTTTTTGTTTTCAATATCAATACCGGCAGATACAAATGCTACTTCATTTATTTCATCCAGCTCAACGAAGTTAATTTGAATTGTCAACTTTACTGCACGCTTGTGAGTATTAGTATCTACATAAAAATCTTCTTCAGAGAATTTAATGCTACGTGGACTTTCATTCATATTAAGAATTTTATATATTGCCCTTAGAATGTTAGTTTTTCCAACATTGTTCTCTCCTACTAAAACATTGAAATCTGAAAATTTTAAATCTAAATCATTGATATTTCTAAAGTTTTTTATACGAACTGATTCTAATTTGATAAAATCTCCCCCAATCAAAAATTAACTCTAATGGAATATATTACTTGTTAAATACATGCCAATATAATCAAATTCTTAATGTAATTTGTTGTTGATCAAATTGACTGCCATAAGCAATCGATGGAATTAACTATTAATCAAAAATTTCATATAAAAAAAATATTCACTTTCTTCTTTTAAATTAATTATTTCTTATTTTGCTCTCAAAGTTTAATTAATACTACTAATTTTGCTCTAATTCTTTGAAATACATTCGTTATATGAAAATATCAATGTAACATATTTTAATCTAAAACAAATAATCAAGAGGATTTATACGTTATTAGATTAGATAATATATGAGTATTATGTCAATAGAAGTAAAATGTCAAACATGTGGTAAATTATTTAAAGTTAAGCCTTATAGGGCAGATACTGCTAAATATTGTAGTCATAAATGTAGACAAAAACAGGTAGAAATCAAATGTGAATATTGTGGGAAGAAATTCCAACTTGTAGCAAACAGGGCTGAAAAAGCCAAATTTTGTAGTCCAGAATGTTTTCAAAAATCTGGTGGCCCTCGAGATAAAAAAGTTACAAGTACTTGTCAAACATGCGGAAAAATATTCAAAATTAAACCATCAGTACTAGAAAAGGGACATGGTAAATTTTGCAGTTTGGAATGCAGATATCCTCCAAAAATAGAAACTAAATGTTTACAATGCGGTAAAATATTTAAAACCCATCCTTTTAGGATAAGAGATGGTATTAAATTTTGCAGTAAAAAATGTCATAACAAATCACTGGAACAAAAAGTAACCATAACTTGTGAAATTTGTGGAAAAATCATCATATCACAACCTGCAATTATAAAACGAGGTCGTAGATTCTGTAGTTTGCAATGTTTTGCAAAAAGTCGAGAAGATCAAGTTGATAGAATTTGTAAAAATTGTGGAAAATATTTTAAAGTGCGTATTGGTATTATTAAATCTGGTCAAGGTAAATTCTGTAGTAAAAAATGTCAAAATGAGTATTCAATAGGTGAACATGCCTCTGGATGGAAAGGAGGTATTTCTTTTGAACCATATTGTTCTAAATTTAATGAAAAGTTTAAGGAACGTGTAAGAAATTTTTGGAAACGTAAATGTGGTATTTGCAATAAGCGTGAGAGTGAAGAGAATATGAGATTACATGTACATCATGTAAATTATGAAAAAATGGTTTGTTGTAATGATACACCACCTTTGTTTATACCATTGTGCCATTCTTGTCATTCTAAAACAAATTCTAATAGGATTGGATGGGAATTTAATTTAACCGAATATATTATGATTTATTTTGATGGTGAAAGTTATTTAAAAAAATAATATTAGTTTTAACTTAATCACTTAGGATTGAAGTTTCAACTCTAATAATTGATTGACAATTACTCACTCGATTAATAGATTTGTTAGTTGATAAAATTCCACTATTAATTAATTACTAAATCAAAGAAATTAACTTATTAACTTTATAATTTCTTGTTTTTTCCTTGATTGATCTAACGTCCGGATTGATTCTTTGAAATAGCAAACAATAGACAACTTACAACTCACCACTTAAACAAAATTGGGGTATATGTAAAACATTAAGTAAATATTAAAAATAAGTATTATAGGATTATATTTAAATGAAAAGATTTATAGTTACTTCCGAAAAATAAGAATACATTCAATTAATGTTATTTATTTCTTTATGCTAATGGGGATTATGGGAATAGTGGTTTGAATATGAATGACCTTGATTTTAAAGTGTTATATGAAGATAATCATTTGTTTTCTAAATTGGGTGAACTTAAGATAAATAAGAAAAAGTTAGAGACACCTTCTTTGTGGTTAGGTCATCTGATAGATCATAAACCTAAACTCTGGGAAAGTAGTAATTTGGATAATCTTATGGTAAATGCTTATTTCATTTTGAAAAAGGCTTCTACTTATGAAAAAGTATGTGATATGGGTATTCATAATTATCTTAATTTTGATGGTTTGGTTATGATGGATTCAGGGGGTTTTCTTTTTCAAAAGAAAGAGGAAATGAGTTTAGATCCTCTTAAAGTGTTGGATTTGTATGAAAAGTCTAAACCAGATATAGGTGTTGTTTTAGACCATCCATTTGATCCCAAAAGCTCTAATAAAGCTAATCAAAAAAGATGGGATATCACATTAAAAAACACAAAAACTATGGTTGAAAGTAATAGTAAAGTTCCTTTAATGCCTGTACTCCATGGTTATTCTTTGAAAGAATTGGGGAAGGCTTGTTCTGATATAAAAAAGATATGTGATGATCCTAAATTGATTGGAATAGGAAGTCTTGTTCCTTTAATTTTTAGCACTAATGCAGGTTCTAAAAGATTTCCTGATTGTATGCAATTTGTTATGCAATCTATCAAATTAATTAGAAGTGAATTTCCAGATGCTATGATACATGCATTTGGAATCGGAAGTACATTAACTATGCATCTTATGTATTCAGTTGGAACAGATTCATTAGATTCAACAGGTTGGAGAATAAAAGCAGCATATGGTATGATACAATTACCCGGTGTATCAGATAGACATGTTAAAACTAGAAACAACGGACGTAGGCATTTAGATAATGCTGAACAGAAAATATTAGCCAATTGTGAATGTCCAACATGTAAAGGAAATAGTATTGATGAACGAATGAAGATCTTAGATGAAAATTTCATACCCCGAGCAGTTCATAATGCTTGGGTGTTTAAAAAAGAGGAAGAGTATTTTAAAAATGCTTTAAAAGACCGTAATACTCGTAAATTTCTTGATAAACGACTTAATAAAAGTTATTACTCCAAATCCTTTAATTATTTGATTGATTCAAAAGAAGTTAAAACGTTAAGTGGTTGGATTTAAATGAATCTTACAGAAATCGAAGAAATCAAAAGAAAAATGGAATTTAATAAAACAGAATCTGAAATAATTACAAAACTCGTCAACACAGCTAATATAAAAGGTGCAAAGTTCGAGAAGGAAAATAAAAAAATTTATAAAACTGCTAAAAGATTTCTTGAAGAAATTGATGATAAAGAAAAAATTATTTTCTCAGAAAAAGACATTGAAAAAACGGATTTTTCTAACTGTCGGGCTGTAGGTATAGATGGAAGTTTATTCCCTATAGGGGGAGTTGGGGGAAAATGGTACATACCATACGCAATAGTAAGGATTTTATATGAAAATGGAATTCACGAACAACCGATAGTTGATATTTATGATTCCAACATAGACGAATTAGATGAAAAAGATTATAATAATATAAAAACTGAAGCTTCACATAGGATGTTATTACGTGAAACTACTGCATTAGAGGATTGGGTTAATAAAAAAAAGAAATCGATAATTTTTATTGATGGGCCGGTCATAGATCCACCTTCATGGAAAGCAAATGATTATGTAAAAAATCGCTGCAATGTCCTTAAAAAAGGAATTGCTAATTCTCTAATTATTGGTTGTGTAAAACAATCCAGAGATCAATTTTTTATTAGAGAATTCGAAAATATACCTAATTTAAAAGTTAAATTAGATAATTTTCCTAGTGATCAACATTTATTTGCTTATTTATTCTCACTTTATCGTGAAGCTGGACATGATGGATTTTTATTTTCTAAAGCAATATTTCCAAAAGATTCTACATTTGATTTCTATAAAAAACATGGTGTTACTGTTTTCTCATTTTTTTTCCAAAAAAGGATTGATTCTAAAATTTTACGCCTAGATATCCCTCTTACTGACGATAAAATCGAAAATAGTGATATTATTTGTAAAAAAGCTGCTATGGCTGCTTCAGATTGGCAATATCCACAACAATACATACCTGTTCCTGTTGAATTAGCACATCAAAAATGTACTATCAATGAAGGAACAGCAGAAGTATTATATGATGAAATAATAACACGAGCACATAATAGCTCAGTTAACAATCAACTAATTATTAATCAATTGAGGTGAATAAAATGTCTGATAAGGAAGGTTTGGGGATAATATTAACTGGAGCTACAACTAGAGAAGCAAAATGTCAGTTGCTTGAAAATGCAGAAAAGGGAAAAATTAAAGAAGGTATTTTAATATTAGTTCAGTCAAAAGAAAAGGGAAAAAACCCCATACTTGCCCGAATATCTCAAATAAAACCTCACAACGCATTTTACACAGAAGGAGATCCTTGGAGTGAAGCCCGTCGAAAAGGAATGGATATACCTGAAGGAATTGCTCGACAATATGAAATATGTAATTTAGAATTGTTAATAGAATTACCTAGCGGAGAAATAACATATCCTCCACGTCCTGGAGACACTATCACAAGAATTGATCCAAAAGCACATGAAGAAGATATTTTTGGAGTTACTCGAGATAAACAAGGTTATTCTTGGTACGGATCATTAAGTGGTTATGAAGACGCTCCAGTTCCATTAGATATCGAAAAAATACCAATGCATATGGCTGTTTTTGGTACAACTGGTAGTGGAAAGTCGTATGATACGGGTAGTTTAATTGAAAAATTCATGGAAATAAAAGCCTCAGAAAAATATTCAGTTTCATTTCCTATGGTAATAATTGATGCTAATGGAGATTATAGCGATTATGCTAATTATTTTAAAAATAAAGATGACGATGATGATCATTTTAGACCGGTAGGCTGGGTTAAACGCTTTGTTTTTCCACATGTAACTAGAAATAATCCAAATTTATCACGAGAGGAACCTATAGGGATTGATCTTGATATTCTAAGTACACAAGAATTGTCTGAGACAATTATTATGTATTATAAAGGAGGTTTGGAAGGTTCTGAAATGCAACTTCATGGAATTAAAACTTTATTTGATACTATGAAATTGGAAGGTGCAAATTCAATTCATAATCTATTTGCTGATCCCGATAAATACGAAGAATTGTTAGAAACCTTAGAAAAGCTTACAAAATCAAAGAAAATCCCATTCCAATCAAAACCTTCTATTATTAGAGCATTTGAGAAATTTATGGAAATTGAAGAGAAATATCACCTTCTTTCAACAAAGTCAAAATTAACAGATCCTTTATTCATAGATGAAATAACAACAGAAGGTGGAATTGCAATACTTGATTTTTCTGAAGATGGTGCTACAAGTGTTGAAATCCAAACTAAACAGTTAGTAATGACTTATATTGCTTCATTACTCTTTACTAAATTTACAAAATTCAAAATTGAAGGAGGAAGTAGATTCTTGATTTTCTTAGTTGAAGAAGCACAGAACTTCATCCCTTCACAATCATATCCTATTGGTTCTAGTCTTGCCAAAAATAAGTTATCTTTGATTGCAACTCAAGGCAGAAAATTTGGACTTTCTTTATGTTTAATCACTCAAAGACCATCTTTTGTAGACAAAATTGTTTTATCAATGTGTAATACTTTCTTTATCCATAGAATATCACCCGGAGATGTTTCATATGTGGATAGTATAACCGGCGGATTACCTTCTTCTATAGCTAATAGAGTCACAAGGCTCGGCCAGGGCGAATTAATATTAACCGGTCAAATGAATAAAGTTCCCTTCCCATTATTATTACATATCCCCGGTGATAGAATTGTACCACATACTGCTGGTACTACTAATGTTATAAAAACATTAGTCAATTTGAGGAGGAAGTACTAATGAAGACCAGATTATTTAAACACATACCTGGTGATCAGGGAGTAGCGGGAGCAGAAATTTCATTTCCAGGATATTCCGATATTAAAATAAAAAGTCGGGAACAATTTATTTATCAAATAAAAGATTTTATTAATTTTAGTAAAAAACATGCTAGTGGAAGTAAAGCCTATCCAATTATTGGTGAATGGGGTCAAGGAAAAACAGATTCATATTTTAGGTTTATAAAACCTTACGTAGAATCTATGGGAGATCATGCATTTTATGTATCTACATCCACTTTATCTAGAACTTATAAGAATAGAGATGTTAATAATGTTGCAGATAAAACAAATTTAGTATCATTAAAATTATTGGCTTGTTTGTTTGAAGGAATTAGGTCTGAAGCAAGATGCGAAAATTCCACAAAACTCCCTATTTTGGAAGAATATCCAAATCCCGATACATATATAAGGGATATATTAAATGATTTAACAGAAAAAAATAGTAAGAAAATATATATTTTTCTGGACGAATTTGAAGAAATATTAAATCAAAAAGAAGAAATATTAAGGGATATCATATCAGGAATAAAGGAAACTATTAATGGTAATTATCAATTAATACATGCGAGTGGAGAGTTTAAGTCATCTATTCATATTTTTATGGGCATTACTCCTGATGCTTTATATAAACTTCGTACAATGGAAGGAACTGAAGAGATCTTTGGTGGCCTACTTAGAAGATTAAGTGCTATAGAATTGAAGGGACTTAACCGAAAAGAAGGTATTTTTTATTTAAAGGGGCTTTTAGAAGAGTCTTATGAAAATGATATGCCTACTCCTTATCCCATTGAAAATTATGGTTTATTTAATACTTTATTCAAAATAAGCCAAAAAAATATTGGCAACCTTAGGAAGTTATATACTAGTTTGTTTAATTCTTTAGAAAATGAAGAGTTGCTAAATGTACTAGATTATCATAATTTATTGGAATTTTTAGAACGGAACAAAGTTTTTGTTTATGGTTCTCAAGCCCCTTGTATAGAGAAGGATACATATTATAGAATTCTTGATTATTTAGAAGAACAAAAAAATGAAGAAGAAGGATTAGTAGCAGTTGAGCTTTTTAAATTATTATTAGCAGACTCTAAACCTATGGACGCTGAAGATTTGGCTCAGAGGTTAAAAATCGATAAAGATTTAATTTTAAGAGGAATAACAATTATTAATCGTAATATTAGCGAAAATGAACAAATAAAAAGTTCTATTTTATCTTTATCTCCTTTAAAAAATGATAAAAAACTTGAAGATATAACAAACGTAGTTTTTAAACGTGACATAGTAGAAGATGAAGCAAATGAAAAATTAGAACTTGTTTTAGGTGATAAAAAGCCTTATCGTGAATACCTTGATGAGTTTATAGATAGGATAACGTTTTTTGATTTAAATTATGATAACAATAATGAATTAACATCACAAATATATCTACCTTTTTCCGAAACTGACACAAGAATGTTTTTTAAAAATGAAATCTTAGATGAAGAAGCAAGAGAAATTTCATTAAAATTTAAAGATTTAGTGGATAATACTAAAATTCAATATTTATCCAATGATTTAGTCCAAAATTTAATCTATCCTACACCTATACCTCGAGATCTGAACTTTATCAAAGATAAAGAAACTAAATTGGAGATTTGGAGAGATGTTTTAAAGAATCATACAGAATATTACGAAAAATATATTTCTTATGCATTTTTAAATACTTTGATCAAATCAGATATATATTCAATCCCTGAAGGAAAAATAGAAAATTATGATGAATATGCTATATTTGAACTAACAGAAAAACAAACTAAATCTAATATTAAGACATTATTATATTCTGTTAATGGAGATGTCAAAGCAGAAGATGTTAATTTCATTACTCGGATTTTATCTGACGATATTAGTATTAATCTTGCTTTATTATTAACTGGAGGAGATTTCTCTAAAAAAGCATCAGAATTACTAGAAAATAATAACGAAATATTAGGAATTCATGTACATCCTACAATATCTAAAACCCTTATTTGTACTGCAATTGCACCAGAAAAATATGAAGGAAAAGTTGATAAAGATCTACTTATTTCAATATCAAAAAAAATTGTACAAAAAGACTTTTTGCTTGACGAAAAAATAGATAATTGGTTGGATATTCAGTTAGAAAACGGGCTTGTCGTAGAACAGTTAGAAACTTCATCTAATACAAATAAAAATTTAGCTGATTGTTTAAAATTTTATATTAATTATGAAAATGAATATTACAGTGCTAAAGAAATATATGAAAAGAATAAGCCTATTATTTCAGGATTTAAGAAGTATAAATCAGCAATGACAGGATTAATTGGTTCTGATTTTACAAGTAAATCAGTTGAAGATTTAAGTGTAGATTTGTATATTAATGGTTTTTTAAGTAAAAAAAATTCAAAGTATACCATAAAAAAACATCCTGTAGAAATTAGACTTGAAAAATTATTCAATAAAGAAAGAAAAATTTATTTCGATGACTTAAATAGCTCTTTCATAATAAGGGCAGGAAATAAAAATGTTTTAGAAGAGTTATTTTTAAATATACTTGTTTATAGGGGTAAAATAGAACTTGGAAAAAAGAAAAAAGGTGAAAAAAAGAATTACGTATTAGTGAATACTGAACAAAATGTTACTGTACTAAAAAGAGAGTATAAAAAATTTAAAGAATTTGTAGATAAAGATAATTACAAAACAGCAGGACATATCTTTGTATCTAAAGATAGAGGCAGTAATATAATATTCTTAGAAGAACTTTACAACTTTATTAATAACTTATTTGAATCAATAGAAACACTTGAATATTCTCCGGATGATGAAGAATTGAGTAAAAAATTGGTCATAGCTGATAAATTAATAGAATATTTTAATAAAAATTATAAAACAGATATTAAAGAAGCATTTGACACAAAAATTGAATATAAAAAAGAAATTGATGCAACAATGTCAGATTTGGAAAATATTTTTCTAAACATTGATAATAATACTCTTAAAATATTAAACATTAAATTTAAGCAAGGTAATGATTCTATTCAAGAGTATAGAAAGTTAAAAAAACATTTTGATGATTTTAATCAATGTTACAATAAAGAAATAAATAAAGATGAAATTGTTAATTTAAAAGACTCTTTAAGTGAAAGTGAAATTAATGAGTTTAGATTTGATGTTAAACCATCAATAAATGCACATTTTTTTAATTTGAATTTGTATATACTAAAAAAATTTAAAACGAAATTTGAAGATACAGCTAAATCTGTAAACAAACAGCTTACAAGAAATCAAGATAGTTTTAAAAATATAAATAATGATATTGTTGCACTAAAAAATCAATTTAAAATGATTAATACCCAAGAGAAATATAAAATATCCTATAAATTATATAAGGATATATCATTTTCAGATTTCAGTAAAAACAAGAAAGTCGAATTAGTTGAGAATATCACCCTATCTGAACTAGAATATCGTACTGAATCAAAAATGGAGAAAATAAGAACAAATTTGAGAGAAACAATAACCAATATTAATTCAGTTGAGGAAACTTTAAACGAAGAAATAAAGCTAGTAAACTCCATTGAAGAATATAAAAAAAATTTTAATATTATTAAAGATATTTTTGATTGCGATTGGTTAAATGAATATTTTAATACTTATCAACAAGATGTATTGAGAATTGAAAATGCATATCTTAAAAGTGATCCATTAGAACTAAAAAAACAAGACAAAAAACCTTCATTTTTTGTTGAAAAATGGAAAAAAAATCTCGATAGTAAGTATAATAAAGGAATAATTGAAGTATGGGCCTATTTTATTTCTAAAATTATGCTAGATGTCTCAAAAATGAAAAAAAGTATAAAAACAGTAAGCCAAATGCAAAAAAATGCTGGAAAAGATTTTGAAAAAGAGGATAAAGACAAAATTGAGGATATATTAAATAATTTAGAAAAAATAAAAACAATAACTAAAAAACCTCTAAATGAACAGCATTCTGCATCTTTTACAAAAAATATGATGGTAGAAAATCAGAATAGTTGGAGAGATATATTAGATAAATATTTGGATAAATATGAACAAAAGCTTTTAGATATTATTGAAGAATTGTCTCATGGATCAAAATGGATTGATTTTGATGATATTTGTGATAAAGCTCTTGAAGATAATATAGATAGGAAAACTTTACAGAAATCTCTTGAAGAATTGGTTTCAAAGAAATATATCCAAAAAGGTTTCTCGATTCTATAAGAATAAAAAAAAAATTATTCTTTTATATCGATTAATCCTATTCTTGAGATGTAATAAATTGGAATTTTACTATACCATAACATTTCAAAATAAGGATGAGATAATAAGGGACTGGGATAATAAAAAATAAGCTTTTTAAACCCATATTTTTTAATCTTTTTTCTTATTTTAATACCTAATTCTCTTTTATTTTTATAAGTAAGTTCATTGGGATGTATATCATAAAATTCCAATTTTTCATTATACATATGGATTCCATATTTATCTGAAATAACCCCATATTTTAGATCATATTTTTCAGCAAATTTATAGAAAAGGTTGTTATATCTTCCCTGATAAAAATTTTTGGGAATTCCTTTTTTTAGAGAATTTTTTGTTTTAGAGCAAGAAGTAGTCCAAATTCCATCAGAAGGTATCTGATCAAATTTGGTAATGTAATTAAATTTATATTCATTTATTATAACATCTTTCCAGAGTTTTGAATTAGGAATTTTAGGTGGTAATCTCATTAAAGTTTCTCCAGTAGTGATGGATTTATATAAGTCCCATATATTTCAAGACAAATTCTTTTTTATCACCTAAAATAGTTTCAGATTCATTATAACATTTTTCAAGAACATCTTCAAATTCTTTATCTGATTTCCATAAACTTTCAACAAAATCAAATCCAAATTCATTTGTTATTCCTCGTAAAACGTAACAACAAACGAAAAGATCGTCTATAAATCCATCAGGTCCATAAATACTTTCAGGGATGACATCTAAAGGAGCAACAAAATATCCTAAAGCGGCACAGATTTTTAATCGATGTTCAGAACTTAAAACTTTTTCATTTAAGATATCTGTTAATAATTTTAGTAAAATGGGACTATAATCAATAATTTTATTATAGTTACCATGGTAAGATTTTAAGTAGTTTTCAATTATTTCGTGATAATCTTGATAGTTATCCAAAATTTAACCTCCATATTATAGTATATATAAGCTATAATGATTATTTAATAGTATTAGTTAGCTTTGTTAAAAATTGTATGGGAAACTTTTATAATGATTAGTTACGAAATTTTTGAGGATATAGTAGTTGAAAAAATTGGACGTAATATTCGTTCTACTGGTGATATGGAACAGTATCGTGCTATTAAGTATTCTAAGGATTCTTCTTTGTTTATGGTTGCGGGTCCGGGCAGTGGTAAGACTACTGTTATGGTTTTGAAGATTCTTAAATTTATTTTTGTTGATGGGGTAGATCCTGCAAGTATTGTTGCTACTACATTTACTACTAAGGCTGCTTTGGAATTGAGTTCTAGGATTTATGATTGGGGTAATGTTATAATTAAATCATGTGATGATGAAAATGTGGATTTAAAACATTTTTTGGATGATATTGATTTGAATCAGATAATTATTGGTACTCTTGATAGTATTTGTTTTGAGATTTTGAATAGGTTTAGAGAGCCGGGTATGGCTCCACCTGTTTTAGTTGATGATTTTGTTGCTAATTCTTTGATGTTGCGTTTTGGTTTGTTTAATGGTAATCGTCATGATGATGAGGATCTTGAGAATTTTTTGAAAAATAGAATTGTTGGTTCTCCTAGGCGTTTGAGTATTGCTAAGAAAAGTGAGTTACTTTTAGAGTTAAAAAATAGGTTTTATGATGATAATGTTAATTTTAAAGTTTTTTGTGAGGATTATGATCATGTTGGTGCTAAGGTAGCTTGTGATGCTATTGGTAATTATATTAAAACTCTTAATGATAGGGAAATTTTGGATTATTCGACTTTAGAGAATCAGTTTTTGGTGAATGTTAAAGATGGTAAGTTAAAGAAGTTTTTGGATTCTATTGAAGTTGTTCTTGTTGATGAGTATCAAGATACTAATTCTCTTCAAGAACGCATTTATTGTGTATTAGCTAAAGCAGCTATTAGTAATGGTGGTGGGATGGTTGTTGTTGGTGATGATGATCAGTCTTTGTATCGTTTTAGAGGGGCTACTGTTGATTTATTTGTTAATTTTAGGAGTAGATTTGAAAATAGTCTTGATGTTGAATTTGAAGTGATTAAACTTTCTAATAATTATCGATCAACTGATGAGATTGTGGACTTTTGTAATATGTTTGTTAATTTAGATGTTGATTATAAGGATGCGCGAGTTGCTGATAAAAATGATATTATATCTGCTAGGAAAAAAGGTTATGTTGATTATCCAATTTTAGGTATTTTTAGAGATGACTTAGAATCATTATCAGAAGCTATCTCAAATTTTATTAATGATATTTTACATCGCAAATTGGATATTGATGGAATGGATCTTTTTATTAATCCAGAAAGTGGTTCTGTTAATGATATTTCCTTTCTATTTTCGTCTCCTAATGAGTATAATAGTTATAATGGTATTAGATTACCGCATCTTCTTAAAAAAGAGTTAGCACTTTTGGAGAGTCCTATAACAATTTTTAATCCTCGTGGTCAAAGTTTGGAGAAAGTTGATGACGTTAGTATATTGTGTGGTTTAGTTTTGGAATGTATTGATCCTGTTAATGATGTTCAAGATCAGATCGATAATTTACCTCAAGATGCTGTTGATAGAATTAAAATTTGGCGTGAAAGAGCTTATGATTATCTTGCAGATGATCCTGAACCAAAGGATAATTTATCTTTAAGAGATTTTGTTGATGCTTGGCAAGATAGAGAACCTAAAGGTAGAAAAAAATGGAAGAAATTGGTTTCTATTTTAGATTTAGTTTATAAGCTTATTAGATGGATTCCTAATATGCAAAATGATGTTGAAGGTTTGGTCTATCTTGAGGCTATTACTAAAACTATCAACCAAACTGCTTTATTTAGTTATTATGGTGGAAGTATAGATTTTACTGATGAAGAAAGTGAAGAAAGATCTGTTAAAGAAGCGATTTGGTCTATTTTTGTTCCTTTAGCTACAGGTGCTATTGATATTGATGAGGATTTGCTTGAGAATCTTCCAAAAGATAGATTAAATTTTATGTCTATTCATCAAGCTAAGGGTTTAGAATTTCCGCTTACAGTAATAGATGTTGGTTCTGAATTTAAAACTAATCATACAAGCCAAAGATTTAAAAGATTTCCTAAAGAAGGTAATAAAGATTGTAGAATGGAAAATGAGCTCAGAAAATATTCTAAATCCTTAAAAGTACCTGAGAGATCAGAGCTAGATAGATCATTTGATGATTTAATCCGAAAATATTTTGTAGCATTTAGTCGTGCACAAGATGTTCTACTTTTAGTCGGACTCACATCCAGCATAGAAGATTCTATCCCTAATATTGCTACTGGATGGGATAGAAAAGGTCAATATAAAAAATTTAATAAAATAAAATTTATCTGAGGTGATTTTTTCATGGTTTTATCAGTTAGATCAGAACCTTTTATAATACCCGAATATAGTTTAACAGGAGATATGTTATCATTTCTTTCATGTCCTTTACATTATCGGTATCAAAACAAAGGTAATTTACCTTCAGCTGATCCATTGACACTGTATTTTGGAGAATTTATACACGGATTTATGGAAGAAGCATATATTGAATGGGAAAAAAATAAAAAAGACTTTCCATGGGATTGGAAAAATGATATTAGACCAATAGAACTATTAATAGATAAAAGACTAAAAACAAGAGGTGTAAATCCTCCAGTGCATATGTTTTGTCCACATGATGAGAATTATAAACGTAAAGGTCTATGTCCCGATGAAAATCATCCCCATAAACTTACCGCCAGCAAAAGAACTGAATCTATGATTAACATTTGGGGTCCCCATTTATTTCATTTAATAGATGATGCAGAAGTTAAACTAAAAGGTTTAAGAAAAATTCCTAATTACAAAAAAGAAATTAATCGATCCGAATATTATGGAATAAAAGGTGTAGTCGATGTTGTAAGTTCTTTTAATTTAAATGAAGTATCATCATCAAATTTAATTTTCAAATTTTTAGAAGATGACCTAACTTATAAAAAAAAGATGACAGAATTGAATCTAGACGAATTTGAGATAATAATTGATTATAAAGGTATGAAAAGACCAGCATTAACATCTGAAAAATGGAAACACCATGAATGGCAAGTACAAACATACTCATGGCTCCGTAAACGACAAAAACAATCAAAACCAGTAATAGCAGGAATCCTTTTTTATATAAACGAATTATATCCCTCCAAACAAGGATTACAAGAACTAAAACATGATATAAAAAAGAACATAACAGATATAAAACCATCTGAAGACGATTATAACAAATTAATGAATTGGAAAGTCGAAGATAAAATCCCAAACTTCTCAGAAGAGTTTAAAATCAAAAGATCCATAAGAATCATAACAATTGAAAACAAATCAATAGATGATTCCTTAAAAAACTTTGATTCTACCATTGAACAAATTGAAAAATGCATATACCAAGAAAAAAAAGGTAAAAATCTTAAACAAATTTGGTGGGCAATTGCAGAAAAAAACAAATGCATAAGTTGCGATTTTAAAAGCTACTGCGACAAATGTCATCCTGAAGCTAAAAAATTAGAAATCCCTTAAAAATATATTATAATAAAGCCAATTTTCTTTTTAAATAATTTTCTAAAATATTTTTTTTTATATACTTCTTAGTGATAAATTCTTTAATCATTTCAGATTCGTTATTTTTCTTAGCTTGTATTAAAACATGATCAAGAATAGTATCATATTGTTTACATATTAAAGATATATTTTTAAATTTCTCTTCTGTTTCATCCTTCACCTTTATTTCGTTCAAATATCTTATAATTTTTACTAAATATTTTATTGATATTTGTTTTCCCCTTTTATTCTTATACTCATATGAATAATCATAAAAAGTTTCAAATGAGGATAAGAAAATTTTTAATACCGAATAATCTTTATAATATATTGATTCTTGGGAGATCTTAAAAAATTTAAGTCCAAAAATTTCAACCATCCTCGCATTAGAACTTTTGATCGAACTTTTTAAAATATCATCCAAATCATAGCATATTAATTTTAATGATCTAAACTGTTCTTTTGATTTTAAAAAGTTTTTATCATTTGATTTTAGACTGTCTTGGTCTATAAAAATCATATAACGAATTAAACCTTCAAAGTAAATATTAATCAACTTTTCAAGTTTGCTTTCTTCATTTTTATTTATAGAATCTATTAATGAATCTTTAATTTCATCTAAAAAAGGTTTTATATCAATATTTTCTATTTTAAAAATTTTATCAAAATTAGATTTTAGTTTATCCATATCATAAACTTCTGATGTATAAAATTTTATACTAGAACTATATGACATCTTAGGAGGAGGTATGATAATAACTCCAAATAATTGATCAGATATGGGGTTTTTTATAATATCCCTTAGTCTCTCCAATGATTCATAATCAATCTTTGTAATAAATGATTTAAAATCTATTTTATTAGAAGACTCGATATTAATAAGATCATTAGGTTTGTATAAATCATTCAATGAATTATCAATTTTAATTAAATAAGAATCACTTTTTTCAATGAATGATTTTATTACATTCTTACTAACTTTTTCGACCATAACATGTTCTATTAATTCTCTTACAAACTTTTTAATAATAAATTCATATAATCCATCATTTGTAAGAAGTTTTAGAGTTCTCAAAACCAGCAAAGCAGATTGAAAAACTGATATTAAAATTAATAAAAATTCTAAGTATGGAAAATAATTGCTGAGATTAATTAGGAAATTGGAATTTGAAAAAGAGAGGAAATATAAAAAAATTATTCCTGTTAAAGAGAATACTACTACTATAAGTGTTTCCAATGGCTTCAACTTGTCAAAATAATAACTAACAACAAACGAAGGATTTTTACTAGTAATAGCATTGATAACTAATAAATTTAATGGAATGATTAATGCAACAAGAGATAATGGAATGGTAATACCTTCTTCTAATATCACATTTAAACCATTAGTAGCAGAATTAGAGTTATTCACATGTACTATATTATTCAAAATATTTAAATGCAAGAATAATAAAGTAATTGCTCCGGATGCTATCAGAGGAGAAAATAATATTAAATAATCTATTATAATTTCTTTGCTATAAGGTTTAATTAAAAAACATCTAATTTTTAAAAACATATAAAGAGTTATAATATTACTCGAATATAAATTATCGTAAAATAAACTCTTTAATTAACTAGATTTGTTAAATATTGACTTTAAAACATCAAATGAATTTAAAATCTTATAGTTTTAAATTAATTTTAAGAATGATAAATTTTATAAATAGAAGCTTTGATGATGATGAAATTAGAATAAAGTTATTATATAAATAAATATTAGAAGTATTTTTGAAGCATTTATAATAATTTTGATTATTGTTGATATTGTTTTGGTAATGTGGATTACATTTGTTCCTGTGAATGCTTCTTTGTCTACTACTATAATTAATTTTGATTTGGTAGTTTGTGTCATACTATTCTTTGATTTTATTTATAGAATGAGCCAAAAAGATGACAAGAAAGCATTTATTAAAAAAAATTGGCCTGATATCATAGCCATGATTCCGTTACAAGCTTTTGGAACAAATATTCCTTATGTTAGATTTTTTAGGTTATTTAGATTATTAACTTTATTTAGAAGAGATTACAAGTACATAACCGGCTTTTTTAAACAAACACATATAAATATTGCAATAGGAATGCTACTTTTCACCATTTTTGCTGGTACAATTATATTTTATATTTTAGAACATGGAATTAATCCCCGTGTTCATACAATATGGGATTCAATGTGGTTTACAATCACAACAATGCTTACAGGAAACAGTGAAATTAATCCAGACACATATTATGGCAAAGTGATTTCAGTAATAATAATTATCATAGGCATATCGTTTGTAGGAATTTTAACAGCTTCTTTAGCTTCATGGCTTATAAGAATATCCAACAAAACAAAAGAGGATAAAGAAGAAAAAAGATTAAAAAATATTGAAACTTCAATGGAAGATATTAAAAATGATATTGGGGAATTAAAAGAGTTATTAAAAGATAAATTATGATTATATTCAAAGTTAAAAAAAAAATGGAATTATAAATATCATTAATGAAATAAGATAATTTTTGAATGAATAATATGCATATCAAATTTTATCATTCTAATCAAATTAGACTTTTTTTTAATTTATACTACAGAGAATTTCTATAAACCTCTAAACTTGAGGTATGATACAAATCATTAAATAATTAATATTTTCGAATACGCCTTTAGACAAGTATTTTTCCATTTAAAGGAATTGAAACTGTTTAATAAAATATGAAAAGATTGAAAAATAATCATACCCATTATCAAATGAGGTTAATAGAAATTCTCTACAGACATCGTAAAGCATTATAAACCGACTCGAGATATTTATTAAAAGATGTTTTTTACGATGATTATTGATCCTCATAATAAAATAGTACTCGATGGTGTATTACTCGAGAGCTGCTTTCTCGAAATCCTCTAATCTGGTTGCTTGTTCTATTTTATAATCTTTATTGTTAACCCTCCTACAAGTACAAAAACTTATACTTAAACTTGATTATATCCATTAAACCAACTCTATTCTATGCTCGTATTTTGAATTTAAAAGTTTAATTTTTATCTTGAAATTAATTAGAATTATTTAAGCAGTTTTTGAACAATATTGGCAAAATCGGAATCAATACAAAGCTTGAAATCATTCAAAGTAGAATTTTCATCTTCTAAATTAAAAATTCCCTTGAATTTTTCATTTAAATCATTAATTTGATTAATTTTTCTTTCTTCTTGATCCTTAACAACCACAATTAATGGAAATTTTCCTAAAAGCTCATATTCTTTGTCTTTTCCATTATTATAATTTAATTTAATTTTTTTAGAGATCATATAAATGGGAATAGGTCCCGCCATATCTTTAGGTGTAGAGTTAGGAACAATTTCAACTGCTAAAATAGGTTTATTATTATTAAAAACCATTATACTTCCATATCCTATCCTGAATCTAGCTTTCTCACCAGGATAAAGATCAGGTTCATCAAAAAATACTATATTATTGAGCCCATTTTTACCTTTTACATAAATATCAAACCCAAGTTCTAAATCAACAATTTTTTGATTAATTTTTTCGATTAACTTATCATCATTTACCATTTTTTTAATCCTCCTATTTTAATCAATTTAATAAAATTAAAGATCACGATCCTTCTGTGGGACTTCAACCACAGATCTTAATAATTTGCCAGTAATTGAGTTAATTAGTTCCATTTTAGCTAGTTTTTTTCTCCATTTATTGGGAATGTTACTAAATCCATAGTATGCTCCGGCTAGCTGGCCGTATATAGCACCTGTGGTGTCGGCATCTTCACCTAGATTTACTGCTAGTAAA
>Ga0182014_10002563_pt1 | contig 22720 bp, 23 predicted proteins | sample 612S2DmetaG_FD_120489 | JGI IMG/M metagenome (GOLD analysis project Ga0182014, IMG submission 120489) | Permafrost microbial communities from Stordalen Mire, Sweden - 612S2D metaG | ecosystem: Environmental > Terrestrial > Soil > Wetlands > Permafrost | place: Sweden: Stordalen | collected...
CACATACCGGCATATGTCATGGTACGACCTGAGGAAGCTTCCTCCAGTGCTGAATTTTGAGCCTTGCGCCACGTTCGAGAGTCCGCGAATTGCTGTCGCAAACTGACTATGACCCGGCACACAAAGCGATGCGGCAGGCATTAAATCAGGATCCGCTCGATCTCATCAAGAGAGACCTGGTCGTTACTGCACGCCGGCGGATCATGCGGTATACGTCGTGTTGTGCCATGGGCTTAGCCTACAAAGTGTGCGTCTTAACAAAATTCGCTGCATCCTTTTTTGAAGGCACGGGCGGGCCATTCTCTTCCGGCAATTCCCTCGTCTTTTCTAAGATGTTTTTCCAAATGCCCATAGCCTTCTGTGCAAGGTCGGAGCCGAGCGGTGCTTTAGTCGCGACCGTCAAGGCGGCAAAAAACGCATGCGGAATATATGTGGCGTCTTGTGCGAGGTAGGTTGCTATCTGAAGAAGACTATCAGCAAGATACATGTGTTTTGAAAGCATATTTTCGATATGCGCTGACGCCTTTGCAAGAGCAGGGTAGTCGATATTATTTTGATCAGCGAGCGCCTTTTCCGCTTGGGCAACTGGATTCAAAATTGATTCAGTCATAGCTCCTCGCTCTGGAAAATTACACCAGTTGACAACGTAGATTATGGAAATAGTTTTGTGAACTCGAATCTATGGTTAACGATGAGACTGGCGTTCCGGCCTCGAATCCGGATGCCCGCGGCCACATCGAGGGGAAGCTGACCGTCGTGCTGATCGTAAAGGCCCGGCTTGTGGGCGGATTGTTAACAGGGGCCTTAACCCCATGCAAGCAATGGGGTTATGATTTTGCAGTCTCTGGAAGAAGCGCAGGCTGTTTATTCGAAACACTTTGCCGAGCAAACAAAGGCGCGAGGGAAGTATCTAGATGCTTGGCTGACGGTCAAAAAGGATACGCTGCGGATCGTTGTGCGTGACTATCGCGGGGAGCATCCAATGTCCACGTGTTACGAATACGACCTTTGGTTTGATTGCGCCGGGATTCATGAAATCGAAAAGGGCGCCCGTAGGAAGCCATTCAAATATTCTCCGCTTCGGCAACTCCATATGTTTGCTAACGCTTAGCACGGATAAAATCTTCGAGCCCTCAAATCAGAATCCGCTCGACCTCATCGAGTGAGACCTGGTCGTTTCGCCGGTCATAAAGGCCCGTGGTCCGGGCGGATTCATGATTGGCCATTTGCCGCGCCACTTCGAGCTTGCCGCCGTTTCGCAGATATTCCGTGATCCCGGTCGCGCGGAAGCTGTGACAGCCGATTTTCGTGCGCAAGCTGGCATCTTCAGCGCGCCGGCGGATCATGCGGTACACGTCGTGTTGCGCCATGGGCTTATCTGAGAGCTGGCTTGTGCGGCCCCGCGCCGTGCGGAAAAGATAACCTTTTGCGTCCGCTGCGATCGCCGCGCCTTCGATGTAGGCCTCAAGGTATTCCACAAGATTATGATGGCAGGGCATCTCGTGGCGCTTGCCGCCCTTTTCGTGCAGGCGCGCCCAGGTGGCGGCACCCTTGCACATAGACATCCTCTACGCGCATCCGGATCACCGCCGCGACGCGCGCGAAGGTATAGACCATGATCCCGATCAGCGCCCGATCGCGCAGGTCGATCATTGATGTGGTGTCTATCGAATCGATCAGCACCCGCGCCTCTTCGGCCGAAAGCGCCGGCGTCTTGCCTTTTTTAACGACATGCTTCGGCCCCCGGACCGAGCTTGCCGGGTTGACGGGGACTACCTGGCCGACCACCAGGTAGTCAAACAGCATTCGGATAGCGGCGAACTGCAGCTTGACCGAGGGCGCCGCGTTTTTTTTCTGCAGGCCTCGATATAGGCCGCGACATGGACGAGCCGCACTTGGCCTAACTCGCATCTGCCATGCTCAGGACACCAGGCCGCGAAAGCGCCGGTCGCGCGCGCGTAGGCTTTGCGTGTGTTGGGGTTGCCGATCTGCGCGGTGAAGAACTCAACGGTCCGCTCGGCCGTCTTCGCATCGGGCGCAAAGAGCGCGGGTAGCGCCCCCCGATCTCCTTTTCTATTGCCGTTAACGCCTGTGACATGGCCCCCGCCCCGGTTCGTTGGTTTGATGTGTGATAACGTCCTTTATCACCCATGAAATGACCAAACAGGGAAATCCAATTTCTTATCATGGTGGTTGCCAGGGCTTACACCCCCAACAGGCGTCGCTGCAGCAGCCCCTGTATATCTCGACGCCCGTCGGCAATCGCAAGAACGTAGACGTTCTCGGCGATGACCCGGTAAATGATGCGATAGGGTTTGAAAAAAATCTCGCGGTGCTCCCGAAGGCCTATGGCCAGCAATTCCTTCGGGTAGGCTCCTCGCTGAGGATTTTCGGACAGGCTGGCGAATGCCTTTTCAACCTGTTCGAGGACGTGATCCGCGTTGCCCGGCACACCGTGCAGTTCGATGTAATCGTATAAATCTTCAAGGTCGCGGGCCGCGTCGCCGGTCAGGAATACCTGGAATGACATCAGCGGGCCTTCCTCCGCTCACGAAGCCCTTTAATGACATCGCCGGCGGGCTGAACCTTGCCTTCTTCGACCTGGCGGCTGCCGAGCGCCAGAATTTTCAGCAACGCCATGGTCTCCTGCGTTTGCTCGTAACTTTCGATGTCCTGCATGACCACCTTGGCTTCGCCGTTCTGGGTGATGACCAAGAGTCCTCCCTGTTCCCCCAGGCTGCGCACGATCTCTGCGGCATGCGCCTTGAGATAGCTGATCGGTTTGATTTGGCTCGACAGTTTCATGATCCGCCTCCTCCAAGATATGACCAAATATAGTCCTTAAACGGGTCATCCGTCAAGTTTAAAGGCTATTCCGGGATTGTAAGCCGGAACCCCCGGAATTAATGACACCTAAAATTCAGCCCCCGTTTTGAAATGGCCTCCTATTGGTTATGTTCGATCCCCCTGGTCTTCATAATGGGTCCGCGATCGAGCAGCCGGCAGGAAGAGGCTCCGATTCCAAGGAGTTCGCGAACTGTTTTTATGCTTGTTCCGCAGGATAGATGCCACCATCCGCCGATATAAAGGGGCCGCACGGGATTGAATCTTTCCAGGCCGCAGGTGATTTCGTGGGCCATTTGTTTTTCGCGCTCCTGCCAGCGCGGCGCATCGGCAGGTTGAGTTTCGGGCCGGGAAGGCCCTCCGCTGATTCTTTCAGCAGCATGAGCATACAGAGAGGAAACAGGCGGCGCGCCGCTTTCCAGTTCGAGCAGCAGCTCGATGTTTTCCGCTGAAATCATCCCCTGCCAGGTTTCGATCCATCTACGGCTGAAGTCGGAATAGTCTACCCCAATAAGATCTGCGCCGGTTCTTTTTGCGTAGGCGGCTGAGGCGCTGTACTCAAAGGGAATCCTTATCTGGCGAAGAATTGCGGTAATCTGGACGTGCTTGCTAGCTCTGCTGAACTCGATTTTGAGCTTCCTGGAAATGGTCCGGAGGTTTTCAAGAAATATTTTTCGGAGTTCGGATGAGTGCTCTTTGCGAAATTTTAGGGCAAAAGCGCTGATTTCGACCAGAATGAGGTCCGGTCTGTGCTGTTCAAGGAATGTGCTGGTCCTGGAAAACCCTTTCGGGTCGGAGTGAACTGTCCCCAGCAGGATCAGCCCGGCAGGCGATCTCGATGATGAGCGGCGGCCATCGGGTGAATTTATTCGGTCGGACATTCGGGGAACAGGATTAAGTTGAGCTCCTGAAAGTGATTGATATGCAGTTCAGCGTTCAGGGAAGGGTTCTTGTAACTGACGAAATGAATTCCGGTGGCTAGCGCCAGTTCCTCGTCCACCCTGGAGTCTCCGATATATAGGACCTGCTGAGGCAAAACACTGAATGCGGCGAATATTCTCTCCATTATCTCGGGATGGGGCTTGGGCTTGGCGACGTCCGAGGCGCACACCACGAGATCGAAATACTCGCTCAATTTGAACTGCCGCAGGAGTTCGAGCGTCGAAACGGTGCGGTTTGTCGCCAGGGCGGTCCGAAAATGCTTCTTGGCAAGTTTTAGAAAACGGACCAATCCGGGTTCACAACGTAGATGGTCATTGAACGGGCCAAAATCTATAGTTTTGAAATACTCGAAGGCTCGGTCGAAATCCTTGCCCTCCCCCCCAATCAAATAGACCAGAGACTCGCGAACAGCGTGCATATGTATGAATTCGTGTTGGTCCGCCCTGAGGGGAGGCCGCCCTATTATCTTCATGATACGGCTGTAGAAGTGAATATTGGCCTCTCGTGAATCGAAAAGAACCCCATCACAATCGAGCGCGATCACCCTTAAATTGCGGACTTTGGCTGCAAGTGCTTCCCTTGCGCCGTCATTGGTCTTTTTATTCATGTATTCAGCGCTCCGTGCGGGCCTTCGGTTTCTTTTTTGATTCAAACTTTGCTTGCCGCAGATTAATTTTCATACTAATAAATACAAAAAATCATAGGCAATTCCGATATTCGAATCCTGCCTCCGATCTCAATATGGGGAATCCGCAATGAAAAATCAATTCGATTATCTCGTCATCGGCAGCGGAATTGCTGGTCTCACATTCGCCTTGAAAGCAGCGCGGAGCGGATCGGTAGCAATTGTAACAAAAAAAGACAGACTTGAAACCAACACTAATTACGCCCAGGGCGGAATAGCATCCGTGTTCGGGCCGGACGATTCTTTCGACCTCCACCTCCAGGACACCTTCAATGCGGGAGACGGCCTGTGTCACCCTGAAGTGGTGGATATTGTAGTAAAAACCGGCCCAGACCGGATCAAGGACCTCCTGGAACTGGGGGTCGCCTTCAACCGGGGCGCCGACCCGAACTTATTCGATCTCGGAAGAGAAGGAGGGCACAGCCGCAACCGGATTCTTCACGCCCAGGACATGACAGGCAAGGCTGTTGAAAAGGTCCTGATGGCTGCCGCCGAATCAGACCCCAATATCGTTATCTTCGAAAACCATTTGGTCCTGGATTTGGTGATCCAGCATCAGTCAATGAAGACCGGTTCTGTAGATCTGTACCAGCGGGATACATGCCGAGGCGCGTACGTTCTCGATATAACCGGAGAACAGATTCACACCTTCGTGGCGAACGCCGTGCTGCTGTGCGCCGGGGGAGCCGGGAAAGTCTATCTTTATACGAGCAATCCCGACGTCGCAACCGGGGATGGGCTCGCCATAGCCTATAGGGCAGGCGCAAAACTGGCAAACCTGGAATTCGTTCAGTTTCATCCTACCTGCCTGTATCATCCGGCGGCTAAAAACTTCCTGATCTCCGAAGCGGTCCGCGGGGAGGGGGGCAGACTGATAGACCGCCGTGGACGGGCCTTCATGGAGAAATATCATCCGCTCAAAGATCTGGCGTTTCGCGATATTGTGGCGCGCGCGATAGACACGGAAATGAAGACGACAGGAGATGACTGCGTTTTCCTGGACATCAGCCACCTGGACGGCCAATTCCTCAAAGAGCGTGTCCCCAACATCCACCAGAGATGCCTGTCCCTCGGCTTCGACATCGTCAAAGACCCTATTCCCGTCGTGCCCGCCGCCCACTACATGTGTGGAGGAATCGTCACTAACCCTTCCGGACATACAACGATCCGGAACCTCTATGCTCTTGGCGAGTGCGCCTGCACCGGCTTGCACGGGGCAAACCGCCTTGCCAGTAATTCTTTGCTGGAAGCCATGGTTTTTGCGCACGTTGCGGCCGCAGAGTGCTCCGAACAAATCCAATCCTGGCGAAGCCGCATTCTTCCCGACGTGCCTGACTGCTCGGCAAAAATCGCCAATCAGAATTCCTCAAACAATGAGATGGTCATGATAGCGCATAACTGGGATGTCATCAGGCGGCTGATGTGGAACTACGTCGGTATCGTGAGGACTGACAACCGGCTTGTCCTGGCCTTGACTCACGTCCTTCAGATAAAGATGGAATTAAAAGAGCATATGCCGAAAATTCCACTGAACAGCGACCTGGTGGAACTCCAGGGGCTCGCTCTGGTGGCCGAACTTATCATCCGGTGCGCCATTCAAAGAAAAGAGAGCCGGGGGCTGCACTTCAATGTGGATCATCCCCAAAAAGACGATTCCAAATGGCTGAAAGACACAGTCGTGAGGAAAAATCCGGTGGAAGAGTTCCTTTCATCTGTGCGGTTCACGACAGATGAGCACGTTTCTGAGCAGGGGCAGCCTCTTGCGTTTCTGCATCGATGACAGGTTCGACGGACGCTGAAAAGGGGGCTTCGAGAAGCTTGGTGGCGTTCGGGTTCTGTTCTATCCTCATAGTGAGCATTCCGCCCATTATGCTGATTTCGTAGTTCCTGTCCGCTTTGCTGAACGATTCGCTTAGTCTTTTGAGCTGCTTTTTTGCTTTCCTGTATATATAGATCACGCTTGCCGCAAAGAGCAGAAATATGATCAGAAAGACCCAGCCGGGCGTCGAAATAACCTTGCCGATAAACATGATTACCCCCATGATCGCAAAAACGAACAAAACCTGGAGCCCGATAATCATGTAGAGGTAATAGATGCCCTGATCTATCGTGGGTTCGCCATCCGCTGCGCGTTTGGCGGCCTTGGATTCGTGCTCTTCATTCTTTCTTCTCGATGATGGGCGGAACCACATTTTTCAATGTTCCCCTGTTTGCAGAAATCGCGCCCGAGTCTCCTCTGTATCGGAACGGCCGGTAAGCAAGTGCGGAGCGGGATTTTGGTCTAGCATCTGTTTTTGTATTCGGTACTTCTCAATTTCCACCTGATTCTCGATCATCTGCCTTGAGAGCCTATACCGCAGGTAAATCACCCAGACGAGCAATCCTCCAACGAATGTGGATGCCCCGATAAAGAACCACGGATAGTCCTTTACCGCACTAAAGAAGGATTTCGCCAGATCGCTCAGGATTGACGGAATCAACCATAAAATAAGCATGGACATGACAATCGTGAAGCCGACACCCAGAATGGAGAAGTTCTTCGAGACGCTCAGAAACGTGCTGAAATGCGTTTTGTTCAACTCCGTTTCCTCAGGGGCTTCCTCTTTAGGACTCCCGTTGAGAAGAATAAGCCAGACCTGCGTCATGAAAAAGAGCATCAGGATGAGACCAATGGGCATCCCGACAGCCAGCAGAATCCAGGCTCGGTAGTTGAACGGCGCCAGATCCGAATCGACCTGAGTTGTGTAATCTCGAAGAGAACCAAAGTTGTTTTCAAACACCATCTTTTCGTATGCGCTCAAGGCGGGGCCGGAACTCTCGTATATCTTCCTTCCGTCAGAGTCCAGGATGTAGACACGCGATTTAAGACCCGATTGGTTGTAGACGGCGACAAAAATTCCTAACTGAAGCAAAAGGAGCAAAATCGCCCCCACGGCCAAGATCAGCTTTGGATATTTACCATCCTCGAATAACGCGCCAAGAGACAAACTTTTTGCCATATCCGGTTCCAACAGCCACTTCTTTGAAATATTCGACTATCACCTTTCTCACGCTGGTCAGGCCAGTGAAAGCTATCATTGCGCAATGCCGGGAGTCAAACAAAAACACCCCGCCGCACTCAGTCCTGAGAACACAAAAGCCCCCCAAGGCAAGGACCTTGCGGGGGGCTTCTCTTCAACAAGCTGCGGGCAAAAAAGCCTAACTATGGTTTGCGGCTAAACAGACAGACCCTGGTTCCAGATTTCGAGCGGTTTCCATTTTTTTGAATACCGCCGGTTCACGGTGCATCATTGTTTCATAGAGTTCGCTAGACCCGGTTAAGCTCCTTTTCCCGCGGGAAAAGAGGCAGATACCTGTATGAGAGTGAAATTATCAGCACGCAGTAGGCAAGCATTGCAAGGATTGGCGCTGTTTCATAGATAGTCGGAACATAGACTTGCCATTTGTCGAATGGCATTACAGGGGCCGCGATGGCCGGGATAGTCATTACAAAACGATTGAGCGACACGCCGATAATGTCGAGCAAAAAAGCGCTGAAAAGCAGGCAATTGCTCCTTCTGCCTGCGGGCGAAAGCAGGATGACGGCCGGAAGAACGCCGCAGACGCCAATCTCGGCGATCAGCAGCCAGATTCCGTATGGGCCCCAGTAAAAATCACCCAGGGTCAAACCGAATCCGGGTGACTGAACGAAACCCCAGTAAACAGTATCGGCAATCTTCAGCACCATGTAGATGCCCAACAGCACGCCTTCGATCTTGCCGATCAGCTCATAGACGCTCCTGTCCACCAGTTTCTTCCTGGAGACTCTTTCGATGGCCCGGCAGATAAGAGCGGTGAAAGCCGGTCCGGAAGCTATTGCAGAGAGAATGAAAAGAAAAAATGTCCAGGGCCAGATAAAAAGACCGGTTCTGTATACATAGGGCCTGGAGAACAGAACGCCGGCGACGCCGCCCAGAGACCCCTGGTGGAAAAAGCTCAGGAATGTGCCGGTGAGGGCGAATATGGCCATTATGTCGTGCATGCTGTGTCCGAACACCGCGAGCGGCTTCACTTCCCCCAGCTTGCGGTTCTCGAGAATTATGGGAACATATTCGATGATCAGGACAATAGCATAACAACTGATGCAGAAGATAACTTCCGTCAGCATTGAGTGGACATTTGCGTGCCAGTACCCGAACCAGCCCCGCAGTGGCTGCCCTATTTCGAGCAGAAGGATCGCCAGCGCCCCCGTGTAGCATACGAACCCTACGACAACCGCAAGATTTATTATTTTTCCGAGTTCCTTAAGCGCGGGAAAGAAACGGGACAGTCCGTAGTAGAGAAAGCCGGAAAAAAACGCCCCGGCGCCGAGCGCAATAATGGCGAGATCTGCCGTAATGTAGGCCCCGAAGCCGAAATAGTCATTTAGCCCGGTTACATTCATGGCCTTCAGAAGCACCACGCCTCCAGCCAGTACGCCCCAGCCGATCACTCCAACCAGAAGCAGTGTCCAGAGCCCGAAAACCGGAAGCGGGCAACGCTTCAATCCTTCTGGAATCAACGCTCTATCCATTCTCTACCCCTCGTAGCCAAGGAAATCAGATTTGGGCTGATTTTCTATCCTATGATTCCTGTGTTATGGCATTATCGGAAAGTTTCTTTATCCAGTCCTGGGTGCTGATATAGTAAACCTTTGGCTCGGTATGGAGCTTTTGAATAATCCGAAACGCGTTCGGGTCCTTTGACAGCTTGGCCACATCAGAGTGTGGGTCCCTCAGGTTGCCGTAAGTTATGGCCTTAGCGGGGCAGGCGTCGGCACAGGCTGTGGTGTATGTGGCCTTGTCAGGATCGGTCCCGTCTTTGTAGGCCTTTGAGCGCGCTTTGAGAAGCCTCTGATGGCAGAATGTGCATTTTTCCACTACACCGCGCATCCGGGTGCTTACCTCCGGACTCAGCATGGTTTCCATAGGCTCGGGCCATTTGGGGTCCCACCAGTTGAAAGTCCTGGCATGATACGGGCAAGCGACTATGCAGTACCTGCATCCGATGCAGCGTGGATAAATGTGCGTAACGATCCCGTTGTTCTCGTCCCGTGTTGTCGCATTGACAGGGCAGACGAAAGTGCAGGGTGAGTGGTGAGGCGAGTCGCAATGCATGCACGGACGAGGCAGGAAGGCATATTTGTAATCTGGGTAATTCCTGCCGTTGTTTAACTGGAATATTGACATCCAGGTTATGGAACGCAGTTTGTTCGATTCGTCCGGCCTGAAAGAAATATTGTTTTCGGCCTGGCATGCAACACTGCATGCGCCGCAGCCTGTACACTTGTCCAGGTCGATCACCATGCCAAAACGAACACCGCCTTCCGCATGTTCTTTTTCACTCACAGATTACCCCCTTACACACGACGCAGTTGAGCGCGGCAAGCCCACACAGTCCCCATGCCGCTCACGGGATCCAGTTGAACTTCCATTAAACTGTTCGCATTTACACCCTTGTTCTGAACGTAGTTGTCGTATGCCTTGTGCCCCAGACCCACAGGCAGGTAAACGACTCCAGGGCGAGCCGCCGCAGAAATATTCACCCGCACAGTCGCTTCCCCCTGAGTCGTTTTCAGGGAAACAAGCTCGCCTTGCGAAAACCCGAGTTTGGCAGCCGTATCGGGATGCAATTCAGTGAACACATCCGCACCATTGAGGACTGAATTGGGAATCAGCTTGTTCATGAAAGGCGGGTTCGGCAGGTAGCCGCTGGCGGTAAACGAGGGCTTGTAGGCAACCAGCAGCAGTGGAAACTCGCTCACATCTCCCGATGGGTTTATAAGTTCGAAGTGAGGCAGATAAAGCTTATCATCGGCAACGGCGCCGCCCTTGATCCCGATTGACTGGCAGGCAAGCTCCAGTTTGCCTGAAACGGTCTCGAAACCGGCAATTGCCGCAGGCGCGTCATACCAGCAATAACCGGCTTTGAGCTTTTTCCAGAGGTCTGCGCCATTGGTGAAATTCGGCTGAACGGATTCTCCGGCGGAAAGCTTGATGATTGGGACATCCGGCTTGTCGGCGACCGCTCCTTTACGAGATTGGGCGAGGCCCTCAACCCTGAATTTGACGTATTCTTCATAGCTCTTCCACGGCATGGAAGCGCCCACCGAACCTCCAATACCGCCTGCCAGCGCCAGAAGCACCTCCCCTGTGTGCCTGGTGTCCAGCAGCGGCTTCAGTATGGGCGTGCTGACGGCATAGTACGAAAAAGGCGCCCAGGGAACACCCACGACGTCATCACAGCGTTCGAAGGCCGTGTGGTCAGGCAGTATAAGATCGGCCTGGACTGCTGTCTCGTCCATGTAAGAGGAGAACGAAACCAGCGTCGGCATCTTTCTCAGGGCTTCCTCGAAGAGCTTGGTTTCCGGCATGCTGTACAACGGGTTAGCTTCATGGACCAGAAGCATCTCGATCGGGTGTTTGGATCCCGCGCGAACGCTGTCAAGGAACCCGTAAAGGCCGTTCCAGGTTTCCTCGTCCGCCTTTTCCTCCTTCTGGATCGGAGGCAGGTTGGCGAGCGGAACTCCAGGAGCGAGGCTTACCAGACCGTTTGGCTTCAGATTGCCCTTCAAAGCATTGAGGGCTGCGAATACCAGTTGGTGATAGATGCCGTTGGCGCTGTCAGGCTGGCCAACCGCCCAGATCGCAAGGGCTTTTGGCTGTGTGGCGAACTCCCTGGCGGCCTGGTCGATTTTAGCTGCTTCAAGGCCGGTCACTTTCGCAACCTCTTCAGGAGAGTAGGCGGCTGAACTCACCAAACTCCTGAACCCCTCACGCTTCTTTCCCGTGCCGTCGGTCCAGTCTTCGAAACCAAAGACGCTGTTTTTCACGAAATCAACATCATAGTTTCCATTGCGCACCATCAGGTGAGCTATCCCCATGGCGAGGGCAGCTTCAGTCCCCGGCGCAACTGCAAGGAACTGATCGGCCTTGGAAGCGGTCATCGAACAGCGAGACTCGACCTGAACGAGCTTTACAGATCTTTTCCCTCCCTGGGTCCACTGCCGCAGGGCGGGGAACACCGCGCTCGCGGCGCCCGCGCCTTCGAACAGATTCGACCCGAAACTCAGTATGTATTCGGCATCTCCGAGTGCGAAAGCAAACGGCGAAGCCTTGCCCGTTGTAAGCTGAGCAGCCAGTTTAAGACCGTCGGCAGCAGATGGCGTCCTGAACAGATTAGGAGAACCGTACGCCGTGAAGAACTGAAGCCACAGCTCGGCCATGCTGCTCGGCCTGTTCGAAATGATACCGGCCGCCTCGTGCGCTTTGCCCTCCGAGCGCATCTTGCCCAGCTTCTTTCCAAGCTCGGCCAGCGCTTCGTCCCATGAGATCGGCTTCAAGCCCGACATGTCTCCACGGCTTTTAGTCTGTTTCATGGGTTTTGAAATGCGGTACGGAGCGTACAGGAACTGCAGCCCTGAGGCGCCAAGGGCGCAAATACCGCCTCCGGTGAGCGGATTTGCCGGATTTCCCTCGATCAAAATGGCCCTGTTTCCATTTACCAGGCGTGCCTGTATGGCGCAGCCTCCTTCGCACATGGTGCATATGCCGGCTGCTTTTGTGATCTCACCGCGTTCGGGGGAAGGACGCCACGACCAGTTCTGGGACCACCTTGCAGAATCGCCGGCCAATTGCCATGGCAAGGGTGAAAGCAACGAGCCGCCGACTGCTCCAGCAGCGAACTGTAAGAAAGCTCTCCGACCAAAATCCATTGCATTTCCCCTCTCATGAAAACCAGTGACCCAGAAATCATTCCGGAGTCATATAAACACTTTAAATCACTGTGATTGCTTACTTTACTTGTGGCACATCTCGCAATTGTTCGAGGCCCCCTTCAGGGCATGACATTGCTCACATTCCACCATCTTCATGGTGGATATGCTGTATCCGGTAATCAGGTTCTCTCTGTACGGGGGGGTCTTCTCCTCAGTTGAGACGTCCCTGTGACAGCGGGTGCATTCCAGGCCCTGTCCCTTGTGGGGAGCATGTGAGAAATAAACGTTGTCGGGCTGCCAGGCATACACCTTCCAAGGCACTTCCCGATTTTTCTCCACATAGTCGCTTACAAGTTTGGCCTCAGCTTCGCTGCTCCCCTGGGCGGATTCATGGCATTCCCTGCATTTGTCTATCCTGGGGATCCCGCTATAGACGCCATCGGCGCGCAAACTGTGGCAGGACTCGCATTCTTCGCTCTGGTGCGCGACATGGCTGAAATTTATAGGTTGAGCCTTCTTAGAATAGAGCAGACTCGGAAAAACGACCCATCCAACGACCAGGGCGCCGATAAAGCCCAATAGAAAGAAAATCACCCCCAGTGGCTTCTTTGCAGAAGAGCTACTTTTCTCTTGGTTCATAGGACAGCCTCGGTATTCCCGTGAATGGACGCAATGGTCCCGCAAAGATTGTGCTCTTTATGCATCTTAGAGCAGTTCCAGCAAGTGATAAAATTAACATGCGCGGACAAAACTTTTAGGTAACTTTACCAGAATACGCAGCCACTTAAGCGCCTATCCAGATTCTTGTCAAGCGAAAAAAAACAGAGAAATCGGCTAATGAAAGTCAGATTTGACGGACTCTTGGATAATAATAATCGCGAAAACATTCACAAATCCCATATCGCTTGCCAAATCCAGTCCAGTTGAACGCCAATAAAATTAAAAATAAAAAAGATGCGCGCGCATTTTTTTGTGGTGCCTGAAATCGCCTAACCAGGCCTCCCGCGAACGCCCTGTCTCTGGTCACGGACAGTGATCATAGACAGGTCATGAAGGGATAGCGTCGAGAATGGCGGCGGTCGACCTGCCCGCTACGCGCTCCCACGACGCAGAGTGGTTATTTTTTTCGGCAGGGTGCTATATATAAATCTATCATACGAGGAGAGCGAGCGGGTCGGTTTCTCAGAGATTGAATCGTGTAAGCTCTCAGCCGAAATGCACAAACTTGCTTATGATCGCAGGGCTGTCCAGTTCAATTACATTCGGCTCGATGCGCCGGAGTTCGTGAATGTTCCACTGTCCGTCCTTTTCGATAAGCTCCAGGGCCTCTTCCTCGGATTCGGCTAAAACGGCTATCTCGGCCTGAAGATAATTGTCTCGATGGATGTGTGGTTCGTCGAACATAGACCAGCTCGAAAGAAATTTACTGTGGCGCCAGATGAAGATCTTCATAGTGTTTGATTCCTGCACGTCAGACTTCTTGTTGAGGCGTCTCGCCTGTCAGCTCGCCCCGAGCGATAGACGCCACGTTGTTCGGGACGTCCGCGAGCGCCGGATGCACTTGATTGTGTGCGTCAGGTAACCAGGCCGTCCGCCCCATTAGAGTCTATCTTGGGGGGAGGGTAGGTGACCGAGGCGCCGGACACCACGGCCCACGAGGTTAGCGTGTGTTCATGGACGCTCGTTTCGCCCATGATGTGCTTGACACCAAATCGGCGCACCGTCAATACATCTGAGATCAGGTTCCTATGACACCGCCAAGGCAGGACTTCTGCGCACATGATCGCCGTGAGGCTCTCCAGCGCCCGCGCGATGAGCCGCTGGATACCGGCCTCAAATTTTTCCGTAAGCATGTAATCCGCATAATTTTTGAATGCAGGCGAGCGCCAGCCCGCATTGGGCGACGGCTCCAGTTTGGAGCGTCGCCACCCCCCAAGTTCAGGATAATAGGCATATTCGATTTCGGCTTCCTCAAGGCTTTGCGGCAATGTGTCACGGTTAAACTGGGGGTTAGACCTGGATCTTGGCACAGTGCGCACGTCTGCGAGAAGTTTGACGCGATTGGCCTGCAGAAGACCGATGAATTCTTCCAGGCTTCGAGTGGAATGGCCGACGGTATAGATCACTTTCCGGCCGCTCATGCAATGAACCCCTTCTCAACAAGTCCGCGAAGCAGAAGGCGGAAATAGATAAGGCCCGCATAAGCACGCCATATCGATATAATATCCTAATGGTGACGGGGGAACTTTTCAGTTTTGAAATTTTCGGTTTTAAACGTGAAAAATTCGAGCCGCATTTTCCCCGGAAATATAGTCTATATCGAGAACGGCAAGGCCAGAGGCCCTCATCTCCGTAAAATAGCGCTTCGGAGAGATCAGGGGATAATCACTGCCAAAAAGAATCTTATTGGACCCCGCCGCCTGAGCCGCCACCTTGTAGATGTCACTCCTGTACACAAAGGGGGAAGCCGCCGTATCGTAATAGACATTTGCAAAGAGCCCGGGGTCTTGTTTCTTCATAAGTTCGAAAAAGAGAAGACCACCGCCCCAGTGCGCAAGGATGAGTGTGGCTCCAGCGGCGGCCCTTGCCATGTCATAGTAGAAATCAAGTCCGAATGGAGCTTTACCCGGATATTCACGCCCGACAGGTTCGTTTGCGTGGGCGAGAAGCACGAGGTCTTTTTCACGGCAAAGAACGGCAATTTGCTTGAAATTGTCGAGGACAAGGTCCATATTCCCGCCGGTGGTGTAAACGGCGAGTTCTCCGAAGCCCCGGACACCATCGAGGGACACCTTTTCCGCCTTCTCAACGCACCGTTGCGAGAAAAGGTCAAGACAGGCCAGAGGCAGGAGGCGGTCAGGGAATCTTGCAGCGGCATCGAGCACATAATCATTGTGACGCGCGAGCAGTTCAGCGGTACGCCATGGAAACCCGAACACCACCGACCGGTCTATGCAGTTTTCATCCATCGATTGGATGAGCATTTCCGCAGACGCCATTTTCGAATTGGCGGGACCGTACAGGAGTCGGAATTCAGGCTCGCCCCCAAAGAAAAGGTCGCGTCCGCGAATGATGTCGGGCGGGAAAATATGAGTATGGACGTCTATGATCAATGTTTAAGAACGCTCCGTTCGGTTTTAAATGAGGTGCGGCGCCCGCGGGGTGGATAACTTCCCATCCCCGGCATTTTGTATCCGATTTCGGCTTCACATGCAAGCCGGCAAGGAGATCCCCAACACTATTTGGAGCCACGATGCTCGACAAAATGGAGACCGTTGCGCGAAAGATCATCTTTGAGGCGGGAGAGCTTATCAGGCAGCATATCGGACAGGTGGCCGCTCCCTGGGTTCACGCCAAGGCGCCCTCGGATTATGTGACAGAGATCGATAAGAGGTGCGAAAGTCTGATCATCGAAGCGATCCGGGAGAATTTCCCCGACCACCACATTATGGCCGAAGAGACGGCAAATGAGGGTTTGCAGCCGGGGTACACGTGGGTAATCGACCCGGTGGATGGCACAACCAATTTTATCCACGGCTTTCCCTTTGTCGCCGTTTCCATCGCAGTTTGCCTGGATAAAAAACCGGTTTTGGGGTTGGTGCTGGACCCCGTCCGAAACGAGCTCTTTTCGGCAAGAAGGGGCGCAGGGGCCTGGCTGAACGGATCTAGACTTCCAAGCCGCGAGAAGGTGAATCTCGATCGGGCGCTGATTGCGACCGGGTTTCCGTTCAGGGCCAAACAGCACCTCGATGACTACCTGATTGCTTTCAAAGCGATTTTCATGGGCACAAGCGGAATCAGGCGGGCCGGGTCCGCAGCGTTGGATTTGGCGTACCTGGCTGCCGGACGAGTGGACGGCTTCTGGGAAATTGGCCTGAAAGCCTGGGATATAGCCGCCGGCGCGCTCCTTATTACAGAGGCCGGCGGCATGGTCAGCGATTTCCGAGGCGAGGACAATCACCTGTTCAATGGAAATGTTGTAGGAGGCGTACCGGTGGTCTACCAGTTTCTGCTGGAGCAGGTGCAGAAGTGGCTGCTACCCGCGCTGGAAGCGCAAAGTTGATCGATCAGGCCGCTTGGCTCGGGGGGACAATGTTCATAGCCATCAGTTTCTTGCTGCTTTCGAATATGACTTCCATCTTCCTGGGTGAGATGACTTTGGCGACTACGCCAATACCGAAGCCGGGGTGCAGCAGCAGAGCGCCTTCTTTGTAGTTGTCCGCGATCTTGTATGCAGGGATGCCCTCCCTGCTGGCATCGAGCAGCAACTGTCGCCAGTCGTCGTCTGTTTTTGGCCGGGTGATCCCTTTATAGAGGACCGATGGAAGCAGGTCTTCGTCGTCTTCGCCTTCTTCGAGCAGCAGGTCGTCCTCGCCGGCGAAATCGAGCTCGTCGGTTTGCTCGAATTCAAGTCCGGAATCGTCTTCAAAGTCATCCATCATCTGGTCGCTCTCCATATCTTTCTTCGGCATGATTGAATTCCTCATCTTGTGCGGTTGTACGATGCAGTCCCGTTTATTGGAACTGTGATGAAAGGTCAAGGTTTTTTCCGTATTCAGTCCGGATAACGCAATCCATTGTTCCGGAATGTGAAGTTCTAATCATAATACCTGGAATTTTTCGGGGAATAGTCCTGGAAGATTTTTTTTCAATCTGGCGTCAAACAACTCGGTTTTGTGATGCTACTGCCCCAGATTTTTCAATTCGTCCTCAGTTGCAAGTCCATATTTCAGGAGCCGGTATCGGAAGGAGCGGAAAGAGATCCCGAGCAGTTGGGCGGCTTTCAGTTTTGCCCCGCCTGTCTGGTGCAGAGCTTGCTGAAGCAGTCGCTTTTCGATTTCGGCCATGTGCTGGTCCAGGTCGAATCCCTCGATTGGGATTTCTGAAACATCGGAAGCGGTCGCCTGTTCCTGCTCTTTTCTCCTGTACATCGAAAGAGTAAGAGAGTCGGGCAGGATGATCCTGGAAGATTCCATCGCCACGCCGCGTTCGATTATGTGCTCCAGTTCCCTCACATTTCCCGGGAATTCATAATTGCAGAGTATATCCATGGCATAGGAAGAGACTTTGTGAATGTCTTTGCCGAAATCTTTTGTGAACTTCGAAAGAAAATACTGTGCAAGAACGGGGATGTCCTCACGTCGCTCTCGCAAAGGCGGGATGCGGATAGGAAGCACATTGAGCCGGTAATACAGGTCCTCCCGAAAGGTCTTGTCCATCACCATGCGTTCAAGATCGCGGTTCGTGGCCGAAATGATCCTGACGTCAACCAGTATATCCTCGGTCCCACCGATCATCCTTATCGTTTTATCCTGGACGAGCCTGAGAAGCTTGACCTGAAGAAGAGGGGAGAGTTCTCCTATCTCATCGAGGAAGAGGGTTCCGCCCTGGGCGGTCTCTACAAGCCCCATTTTGTTTGCCGCAGCGCCGGTGAAAGAACCTTTCTTGTGGCCGAAAAGCTCGCTTTCGATCAGGTTTTCGGGGACGCCGCCACAGTTGACAATCACTAAAGGTTGGTCGCCCCTTGCGCTCTGACGGTGGATCGCTTTAGCTACAAGCTCTTTGCCCGTGCCGCTTTCGCCTATGATCACGACATTGCTGCTGGTCTTGGCTACCCGCTGAATATTCTCGTAAATCTTGCGCATCGGAGGGCTTTCTCCGATAAGGCAGCCGAAATAGAGGGGCCCTTCCTGGGGCTTACTCAATGTCGGATCATCGCCCCTGCTGCGAAGAGCAGTGGAAATCACCGAGATAATTTCCTCGTTGTTGAATGGCTTGGGAAAGTAATCGTAGGCGCCTTCGTTCATCGCCTCTACGGCCAGTTCGGTGCTGGCGTAAGCGGAGATCATTATTACAGTGGTTCGAGGGGAGATCGTCTTGCATTGCTTCAGGACCTCCAGCCCGTTCACAGGTTGCATTCGGATATCTGTTATAACAAGATCGAAGGGCTGGCTGCGGACTATGTCGAGCGCTTCGAGGCCGCTTTCAGCGCACTGAACGTCGTAGCCGTGCTTGAGCAGCAGGATTTCGAGCAGCTCCCGCATGCTCCTTTCATCATCCACGACAAGAATTTTTGGGGGGCTAAGATACTGGGGCATTGCAAGCATCCGGAAACAAGATTATGAGGCGGAAAAAACCACCCTGCCTCCCACAAGCGTCATAACAGCTCTGCCTTGCACTTCCATGCCGTCAAAGGGGCAGTTCCTGCTCTTCGATTTGAATCGGTTGACATCAATCGTATATTTCACCTCCGGATCGATAAGAGTCAAATCGGCAGCAACGCCTTTCCGCAATGTGCCGAAGGGGATTGCAAGGATTCGGGCAGGGTTGTGCGATACCTTTGCGACTGCTTCCAGGGGAGTGAGCACGCCTTCGCGTATGAGCCGCAAAATAAGAGGCAGGGACGATTCCAGACCAATCATGCCATTTGCCGCATATTCGAATTCGAGATCCTTTTCAACTGAGGTGTGAGGCGCATGATCCGAAGCAATGACATCGAGGGTCCCGTCGTCGAGTGCGGCCTTTATCGCCTCGACATCCTCGGCCCTCCTTAGCGGTGGATTGACCTTGTAGACCGGGTCGAAGGAGCACACCAGTTCTTCATTAAGAGTAAAATAATGGGGTGCGGTCTCTGCGCTGACGTGTACGCCCCGGTTTTTGCCCTCGCGTATCAGCGCCACAGACCCGGCAGTGCTGATATGGGCTAAATGAAGCCTGCTCCCGGTAAGCTCGGCCAAAAGAATGTCGCGGGCCACCATAACCTCTTCAGCAGCCCTCGGTATGCCCCTCATACCGAGCCTTGTCGATACGGGACCTTCGTTCATCAGGCCGGCGCTGGAAAGGTCCAGGTCTTCACAGTGGCTTATGACAAGCAGGTCGAAGGTTTTGGCATACTCGAGCGCCCTCCTCATAAGCAGGCTGTTCATGACCGGCCGGCCGTCGTCCGATACGGCTGCGGCGCCTGCGGCGCGAAGCTCCCCGTATTCAGCAATGTTCTTCCCCTCGATCCCCCTGCTTATGGCTCCCACGGGAAATACCCGGCAAGACCCCTCTTCCCTGGCCTTCTCGAGAATATACTGAGTTACTGCGGCGCAGTCGTTTACCGGGTGCGTATTGGGCATGCAGGCCACTGACGTGAATCCCCCCGCAGCAGCGGCCTGCGTTCCCGAAGAAATTGTCTCCTTGTATTCTTCTCCCGGTTCCCTCAGATGCACATGCATGTCGATAAGGCCCGGCACTATCCATTTGCCGCTCGCGTCGATTTGCTCGAATTGCGAGAGCTTTTCGGCGCCAAGTTCGATCTCCGCGCTCACTTCGGCTATACTGCCGTTCTCAATCAGAACGTCAACTACAGCGTCCAATCCCAGCGCAGGATCGATTACCCTGCCATTGCGCAAGACAAGGTTAACTGAATTTTCTTTCGTCGCCATTATCACTCCGGGACAAGGCAAAAGCCTGTCAGACTATCTTTGCGCGAGCAGATAGAGAAGCGCCATCCTGACGGCGACACCATTGGTCACCTGCTCCAGGATAACCGAATAGGGGCCGTCTGCTACTTCAGGGCTGATTTCTACTCCCCGGTTCATCGGGCCGGGATGCATTATCAAAACGTCTTTTCTTGCCTCCTTGAGCCTCTGGCCGTTTATGCCGTACAAAGTCGCATATTCGCGCACTGAGGGCAACAACATCTGCTGCTGCCTCTCCTTTTGAAGACGCAGAACCATGATCACGTCGGCATCAGGGATGCACTGTTCCAGATGGTTGGTCACCTTAACGCCCATTGCGTCGATATTAGGGGGAATGAGTGTGGCAGGGCCGCACACCACTACCGTGGACCCCATTTTTGTCAAGCCCCAGATATTGGAGCGCGCCACCCGGCTGTGGTATATGTCGCCCACGATAACGACGTTCAGGCCGTCCAGTCTGCCCTTGTTGTCAAGGATTGTCAGCATGTCGAGCAGCGCCTGGGAAGGGTGCTCGTGCATCCCGTCTCCGGCGTTGATGACCGACGCCGTGGTGCGGCCCGCAAGCATCTGAGGGGCGCCTGAAGCAGAATGGCGTATTACGAAGACGTCGGGTCGCATGGCCTCGAGGTTCTTGAGGGTATCGAGCGCCGTCTCACCCTTGACTATCGAACTGGTTGAGGCGCTTATCGAGTAGGTGTCAGCGCTTAGCCGTTTTGCCGCGATATCAAAGGAGGTCCGCGTTCTGGTGCTCGGTTCGTAAAAAAGGTGAATGATCGTTTTGCCTCTAAGGGTGGGCACCTTTTTGATTGACCTCTCATTGATTTCCTTGAAAGAACGGGATAAGTCTAAAAGGTATTCAATTTCGGCTGCCTCCAGGTCGCGAATTCCCAGGAGGTCTTTCCGGTTGAAGCCCATAAGAGTCCCTCACGAGGTCCTGGAGGACCTCTTCTAAGTTACCGCGTTCAGTCGCTGTTTGGGGGGCGCCCGGCGCCACGTGCCGGTTCCTGAATTTTCAACCGAATACTCTATCACGACCTCGGCGCCTGAGGGTAATTCAAAATCGGCCCTTGCGAAAATTGAGGCTAAATTCTTCTGAATGCCTCCTGCACTTTTTGATGAAGTTTTTTCAGTTTTAGTATTAAAATATATTTGAGATCAGCCGAGAGTTGGTAAGTCGGTGCTGTTCCGCGCCAGTTGACATGCGTTTGCTATGACGCCAGGTGGAACGGCATATTTTATTTTGAAAGGAGTTGGAATGCCGAGAGTCCCCATCACCAGGAATGGATATAAGAAGCTTATGAGTGAATTAAAGCGCCTTCAAAAGGAAGACCGCCCCTCGGTCATCAAGGCCATTGAGGAGGCCCGCGGGCACGGGGATATCTCGGAAAACGCCGAGTTCGAGTCCGCCAAACAGAAACAGGGCATCATCGAGGGGAAAATTCAGGAATTGACCGAATGGGTCGGCAATTCGCAAATAGTCGATTTGCCAAAGGAGGTGGATGGGAAAGTCATTTTTGGATGCGTAGTGATCGTGGAAGACCTCCAAACCGGCGAGGTAAACTCATATCGATTGGTCGGTCCTTATGAGGCCGACGTCCTGGCGGGAACCATATCTGTCACATCTCCCATCGGCAAAGCTCTCATCGGCCGGGAAGAGGGCGATGAAGTGAAGGTTCAGACGCCTAAGGGCATCCGGAACATCGAAATCCTCGAAATCCAGCCATGAAATAACCCTTAGCGCTCACTTGGTTTTAATACGACGCAATTGTCACAGCTAACCGCGTCGTGTGCTAAGCAATAAATATTGTTTCTTGCCTAAGCTACCGGGTTTTCTCAAATTGTCATTGCTATTCCCTTGCTGAGTGTTTATAATTTATAGAGCCTGATATTAATTAGCTCTCCAAGGAGCCATAAAGCATGAAACTTCCGAGGCTGGCAGCAGCGATCCTGCTAGGCGTCTCCATGAATATGGCCGCGTGCATCGGTTTCTCCCTCTCCGGGGGCGCGGTCTTCGCCCAGACCCTTGACAGCGCCATGCCTTCTTTTGAGAACCTTTACGAAACGGACCACTTCGTTCTCAAATGGACAAACAAGAGCAGGCATTCGAGCGACAATATTAAAGACCCTCAAATTATAAAGGACACAGGGGGATATCTCGAGGAGGCGTGGACAAAATATACGGATCTCTTCGGTAGAAAACCTTACACGGCCCCTGGCCGGGACAAGATAGACGTGGTTTTCCGAAACATTGACTGCTATGGAGTCGCCGATCCTCCAGATGGGCCGATTCAGTTCGATTCGGACGCCTGGGTAAATAACAGAAACATCCGGCAGCCTACCTCTGCACACGAGTTGTTCCATAGAATGCAATACGCTTACGGTTACAGAACCAGGTGGACGCCGCAAAAACCATTCACGTGGTTCACAGAGGGCACTGCAGCCTGGGCCGAGGTCTATGTGTGGGGAAGGGTGAGCCGGAACTGCAAGGTGGACACACTTTTCAAAGATACCAGAATGGACCTTTACCGAGCAGACGTTAATGCGATGCCCTTCTGGATATATTTTGTCCAAGGCAACCAGGAGCATCCCAATAATCACCTCATGGTGGAATATTTCGAAAAATGCGAACAGCTCAAGGATGAAAAGCTTGCCCTGAACGAAGTGATAAATAAGACATATGGATCGGTTGACGGCTTTTTCACGACCTTTGCAAAAGACCGGAAAAAAGGGTTCTTTAACGATGTCTGTGAAATCCCTTACAAGTGCATCCTGGGACCCGACGGACAGGACCTTGTTGACGAGGTTAAAAATATCCAGAAGAAATGAAACGGGAATCGGAAACAATCTTAGAGTTTCGAGTTGTCAGTTGTTAGTTTTGAGTTAAGTCAAAAGGCGCATCAAGAAACCTGGCGCGGGCAATGTCACCTGGATCTGCAGAAGCGCTGAGGGCCTGGTTGTTAGCGTTATTCGCCCACCCGGAATGATTTCTATGCTCAATCGTCTTGCGTGCGAGGATAAGCTGTCCCGCAGCGATTACGAGAAAACCCC
>Ga0182014_10002564_pt1 | contig 22720 bp, 15 predicted proteins | sample 612S2DmetaG_FD_120489 | JGI IMG/M metagenome (GOLD analysis project Ga0182014, IMG submission 120489) | Permafrost microbial communities from Stordalen Mire, Sweden - 612S2D metaG | ecosystem: Environmental > Terrestrial > Soil > Wetlands > Permafrost | place: Sweden: Stordalen | collected...
CGTCAACCCCGAACCCCTCTGCACCCCCTTCGAGTTGAACCCCTTCGCCTTCCCCCACCCGAGCAAACCAACCGAACCCAATCAGAGTTCACCGAACGAACCCAACCAATCCGGTCAACCCATTGAAACCAAATCCGTTATATCCCCAGTCGCACCCTCCCACGACCCCCATCCCGCCCCCGCCGATCCGGAGCTGAAAACTGAGAACTGAAAACTGTGCGCTGAAAACTGCTCCAATATAGGCCAACCACCCCACAACCCGAAACGGTCTCGAGCTTTCGCCCCGCTACGTGTCTCTGGCGCCGCTGATGCGTTGTTCGATCACCTCCAGCAGTTCGTCTCTGCGGGCGATTTCCAGGGCTATTCTGAGATAGAACACCGGCAGCGGCGCCAGCAGGTCGGCAAAGCCTTCGCACAGGTTGACGGCGTCTTTTTCGGTCGTCACCAGTGCCCGCGCGCCGGCATCGCGCAGCCAGCGGCCCATGCGCTCGAGCTCGGCCGGACGGTAGCGATGATGATCGGGAAATTGGACCCAGTCCACCGGGTGGATGCCCAGCGTCTTCAGGGTATGGCGGAACGACTGTGGATTGCCCAGGCCGCAGAACGCCGCCGCCCGGTCGAGGGGCGCGGCAGCCGGATCGTATTCGCGTCCGCCGGCGGCTTCCACCCAGGCATGCGGGCGCGTGACCGCATGGAAAATCGGGGCCCGGGCGTTGCGCGCGCGGATGGCCCGTTCCAGCGCCGGGACGCCGTCGGAAAGATCGCTTCGGGTGATCAGGAAAATGTCCGCCCGCGCCAGCGCGTCCAGCGGCTCGCGCAGGCGGCCCAGTGGAAACACGCTCCCCCCGCCGAACGGATCGAGCGCATCCACCAGCACCAGGTTCACCGCTCGTTCCAGCTTGCGGTGCTGCAAGCCGTCGTCCAGCAGAATCCTGTCCACCGATGGAAAGCGGGCCAGCAGAAGTTGGCCGGCACGAAACCGGTCGGCGCCGATGCCCACCGGGGCCAGGCCCGAGCGCAGGAAGATCTGCGGCTCGTCGCCGGTCTCGACCGGACTGGCTTGGGCGCCGGGTTCGAGTACCGAAATCGCCTCGGGAGAAATCCGGCCGTAGCCGCGCGTGAGGATGCCCGGGACGTGCCCGCGCTCGTTCAGGCCGGCAGCCAGGCACAGCACGCAGGGAGTCTTGCCGGTGCCGCCCATGGTAAGGTTGCCGACCGAGATCACCGGCACCGGCAGGCTGCGGGCGGCGCCTTGCTGCCGCTTCTGCCGAAAACGGGAGCCGGCCGCCCACGCGCCCGCCAGCAAGCGCGCCGGCGGATACCACGGCCAGGCCGGCCGGTACACCGGCAGATGATTGGCGTAAAGCTCGCGCACGGCGGCCAAGGCGCGTGCGGTGGCGCCGCGGCGGGCTTCGGCGGCCCCAAGCGCGCGCCGGCCCAACTCGCGGCGCCGCTCCGGGTCTTCGAGCAGCTCCGATACGGTCTCGGCCAGCTCGTCCGGCCCGGCGATTTCGACAACCGCTCCGGCTTGGCGAAATTCCTCCGCACTAGCCGTGAAATTTTCCATGTGCGGCCCTACGATGACGGGTTTCGCGAACAGTGCCGGCTCGAGGATATTGTGCCCGCCACGCCGCGCCAGCGTGCCGCCCATGAAGACCACGTCGGCGGTGTCGAACAGGCCGCCCAATTCACCGATGGTGTCGAGCAGCAGGACGCGAGACTTGTCGCCGGCCTCTCCGGCGGTTGCGTCGGAAAGCCTCGAACGGCGCTGGTAGCTCACCCCGGCCGCCTCCAGCTTTTGAGCGGCGAGGTCGAACCGCTCCGGTTTGCGCGGCGCCCAGATCAGGATCAGGCCGGGATGGCGGGCGGCGAGCTGGAGCCAGCTTTCCACCACGCACTGGTCTTCATCCACGTCGTCCGCCTCGGCGCCCGGCATGGTGCTGGCTGCAATCCACACGGCTGCCGGCTGCCGGGCCGCCAGCCAACGGCTGACCGGCGAATCCGGCGCGGCCGCGCGGGCGGCGAAATCGTACTTGAAATTGCCTGCCACTTCCACCCGCTCCGGCGGCGCGCCCAGCGCCAGAAAGCGCTCGCGCATTTCCGCGCTCTGCGCCTGGATCCGGTCCACCGCCGGCCAGAGGGCGGCGAACCACCACGCCCAGCGGCGATAGCGGGGGAAGGCGCGGTCCGAAATGCGGCCGTTGAGAACCGCCAGGCCGGCGCCGGTCCGTTGGGACTCGCGGAACAGGTTGGGCCAGATCTCGGTCTCCACCACCAACACCACCGCGGGCCGCAAGCTGCGCAGCACCCGGCGCACGGCGAAAACGTAATCCATGGGCGCAAAGAAGACCCCGTCCACCACCCCGTCCAGTTTGGCTTGCGCCGTGGCGTAGCCCGCCAGCGTGCCGGTGGAGACGAAAAGCCGGGTACGGGGAAATGCGGCGCGAAGCCCGCGCACCAGCTCCAGCGCGCCCAACACTTCCCCCACCGAAACCGCGTGCAACCAGATGGCGCCCTGGCCGGTCTGAGTAAATGAAGATGGTAAGAAGCCGAAGCGCTCAGGCAGGGAAGCCCAGTAGGCACGGTTCCGGAGCCCGCGCCACGCCCAATACAATAAAACGAGGGGTAGCCCAAACGCCTGGAGTATCCGGTAGAGGAGATAAATGCCTTTTGTTTTCAAACGTTTGGCTTTCTTTATGAGTATAGCCGCGGGGCTGGCCGCGGACAAGCAGACTCCCTTTAAGGCGCCTGCGGCGGCCGAGTTTGCCCACCATCAGACCAATAATAAGGTTACCCTCGGCGCGGAGCCCTATGTCGCGGGCGACAAAGTGAAGGACGCCTTCGGCAAGCTGGTGCCCTACGAACATGGCGTGCTTCCCGTTCTGGTGGCGATCCGGAACGACGGCGGCCGAACCGTCAAGCTCGATCGCATCCAGGTGTGGTACGTCGGCCCGCACGGCGATCGCACCGAAGCTACCCCGGCCCAAGAGGTGCGCTATGCCGTGCCGCCGCGGCGTCCGAGCATGATCCCTGGCCCCATGGGGCTGCCGGCGAAAGGCAAAAAAAATCCGTTCGACGAGTGGGAAATCGAAGGCCGCGCGTTTGCCGCGCAGGCGCTTCCCGCCGGCAATTCGGCCTACGGTTTTTTTTATTTCCGAACCGGCATTCAGCGCGGCGCGACTATTTATGTGAGCGGCATGGTGGATGCAGCCAGCGGAGAGGAATTGATGTTCTTCGAGGTTCCGCTGGAATAGCGCCGGCTTCCACCATACCGCCGCCGACGGTGCTGGGCGGGTCGTGCGTCACTACGGGCGAAACGGCGATGGGCCCGACTTGGCCGGAGGACGCCTGGCCGCGATTTGACATGCCGGGAGCAGCGGCTTAGACTGAATCAGATCCAAAAATCTGCTACTCCCCGGCGGCGAATTGGCTGCCGGGATGCGAGGTGAATGGTGATAAAACCTGCCCTGTTAGCGGCCTTTGCGGCCCTTCTCCTGTCAGGACCCGCCGCCGCATTCGACGATCTGGATGCCACTCTCCAGAGCCTCAAAGACGCACAATCCAAGAACGATATCGCCGCCGTGAAGAAATTGGCTACGGAGGTATACGCGATCGCCGGCAAGACGATCGCGGAACCCGAGCCTAAGGCTGCCGATGAAAAGGCGGACTGGGCCAAGCAAGTGGCGTATGCCCGCTCGGTCACCGAAGACGCGGCATACGCGGTCCTGGCGGTGGCGTCGCAAGCACAGCCCGCCGATGCGGTGGACCTGATGGCCCTGCTCGAGTCGCTCAATCCCAAGAGCCAGTATCTGGACCAAGGCTACGAGCGCTATTTCTATGCGCTGCGCCAACTGAAACAGGATGCCAAGATAGTGCCGCTGGCGGAAAAGGCGGTGCCGAATTTCCCCAACAACCCGGATCTGTTGGCGGTGCTGGCCGATTCGGCGTTGGCCAAGAATCAAGCGGACCGCGCGCTGGGGTTCGCCAGGCGTCTGATAGCGGCCTTTCAGCGGACCAAGCCGGAATGGCAGAGCGCGGCGGACTGGGAGCGCCGCAAGGGAGCTTTGCTGGGAGCGGGTTATTATATTGCCGGGGTGGTGGCCGGAGCGCAAGGCCTATACCTGGAATCGAACACCGACCTGCGCGCCGCCCTGCCGCTGATCAAGGGCAACCAGGCCATGATGGGCCCGGCATTGTTTTATCTGGGGCTGGACAACTATCAGTTGGGCAAGATGACCAACAATAAGAAGCAGCTGCTGGAGGGCGCCAACTTCAGCCAGCAGGCGGCGCAAGTGCCCGGCACTTTCCAACAGCAGGCCTACCACAACTACCTGACTATCAAGAACGAAGCGGATCGCATGCGGTAGTGGCAGGGCAATCGGAGCGGGATCGAGGCCAGGCAGCCAAGGCCGATAACTAAAGTCAAGGTAGATGAGTAGTGCCGGCAGCGGTGACAATCGGCAGTAGGGCGCGTGGCCCGCATATCCAATGTTCGCCAACTTCCGCAGGGAAATCCCCGCACCATCGATCGGCGTGTTCCTTTCTCTGCAAGTGCTGGACGTGTTGACCACGCTGACCGGCCTGCGTCTGGGCGCCTCCGAAGCCAGCATATTCATCTCCCGCCTCATGAGTCTGGGAGTGGTGGAGGCGCTCGCCATCTCCAAGCTGTTCGCCATCATCCTGGCATGCGCGGCGATCCGATACAAGCGGGGCCGTCTGGTGGTGGTTCTGAATTACTGGTTTGGCGCGGTGGTGGGCTGGAACCTGTGCGCCATCCTCTACACGGGCATAGCCACCGGCTTTCGTCCCTGATCGCGGAAAACCCTGGGGGCCGAATTTCTGAACCCAGATACTTAGTTTAGTTCTTTTGCGCCAGCACTTTTTCGATGTTGGCGATGTTCTTGCGGGCGATGCCTGCCTCTTCCAGATCGGGGTTCAGGCTGACCACCTGCTGGAAATGGCGGAGTGCCGGGCTGAGTTCCGCCGCGCTGTTATTGGCGACGGCCTTGTGCAGATACGCCAGGCCGAGGGCGTAGTGCGCGTAGGGATCCTGGGGGTCGTAGGACAAGGACTTCTGGCAAAAGCCGATGGCCAGGTCGAAGTTACTCAGGGTGCGGTTGGCGTCGCAGATGCCAAAATAGGCCAGGCTGCGCAGGTCCTTCCAGATGTCCTGTTCGGCGGCACGCTTGCGCCGGCCCATGCCGATCAGGGAGCCCAGCACGTAATAATTGACCTGGCCGGCGAATTTGGAGTCGAAATCGCTCAGCTTCAGATACTGGCCGTACTCGGCGATGGAATCGGCCGGCTTGCCGCTCAGACGCAGGCTGTCGGCCAGCCACAGGTGCGGCTCGGCACTGCGCGGAGCCAGGGCGATGGCTCTGCGGGCGGTCTCGATGGACTGGCCGAAAATCTGCTTGAAGCGCTGGGCCTGCGCCAGCATGGTGAGCGCCTCGACATGGCCGGGCTGGCGCACCAGCACGACGTTCAACTGGCGGATGGCCTCGTCGACGGCCCCTATATCCAGCAGCATGCCGGCGTAATTGGCGCGCGCTTCCAGGTAGTCCGGATCGATTTCGATCGCCTTCTTATACCAGGTTTCGGCTTTCTCTTCCTCGAATAAGGCGTTGTAAGTCAGCCCCAGATAAAACGCCGCCTCACTATAAGTGGGATCGGATTGAAAGGCCTGCTCGAATAACCCGGCGGCCCTGCGATAATTCTGCTCGTAACCTTTGTGATAGTCTTCGAGGCCCTTGTCCAACAGATCGAGCGTCGCCTTGCTGCGCCGCCGCGCGATCAGGATCTTGATACTGACGGTGGTTTGCTGGCCCGGATAAACGGTTTCCTGGCGCGGCCCATCCGGCTCGTACCCCATTTTGACGCCTTTGACGGTATGCTCGCCCGGGCTCAATCCGGGCACATTGAGGGGCTTCGATTTCGACACCACCCCCACCGAGACGCCATCGATAAACACCTCCACATCGTCGAGATTGGATTCGATCGCAAGCGCGCCGTACTGGGGCCGCGGGGGTATAGCGGGCGACGCCAGGGAGGGCACGTAGCTCAACAGCATGGAGGGATCGAAACTGCCGCGCTCGGAAGTGGGATTCTGGCGCTGACCGGTGTATTCGCGAACCTGGGTGTGAACATACTCGGCCAGTTCGTCGGCCGTCACGATGCCGTCGTGCGAGGTATCGGCCGCTCCCTCCAGCCCTTTTACCAGATAGTAAGTGAACACTCCGTGTCCGCCTTCGAGGTCGGGGCTCTCAAACGACGGTTCCACGTCGCGGCTGGCGGTGAGCGAAAAAATCGAGTTTCCCACGCCGGAGAGCACCGAATTCAGGCTCTGTGAATCCTCGGGCGAGATGGCCCCGCTATGGCAGGCGTCGGTAAACAGGATTTTCCACTTGGCGTGGATCCTGGAGCCGATCACTTCGCCCAGTTCGCGCATCGGATAGCCGGTTTCGGCAATCCGGCCGCTGTCGAAATCGACCGGCGCCAGATATGCCTGGCCTTGATAGAGGAAGCCGTGGCCGGCAAAGTAAATCAGTACCCGATCGCCGGGGCTGGCCACCGATGGCAGCCAGGTGTCGATCTCTCTTCGCAGCCCGGCCAGGGTAGCTTTGGCGCCGGTGAGCACATGTACGTTTTCGGCTTTGAAATTGCCGCCTTCCGGGCTGATCAGAATGGTGTAAAGCGACTGGGCATCGCGCTCCGGGAACTGCAACTGCAACTTGGCGGGCAAGTTGTTGTAGTGCGAAATGCCCACCACGACGGCGTAGCTGCGGGGGATCGAGACCGACGTGGGCGGCAGAGTGGGGTCCTCGATCTTTTCCAGTTTCAGATCGCGCTGGGCCGGGTTGACCGGCGGAGGAGTTTGCGGCCAGGCCGGCAGGGTGCCGATTGCCAGGGCGGTCAGGATGGCGAATCGTGGGGCGCGCATAGTGCTTCTTTAGCGGTGAGCCAGGACGAATTGGTAGATCACGGGGCCGGTGAGCGGGGCCGGCGCCGAAACAACCGCCGTGTCCTGCTCCCGCAAAAATACCAAGTCGCGCTGGGCGCGCCCGGCGGCATCCGACAGCGAAGACTGGGGGAGCGCGTCGCGCGGGATCAGCTTGAGGCCGGCCGCATGATCCACGCAATCGCCGCGCGCCTGCAGAACCGCATCGTCGCAACGCGGCACCAGCGTGGGCGGTTTCATAGGCTGGCCGGATGAAGCATCGCCGGGAAAGAGCCGCGGCAGATCGGTCATGCGGGCCGGGCTCACCAGCCAGTAGACGATATCCATACCGGGCGGCCCGGTGACGCGGAAATCCGCCTTGGCGGTTGGCAGAAGGTACTCCTGGCCGGAACGAACGTGGTTATCCCCACCGGCGTCGGGGCTGGGAAACAACTGCTGGTACCGGCCCGAGGTGCCCTGGTTGGTGACATACAAATAGCCTTCGAAATTGGTGCGGAAGCGGAAGCGGATGCGATCGTTGGCCTCCAGCACGAGGCTGGGATCGACGGCCTGCCATGCGCCGCCGCCGGCCACGCGCTCCAGCACGATTTCCATGCGGTGGGCCCCCTGGTTGAGAACGCGCGGTTGCCCCCATGCGGCCGCGGCCAGAGCCGCCAAGGCCAAAGCGCGTTTCATTGGTGCACCAGTTGGATGTCGGCCACTACGCGGGAATCGCCGGCGCCGCTGGGATTCACCACGTAAACGGATTTTTCCTTCGGGGCGGCATTGGCGCTGCCGCTGCCGCTATCGTCGATCTTTTCCAGCACGAGGTCGCGCGCATAAGCGTTTCGCAGGCGGCCCACGGTGGCATCGTCGATGCTAAGCGAGGCCACCAGTTGCCTTTGCGGGGGCGCCGGCACGTCTTCCCTGGGAGCGGACGCGGGCGCCGCGGAGGCCGGCTTCAGGCCGGAGCGCAGAGAGTAAATGAGCTGCTCGAGATCTTTCTCCGGACTGCGCGAAAACATCAGGAACACTTTCTCCGTGCCGGTCTGCTGGTCGAAAAGCATGCGATAACCCGGCGGCATGGTGTAGGTTTCCCAGGCGTCGACGCGATTGTCGCCGTGGTTGACCTGAGGGCTGGGGAACAAGGGGGTCCAGGTACCGCTCGAGCCCTGCACGATGATATAGAGGTAGCCCGGTCCGTTCACCTGCACACGGAACTGGATGCGGTCGCCGGCATGGAATACGGCATTCGGCGCGACTTCGAGCATGTCGTCGCCCGACTTGCGGAGAATGGTGTAGCGCAACCCGAGCTTCGGCGCGGGCGGATCGCCCACCATCGACACGCGTACCAACTGGGCACCGCCGGCAACGGGCTGCGAATGGGGCGGTTGAACGGGTGGCGAGATGGAATCGGTCTCGACCGGCGGTTTGTCGGGCGTGGAGGGCGTAGGGTGGCTCGCGGCCTGGGACTTTCCCGTGGAATTGGCTCCGGGCCTGGCCGCCGGTTTAGCCGGGGCCGGCGCATCGGTCTTATAAAAGAGCTCGCGGGCGGTGAGTACGGGTGGAGAGGATGGCTGCGCCGCCGCCGACGCCAGCAGTCCGAACCACACCGCCATTCCTGGAATTCGCGACATTTTCAATCACCCTCCGGCTGGCGCAGGCCAGCCTCTCTGCCTACGATAGCACCGGCCGGCGCGGGTGAAAAGACCGCGGAGAAAACTGCGCGCGAAACCGGTACTGGGCGGCGAGGTTCGCTCTTGACGGATGCTACTATCGGCTTTCGGTTTTCCAGCGGAAGGTGGAATGGGCTGGTTTCCGGGAGAAGCTACCTGGAGCTTCAAACGGGAAAGCCCGGAGGCCGTCAAGTCGTCCGGGCCTTCCACACGAAGCTGGAAAGGAGGATCCAGCTTATGATCCTCTTGCTGATAAAGATCCGGTCCATTGCTGGCCGGCTTATCGGCGCTGAGCGTTTGGACCCGTAAGGGCCGGCGATAGGCGTCGCGCGGGAATCGGGGTTGCCCCCCCGGTTCCCGCTATCAGCATCATAGCGCAGCCGCCCCCGTTTTTCTACCATTGTGGCCGGTTCGGAATCTCAGAGTCCTTTCGAGTCGGCGGCCGGGGTGGCGTGGGGAGCACGGGCACCGCTTCGGGCTCGGTCGCGGAGTTCGCCTAAGTCGAGTCCGGTGAGCGCGGTGGCGATAGCGCCGCCGGCCAGCAACGGCACCGTCAAGGCTGCGAACATGATCATGGAAAACGTTTTGGCGTCGTTGATCTCCACGTCGAACAGGCGCAGGGCCAGGACGCAGGCGGCATTTGCCAACCCCAGGTTGCCGGGAGCATTCGGCACCACGGTGGCCAGCCGGATGATGGTGAGGATGCCGGCCGCCTGCCAGATGGAAAGATCCATGGCGTCGGCGCGCAGCAGGGCGTAGATCGAGAACATCTGCAGCAGCAGGTAGAGCAGGCTGATGAGCGAGGTGGCGCCCAGCGAGCGCCAGTCGCCCATCAGGCGCAGTCCTTCCACCACGTGGCGCAAGGTGGCGGACCAGCGGCTCTCGCTCACGACCGCGTGGGCCTCCTGTTTGCGCAGCACGATCCACAGCAGGGCCGCGGCGGCGGCGATCAACAACACTCCCAGCGCCTGCACCAGCCAGATGATATCGCGCGGAATCCGGTGGACGAAGCTGGCGGTAATGAGGAACGCGGCCAGCATCCAGAAGCCGTCGATGAGGCGCTCCACCGCGGCCGAAGCGAAGCTCAGCGACAGGCGCAGGCTGTTCCAATGGGCCAGCAGGTAGCAGCGGATCAGCTCGCCGGTGCGCAGCGGGAGCACTTCATTGGCGAACAGGCCGATGTAGATGGCCTGCACGGTGCGCCACAACCGCAGGCGCACCACCGGGCCGAGGAGGGTAATCCAGCGCCAGCCGTGGCAAACATAAACCGCCAGGTCGGCCAAGACGGCCAACGTCACCCAGCGCCAGTCGAGCGAGCGGATGGCCGCCAGCAGGTCGCTGAACTGGTAGCCGCGCAGCACCCACGCCAGGCACGCCGCGGAAACGCAGTACCCCAGGGCTTGGGGTGCCCACGAAGGGATCTTACGGCGCCGCTGGGGCTTCACGTTCTCCATCATATCGTGGCACACTGGAAAGCACGGGAGGGTTCGATATGAAACGGATGCTGACGATTGGGATGCGCGCAACGGCTATGGCCGTGGTGGTGAGTTGGGCCGGAATGACGACGGCCCGGGCGGCGGACGAAGCGCCGCAGCAGGTCTTCCATGGCACCCTGGTGGACGCCGGATGCATGGAACGTCCGGCATGTCCGGTTACGGCCGGAACGCGGGCTTTTGGCCTGGAGCTGGCGGACGGTAAACTGCTCGATCTGGATGAAGCCGGCACCACTTTTGTCAGCGCCGCGCTCAACGGCAACAAGGGCGGCCGCGCGCTGATCAACGGCACGGCGGATTCGATCCGGCCGGAGGCTGCCGTCAAGGGGCACCTGCGGGGTTCCAAGATCATGGTGGACAGCCTGAGGGTGGAGTGAAGCGGCGTCCATGACTTTGCTACGCTAGGAGAATGAGGGTGCGATAGCCATGGGAGCTCCCGTTGTGCATTTTGAGATCGGCTGCCGGGACCGGCAGAAGACCGAGCAATTCTACGCCGCTCTCTTCGATTGGTCGATTCAGCAGCAAGGCCCGGCGTCTGTGATCAGTCCGGGTTCACCGGAAGGCATCGGCGGCCACATCACTTCGCTCGGTCACGAACCGCATCACTACACGATGTTCTACGTAGAGGTCGGGGATATTTCCGCGTGCCTCGCGAAGGCCGAGTCCATGGGTGGCAAGACCATCGTTCCACCCGTCCCGATCCCCACCGGCATATTTGCGTGGTTCGCCGACCCCGATGGCAATACCGTCGGCCTGTTGCAGCGAAAACCATAGCCCACATTTCGACTGCAGTGATTCGCTGGCCTGAGAGCCGAATCCGTTACCGTTTCGACTTGGTGGGAACTCCGCCGGCCTGGATCACCAGGCGGGTGAGCAGGTCGAACACGGCCTCTAGCGGAATCGCGTCGGCGATAGCGATGGGGGTTCGGCCGCGCGCGTCCGGGGTATCGAGCGGGGCGCCCTTGCCGGCCAGGAACTGGACTACCTGGCAGATCTGCGCTTGGGTAGCGCGCGCTTCGAAGCCACTGACGGCGTAGTGGGTCACGGTGGCGCCCCGATTGTTGACGGCCTTGGCATTGGGGTCCAGTTCATAGGCGTAAGTCACGGCGTCGAGGTGGCCGCTCGAAGCCGCCGCCAGCAAGAGGGTGGCGCCATCCTGAGCTTTCAGGGACGGATCGGCTCCGCCCGCCACCAGCGCCCGCATCACGTCCACATGGCCGGCCCTGGCCGCCAGCAGGAGCGGGGTCTCGTCCCCGGTGGTCCGGCGGAAGTCGCTGCCGCCGCGGCCTGGCTCCGGCGTCCTGGCCGTGCGCGCATCGGGATCGGCTCCTTTAGCGAGCAGTTTCTTCACCAGTTCCAGGCTGCCCAACTGGGCGGCCGCGTGGAGCGGCGCGTTGCCGGCGCTATCGACGACATTTGCCTCCGCGCCGCCGTCGATCAGCGCGATGGCGGCGGACGCACCGCGGTAAGCGGCCGCCACGGATAGCGTTCGGGTGCCGTCGGGCAAGGTATAGTTGGCGCTAGCGCCGGCTGCCAGCAGACGTTCGACCGATTTGCCGTCGTCCTTCATCGCGGCGAACACCAGCGCGGTGAAGCCGGTCTTCGAAGCCGCGTTCACCTCGGCCCCGTGCGCCAGCAGCAGGCGGGCAATCCCGGAATGTTTTTCCGCCACCGCCCACATCAGCGCCGTCTGGCCCCTACGAGACTCGGCCGCATTGACGTTGGCGCCGTGTTCGATCAGTTGCGCGACCACGTCGGGGTTTCCCACGCGGGCGGCAATCATGAGCGCGGTCTCGCCGTTCCAGCGCGCCCGATTGGGATTGGCGCCCGCCTGAAGCAGCTTCCGCGCCAGGCCGGCGTTGCCGTTGGCGCAGGCCAGGGTGAGCGGCGTCTCGCCATATTCGTCCGCCGTCTCCACCTTGGCGCCGGCGGCCACGAGCGCTTCCGCCGCCGAGGCATCGTCGAGGTAAATGGCCCAGGAAAGGGCCGTCGCGCCATCGGGTTGGGCCGCGTTCAGGTCCGCGTGGCGGCCCAGCAGATCGGCCAGAGCCTGGTGATCGCGCTGCCTGACGGCGCCGATCAAGCGCAGATCCGCGGGCCGCGGGTTGTCGGCCGCCAGGGCGGCAGCAGCGAGGGCCAGGGCCAGCAGAAGGCTCGTGGCGCACGCCCTCCTGCGTGCCGCGTCGAGGCTCCGAACTCCTGAGGAGGCCCCGGCGTTTTTCTGGTGCTGAGGAAAATAGGCTGACCCAACCGACGGGGGCGCGGCGCGGGGAGCCAGGTGGGACAGACGATCGTTTTTTGTCGTCTGTCCGGCGCGGGCGGCGTGTCGAGGCCTGACAGACGACGAAAAACGATCGTCTGTCCCACCTCTGGGTCGCCGAAGCTGGCTCAACTCAAATTCCACGAGAGTTCGGAGTCTCAACCCGACGCCTCCTCGTGGGGCAGCGAGCGTCGGCAAGAATGCCGACGCGCCACGCACGAGTGCGCGCGCCACGTATGCCACCGAGCCAACGCAAAATCGTTTCTGCGTCATACACCGGGGAGCAGGTTGATCTCGCCGGTGCTGTCGCCCAGTTTGTCGATGCGCACGCCGGCTTTGTCCATCACCGTAAGCAACAGGTTATTCATGGGCGTCTCTTTGGGGAAGCGAAGGTGGCGGCCGCCGCGGATGCCTACCGCGCCGCCGCCGGCGAGTACGATCGGCAGATCGTGGTGGGTATGGGCATTGCCGTCGGCGATGCTGCTGCCGTAGATTACCAGCGAGCGGTCCAGCAGGCTGGCGTCGCCCTCGGGCGTGGAGCGCAGCCGGTCCAGCATGTAAGCGAACGTCTCCACGTGATGCGCATTGATGCGCGCCGTCTTATCGATTTTCTCGGGATCGTTCATGTGGTGCGTGCAGGAATGGTGGCCATCGGAAATGCCGATCTCGCGATAGCTGCGGTTGCTGCCCTCGCGCGCAATCATGAAGGAGATCACGCGGGTCAGATCGGCCTGGAAGGCGAGCACCTGCAAGTCGATCATGAGGCGGGCGTGGTCTTCGAACGCTTCGGGAATTGCGGCCGGCTTTTCCATCACCGGCATTTTGAGGGTGGCGCTCCGCTCTTCGGCCTTTTGGATGCGGCGCTCGATGTCGCGGATGGCATCCAGGTATTGATCGAGCTTGCCGCGGTCGCCGGCGCCCAATCCCGGGGTGAGGCGGGCTACGTCGGCGCGCACGTAGTCGAGAATGCTGGCTTGTTCCTGAAACGAGGCGAGGCGCGCGGTGGGGTCGGTGGTGTCACCGTCGCCGAACAGGCGCTCGAACAGAGCGCGCGGATTGACCTCGGTCGGCATGGGGGTGGTCGGATTACGCCAGGAAATAGTGTTGGTGTAGGCGCAGCTATAACCTGAGTCGCAATCGCCGGCCAGGTACGGCGCTTCGAGGCCGACCTCGAGCGAGGACAGTTGGGTGGATTTTCCGAATTCGCGCGCGGCGATCTGGTCGGCCGAAACGCCGGCCCGAATGTCGGTCTGGGTTTTCCTGGGATGCACTCCGGTGAGCCAGGTGGCCCCGGCGCGGGCATGATCGCCGGCGCCGTCGCCGAGCGCGCGGCCGTTCACCTGGGCCAGGCCGCTCAGCACCAGCAGTTGTTCGCGGTAGGGCTCCAGCGCTTTCATCACCGGGGTGAACTCGAAACCGGCGCCCTCCGCCGCCGGCGTCCAGCGGTTCATGATGATGCCGTTGGGAACGTAGACGAACGCCAGCCGGGTGGGGCGGACCGCGCTTCCCTTAGCGGCGAAAGCCGGCGTCATGGCATCCAGAAAGGGAAGCGCCAGGGTAGTGCCGAGCCCGCGCACAAAGGTGCGCCGCGCCAGCGACTTCTTGGTAACGATCATGGTTCCGGGGTCCTCCTCATTTCGAAAGGGGTGCTTCTTACAATGGCGGTAACCAGCGCCGGCATACTGTAGTTTCCGCCGGCGGCGTCGCGCAGAATGGAGCGAACCGCGGGCTGGTCGTAATACTCCAGGCCGCGGCCCAGGGCGTAAGTCAGGAGCTTTTGCGTGAACGTGGCCAGGTATTCGTCGCGGTGGGATTCGAGCAAGGCTTTCTTTAGCCCGGCCGGGCCGTTGAACCGGCTGCCGTCGGGAAGCTTGCCGCTGGCGTCGATGGGGTTGCCGGCGTCGGTGGCGCGCCACTTGCCGACGCCGTCGTAGTTTTCGAGCGCGAATCCCAGCGGATCCATGCGCGCGTGGCAGCTTGCGCAGACCGAGTTGGCGCGGTGCCGCTCCATGGCCTCGCGGATGGTCAGTTGGCGGCCGTCCTTGCCGCGCGGCTGCAAATCCGGGATATCGGGCGGCGGCGGTGGTGGGGGCGTGCCCAGCAGGTTCTCCAGAATCCACTTGCCGCGTTGCACCACCGACGTCCGGTTGGGATAAGAGGTCACCGTGAGAATGCCGCCCTGCCCCAGCAGGCCGCCGCGGTTGGGGTCGGTCAGCGTCACCCGGCGGAACTGCGATCCGTAGATGCCGGGAATCCCGTAGTGCTCCGCCAGCCGCTGGTTCAGGAAGGTGTAGTTGGCATCCAGCAGATCCATCACGCTACGGTTTTCGCGAAACACGCTGGCCACGAACAAGTCGGTCTCCTGGCGGAAGGACTGGCGCAGGCTGTCGTCGAATTCGGGAAAGGCATCCGGGTCGGGTTTCACGGTGGCCAGATTGCGGAGGTAGAGCCACTGCCCGGCGAAGTTGGAGACGAGCGCCGCCGAACGCGGGTCGTCGAGCAGGCGGCGCACTTCGCCGGCCAGCACCGCGGGATCGCGCAGCCGGCCCTTTTCGGCCAGATCGAGCAACCGATCGTCGGGAGCGCCGCTCCACACGAAAAAGGAGAGCCGGGAAGCCAGCTCCAGATCGCCGATCCGGTACACCGTGCCCGGCGCCGCATCGGCCGGATCACGCTCAATGCGGAACAGGAAATCCGGGGAAACCAGCATGGCGCGAAGCGCCGTCTCGATGCCGCGATCGAAATTGCCGTGCTGGCGTCCGGTTTGGTAAAACGCCATCAGCGGTTTGAGGTCGGCATCGGTTACCGGGCGGCGAAAGGCGCGCCGCGCCAGTACGGAAAGAACCAGGCGCGCGCAGGGTTCGTCATCCTTGCCATCGGCCGGCGGCCGGCAGACGAAGATTTTTTGGCGGCTGAGGGTGTCTCCGGGTCCGGTGGCATTATAGGGACCGCTAACGATCAGTTTGTCGATCTGCGGCATGGCGGCGCCCTCGGGAACTTCGAACCGCTTGAGGCGGGCGCCATCGAGGCGCAAATCCATCACCGCCCGCAGGCTCAAGCCTTCGGGCCGGGAAGCCTCGGTCTGGCCGGCGCCGCGGGCAAGCGGAATGGCGACTTCCGGCTCCTCCGCGTCCCGCAGGAAGGTGGCTCCCAGGGAGCGCAATCCCGCCTTCACCGGCAAGCGCAGTTGGTACGACGCGCCGCCATCTTCTCCGGTGAGCTTCACCCGAATCACGTACTCGGCATCCAGGGGGAAGTAATAGGAAATATCCAGGCCGCCCCGCGAATCGAAGGGAAGATCGTCTCCGGCGCGCTCCTTGCGGCGCGCGCGGCAGACAAACTCATCCTGGCGCGACTTCATGCCGAGGTCGCCCACGGCCAGCCGGCTAACCATCCGCGCCGCCGACATGTACCGTTCGAACAGCGTCGGAGAGAGTGAGAGCACCGCACCGATATTGTCGAAGCCGTAGCCCGAATCGTCGACGGGGAGGGTGGCGCCGGCGTCGATATCGACCGCCAGCAAATCGCGAACTGCGTTGCTGTATTCGGCGCGGTTGAGGCGGTGGATCACCGGACGGCCGGGGTTTGGATCGGCGGCGGCTTGCCGGTCGAGGGCACTTTCGATGGACGCCGAAAACGCGGCGGACTCGGAGGCGCCGGGCCGGGGCAAGCCGGGCGGGGGCATCTCGCCGGTGCGGATCTTGCGCAGCACCTTTTCCAGGACCGCGGCGTTACCGCTCACGTGTGCGGCGTCGATGCCTTCCAGCGACACGCCGCCGGTCTTGAGCTTTTGATTATGGCAGAAGACGCAGTACCGGTCGGTAAGAGAATGTTCGGGAGCGGGCGCGGTGGTGACGTGCGACTGCGCACACGCCCAGGGCGCAACGCCCAGGGCCATTGCCGCGCAGACAGCTACGCGCAATCCGTACAAGTGCCCTCCCCTCAGAAAGCAGACTTTTCAATTGTACCGCAGGGAGCCAGGATTTCGGAGGGGCAGCCATTGGCCTCAAGTATCTTCAAGTTACCCAAATGCGACATCCCGGCGAACCTGCGGCGGAAAAATGACTCTCACCTATCCCCGGTCTATTTCCGAATGGGCGTAGAATTCAAAACGAGGTCGAGCGGAACCGGCACGTGCGCTTTAAATTCCATGGTTCTTCCGCGGAGCTTCCCTGTCACGTCGCGGTCCGTCTCCGCCGCAGTCACGCGCGGGCCATTGAGTTGAAGCAGGAAGGCACACGGTTTGGCGAACTCCACGCGGGAAATGCCGTCGCCGTTCAGGTCGATGCCGCTGCCGAAGCCGCCGGCGGCCGTCTTGCCGACATAGAGCGTCCCCTTGACTCTGCCCAGCAATGAGCGGAATCCGTCCGAGGTCAGCACCAAGCTGTCTCTGACGCTTCCCGCCTCAGGCTCTCCGGCCCGTCTCGGATAGACGAACGTCACATTGGCCGGTCCCGTCGGGCGGACTCGAATTGGCCGAAGGTCGCCGTAGGTGCTCCGCATCGGAACGCCCTCCTCCATCTGCGGCCTATCTCCGATGGCGATGAAATTCTGTTGGTCGGCGCCATCGGGATACCGGACGCTTTGAATTCCGTCGCCCCGCGAGCGCACCAGCGCCCGGCCGTCATTTTCGATCAGAGGCCAAGTGACCGCCCATGGGAGTGCGTCGGGGGACGTCTTCGTCACCACCGACAGCACTCCGTCCGGAGTCAGGGTGAAGTCATCGCGGAAGGTTGGGCCAGTGAACCCGGCTTTGGGACGGTAGTCGATGGCACAGCGCACAAGAAGTGGATGGACAAACTGGACGCTCCAACGCCCTTCGTACCGGCCCGACAAGTCCGCCAGTCGGCGCCACCGCCCATTTTCGAAAAACTCCGGCGCAAACGTCACGCCGCCCTCTCCGGTGAGTGCCCCATCGGATGGCCCCAGGCGCGTTTCCCAGCCGGCACGCGCGAACCGCACGACTCCGAGAGGCGTCCACCAGTTCCCACTCGATGCGGCCTCGTCTCCTCGCAGATTCGCCTGCATCAGGACGCCGCCGGCATTGGCGAATGCGCTGGAGAACTGGGGATCCGTCGTGAGCGCGTAGCCGCCGATTTCGGAAGGAGACGGGCGCTCTTCGACTTCGGTCCGTCTGGCATGATACGCCTCGGAGAGATGGAACATCAGGGAACCGTTGTAATTGCTGTACTCGCTTGCGAGCTGATAGCCGACGCGAAGGGCTGGATCGAAGCGATTCTTGGTGACGTAATACGACCCCGCCCATTCCTCGTCCGTGCGCCGCCAGCGCGCAATGCTCTGAAAGCCTAACATCGCCGCGTGCCGGAACTGTGCGGCTTGCCACGCGTCCCGGTCCCGCATCCGCTCCGCCATCACCTCGAAGGCGAGTTGATACCCGACATCCACCCACACGTGATCGTCGGTGCGGCCATTTGCGGGGACCTGGCCGCTGGGGTCCTGGAGCAGCAGCGTGAAGCGTGTACCGGACTCCACGGCGCGTCGAATCCGCTCCGCGCTCGGTCCGTCATAACCACTGTGGATTAAGGCGAGCAAATTGCCGCGGCCGACGGCTTCCACGCTGAGGGTATCGGGATCGCTGGAACGGTCGTGATAGAGATACCACGGTTCCGGAGCGAAGTGCTCGCGCTGGCGGCTTTTCCAGGCGTTCTCGATTGTTTCCACGGCGCCACCGCGATCGGCGAGTCCGGCGACGGCGCGCAGCCACTCGCCTTTCATGAAGTAGGTTTCCCAGTTGTTCAACGAGCCCCTGATCACCTCCCGGCCGGGCTTTCGCATGCGCTCCCGCCAGCGGCTGAGAGTAGCTTCGGGAACGCGCCCGGCATACAACCCGAGCGCCTCGGTCAAAGCCGCGATGAAGAACTCACCATGGTTGTCCGGAATGCGCTCGCGCCCGCCGCTGAAGTTCCCGGTGGCGTGTTCCATCGCTCTCACGCCGTTTTGAGCGAGGTCGGGAGCGCGCCCCGCCGCCAACAGGGTACCGACCGCATAGGCGAAATAAGGCGTAGCGTATTGGTGTTCCCGATGGAGAAACGGATCGACGATCGCCCCCTCCGCATTCTGCTGGCGAGCGCTGAACCGGCAAATTCCTTCGATCGCTTCCAGATACCGGCTGGACGGGATTTCGAGCGGTTTCCAGGGATACGCGGTCAAATGAAAGTCCGTCCGGACGACGGCCTGACCGAACGCGATGGCGCCCGATGGTAGAAGTAAAGCGAGGGATAGGAGGAATTTCGTTGGCCTCATGGAAACCATTGTGCATAAATATGCCTGCCGATTTTCGGAGCCGGTTGACGGCGAAACGGCGCACGCCGCGGCGCGACCGCCCGGCGGTCCAACTGGCATAATGGAACCGGAGGAAAACTCGTGGCCAGCCTGACGACGTCGATGCCGATCTCGACCGAAAACGAAAAGAATCCCTGGCTCGCGGCCGCGGCGCGGTTCGACGAAGCCGCCATGCGCCTGAAGCTGGATGAGGGCATGTGCAAGGTTCTGCGATCGCCGGCCAAAGAGATCACGGTGAATATTCCGGTGCAGTTGGACGATGGACGGCTGGAAGTGTTCACCGGTTACCGGGTGCAGCACTCGATCGCGCGCGGACCCGGCAAGGGCGGCATCCGCTTCGCGCCCGACGTGACCCTGGACGAGGTTCGCGCGCTGGCTTCCTGGATGACCTGGAAATGCGCGGTGGTCAACATCCCCTTCGGCGGCGCCAAGGGCGGGGTGATCTGCGATCCCAACCTGCTTTCCGATACGGAGCTGGAAAAGCTGACCCGCCGCTACACGGCCGAGATCATCGACTTCATCGGGCCGGAGCGCGATGTGCCGGCGCCGGATGTCAACACCAACGAGAAAACGATGGCCTGGATCATGGACACTTATTCCATGCACGCGCGCCACACGGTGACGGCCGTAGTCACGGGCAAGCCTATGGCTCTGGGAGGCTCGCGCGGGCGTCCCGAAGCCACCGGCCGCGGCTGCATGATGGTGACCCAGAAGGCACTGACTCGCCTGGGAATGAGGCCGGAAGATTCGAAGGTGGTGATTCAAGGCTTCGGCAACGTGGGCGGCATGGCGGCCAAGCTCATGTCCGCGGCCGGTTTCCGCATCGTAGCCATCGTGGAGTATGACGGGGCCGTTTACAACCGCAATGGTTTGGACATCGCCGCGCTGGCCGCGCACAGGAAGGAGACCGGGTCGGTTCGCGGCTTCGCCGGCGGTGAAGATATGGACCGCCACGAGGCTATGTTCCTGTCCTGCGACGTGCTGGTGCCGGCGGCGACGGAGAACGTGATTACCTCCGAAAACGCTCACAAACTGCGCTGCCGGATTCTGTGCGAAGGCGCCAACGGCCCCACCACGCCGCTGGCCGATGAAGTCCTGGCCGAAAACAAAGTGTTCGTCATCCCCGATATTCTGGCCAACGCCGGGGGCGTGACCGTCTCCTACTTCGAATGGGTGCAGGACCGCCAGGGCTTCTTCTGGAACGAGCAAACGGTCAACTCCCGTTTGGAGGAAATCATGACCGAAAGCTTCGATGCGGTGGTGGAGTACGCCGGAAAGCACAGCGTGAACAACCGCACCGCGGCTTATATGCTGGCGCTCGACCGGGTGGCTTTCGCCATCAAGCTGCGAGGCATCTATGCCTGAGCGGGCGCATGCTTTAGCTTGTGTGGTGGGACAGACGATCGTTTTTTGTCGTCTGTCAAGGAGTTGGCCTGGCGAGGCCCGGACAGACCGCAGAAAACGATGGTCTGTGCCACGTCTTCGCCCGGTGAGAATAATGCGGCTCAACCCGGATGTCCTCTGACGCGTCCACGCCGCTGATGCGGCAGTACGGCGCCATCAAGCAACAGGTTCCAGGCGCTCTGCTGCTGTTTCGCCTGGGCGATTTCTACGAGCTCTTTTTCGAAGACGCCGTCACCGCCGCGCGCGAGCTCGAAATCACGCTGACGGCGCGCAACAAAGAGAAGGGCGCCGCCATCCCCATGTGCGGCGTGCCCTACCATGCCGCCGAAGGTTACATCGCGCGCCTGATTCAAAAAGGCTACCGGGTGGCCATCTGCGACCAGATGGAAGATCCCAAGCTGGCCAAGAAACTGGTGCGGCGCGAGGTCACGCGCATCGTGACTCCCGGCACGGCCATGGACGCGAACCTGGTGCGCTCGCACGAGAACAACTACCTGGCGGCGGTGGCGCGGGCCGCGGGCATTACCGGGCTGGCCTACGTAGACGTTTCCACGGGAGAGTTCCGCGCCACGGAGCTGGAGCCCGGCGAGGTGTCCGGCGCGCTGGAGCAACTGGGCGCGCGCGAGGTGCTGTTCGCCGCCGAGGAGCCGTTGCTGGCGGGGCTCGACCGCGCCGGCGGCCGCTTCGTGCGCACCGATCTGGAGGACTGGGTCTTCACCGCCGATTACGCCGGCCGCACCCTGCGCGACCATTTCAAGCTGCTCACGCTAGATGGCTGCGGCCTGGCCAACCGCAATGCCGCCATCGCCGCCGCCGGCGCGATTCTGCATTACCTGCGCGATACGCAGCGGGCGGCGCTCGATCATCTCGACCGGCCGGCCTATTTCAACCGCGCCGATTCGATGATCCTGGACGCGGTGACAGCGCGCAATCTGGAGCTGATCGAACCGCTGTTTGCGGCCGATCGCGCGCAGGAGAAACAGCCGACCCTGCTGGCCGTGCTGGACCAAACCCTGACGGGGATGGGAGGCCGGCTGCTGCGCCAGCGCCTGCTGCGCCCCTCGCTCGACCGGGCCGAAATCGAAGAGCGCCTCGACGCGGTGGGCGAGATGCTCGACCAGACCATCCTGCGCGCCGAAGTGCGCAAACAACTGGCCGCCATCCTCGATCTGGAGCGTCTGCTGGCCAAGGTCACGCTGGGCTCGGCCGGTCCGCGCGACGTGCTGGCTCTCGGCCGCTCACTCGAAAAGATTCCCGCCCTGAAACGAACTTTCGATACCCAGCGGGCGGCCCGCTTGCGCGCTCTGTCCGAGCGGCTGGACGAACTGGCGGACGTGGCCAAACGGATTCTCGACGCTATTGCCGACGAGCCGCCCTTCGACATCGCCGACGGCGGCGCGGTCCGTGCGGGCTATGATGCGGAGCTGGACGAACTGCGCGGACTCAAGCGCAACGGCCAGCAATACATAGCGCAGATCGAAAGCCGCGAGCGGCAGCGCACCGGGATTCAATCCTTGAAGGTGCGTTTCAACAACGTTTTCGGCTATTACATCGAGATCACCCGCGCCAACCAGCACCTGGCGCCGGCCGACTACGAGCGCAAACAGACCCTGGCCAACGCCGAGCGTTTCACCACGCCGGAGCTGAAGGACTACGAGCGCAAAGTGCTCGACGCCGAAGAGAAAATCCTGACGCTGGAAAAGGAGCTGTTCGGCGCCGTCCGGCGCGAGGCCGCCACGGAAGCGCCGCGCATCCGGGCCACCGCGGCGGCGGTTGCGGAACTCGATGTCACCGCGGCGCTGGCGCAAGTGGCCGCCGAAAATCGCTACCACCGGCCTTCGTTTTCGGACAACGGAGAGATGCGAATCCTGGCCGGGCGTCACCCGGTGATCGAGCAGATTGCCGATCAGGAAGCCGGCCGCTTCATCCCCAACGATTTGTATCTGAACGATTCGAGCGACCTGATCGCCATCATCACCGGTCCGAACATGGGCGGTAAGTCGACCTACCTGCGACAGGCCGCGCTGATTGCGATCCTGGCGCAGATGGGCTCGTTCGTGCCCGCGGAATCGGCGGCGCTGCCGATTGTGGACCGCATCTTCACGCGTATCGGCGCGTCCGACAATCTGTCGCGCGGGCGTTCCACGTTCATGGTGGAGATGACCGAAACGGCGGTGATTCTGAATACCGCAACCCCGCGCAGCTTCATCGTACTGGATGAAATCGGCCGGGGCACGGCGACTTACGACGGCCTGGCGCTGGCCTGGGCGGTGGTGGAGCAGATTCACGCGCGCACCCGCGCCAAGACGTTGTTTGCCACTCACTACCACGAGCTGACCGAGCTGGCCGACCTTTTGGAAGGCGTGCGCAACCTGCACGTGTCGGTGAAGGAATCGGGCGAGAACATCATCTTCCTGCGCAAGGTCGAGCCGGGCAGAGCCGATCGCAGCTACGGTATCGAAGTGGCGCGGCTGGCCGGCCTGCCGCTGGCGGTGATCGAGCGCGCCCGTGAGGTGTTGAAGCTGCACGAGCGCTCGGAGCATGCCGTGACGGAGGAACTGGCCAAGCCGGAGGTGCAGGGGCCGGTGCAGATCCGACTCTTCGAACCGGTGGGCTACGGCATCGCCGGCCGGATTCGCGGCGTCAA
>Ga0182014_10002566_pt1 | contig 22717 bp, 14 predicted proteins | sample 612S2DmetaG_FD_120489 | JGI IMG/M metagenome (GOLD analysis project Ga0182014, IMG submission 120489) | Permafrost microbial communities from Stordalen Mire, Sweden - 612S2D metaG | ecosystem: Environmental > Terrestrial > Soil > Wetlands > Permafrost | place: Sweden: Stordalen | collected...
CGTGCAACAACTCCTGCACCCGGCGCTCCAATCGTTCGTTGGCGGACTTCAACTCCGCAACTTCCTGCCGAAGTCGAGCATTTTCCTCAACCAGCGACTCCATGCGCTCAGATTACCCGTTCCCAAAATCGGATCAAGTACCTCTCTTGAGGCAGCATCAAGACGCTAAACAAATACAGCCAGAGTTGCAGCAGCGGCACAGCCTTGGAGGAAATTCCGCCGCGAGCTCGGAGTTCGATAAACGATCTTCACGGACACTGACTTTCTCCAGATTAGATGACTTAGGACTCCATGACTACCGCCGCATATCGTGCCGGCACTTGCAGCGTTCCTGATGTCGGCTGAGCCTCAGGCTGCTCAGGTGTGACAATCACGAGACTCTCCGAATTGGGCACTTCTACTTTAACGTTGAGCGCCTTATCAGACTCCTGATTGATGACTACAACAGCGCGCTTGCCTGCTTCCGTAACGAAGACAGAATAGCAATGAGCTCCATCGGAGCTCACGCTGGCTCCCCGCGTGTCACGAAATTCGGCGTCCCAAAGCCAGGCTCTGTATTTGCGCCGCAAAGCATCAATCTTCTTTCCGTAGGCCAGCGTCAGCGGGAAATCGGTAATGTGCCCCTTAAAGTTGTACGGTTCGTAGCTGATGATGTACCGATTCAGAAGAATCATATTCAGCATCTCGCGATCGTCGAATCCAGTGACTGCGACTATGAGAGGAGCCTTCGGGTCAATGTACCTGCTGACCGGTCTGGAATTGCCATTTATACGAAAATAGGAGACTGGATAATACTGCATCAGCCAGTCCTGCGGACCTTCTCCGGAGAAGAGAAAATCAAGGTTGACTTTGTCGGCAGCGGCACGTAGCTGCCGAGCCATAGGCATATCTCCATTATAAATGTATCCCGGCGCTACGTAGCCGTGACTCGGGCTGAAAGAATACTCGACCGGCCCGTGGTGGCACACTTCGTCAAAGAGCCACCCGGCGGCGCCAAGGCCGAGCAGTTTCTGAAACTCCCGGATGGCGATGTCGCGATATGCCGGAGAGAGAAAATCCATCACCTCGCGTCGCCGAGTGTTAATCCCAACCAGTTGCGTCGGCGTGGTATAGCTGTAGCCGCCGGCCTGATATGGAATGCCATACGGGTCTGTGGCCGCGTACCTATACAGTTCCTTCCTGAACCATTCTGTTGTCAGATCAGCCCAGTTCAATTTGCCAAAAAGGATGATCTTCACTCCCCTGGCTTGAGCCTGAGCTATCGCATCATGTAGTTCCTGCCATGTGCCCAGTCCAGGATCTATATCTTGGGAAGGATCGCCGCGGTCCTGGCCTCCATGGTTCCATCCGACCAATTGAATGGCTGCCACGCCGTTCTTCGCGCACTCGTCGGCGTATTCGACAAGATTACGATAGGGGATGCTGTAATCCTCTTCAGGCGCATTGATCTGCAACTGTAACCAGGAATGTACATCCTTTGTCCAATCGGGAATTCTCGGCGCGACGAACCAAGACGCGCGCCAGTGTTTGTAGAGATCGACACCCGCATGCCAGTCGCCGCTATAACAGCGCATGACGACCGGAACCAGTGCTTTGGTTGAATGAGGGTGAGAAAAGACAAAATGACAAATGCGGAATTCCAGATGTACAGGGGTATCCGAGATATCATCTTGCCGCGGAACCTCATTGCCAATGGACTCGATTACGCCAGGATGCTGCTCGAAGGTGTATTCGAGAAGGTAGGTCACCACGGGATCGTGCATCTCCACATAGATACCTTCATGGGGGGCCTGAATAAGGCAGAAGAGGCATTGTTTCGATTCAATGGTTTTGGTCGGAAAGTAAACGCCCCAGTAGCCTTTTTCGTTGCCGAAACGGGGATGAATTTCATCCGTTATTAGATCGCCATACCACATATGCTCAGCCTGCATAAGCGTGTCCGGCGTGGGCGCATGCAGGTCTCCGAAGTAGGGGTAGTCGATGGTTTCCACCACAAGTTGCGAATTGTTGACAAAAGTGGAATCAAAGGTCAGGGTGCCGTTTTGCAACGTCGCAGTCGCTGTGAACGTCATTGGCAGCACACCGCCGTGTTCGCTGACCAAGTTTGCCCACTCGAGTTGTACCTGTTGCTCTGATATCTTTTCCACTTTGACAGCCTGCTGCTTCCGCCCGAGAACAAAATTATCGCGGCGATCAGGCAAAGGGGCATGCAAACGGAAAGAAACCCCCAGTTCAGGACGCCGTTCGATCATCCAGTGAGTTGACTTCCGCTCCAGCCGGATCAGCGCGCCTGATCCGACATCAAATGCAACCAGAAGCTCCTGGTCTTGTAAAACAACTTCTCCGGCCGATGCCGCCCTTGTATCCACCGCTAAACCGCTTTGTTTTGCGTTTAACTCTGAGCCTTCGGCCAAGGCGCCAATCGCGGCAAGACTTGCCAATTTGTTGAACGTTCTCCTGTCCATCACTCATTCTCCTTTTCTCTCGGAGTCTGCCGGGAATACGCAAGCAAAAGTTCGATATTTCGCTGGTAAAGGCATCGAGCCGCAATCGGTTCCCCGTAGGAGAAGGACGATCTGCTGGGATGGCAGGCTTTGCAGACGCGGAAAGCCCCGATTTTATAGGTGCGCGCACGGCTTTTTCTCTTCGTCCTCAGGACATTTCGAACACGTACCCCGGAGCGGAAAAGTTTGAGCAGATTGTGGGTGAGGCAGATCAGCTTCCATTCGGCTCGAACGTTCTCGAGTCCACGCAAGAAAAACCGCTGGCCCCCGAGCCGCTCCTTGATCTGCCCGAACACCGGCTCGACGATTGCCTTGCGCATCCGGTACAGATCCCGCCCCGCTTCGCTGTTCAGTTTCCGCTTCATGCGTTCTCGTAAGGAAGGTTCTTGTTTAGAGTCGATTGGATCGTCGCTGCCGGGTAGGCTTGTTTCCCCATGCTTCTGTTTGTCCGTGGCCACGTGCAGATCGATCCCATGCACCTGGATCTCCTGCACTGCAAACACCGGCCTAAGATCCAGCGCATCCACCACGTCGGCCAGAAACCGCGCCAGATGCTTTTCCGGAAGCCAATCATGCAACGATGGCGGCAGCAGCAATGCCTGGTTCAGATCGTCGTAACGAGAATTCTTTCCCGTAAGCAGCATCTTAAAACCGATTCGCCTGCAGGAAAACCTGCCCCATCCGTCATCCACTGAAATCTATTCCCGACAGACTCCATGCGTAACTCCTAGGGTGCCACGCGCAGGTTGCCGAATTGGATGTGATCCCACTCTGTGCCCAAGGCGAACATGCCGTGTGAATGTGCTGAGTTCTCGACCGAAGTGAGCCGCGCCCCATCCAGTGATGCCACGATCTGCTTGCCGTGGAAACGCAATTCCAAATGATGCCATTGGCCATGATCCATCTTGGCGCTGCCGGATGCGAGCGTTACGACGGTCTTTTTGAATTCCGCAGAAAGGAGTTCCCACGCGCCGTCCGGTTTTACACGCAGCACATATCCGCTTGGCCAGCGTGCCATGCCATTCTCGAAAACGTTGGCTGAGTCAATGCGACCCATTACGGCCGCGGGCGATGCCGAGAGGAAGTACACATCGGCAGCGACGCTATAGTCCGTCCAATTCGCATCGCCGGCCAGAGTAAATGGATCCGGCAAGGGCCCCCAGGGAATCGGCTTGTCAGAGATCACCTGTTCCAGGCATTGGCCCAGGCGGCCGGCGCAAGGCTGGACCTCAAAGGCGCCATCCTGATCCGAGAGATACTTCGGTGTGTGTTTCAGAGGCGTTTCCTCAAAGTTATCCGCATAAGGAAGCGGAAAGGCCGCCGCAGCCGGCGGCTGGGCCGTTCCTTTGCCTTGCCCCGTTGTCGTGGTAACCGAATACAGCGAATCCGGATCGAAGGTGTACTCAAATGTGTCGTTCGCCGGCTTCACGCTGGCAACCTGCTCGAAGGTGCGGGAGCTATTAGTTTCCCAGATGTGAATCTCTGTCGCGGCAAGACCGCCGGCCAGCCGGAAAGAAACGGTCTGCGGATGTTTTGCGTTGATCGTCTCCAGGATTACACTCCAATTCCGCCTGTCATTGGAACGAAGAGCTACATAACTTCCTTTTTCCGGCAAGTAGCCCGATCCGGAGTCCAGATACTGCCATCCCGGTTGCGCAAACTGCGTAGTGTGGGCCGTTACCCAAATGGTGGATTGAACGGAATAGTGCCCGGACCAGGGGGTGTTAGCGTACATTAACCCGGAGTTGGGCGCCGCGAGATTGTCATAGTAAGATGTAATCGGGCTCCATATCTCCGTGGATGTCAGTGAGCCTTCCAGATAATTCTGATTGTAGAGATGCGCAAGAATGCGTCCGCCCATGGCCCATTCGCGGCTGACGAAGGGTCCGCCCCCGCCGTTTGGCTGATCTTCGCTCGACCACAGAGGTTTGCCCGTTTTGCGGGCTGCGTCCGTAGTGGTGATCTTGCCGTCAACGAGCGGGTAATGCACCCCAATCACTTGAATTGCGGCAGCCAACTCCGGGTCCTTCAGCATTTCGTCGGCGATCGACCATTGCCCGGCTCCCTGACCAGGGTACTCATCGCAGCAGACGATCCTGGTAGCCAGGTGGTCGGCCTTGAATCGGCGATGAAGCTCCTTGATGTAAGGAATGTCAAAGACCTTCTCATTCCAAGCCCCGGCACAGACAATATCCAGGGAGTAATCGCGCTTCGCTGTCCGGATAAAGTCGGCGACATACTGGGCCATCTTGGGTGTGTAAAGTGTATCCTTGCCAACCCATCCCGGCGCACCCCAGGGAAGAATATCCAGGATGATATTGGGGTTCCGCTTATGCGCCTCCACCATCAACCACCATTCGTAGCCATGCGTCGAGTCGTGATCGGAAGCGGAGCGCATGTGGCTTGGCTCAGAGCCATCGGTCGAGTTGACATCCGCGCCTATCTCAACCTTGAGATGTTGCAGAGCCGCTCCATAACCCGGCTTGAACAAGTAATCGAGAATCTGACTGCGCTGTGGTTCGGGGTAGTCAATCAACAGGCGTGAGGAAGCTCCTGCGCTCACAGCTCCGAGGCCATCAAACACTCTGCCCTTGCTGTTACCATCCAAAACTACGCTTGTCTGCTGGCTGTTCGCGGCCACACCTGTGAGGCACAGCGCCAGCCCCAGCAGAGAAATCGACAGGATTGTCCCGCGAGTTTCTGCTGCAATTTGATCAAATACCCTGTGTCCTGTGCGCATGTTCGTTCTCCGGGGCCTTGCCCATTCGCAAGTTTATCTCGATCTCTTCGAGGGTTTTTCCTCGTGTTTCCGGCAACCGGAAGTAGAGGAACAGCAAGCCGGCCAAACAGACGGCTGCGTAAGTCCAGAACGTGCCGGCCGCTCCAAGCGCTGCGTTCAATAGCGGAAAGGTGTATGTGAGTAGGAAGCAAGCAGTCCACAGCGCGGTAATGGCGATGGACACGGCACTGCTCCGGACACGGTTGGGAAAGATCTCCGCAATCACCACCCAGGTTGCTGGCGCCAACGACATGGCATAACAAGCGATTGCCGCAAGAACCAGCGCCAGCATGGGTTTGCCCTGTAGGTGAAGACGGTAAAACGCGCCGAGAACCGTGTAGATGACCACCAGGCCGGAGACGCCGGTGAGCAGCAGAAAGCGCCTGCCGTAGCGGTCGATGGCGGCGAGAGCTACAAGCGTAAACACCAGGTTTACCGCGCCAGTGACCACGATATTGAAGAGAATGTCAGAGACCTGGTATCCGGCCGCCGCGAAGATCTCCTGCGCGTAGTTGAAAATCACGTTAATGCCGCACCACTGTTGGAGAACGGCGAGCACCACGCCCAGCAGAAGAACCCTGGCCATGCCCGGTGAGGATAGCTCGCGAAGCACCGAGCACTGCGGTTGCGCCAGACTGGCGGCCGCGAAATCCCTCATGACCTGCTGTGCGTATGCTCGTCCGCCCAAGCGCTCAAGAACCTGAAGAGCCTGCTGATTGCGGCCCTTGGCGGCCAGCCAGCGTGGGCTCTCGGGGACCAGAAACGTCGCAACCAGGAACAGAATGGAGGGAATTACGGTGACCGCAAACATCCAGCGCCAACCCCACTGGCCATTCCACGACACAAGAATTTCGTGCGCCGTAGCACCGGGCGGCACGGGCCGGGCAATCAGCCAATTCACCACCTGCGCTAGCAGGATTCCAAAGACGATGGCCAACTGGTTGAGGGAAACCAGGCGGCCGCGCAGATGCGCCGGAGAGATCTCCGCGATATACATCGGCGAGATACCGGAGGCAAGGCCAATGGCGGAGCCGCCCAGCATTCTCCACGCCACAAAGGAGCCGAAGTGTGCGGCCAGTCCGGTCCCTAGCGACGAAATCGCAAACACCAGCGCGGCCGGCGTGAGCAGCCGCTTTCTGCCGAAGCGATTGCTCAGACCTCCGGAAGAGACCGCGCCTATCAGGCACCCAATCAGCGCGCAACTCATCGCCCAGCCCTCGAGTGAAGGCGAATTAAGCTGAAAGTACCGCTCATAGAAGGGCTTGGCCCCGCCAATCACCACCCAGTCATAGCCAAACAACAGGCCACCCAGCGCGCCGGCTGCAGCGGCCAACCAGACATATGCGGAACGGAAGGAGCCATTGCGGTCAACACTTGCTCCGGACGTAGGGATGAATGCGATCATGACGGGGCTCGCACGGTTAGCATCTCTGGCGCTGCCTTGCTGTCCATTTTGATCCAGCGAAGCATCTCGTTCGCGAGGAGATGATTCGGATCCCCGGATACAGCCTGTTCCAATTGGCGAATAGCGCCCTCGACATCCCCCAATCCATTGCTGGCCAATGCGCTCAACAATAGCGATTCAATGCGATTCCGTTTGCCAAGGTCGTCGTCGAAGAGAAGCAGGTTAGGCAATGAGGTAGCGAAGTAATCGATCTTCGGTTCCACTTCCATTTGTTTTTGGGCAAACTCCGCGAGGCTCGACAGCACCTTGCGCGCTGCCTGATCGTTGTCCAGCGCCCTGAGTGCCAGAGCCTGGAAATAGGAGTGGACTCCCAGGACCAGCAACGGCGCCGCAGCCGCCTTCCAATATCGCCGCGCTAGCTCCGTATCTCCGAGCTGCTGCGCCGCCAATCCTGAGAAGTAATCCAGATCCCGCTCCAGCGTGAGCAGATGCTTGCCTTCGCCCAGGTTCCATGGGTAGCTGCGCGCAGCCTCAAAGTGCTGGAGGGCATCCGCAGCCTTTCCCGCGGCCAGGGCCGCTCTGCCCAGCGCTCGATGAGCATGAACGAACTGGGCAGACACCAGTCCTTCGCCACCCTCCCAGGGGGTGAAGCGTCGCTTACTGAGGAGTTCCAACGCTGCTTGCCATCGGCCGCACTGGTTCAGCAGCGTAATCAGCTCCACGGTCAGATCGTCCCTGCGCGCCACAAGCCTTTTGTGCTCATCCAAACAGCGCAGCCGCTCTTCCGGCGAGGCCAGTCCCGTCCTCTTCTTCAACTGGTCCCATTCGTATAAGACTCTTGCATCTTCGCGGTTGACGGCAAAGGCATGTGCGTACATCCGGTCGGCGGCTTCTGGATTGTGCAATACATTGAACTCTGCAATCCCCAGGTTTCTCCACGGAATTGAGAACTCTCCATCCAGCTCAACAGACCCTCGCCAGCAGCGAATCGCCTCCTCATAGCGCCGCTTGTCGTAATACAGGTTACCTAGATAGTAGAACGCCTTCGCGCTCGACGGATTCCGCCGGACAGCATCCTCCAGCACGATCATCTCCTCCAGCCGGGCAGGAAAGCAGTATTGCGGAGAGGCTGCCTCCGCCTTGGCCGCATATTGCTTGGATTCCTGTTCCTGACCGAGCGAAGAGGCAAGCCACGAAAGCGTGTGCCAGAGCATCGGATGTTTCCATCGCGCCTCCCGGCTGCAACCCTGCAATAATGCGTAGGCATCCTCACGAAGTCCGGACCAAGCCAGATCATAGCCCACGTCCAGCGCTGTTTGGACGTCTCCCTCAAGTGCAGTGAGATACGCCAGAAGGTCTTGCTGCTCGCGGCTAACGAGGAAGCGCTCGGCGAGCATGCGGAAGTCCAGCCGGTCAAGCGCCAATGCCTCGCTGGCCACAGCCTGCGCATCGGCCACGCGGCCCATGCGGCGCAGCAACGATGCCTTCAGCGCACGCGCCTTCAGATTCACAACATTTGTCAGCAGGCTTTGCTCCACCTGATCGAGAGCCACAAGCAGCTTTCCGCGCTCGGTGCTGATGCATGCCAGCGCATAGTATCCGGCGCTCTGCCACGCATAGTTCCATATGGACTTGTGAAAAGCATCGTAGGCTTCGGAGTTTCTGCCCTGATACAGGCGCGCCAGGCCAAGGTTGTAGAACGGTTCCCCATCATAGGGGTTCGGGTTCCTGATGGTCAGGCGGCGAACGGCGCGGGCAAAGTGGTCTTCCGCCTCGGCAAACAGGCCCTTGCGCAGGTGCGTGAGGCCCATTGCATTGTTCAGCCTGGCGTCTCCCGGTTCGCGATTGAGACCTTCTCGCCAGTAGGCCTCTGGAGACCGCGTGGCATGACGGTACTGCTCAAGATGCAGGCCGGTCAGATAGAGCTCCTCCACGCTTGCAATCTGCTCCGGCAGCGGCGGCTCCGTGGCCGGGTCCGGCAGTTTGTGGTCCACAGGCTTTTCCGCCTGGTAAGCAATCAGTTCGTTGCCGTCTGCTTCCAGAACGGATAACCGGTACTCCTCGGGGCTGACTCCGATTGCCTCGACCGCCTTTGTAAATGGCTGGCCTGGCGTCAACTCAACCTCTTCCTCAATAATCGGTTGCCCACTCCGTGTGAGCACCACGCGCACTCTTCGACGCGAGGTAACGCAAACTCCTGCGCGTACGCTCGCCGCATCGAACTCCAGATTCACCGCCGCTTCCGTGTTGGCGTTCTTTGCCGGGCCGATCTTCTGGATCGGGTACCAGTACTGACTGAAGGTTTTGGTCTCGTAAGGCTGAAGCCAGGAAAAATCAGGCTGGTTATCCGTATAGGCTCCAGCCATCAGTTCCACATACGGGCCGTCCTCGTCGGTCAGGTTCCGGTCCCAGGCGTAACCGAACTCCGCATTGCCCCAGGTCCACATCTTCTTCCCCGGCGCCACGCGGTGGTTCGATGTGTGCACAAAACCGGCCTGGCAAGCGTGATCGTAACCGCCAAAGAAGTCGTAATTCGACTCAGTGACCATGTAGGAAGTGGGAACTGGTATGTTCTTGTACCAGGAGATATCGGTGCCCGGACGATAATCCACGCCGTAATAACTATTGCGGGCAATCGGAAAGGATGAGATAGCGCGCTTGGCGTGATCGGCGACAAAGGTCACATCAGGCGGAAAGAAAGCCTGGTAATCATCGTGAACACGCACCGCAACATTTGCCCACCACAGAAAGGTTTGTGGCAGAGGCGTCCGGTTGAACAATCTAACTTTGGCCTCAACAATCGCCTTTCCGGGCGAAAGACTGATGCCCACCATGCCTTTCATCCGCAGCATCGGATCGTGCTCGCTGAGCCATACGGTGAAGCTACCGTCGGGATGCTCTTCGATCGTTGCGTGAACAGGCATATATGTGGACGGGCGGTGGTGCTGCGGCCAGTTGAATTCAACCCCTCCAGAAATCCATGGCCCCAACAGCCCCACCAGCGCCGGCTTGATGACATGCTGCCGGTAGAAAACGTCGTATTGGTTGGTCTTATCCAGGCCGGCATGGATTCGCCCGCCAATTTCGGGAAGTATCATCAGCTGTAAGTACTCGTTTTCCAGTATGATTGCCCGATACTTTGCATCCACCTTTTCTAGGGCCACTCGATCGGTGAACGGATTCGGATATACCTTCCCGCTGCTTCCTTGGTAGACCCGCTTTTCAAGAAACATCGGGTTATGGTCCGCTTCCTGCACCGGATACGTCGGAATGACAACCTGCTGCTCCCAGCATCGGACCGGCTCGGATTCACGCGTTTCGTTCATCAGGCTTGAACCTCAATGCTTGCAAGATTTCGTCGACGGCAGGGATGGCCAATTTTTCCATTATTCCACGAAGCTGCGAATGATGACGTTGCCGACAATCGTTAACGTACACGCTATTTCTGCGGCCTGTCAATAGCTGATCATCACTTTTCCACGTGCTTTTGCATCCACCGAACGAGTTGCAACTTTTCTCCTTTCAGAATTGCTGTTCGCTACTCATGCAATGGCACGGATTGGAACCGCAACTGCGGTGCGGGGACAATCATCCAGTTCTTCGCCGCTCTGGGGTCTATTGACACCATTGGACGGTCCCCTTCTCATCATCTCTCGATCCAGGCTCAGATTGGCGACCGGCCCCCTTCAATCATGAGTTCTGATCGTCCAGCAAATGCAATCGTCCTTTCTTCCTGCGAATATCCTGCGCATCGGGTTCCTTGATCAGAAATCAGCTTTGGCCTCGTGCCGGGCGAAGGCGGGCGCATGAATTGCAGGTTTCTTCGGAATACCGCCGCCTGCTTTTCCCAATTCGGCCGCGTACGCGTTGCGGCAATACTGCAATCTTGAAATAGCTGTCAAGACCTTTGTTCTTGTCTCGCAGGACACATTGCAAGCGCCATTCACGACACGCGATACCGTCGCTGTCGAAACCGCTGCCAGCCTGGCAACGTCTTTTACCGTGCATGACCGGACGTTGATTTCAGTCAGCGCGTTTATCATCATCTCGTCATACCTCGAAGGGATGGGTCCATTTGCCGATCTCGTTGCCGCTCATCGCTCACGGGCATCCGTTATTTGTCACTCCTCGGTCCTAGAACTCGAAAAAAGGTGGGTCCTGTCTCCGTCGCCCCGATAGTGTTAACGGGGCCCCAAGATGGACCGCTAAAATACGGTAGAATCGAGTTTTCGAGCAGATCCATATGAAGCCTCCCAGCATTAAAGACATCGCTCAGGTTCTGGGCATCTCAATTGGCACCGTTGACCGCGCTTTACACGGCCGCTCCGACGTCAGCCCCACCACACGAGCCCGCGTTTTGAAGAAGGCCGAGCAGCTCGGATACCGGCCCAATCTTGCCGCGCGTTCCCTCAAGCTCAACCGCAGGCTGCGCATTGGCATTTACTTCCCTCGCGACATCGCATCCTTCTTCGATCCGCTGCGCTCCGGCGTTCGCGCCGCCGCTTCCGCTTCGTCGGGCGTCAATGTCGAACTCGTCTTCCGGACATTTCCCAGGCTCGATGAAGGCGACGTGGAACTGTTCGCGGCGGATGCCGGTGAAAAGTTCAATGGCATTCTCATTGCGCCCGGCAATCCCGAACACATTGGTCCTACGCTTAGAGCCTTGGCGCGCCGGGGCGTTGCGATTGTCTGCGTTGCCAGCGATGTTCCGCGCAGTGAGCGCCTGGCCTCCGTGACCGCGGATGCGTATGCAAGCGGCGCCATTGCTGCAGAACTCTTTTCCCGGACCATCCAGAAGACCGGCCACCTTGCGACCATCACCGGAGAGTTGACCACGCTGGACCACGCCGAGAAGTTGCGCGGCTTTGCGGCAAACCTTGCGGTCTTTGCTCCGCATCTCTCTCTCCTCCCAGCCATCGAGTCTCACGAGCAACCCAAGGTGGCATATCGCCAGGCGGCCGCGCTGCTTTCTCGCAAGCCCTATCCGCTGGGAATCTACGTGAGTACCGCCAACAGCATCCCCGTACTCCGCGCACTCGAAGAGAAACACCTCCTCGGTGAGGTCCAAGTTATCGCGACGGACCTTTTCCCTGAACTCGTTCCCTATATCGAATCAGGAAAGATTCTTGCGACTCTTTATCAACGGCCCTTCACCCAGGGTAAGACCGCGCTCGAACTTCTGTTGCGCTACCTCCTCAACGGAGTGACGCCCGATCCGGTTACGCGCCTTGCTCCCCACATCATCCTGCGGAGCAACCTTGCTCTGTTTTCCAGCTATGTTGCCGAACCCGAGGATACGACTAGCTCCGGCTAGTAGCATACGCCTCACTTTCCAACATCCCCGCCTGTTTCGTCTATCCTGTCTCTGTTCTTGATCCGTTGGACTACAGCGGACTCCTGCGTAGCCCTCGACTTGTCTCCGGTCCGGTTGTAGAGCACCGCAAGCCGGAAGTGCGCCGGCGAAAACTCCGGCTCGATCTTTATAGTCTTTTGCATTTCGCGGATTGCTTCCGGATATCGTTTCTCACTTTCGTAAAGTACGCCGAGTTGATAGTGGGGCTCATACCATCCAGGAGATTGCGCTACAGCTTTTCGCAGTAATCCCTCGATCTTGTCCGGATTCTTGCCCTCCTCGCCGCCGCTCCGCTCCCAAAGGCTGAACGCATAGTAGTAGTTTGCCGCGGCATTCTCCGGATACCGCTCAACGAAGTCCTGCAATCGCCGATCAACCTCTTCTGCCAATTCAGGAGAAACTTTGCGTGCCTTCCCAAGAAACTCCATAGGCCGCCGGTCTGTCGGATCCAAATCCACAGCCGCGCACAGCACTCGCACCGCCTCGTCGTATTGTTCCGACGCATAGAGCGCAACTCCCAAGCCCACCATCATTTGCGAGGACCGGGGGAACTGCGATACTCCGTAGCGAAAGAACTTAATCGACTCGTCGACAAACCCCACATACTTCTTATGCTGCAAGAGGAATGTCGCTAAGTCGAAGATATTCGATTCCGATGGATCGATCTCCGCGGCGCGATGGTACTCTCTTGCGGCATCCAGAACATTCGCGCGCCGGTCCTCGACCTCTCCCAGCAAGTTATGCAGCCTGGAGCTGTCTGTTCGCCCCAACATCTGTTCAATTTGCCGCTTTGCGCTTTGCAGTTCGCCGGCTTGCATGTACGCAAATGCCAGATCGTACCCGATCGATTCACTGCCGGCAGAAAGCGCATAAGCCTTCGAAAGCCAACGCGCGCTTTCCCTCCACTTCTCCTTGTGCAGATAATACTCGCCAAGCGAACCCACCAACTGAACGTTTCCGGGCTCTCGCTCCACCGCCTTCAGCAATGCCCTCTCCTCTGGCACTAGGTTCTTTGTGGATGGAGGAGCTTGCGCGAGCGCATTCCCCGCGCTGTTCTGAAACAACAGCCACAGCATCGCTGCAAGCGCTACGAATTTTGCACTTCTGGCCACAAAAATCTTTCTACTTACCCCAATACAGCAAGATCACTGCAGCGCAATGCGCCGCGCACTTTGCCACCGTTCAAAAGCTTCGCACGACCGCGCTCCATTCGTCCACAAAAGCAATGGCCCGGGCGATCTCCTTCGATCGCCCGGGCCAACTTACTTGGTTCTACCAGTAGTACTTGAGAGCAAACTGCAACACACGAGCGGTGCTGCGCGTAGAGGTAATCTGCCCGAAGTTCGGATTGTTTCCCTGGTAATTCAAGTTGCCTGGTAAGTTGAAGCTTGGAGTGTTGGTCAGGTTGAATGCCTCGGCGCGAAAGTCTGCATGGCTTCCTTCTGTAACCTGGAAGCTCTTGAAGAGCGAGAAGTCGAAGTCCTTATAACCGGGTCCGTTCACCTGGTCAGGCGCCCCTCCAAGAGGGGCCAAACTGGTCTCTCCGACGCTCGTGACCACTGGGGGATTGGTGAATGCAGCGGGATTGAAGTAGCTGGCAAGTGTTTTCCGGTATTTGTTCACCCCGGGAACCACAACCGCATTAGCTCCAATACCCGAGCCCGTGCTGATGTTGCTGCTGATATTGTCCGGTTGGCCGCTGTCGAAGGTGAGAATAGCATTGACGCTCCATCCACCCAGGATTGTCTGCTCTGCAGTGTTCAAATTGCCCAGGAATTCCTTGCCTTTACCAACGGGAAGAGCGTAGGTTCCGCTGCCAACAAACTGGTTCTTGATGTTGAACGAGGCAAGCCCCTTATCATTCGAGATCGGGACGAAGCCCGCAGCCCGATATCCGCCGGCACCACCGTTGCTGAGCGAATCGCCTGCGTCGCTAACAACCTGGGCAACGGTGTAACCCAGCAGAACGTCCAGGCCCTTAGACGCGCGGTGTGTCCATTTGGTCTGCAGTGAGTTGTAGCTGCTGTCGCCGATCGTTCCGAAGTAAGGCGACCCCGCGCCCCAATGGGGGAAAGGAATGAAGTTCTGCGGTGTCGCCCCAGGGGAGGAAACATAACCGGTGTATGGTGTTCCAGGTGGCAGTTCCTCGAAGACGTCATTCTCACTCGTGGAGGCTTCGAGATGGCGGACCTGCGAGCCTACATATCCGGCCTCGAGGGAATCGTGTTGGGTCAGCTGATACTGCACGGTAAGGTTGTAGCCTTGCGTGTACGGAGTCTGGTAATTGAGCTGAATCCCGCGGAATGTCAAGCCGCTCGCACTAATCGTCGAGGGAGTGAGGGGGTCTCCGGACATTCCCTCCTCTAGGGTGCCTGTCGTTCCGTTGGGGTATATGACCGGGGTGACTGTCGATATGCCGCCATTCGACGAGTCGGTCAGGCCGATCTCATACTGGAATGGATAGTTATAACCCAGGCTGGGGTACCCGCCACGGTTTTCAAAGGCACCGTAGAAGATTCCATAGCCGCCACGAACAACCCACTTCGGCGTGAGCGAAAAGGCGAATCCAAGACGCGGCGCGAAATTGAACTTCTGGATGACGCCCAACCCCTTTCCGTATTTATTTGTGTAGACGAGCGCTATGCCGTCTTCTGCCAGCGTACTGGTAAAGCTGGACGAAACCGGAGTGTTTGTCTGGCTGGCTGGAATGACGAGTTCCGCGCCGGCGTTGGTCGTGAGAGACGGCTGCACAAAGTTCGCTTGCGCTCCGCCGGTTTCTCCGGTCAGCCCAAAATGCTCCCAGCGCACACCCAGATTCAGCGTAAGTTTCGGGGTGATGGCCCAATCGTCCTGGAAATACGTACCGAAGTAGTTACGGTTCGCGTGTACCGTACCGAAGTTCGAGGCGTAGAACTGGTCCATGCCTCCTGAAAGGTTTACGCCGTTGGGAACGGTAGCATTCTCAGGACTTATCAGGAATTGCGCCCTCCCGGTCAGGCCGTCCCCCTGAGTGGGAATCGAGGTGTAATTGCCGTCGAAATAGAAGTTCCCCTTGGAGGCAGGCGGAGCGAGCCACGGGAAGTAAATGTACTGAAATTCCCCGCCGGCCTTGAAGGTATGTTTCTTGTAGACCTTCGTCAGGTTCTCCGTCATCTGTTCCGTGTCGCTGAAGCGATTGCCAGGCAGCCACCCCGCTCCGCCCAGACCGCTCAGCGTCCCAATTCCCAGGTAGGGCAGACCGCCATTGAGGGGTAACTGCGGGATGCCGGTGATTCCGAACTGCGTTGGAATCCCCATGGTACTGTCGCCAGATGGGTTGCGGGTGTCGTGGCCGCGCGTGTAACCCAAGCGGGCTTCGTTCACCAAAGTAGGCGTAAACGTATGCGTATAGCCTAGAGCGAAACCGCGTACGTTATAGATCTCGGTCCCCGCGGAGTATCCCCCGCCGTCGGCTACGCCTTCAAAAGGAGGAGGCACGACCCGGAGGCTGCTGATGTAGTCATAGTGGAAAAACGCTTAATCCTGCTCGCGGAAGTGCTGATCGATGCGGATGTCGGCCGTGTTTGTGTTGTTGCTGTCGACCTTGACTGTGTTGTAGTTACTCACCACGCCGGAAACGGTTGGGGCTGGGAAAAGCTGCAGCAGCTTGATAGCATTTGCGTCCAGGCGCCCCGCTGGAATCTGGTTGTTTGCAAATGCCTCACGAACGTAGCCGGTCCCGGTAGCTGCCAAGCCGGTCACTGGATCAACTACGCCCTTCGTTACGGAGCGAGTCGTTGCCGGATCGAAAATCTGACCATTTTCGAACGACCGCCCCAGCAGATCGGTGCGATTGAATGTTCCGTTAACGCCTAGCAAATCCTGGAGGTTTGTAAATCCGCTGCTGTTCTCCGCGGCCGTGGGCACTGTCAAGCCGGAGTAATTCGAACCATTCAGAATTTTCGTTCCTTCATAGTCGGCAAACCAGAAGGTTTTATCCTTCCAGATGCGCCAGCCCACGGTGCCGCCGAACTGGTTTTGCCGGAGTTCAGGCTTGGCGCTTTGCGTTGCATTGGGCGTGAAATAATCGTTGTAGGCATCCAGCGCATCGTTGCGGAAGAACTCCCATACCGAACCGTGCAGTTTGTTCGAGCCCGATTTCAGAGTCGCGTTGACGATCGCTCCGCCTGCGCGGCCAAACTCCGCAGGAAAGTCACTCGTCATCATCTTGAACTCTGCAATCGCATCCACCGGAGGCTTTACCACATCGGCTTTGCCATCCAGGTAATCGACACTGTTGCTGTTATTGTCGATGCCATCGAGCAGATAATCGTTCTGCGCCACGCGTGCGCCGTTGGCCACAAACTGGTTGCTGGCGCGAGCCCCCTGCTGAGGTATGGTGACACCGGGCGTCAACAACACCAACATGGTGTAGTCGCGTCCGTTCAGCGGCAGATCTTCAATTGTTTTCTCTTCGATCACCTGGCCCACAGACGCGTTCTGGGTCTGGAGCAGCTCCGGTGCTTCTGTCACTTCCACGTCTTGTGTGACTGTACCGGGCTGTAGCACAACGTTCACCAAAGCCTGCTGCTGAATGTCCAGATGCACGCCCTGAATCGTGGTCTTCTTAAACCCGGTGAATCCTGCCTCAACGCTGTAACTGCCGATCTTGAGCGGCGTAAAGATATATCTCCCGTCTGCACTGGACTTGACCGTCGTCCGCGCAGACGTCGCCTGCTCGATGATTGTCACGGTTGCTCCGGGAATCACGGCGCCGGAAATGTCCGAGACCGTACCCAGAATTGTGCCTGTGTCGACTTGCGCCCTGGCCACAATCGCGCAAAGCACCAACATAAGCCACACCAGCGACATGCGGCTCCATCTCATCAATCTCGCTGTTCTCATTTCCTTATCCCTCCAGCCTTGCGGCACTCCCTGGCCCTACCCAAAATTTGACGTCGCGGCGTGCGGATGCCATGCACCGTGTACGACCACGGTTTGAGTTGGACACAAATATAGTGAGCAGGGTGATTGCTGTCAAGGTTTTGTTCGTGTACGTAACCGAGAGAGATTGCACTCGGCACGCACCGCCAGACGAGAGGGGAAGATTCAGGGGGGAATGGTTGTGCCGTCCTTGGGCAAGGTCCGTAACCTGCTCAGATCGCAGTACATTACCGCTGGAATCTCCTATTTAAGCCCTGATTCGCTCGTATTGACCTGTATTTGCACATCTCAACCTCCACGTCCAACTGTGGTGACATGGTGTTCAATGCTCTGCTCGTTCTCGGCGCAACTGGCTGGAAAGCCGGAACCCACGATGAAAAATAGCAGGCGATCATTTGAAAACCTGTTCAAGATTGCTCAATTCTCGCCGAGTTTGACAGGTCACAATTTAGCGTTTCAGAGAGAAATTGGGCAACTTGTGTTGGGCATCTATGTAAGGGTAAGAACCAAGAAAGCCGGTTGCGAACTCGGGATGCATGCCCATTCGCTCTGAAAACGGGGTTCTTGATTGCATTGCAGGTCGAATCGCATCGCTTGTCATGGTGTATGGACCTGTGCAAGCGTTTGCGTGATAGATGCGCGAACGCCATCTAGAGCGGGAGAATCTGCGGGACTGACGTCCCGAAGCACTACTCGAAGTTGGTACTGTTCTGCGATCTGAGCCGGTTACGGACCTTGCCCGAGAACGGCACAATCACTCCCCGGAATCTTCCGCTCTCGGCGTATACTGGCGAAGCCCGGGAAGCAAGAATGGAAATCCTGGTTTAGAGCGGTTCTCCAATTCACTTGCCATTGCCTCCACCTTGCAAGGTGGCTTTTTCTTGATGAAAGAGCCACTCGGCGGCATTGGTTCCGGTGTACAGCAATTGTTGAACCGCTGTAATTTGGAATTGATAGGGGCCCGCCAGGGCCCATGAGTGAAGCGATGGGTACGCCAAAACCGACCTGCTCGATGCGGCTCAGGGTTGTCGACAAATAGAGGTCGGGAGCAGATGGGATGAACACGAATCACGGGTGCGGCCAAGGGCTGCGATCGGTAGGTTGTGCCTCGCAGGGCAGTGGTGCGTCTGGTTCTTCTGCGCCGGGTCGTTCCGTATCGGCCTCTACTGTATCCATAGTGGGGGGGTGTCTTCTCGGGGCCGCTCTTTTGGTCGGACTGGGCAGGGCCGCAGCGTGGGCAGTTAATGAGCCCGACCGCATCGTGATCGACTATCCGAACGACGGGTCGGTGTTTCCGCCCGACATGGCAGCTCCCACTTTTTTCTGGCGCGACCCTGCCCCGAACGCAGACTCCTGGCTGATTGACGTTTCCTTTGCGAATGGTTCGGCTGGGGTTCATGCGTCGGCGAAGGGCGAGCGGATGCGCATCGGCGAGATCGATCCTCGCTGCGTTTCGAACACAAACAAACCGCCCGCGCTGACGCCGGAGCAGGCCGCCGCACACACATGGACGCCCGATGCGGCAACCTGGGCCGCGATCAAGAAGCAGGCGGGCGCGGACGCGGCTACGATTACCATCCGGGGGTTTGCGGTGGGGAATCTGAGCGCGCCGGTTTCGCGGGGAAGCATGGAGCTTCACGTGTCGGCGGACCCGGTGGGGGCGCCGATCTTCTACCGCGATGTGCCGCTGATGCCTTCAGAGACGGAGAAGGGGTTCATCAAGCCGCTAGCTGCGACTGCGGTTCCGTTAATTGCGTGGCGGATGCGCAACGTGGCGGACACCTGCAGCCATGTAGTGATGACCGATCTGCACACCTGCGCGAATTGCCACTCGTTTGCCGCGAACGGCAAGACGCTGGGGCTGGACATGGATGGGCCGCAGAACGACAAGGGGCTGTATGCTATGGTGCCCATTGCGCAGAAGATGACCATTCGCAATGAGGATATGGTTTCGTGGTCGTCGTTCCCGACTGAAATTGGCAGCCCGGTGCGCGTGGGGTTCATGTCGCAGGTTTCGCCGGACGGGCGGTATGTGGTGACGACGATCCGGCCGCCGGGGACGAAGAGCTCACAATTCTACTATGTGTCGAACTTCAAGGACTACCGGTTCCTGCAGGTGTTCTATCCGACGCGGGGGATTGTGGCGTGGTATGACCGGGAGGAGAAAAAGCTGCAACCGCTGCCTGGCGCCGACGATCCGCGCTATGTGCAGTCGAACGCCGTCTGGAGCCCCGACGGCAAGTACCTGGTGTTTGCGCGCGCGGAGGCGAAAGATCCATACCCCGCGGACGGAAAAATGGCCGCCTACGCCAACGACCCAGCCGAAGTCCCGATTCAGTACGACCTTTACCGCATTCCCTTCAACGACGGCAAAGGGGGCAGCGCTAAACCCATTGCCGGCGCCTCGCAAAACGGCATGAGCAACAGTTTTGCGAAGATCTCACCGGACGGCAAGTGGATTGTTTTTGTGGAGGCGCACAACGGGCAACTCATGCGGCCGGACAGCAAGCTGTATATTGTTCCGGCGGCGGGTGGAACGGCGCGGCGGATGAACTGCAATACGCCGCTGATGAACTCATGGCATAGCTTTTCTCCCAACGGGCGGTGGCTGGTGTTTTCCTCGAAGAGCCGGTCGCCATATACGCAGATGTTTCTGACGCACATCGATGGGGAGGGGAATGACACGCCTGCGATTTTGATCGAGAACTCGACCGCCGCCAATCGGGCGGTGAACATCCCCGAGTTCGTCAACATGGCGCCAAGCGGCATCGAACACATCGAAACGCCGGCTGTGGACTTCTACAAGCAGTTCGACGTGGCTGCAGACCTGGCGAAGAAAGGCCAGTACGAGGCTGCCATTCCCGAGTGGGCCAAAGCGATTGCGATGAGTCCCGGCGATGCGCGCGCCCACAACAGCTTTGGCCAGACCCTGGCGCGAGCCGGCAAGACACAGGATGCAATTGCCGAATACCGCAAAGCGATCTTAGACAAGCCCCACTATCCGGAGGCGCACAACAATCTGGCCATGGCACTTGACGCTGCCGGTCATACCAATGAAGCCGTCGAACATTACCGTCAAGCGATTGAGGCTAATCCCGGGTATGCCGAAGCGCACAGCAATCTGGGCCGCACCCTGACGGAACAAGGGCATCTGCCCGAGGCCATCGAGCAGTTTCAGGGGGCGCTGACAATCAATCCGGATTACGCGGAGGCGCACAACAATCTCGGCTTCGCTCTGGCATCGGAAAACCGCCTCGAGGAGGCCGTAGGTGAATATCGCCGGGCGATCGAGAGCGATCCCAAGTACGCAGATGCCTACAACAACCAGGGCGTGGCGCTGGCCAGGCAAGCCAAGTTAGACGAGGCGATCGCGGATTTCAGCAAAGCGGTCGAATTGGACCCGGCCTTCGCGGGTGCGGAGGGCAATCTGGGCCATGCATTGTTGTCGAAGGACAATGTGGATGAGGCGATTCCACATTTGAAGAAGGCGCTGGACCTCGGTCTGGAAACGGCGGAAATGCACAATGACCTGGGGGCCGGTCTGGCGGAAAAAGGACAGGTTGATGAGGCGATTCCGCATTTCGAGCGGGCGTTGCAGATATCGCCCAACATGGTTGAAGCGCATTCCTATCTGGGGATGGCGCTGGTGATGAAAGGCCAGGGAGTGGAGGGGCTCGCGCACTGGCGGCAGGCGCTGCGCAAAGACCCGGACAATCTCCAGGTGCTGAACGACACCGCGTGGCTTCTGGCAACTTCAGCAGACGCCGCGCTTCGGAACGGAAGCGAGGCCATCCCTCTGGCCGAGCGCGCCGTGCAACTTACCTCAGGACACGAACCGGAGTTGCTGGGCACTCTTGCCGCGGCCTATGCCGAAGCTGGTGAGTTCGACAAGGCTGTCGAATTGGAGCAACGCGCAACCGACCTGGCCACCCAGCAAGGGAAGACGCGTTTAGCTGCAACGCTCGGCGGCCGTCTGGCACAGTTCCAGGCGAAGGTCCCGATTCGTCAGCGATGATCGGCCTATTTTTTTGCTCCGGGGCTTATACATATGCCGTTGGTCGGAAGTGCCTCCAAATCAAAAGGATACGACACGAGCGGCAAGCCACCGAGCTGCTCCGTCAGCCAGTTGCAACTCTTCGAACAGTCCATCAGGCGATGTCCATAAAGGGCGTGGTCGTGATCCTGTCTTTCCACCGGGATTCGCTTACGAGTTACCGCATGGGACTTTGGCCCACCCATTGGGGTGAAAATCGTTCCGGGGAGCTGAGTTTCGACGGAGTCTGCGATAGAGCCGATGTATCCGCGGACCGCCTGCGTTGGGACAGAAATGAATGAGATCACAGTCCCGCATTTTCTCGTCGAAATCGGAAAGTCAGCGCGCAAACTCCGGCAGCACCGCATCGGGGCTCGTTTCATACCAAGTGTGCTTTATTTCGTGGAACCACACGCCGTATTTGTCGGAAAAGATGGCCCAGACATCCGATCTGGATCTCGCGGGCCTTGCTAGCACCAAGAGCGGCCTCTGTACAGCAGGGATGGTCTCCGCCGTACAAAGCCCAGCCCTCGGCGATTGGCTTCGAGTGCAGGTCTCCCCGCCCCCGTGTAACGCTTCTGTTACACTTTCTCGCGTTTTGAGTTGCTACAATTCGTGCACTTGAAGCGTGAGCTCAGGTCGTTAGAGCGCTTGAGAAGAATCTTCGGGTGGGCCGCGAGGAACGCGATCCTAGAGTCCGACTGTTTGACCCTTATCTCTGTCACGTCAGATGTCCCGGGTTTGAGTGCGGGGCGGATGGCGAAGTTGGCCAGGGCTCCTCAAAATCAGAGGGCCAGCCTTCCCATCCCAGCTCAATGCCGGAGGTGCGATGATCAATTCAGGCGTCCGTTCTGTCCACGACCAGGTTTCCAGAAGCGGTTGTGCCAGATGAGCATTCGGCCTGCGCCCGGATGCTCAACTCAAGCGCAAACTTCGCCGAATTCTTCGCCGAATTGCGCGCCGTAACGACTCCGAATCCTCCTCTCTGCTCCTCTCTACTCCATTGATAACATGATGGTTCCATGCTTAATGAACCGGCTGTTAACCGAAGGGTTGTAGGCGATGCTGCTCGAAATCCTTTCGGCCTGGCAGTTGTCGATTCCTGAATTCGGCACGGTCGAGCCGAAGAGTATTCCTTTCGTCGTGCTGATCAGCAACGAGGAACGCAGGTTGGGCGATCCGATCCGCCGGCGCAGCCTGTATGTGCGCGTGGAGCATCCGACGCCAGCGCGCGGGTGGAGATCATCGCCAGCCGCACACCCGATGCAGACGAGAAGTTCCATCGCGAGATGGCCGGTATCGCGCTCTCGTTCCGCAATTATTCTCTCGAAAAGCCGCCCTCGGTCCCTCGGTCTCGGAGATGATCGACTTCAATCCTTCCGACAAGTGCCGAATGACGCTACAGCCCCAATCCGTGACTGGTTTGGTGGATCTTTATGCGCCCCCTACAAATGGTGGCAATACGATGCTCTTTTCGCGACAAGTCTGGCGAATTATTTTGTGAGGATGGCTTATCGATTCTGGTAAGGATCGAAGTTCATTCATAAGACGATTGATCCCAAAGCTTACTCGGTGGCCAGGAACCCGAACCGCGCTGGATAAGGATTGCAGTTCCGATCAATCGCCCAAGCGACCTTCTCGCCCAATGACGCAGTGCTCTGGATGTAGAGGAACTCTACGAACTACGCACTCCACCGTCGTTAACATGATCATCATCAAC
>Ga0182014_10002567_pt1 | contig 22710 bp, 13 predicted proteins | sample 612S2DmetaG_FD_120489 | JGI IMG/M metagenome (GOLD analysis project Ga0182014, IMG submission 120489) | Permafrost microbial communities from Stordalen Mire, Sweden - 612S2D metaG | ecosystem: Environmental > Terrestrial > Soil > Wetlands > Permafrost | place: Sweden: Stordalen | collected...
CGCCCATGTCCGCTGGGGATGGGCGCCTTCCAGAGCTCGTCGACGAAGGCCTTCCCGATGGGGCGGTTGGCGGCCAGGCTGGCCACTGCGCTGGTGGCCATCAGGCCGGGAGAGTGGCGATTTGAGATGGGTTTGCCGTCCAGAGTGAACTGGTCGGCATAACTCTCAATGCCCTGTGAGGCGAAGAAGGCCTGGGTCCGGTCGCTGAGAGCGCGCTCGCGCTTGTCCTTTGCCCACCACGACCAATCCACCGACCAGTTACTCTGGGTCCTCCAGGAGTCGAAGGAGAAATCGACGGCGTGCGGATTCCAGCGCATCGGATGCGGTGTGCCGTCGAAGTTGGCATAGTCAGGGTTTAGGCCGGTCCTCGCATTTGTGGCCTTCTCAAAGAAGTCGCGGCTGACTCCGGCCGCCTGGGCCCAGAACTCGCGGTCCTCGACCGGACCCCAGCGCGCCCAAAGCTCGTAAAAGGCGGGCAGATGATAGCTGGGATCGGTGAAATCGGCCTTGCCTTCGACCGGGGTGAAACGGATCATCTTCGCGTCTTGGTCGACCTCCGCACCTACGGTGCGAACGCCAAACTTTGTCGCACCGGTGCGGCGATCCCGATGGCGCATGGCGGTCAACAGCTCATCGGCGCGCGCTTTGTAGTCGTAGATTCCTGCGCCGTTGCCCCAGCGATTCGAGGCAAAGTAGAGCGCCATCGCGAAGTACTCCTCGCCGTCGGGCGCAGGTGTTTCGTCGTTCGGCTCGCCTGTGAGCTTGCAGGACCACGAGAAGTAGCCCTGCGAGGGGTGCGCCTGCGAACCGATGTACATATACGTCCTTGCCCAGTTCCAGAGGGCATCGAACTCCGGCTTGTGGTTGAGCTGGACGGCGACCATCATGCCGTAAGACATTCCTTCGGTGCGCACATCGTGGTTGGCGATGTCGCTCAGGTAGGCAAGGGGCCCATTCTCATTCGATCCCGCTGCGTAATAGACCGCCTGCGTCTCGGGATCGCCGTGGAAGAGCTGCTGAAAGGCGGCGTCGATCTTGCTGTCGATCTCAGCCTGCGAATGGCCGGCCTCGGCAAAGAGGTTCCGGTAATGGTGCGTCCGGTAGGCGCCGTGGCCGTCTTCAAGCGCTGCAGGCCGCTGCTCCCGCTCGATCTCTTTCGGCATGGCTTGTCCCGCTGCTGTAGTCACAAGAAAGGCGGCAACCAACACGAATAATGGTATTTTGAAGTTCATCGGATTCCGGCTCCTGTCAGGCTCAGTCATTTTACCAAGTACCTTCTGCTTGGATCGAATCCGTGCGCTTCGCCAGCCGCTAACTGTCTTTCATCCGAGCCTGCATTCGCAGCTCGAACATCCGCGCCAGTTGGCATTCAAAAGCAATGAGCAAAAAATTGCTCCTAGGAGAAGCTGCCCAAAATGATTGAAACCCTGTTCGATACCTGCGTCCATATTTCAATCTGGAGCGTCCACAAATAGATGGGAGTGAAAAGGTGAATTCAATGCCGGGAATACGAAATTTCAACAAGGGGAGATGGGCCGTGATGACGGCAGCATCTCTCATACTGGGCGCAACGATGGCCGCAGCCCAGAGCGTGCCGGTGGTCACGAGCGACGCGCGCGTAGACAAGTTGCTCAACCAGATGACGCTTAACGAAAAGCTGACGCTGATCCACGGAACGCATGAGGATCCTGCGGTTTATCAAGGTCAGGCGGGCTACCTGGCTGGCATTCCGCGCCTGGGCATTCCAGGCCTGCGCTTCGCCGATGGCCCTCCTGGTGTGCTCACACGCCATCCGTCGCAGGGCGAGACAGCAACCATGGGCGTGGCCGCCACCTTCAGCCGCAAGTCGGCCGAGGATAATGGGCTGGTGATCGGCCGCGAAGACCGCGCGCTGGGCATCGACGTCTCCCTTCAGCCCTTTGTAAACATCGACCGCGACCTGCAATTCGGCCGCGGCTATAACACCTTCGGCGAAGATCCATTCCTGAGCGGTGAGATGGGCGCCGCCGAGATCCGGGGCATCCAATCCCAGCACGTCATGGCCCAGGTAAAGCACTTTGTCGGCTATGACTCCAACGGTTCCAGCACATACATCGACGACCAGACGCTGCACGAGGTCTATGTGGCGCCCTTCGATGCGGCGATCCGGGCCGGCGTCTCCTCCATCATGTGCTCCTACAATAAGTTGAATGGCACCTTCGCCTGCGGCAATGAAGCTTCGCTGACCAGGATTCTGCGCGACGAGATCGGATTCAAGGGCTTTGTCACCTCGGACTGGGGCGCGGTTCATGCCGTCGGCTTCATCAATGCCGGCCTCGATATGGAGATGCCTGGCGAACCGACGCCGGGCGCCGGTTGGTCAATTCCCTCCTTCTTCGATCTGCTGCCTGTCCCACCACCGCCGCCGGCGCGTCCATCCGGCGCAGCCGACGCCATGATGAGCATGTTCGGCGGCCACCTTCCCGAGGAGCCGGCCCAGGTCCGAGGAGGTCCTATGGGCGACTTCGGCGTAAAGCTGAACCCGAAGAAGATGCCCGAAGCCCTCAAGGATGGCACCGTGAACGAGGCCGCCATCACCCGCGCCGCCGGGCGGGTGCTGTATGAGATCGCCCAGTTCGGCTATCTTGACGGCCAGCAAAAGCATGAGGTCACCGAGCAGTCCATTGAAGCCAACGCCAAGATCATCGAGAAGACCGGCGAAGAGGCCGCGGTGCTGCTGAAGAACGATGGCGGCGCATTGCCCCTCAAGGCGGCCTACCTTGACTCCGTGGTCCTGATCGGCCCCACTTCCGGACAGGTGGATTCGATCGGCATCAACGGCGAACGTTCCGTCGGGCTGCCTGGGCGCCAGGTTGGCCCGATTGAAGCTGTCAGGAAGATCTCCGGCAATTCCAACGTCAAATTCGCCGTGAACGACGACATGACCGGCGTTCCGGTGCCCGCCAGCGCGTTGAGCCACGACGGAAAACCGGGCCTGGTGCGTACCGGCGGCGGCGATCCGCAGACCGACACACAACTCAATTTCACCGGCGGGAATGCTCTATCACCCAACGCAACCGTCACCTGGAAGGGTTCACTGACTCCGCCGCACGCCGGCACATATTGGCTGTACCTTCAGGCTTTCGGCACCAACGCCAGAATCGCCATCGACGGCAAGGGCCTGGCTGCGACCGGCGCCTTCCAGGGCGGCGTCCACGGCGACATCCTCCAGGCCAACCAGGACAACGCCGTCCCCACCACCGACGGCCTCGACAATGTGCGCCGCGCGGTTGAACTGACCGCCGGGCCGCACGCAATCGAGATCGGTACAACCCCCGACAGCTCCAACGCTCCTGTGCAGGTGCGCCTTAACTGGTACACTCCCGAGCAGCGCCAGGCGGACCACGAAGCCGCCATTGCCGCCGCTAAGAGCGCTAAGACCGCGGTGGTCTTTGCCTGGACGCGTCTTGAGCCGGTCTTCGGCCTTCCCGGCGAACAGGACAAGCTGATCGAGGAAGTGGCCGCGGTCAACCCCAACACCATCGTGGTTCTAAACACCAGCCAGCCGGTTGCCCTGCCATGGATCGACAAGGTGAAGGCGGTGCTGGAGATGTGGTGGCCCGGCGACGAAGGTGGCTGGTCCTCAGCCAATCTGCTTCTGGGCAAGACCAGCCCCGCCGGACGCCTGCCGGTTACCTGGGGCAAGCGCCTGGAGGACTACGCCGCCACCGATCCAAAGCACCCCGAGCGCTCAATGAAGGGCGTGGACGGAAAGACCACATTCAGCGAAGGCGTGAATGTGGGCTACCGCTGGTTCGACGAGGAAGACATTGCTCCGCTCTTCCCCTTTGGCCACGGCCTGAGTTACACCGCCTTCGAATACTCCGGCTTGAAGATCGAGACGGCGGCAGACGGCGGTCTTGACGTCAATGTCAACATCAAGAACACCGGCAGTGTGGACTCGGACGAGGTTCCGCAGGTCTATCTGGGCGCTCCCAGCGAGATTCCCGAGGGAGTCAAGTTCCCGGTGCGGGCTCTCGCCGCCTTCGATCGCGTTCATCTGGCCGCGGGCGAAACCAAGACAACCACTCTCCACGTTCCGCTGCGCCAGTTGCAGTACTGGTCGACTAAAGAGCACAAGTGGGTGACGGCCAAGGGCAAGCGAGTGGTAAGCGTGGGCGCATCGTCGCGCGACCTGCGCGTCAAGCAGAACATAGGCTGAGAACGCTGTTGTTAGACAGAAATGCCGGGGCTGAGCCCCGTCATTTCTGTCTTCGAGCAAACTGTATTCAATTACTCGGCTTCTGCTCGATGAATCCTCTATTCAACCCTTACGACGCCATCCCCAGGCCAACCAAATTGGTAGCTATGATTAAAATAATCACACCCGCCCAAAGCAGCCGAACCGGCCTGCTTCCAACGCCCGCCCACTCGCCCAGCGCCAGGCCCACCAGGCCGGCGAAGAGAACATAGCCGCTCATGTGCAGCATCCAGTTCACGTACGACAGCCGTTCCGGAATGTTGGCCTGGCCCCAGGCATAAAAGAAGAACTGGAGATACCACATAATTCCACCCGCCGCGGCCATAGCGCCATTCTTCAACAGCGTCCCGCCCGGATGTGACAAGTCGGCCCGCAGAGACAGTCTCGGGAGCGCGCCGAGCCGGATGAAGCAGTAACTCAGGTTCACAAGCGCGCCGCCGCCCATGATGAATACATAACTCGGCAGAGCCGCATAGAGCGGGTTCACGCCCAGGTGCAGCGCAGCGGCCTTCATGGGCAACGCCGCATCGATGGCAAAGGCCATGCCGGAGGAGAAGATGCCGCAAAGGACCGCGAGCAGCAGCCCCAGCTTCAGGTTGAATTCCTGAAGCTCGCCGCGGAGCTCCAGCTCCTTCTGATGGCCGGCATACGAGACGACAGCCACGCCGGTAAGGGCCACCAGCACGCCCGCCATGGTGAAGAGGCCGCTCCGGGTGGTGAAGAGAATCGCCCCCTGGCCGTGGAGTAGCGGAGGCATCAGCGTGCCCACCATGAGCGTGACGCCTATAGCTACGCCGACGCCCAGTGAGATACCCAGGTGGCGCATGGTCAGGCCATAACTTACGTTGCCAACGCCCCACATGGCTCCGAAGAGAGCGACCTTCAAAAGCACATGCGCATCGATCGATCCGTAGAATCCGAAGAAGTCCGGCAGCAGAAAAAGACTTACGCCGATGGGCAGCAATATCCACGAGAAGAAGCCGGCAACCGCCCAGGTTGTCTCCCAGCACCATTTCTTCACCTTGCCTATGGGCGCATAAAACGATGCGGCAGACGCTGCCCCAACCATGTGCCAGCCGATCCCCGCGATAATTGATGTCACTCGATCTCCCCTTCCTTCTTGCTGCGGTAATTTGCGCATTTCACAGGCAGGCAAATCTCACGCGTGGCGGCTGGACCACAAATCTGCACAGCAGTCCGATTTGCTGCTAATGTTCGTCGCCAGAAATCGAATCTACTATTCCTAACTATGAGATCACAGACAGGTGTCGTTCGCATTCCCTCAGGGGCTAAAGCCCCAATCATTGTGCGCCGTTTGCGGCACGACTAAAGTCATGCCCTGACACAAAACATACATAACCATTTGTGTGGCTGCCTACACTAGGCCCTTGACCGTGTGATTTTGTGCCTTCCCACCCATTCCCCGGTGAAGCTGCGGAATGGCTGGGGCACCCACATTGGTACAACTTCATGCGGTCAAAGACCTAGAATACTACCTCAAACGCATAACTCCCTGCATCCAGTTCAAAGCCGCCATCCCCCTTGCAGCACGCCGCCGCTAAGGGCAGCTTGCTCGTCAACGGAGCGCCATCCAGCTTGTACTTAGCCGCCTCGGACGCGTTCAAACCCAGCCAGCCCGTTGTATTGGCCGGGATAGTTACATGCCATTCAGCAGTTGTCCCGTTCACTGTCCAATCCGAGTGAATCGGACCATAGGCCGAGGCGTAGTCGAAGGCAACGTGGCCCAGCCGCGCATCGAAGACCGGATGCAGCACCACCCTGTGAAAGCCCGCGTCGAGCGGAGACGCATCAATGCCCGCCGCGTAGCGATAAATCCAGTCGGCCACCGCGCCATAGGCGTAGTGGTTGTAGGAGTTCATGCTGGGATCGTCTTTCATCTGGTCGCCGTTCCACCGCTCCCACATCGTCGTTGCGCCGTGCTCCACCAGGTAGCCCCACGACGGATATTCGGTGTTAAGCAGCAGTTGATAGGCAAGCTTGGCGTGCCCGTTCATTGTCAATTCTTCAAGTAGATACGGCGTGCCTAGAAAACCCGTGCCCAGCAATCCATGGTTGGCTTCGATCTTGTCTGCCAGCTTTTGCGCGGCGGCAGCACGCAAATTTTCAGGCACCAGATTCATATGCAGCGCAAGCACATAGCCGGTCTGCGTGTCGCCGCCCTTGCTCTTGGCATTCGGGTTGTTGATTCCGCCGAAAGGCGACGGGCTGTTGTCAGCGCCGGCCACAAAGCCATCGTCATGGACGAACTGCTTATGGAATGCAGAGCGAATCTTCTCGAAGAGCAGCGCGTACTTCTGCTCGTCCTGCGTCCGCCCCGTGGCATGTGCCATCTGCTCCATCAGCATCGCGTCATAGGACCAATAGGCCGTAGCGATGAGCACGTAATCCGTTCTTCCCTCGGGCGAAAGCCAGTCGCCAAACGGAATCCCGGACTCGTGCTTCCAGAGGCCGTCGGGGTTGGCTGCTTCGATGGCGTTCAGGTACTTTTCCATCGCGGCCCAGTTCTCTTCGATCACGCTGGTGTCGCTGGTCTGCAACCACGAGGTCCAGGGAATGATGACGCCGGCATCGCTCCATCCAGCTGCGAACCCCGCATTCGGCGTCACGGTCCCCGGCGAGTAAATGCCGTAGTACGGCGTGCCGATTTGCGTCCCGCGCATGTCCCCGGCAAATTTGCGCGAGAAGGCCGCCAGGTCCATGTTGTAGCTGGCCGCGCGCCAAAAGGCCTCCGCGTCGCCCATCCAGCCCAGCCTTTCGTCTCGCTGCGGGCAGTCTGTGGGGATGCCCACGAAGTTCGAGCGCTGCCCCCACAAGATGTTGCTCCATAGCTGGTTGATCATGGCGCTGCCGGTTTCGAGTTTGACCGTGAAGGGCGCATCGGTGTGGAAGACCAGAGCGGTCACGTCGTCCTTACTGGGGGCCGCGGGCAGCCCGGTCAACTCCAGATAGCGGAAACCGTGAAAGGTGAACTGCGGCTCCAAAACCCCCGCTCCGCCGTGCCCGAGAATGAAGTGATCGGTTGCTCTGGCAGTGCGCAGATTGTCCGTATAGATAGTGCCGTCCGCGTTCACAATCTCAGCGAAGCGCAGCCGCACGTCAGTGCCCTCCGGCCCCCGGACGCTCAGCCGCTCCACACCTGAGAAGTTCTGCCCGAAGTCGTAAACATAGACGCCCGGCTTGGGCTCGGTCACAGATTTCGCGGTCAGCGTGCGCTCTACCCGGATCGGCGGGAAATCCTGCGCCTCGATAACGATAGGCTTCGGATCGATCGAAATCGCGTTCTTCCAGCCGGATGCATCGAAGCCCGCGGTGTCCCATCCCGGCTTCGTCAACCGCGCATCCTGGCTCTCACCGTCGTAAATCTCCGAGTGCAGAACATGCGAAGTGTTCGCCATCCAACTGGCATCCGTCGCCACCCACTTCACGCTGCCGTCTGCGTATTCAATGCGCAGTTCGGCACGCAGAGCCGGGGGCGTGTCGCCGTAGTTGTTCGGCTGCTGAAACCACTCGAGCGGGGTCTCATACCAGCCCGGAGCCAGCAGCGCGCCAACAGCGTTCCAGCCCCATTTCAACTGGGCTGTCACATCGTAGGTCTGGTATTTCACGTGCTGACGATAATCGGTCCACCCCGGCGCAAGCACATCGTCGCCCACTCGCTTCCCATTCAGAAACAGCTCGTAGGCCCCCAGCGCAGTGGAATACAGCCGCGCAGACTTTACCGGCTTCGTCAACTCAAACTGCTGCCGCAGCGTCTTCACCGAATCGGGAATCCAAGGATGCCCGAGCGGCTGGCTCATGGGGCCACGCCCCTGCAACCAAGCCGCCGCTGTCTTCCACGCCGAGTCGTCAAAGCCCTCTTGCTCCCATCCCTGCGCGGAGGGAACAGCCGTCTTCCAATCCGTTCCGCTCGCAAAGGTCGCCACGGATCCATCCGCATACTCCACTACCAGCGTGGCGATCATCGGCGGCGCATCGGCCGCGGCCATTCCGTTGGGATTGGCAATGTAATGCACCGTCTCGATGGCAATCGTGTTGGCCCCGGCGCTCAGTTTTCCAGTAACTTCCGCGCGCACAAACTTCTTCCACGGCATCTGCTTCCAGGGTGGAAACTTGTCAGCCGTCAGCACCTGCGCGCCGTTGACCCAGGCCGAAATTGTATCCTGCCCTGTGGCGTAGAGCGCGGCCCGCAGTACCGGCTTATCCAATGTCACCGTCGCGTGATAGGCGAAATCCTGTTCCACCGATTTTCCCAAAAGCGCCCGAGCTTTCCCGTCCGGGCTCACGATCCAAATAGCCGGAGTGTGGCGCACCGCGGCCTCCTCCGGCGTCTCATATCCAATCCACTGGCCGCGCCAGGCCTCCTGCTTCAGCAAGCCAGTCTCCCACCAGCTTGTCTCGCTCTCGGCATATGGCTTGTTCGCCGCGTCCCATACCTTCACCAACCAGAAATACCGCGTGCTGGCTTGTACCGCCGGCCCTGCGTAGCGCACATTCAAGGAAGCATCGGACGCGATCTTGCCGCTGTCCCACACGTCCACCTTTCCCTGGCGCAGCAAATCGGTTCTCGTTGCAACAAGCACCTCATAGGCGGTCTGCCTTGCGCCCCGTGCCAGGTCCCTCAACTGCCAGGAAAACCGCGGCGCCGGATCGTCGATGCCCAGCGGCGTTTTCAGGTTGTCCACCCGCAACTCGACCGGCCCGGTGAATGCCTGAGCCTGCGCCGCCAATGGCCCGGCCGCCGCTCCCAGAATCGCTCCCATTGCCAACAACCGCATCCTTCTCATTTGCACACCTCAGTTCACATCCAGTGAAGAACCCCGATCATTGTGCGGCTTACTGGGTGGCTTTGGGAAGCCGCCGGGCAACAATTGAGGGCCGAACTTTCCCCAATGAAATAGTTTTCCAGACGGATGAACCTTATACAATCCGGAGTTCTGCTGTCAAAGTCCAACCTGTGCGGCGCGACGCAACAACCGGCGCCGCACTTTGGCCCATTACACTTTCCGTATGGCACTTCGCCTATATGCCGCCACCACCAGCGAGGGCAAGCTGCGTGACTTCCGCGTTGCCGCCCGCGCCTATTCCATATTTATCGATCCCCTTCGCGCCCTTGCCGACATTCCCGCCCCTGAGGAGGACGGGGAGACCTTCGCGGACAACGCAGCGCTGAAGGCCGTCTATTACTCCCACTTCGCCCCCGGCGAAATGGTGGTGGCCGACGACTCGGGACTTGAAGTGGACGCTTTGACCGGCGCTCCGGGCGTGCGCTCGGCCCGCTATGCCGCCGACTTCGGCCTGGTCGACTCGCCCGACGCCAACGACAACACCGACGTGTGGAACAACATTGTCCTCCTGCAACGCATGGCCGGAGTCCCGCCGGCCCAGCGCACCGCCCGCTACCGCTGCGTGCTGGTGGCGGCGCAGGACGGAGCGATTCTGCACACCGCCGAAGGCACGGTTGACGGAGTCATTCTGGAAGCTCCCCGCGGCACCGGCGGCTTCGGCTACGACCCGCTCTTTTACTTGCCCCAGTTGGACCGCACCATGGCCGAGATCGACCTTGAAACCAAGCTATCGCTCAGTCATCGCGGGCGGGCGATAGCGGCGCTGTTGGCTGTATTGGAGGTTTGAACCGCTCACCGTTCCAGCCGATGAATCCAAGGGCGCAGGCGGTGGGCCAACTTCCTTTTGGCGATCACATGGCAGCAACGCGGTGACGGGATCGATATCACGTCGTATTTGAGCGTCTTGGGCTGTTGGCGCCAACCGAGTGCTACTGGAGAGGCTGCGAAAAAGTTCCTCAAAGCGAACGATCTTCCATGAAAACCGGCGGCGTACTCAAAATTTCTCCATAGTCCTGTGCAAAACGGTACAGAAACACCCTTTCATGCTGTTTACGCTTGGAGCGAGAAGTTCTGCTCTCATGATGATCTATTGAGTGATCGGACTTATATGAGAGCCTGGTCTTTTCACATGAAGCCACAATCGGGCAACGGCCAAAGGACCGGACAGGCAGGCGCACGTGACCAACGTCCCCTATGACAGCGAGCCGCAAAGCCTGACCGATCTGGCGTGGATCTATGCTCCCGGCGGCATGTTTGCCTTTGATACCAACACCGGTATTCTTATAAACGTCAATCCGGCGGCAGCAGCGCTTAGCGGCTATTCCCACGATGAGCTGATCGGTACCCGTTTGAGCGACCTGCACCCGCAGGCCGAGCGCGAACAGGTGAAGGCCGAAATTCTGAATGCCAAGCAACGACCATTGGGCCATCTCGGCTTTCACATACAACGTAAAGACGGCCAATGCGTGCCGGTGATGATTTCATCATCGAAGTCGGTTGTGCTCGACGGCCGGCCGGTATCGATTTACGTGTACTTCGACACGACCGTGCGCGAGGAGGAGATAAAGCATCTAGCGCAGATGGAGGCCAGGTATCGCGGACTTATGGAGGCGGCTCCGGATGGAATGGTGGTGGTGAACCAAGGCGGGGAGATTGTTCTGCTGAACGCGCGGGCGGAGAGTCAGTTTGGATACCGCCGCGATGAACTTCTTGGCCAGAAGGTGACCAATATCATTCCGGAGGGTTTTGCGGAGCGGCTGATCGCCGACGGAACACGTACCGCGGCCGAGGCGCTTGCGCAACAAATCGGAACCGGGATTGAACTCAACGGGCGCCGCAAGGATGGGACCGAGTTTCCCATCGAGATCATGCTTAGCCCGCTGGAAAACGACGAAGGAATCCTGGTCACGGCGGCCATCCGCGACATCAGCCTGAAAGTCGAGAAAGAACATCGGCTTACGGCCCAGAATTGGGCGTTGTCAGCCTATGCGTTTGCGGCCCTGGCGCTGGGCAGGGCTCATTCTTCCGAAAGCCAGTTGTTACAGGCTATCTGTGAGGCCATTACTCGTGAATTCATCTATATACTCGCCTGGGTAGGAATTGCGGAAGAGGGTCCGGAGAAGAAGATTCGGATTGCTGCATCGGCGGGAAAGGCTATCCGTTATCTGGACGGGCTGAATTTGAGCTGGTCGGAGGATGAAGCGTGGGGGAAGACCCCGACAGGCATCTGTATTCGCACCAATACATTGCAGATTACAGACGATACACAGATATCACCGGCCTTTGCATTATGGCATGAGCGGGCGAGCCAGTTTGTGATTCGGTCCTCGGTTTCTATTCCCCTTTGTGTTGAGGATGGCTGGCATGGTGCATTGATTGTGTATGCCGCAACCCCCAATGCATTTGAAGCACCGGCGATCGAGGTGCTCCAACACCTTGCGGAACAGATAGTCCACGCCGTGCATGCGCTCGATCAGGGGTTTGCTCTGCAGGCCGGGGAAAACTCCCTGGCCAATTTACAAAAGAAGTTAACAGAGGCATTATCCGCGATGGTGGCGCCCATGGTGGCCGCGATGGAGATGCGAGATCCTTACACCGCGGGTCACGAGAGCAGAGTGGCAGATATCGCAGTTGCAATTGGCTCGGAAATGGGCTGGACGCAGGAACAATTGAATGGATTGCAGGTGGCGGCACAGGTTCACGATATCGGGAAGATTTCAATTCCCGCCGAAATCCTGACCAAGCCGACCCGGCTCACCGCGGGAGAATGGGGCATCATTCGCGAACACCCGGAGACCGGATACACCATTCTGAAAGGGATTCCCTTCGCCTGGCCCGTTGCCGAGATCGTGCACCAGCATCATGAAAGGCTGGACGGCTCCGGTTATCCCCAGGGCTTGAAGGGGGATGCGATCCTGCCCGAAGCCAAGGTGCTGGCGGTGGCAGATATGGTAGAGGCGATGGCCTCCCATCGGCCCTACCGGCCGGCGATCAAGATGGGAGTTGTTTTGAAACAGATTGAAATCGAGGCCGGCAGCCTGCTGGACGCAGAGACCGTCCGGGTCTGTGCGGCCCTGTTCCGCGAAAAGCGGCTGGTTCTGTCAGCCCTGAATCGGAATTGAGCCTGCTGCAACGCCAGGGTCGATTAAACTGTAACCTGCCAAGCGGGACCGGCTTTGGGAAACGCTAATGCCGTGTGCAGCGCTTCTTGAATCGCGCCAAATTGCTTTTACCGGCTCGCCAAACGGCCCACAAAGAACCTCGACGAAATATGCAAACTCAAAACCAAATGAATGAAAAATGGGCAGACATTAGCCGGTTTTGGTCCGTTGACGCAAGTCGAGAATCCAGCGCTGCCGCATTCGAACCCTCAGTGTTACTCCTCTAGCGCCCCCGAGATTCGCAACAATCATGGGGTTATCGTGACGATGACCCTCTTGTATCGCGACAGTGGGGGAGTGCCTTTGTCGGTGACCCTGAGAATGAACTGCACGGTCTCTGGCTTGTCGACCTTCGGGGCAGTCAGATCGATCTGAGAGAGATTCTCTGCAACTGAGATCGCGACAGGCTTCTTGTACGATCCTGCCTCGGCGTACTGGATCCAGTAGAAACTCACACTATCGCCATCCGGATCAGTTGCGTGGGCGCCGAGCCTGAAAGGCTCTCCGGATCGCACGGTGAACGCCTCGGGCCCATCGAGGACAGGCACCGGAGGATGATTGGCTTCCCGGTAAGACTTGGTTGTCCACTCCATGCGCGCCGCAAAGTCGTTCTGGAAGTCGTCCCTCCATCGCCAAAGAGTGGCTTTGAAGTCCCGGAACGACTTATCCGATGTCCGGGTTGCCCGTCCGAATTCGCCTGCAACCGGCGGCGTATAGTCGTCAACCGTGTTCGTCCAGATGGGGCGCGTTTCGGGTTCGATTGGTACGCCGTCAATGAAGACTCCGCGGATGAAGGTGCGCGGGTCCGTTACGGGTATCTCCGGCATGTAAAGTTCGTAGCGCCCGCCCCAGCCGCCCCATTCCGGATGCTCAGGATCGTTCAGGCCATTGGGAATCAGCGCCAGCCAGGAAGGCGTGTCGCCCTCCATGCCGTAGGCGACATCGGGATATACCGCGCCCAGCGGCCCATGTCCTTGTTGAATGTGCTCTGCAAGCCATTTGTTGCTAATCGTCGAGTTGTCGATTCCGGGCACAAAGGTATTGATGCCGGTCCACGTCGCGCTACCGTAATCGCCGCCGGGACTCACAATGTAAAAGAGATTGGGAAATGTCTTGCGCATCCACGGGCCGCTGTCGTCCTGGTCGGAGATCGTGTAGACCCTCAGTTTGGCGGCCAGGCGATCGAACTCCGCCGGCGTCTTCGTGGCGTGAAGCTTGAAGAGCGCCTGCGCCAGCGTATTGGCGCCGCCCCAGACGGAGATCCAAAGAGGGCGATCGTCGTCCTTCTCAAGTGTCCGAACGATCCACTCCGACCCCTCCGAGTCCTTTTCCGGGCCGACACCCTGCATTCCGTAGGCAGCCAGGCCATGCCTCACCAATGCCTGAAGGGCTTCGGCCGTGGGGTAGTTTGGATCGTGCTTGACGAGGTTCCCTTGCACCCTCGCGTAGGCGCCGATGACCTCTCGAATCAACTCGGGGGAAGTCGATGTCCGCTTCCATGTGGAAGTTGTTGCAACGAGGCCCTGGATATCGATGACATCGGAATACAGCAGCAGGCGCACCATGCTCTCCGTGTCGTCCGCCTCGGCGCCGATGTCCGTGAGAACAATAAGCCGCTGCCTGTGAGTGCCGGCGGCATAGCGCCGAGGTACAGGTTGTGCAGGTCCACACTGTGTGAACCAGAACACAAGAAGCATGATTGACGCCGTCAGGAAAGCCGGCGGCCTTAGTTGACGACGGCTAGTCCCAGGAAAAGTTGTTTTCAAGTGCGCCTCCAGGAAGCAACGAATGCTGATTACTGTTTTACCGCATCTACGCTTGCTGAAGCCTTTGCCAAACCACTCGGAATCGCCGAGTCCTTTTCTATTGAACGCTGATCGCCTTCATTGCTCACTTCCGCACCGTCTTGACGTGTGTGATCTGGGACACAAATAATGCTTGTGCATATAGGCGAAGATTTTCTGTCCCTCATTCTGGAACGGCCTTCCCCTGATGCCTCTAGGAGCCTCGACTGAAATGGCAACTGCTCAACAACCTGCCGCGCACACTCTCAGCCGCGGAGTTCCAGCCCTGCGCGCCGGCCAGGGAACCAACTTCCTCTGGCGCAAGCTGCACTCGCTCATGGGCATCGTGCCGATCGGCGCGTTTTTTATTGAGCACCTGCTCTCGAACTTCGAGGCCATCCACGGCCCGGCCGCCTACGGAGCGCAGGTGAAGTTCCTCAACAGCCTGCCGCTTGTGCGCGTGCTGGAGTGGGTCTTCATCTTTCTGCCCATCCTCTATCACGGCGTCTACGGCGTCTACATCTGGCTGCGCGGCAAGTCGAACCTCGTCTACTACCCCTGGGCGGGCAACTGGATGTACATGGCCCAGCGCTATACCGGCTTGGTTGCCTTCCTGTATATCGGCCAGCACGTCCTGCGGCAGCGCTTCCTGGGCGTGCAGCTTCCCGAACATCCTTACGCCGCCTTCCACAAGGTGCAGATGGAGCTACAGAATCCCTGGATGCTGGCCGTTTACATCGTCGCCATGCTCGCCATCTGCTGGCATTTCTCCTACGGTGTGTGGCTCTTTGCGGCCAAGTGGGGCATCACGCCCGGCAAAACCGCCCGCAAGCGTTTTGGCCTTGCCTGCGCCGCGATGGGGCTGGTGCTGGCGGTGATGGGGTTGTGGAGCATCTGGGCCTTCGTTGGACCGAAGTACAAGAACGCGCCGGACGAGGCGGCTCCAGCCGTGTCAATGAGATTTGCGCCTGCGGTCTTGATAACCCCCGCGACTGATGGAACTGTTTTGATATGAAGAATCTCTTTGATGCTGCGACGGCCGAGGAAGTGAAGTCGCGACTGGCGCAGTTGCGGGCGGAAAGCGAGCGGCTGTGGGGCAAGATGAGTCCGGCACAGGCAATGGCGCATTGCTCGGTAGGTATGGAGGTCTCGCTCGGCGATCGTTTGATGCGGCAAGTATGGCTTGGGAAACTGCTGGGCAAGCGGGTCAAGGCAAGCCTTCTGAGCGGCAAGCCGATAGGCAGGAATCTTCCGACAGACAAGGCCTACGTGATGACGGGCGATATGGATCTTGAAGCGGAGCGGAAGAAGTTGGCGGGGTTCATTGACCGGTTCCGGACTGGTGGGCCGGAGGGATGCACAAAGGGCCCGCATAGTTTTTTCGGGCCGCTGACGCCGAAGGAGTGGGCAGAATTGAATTATCTGCATCTGGACCATCATTTGCGGCAGTTTGGGGTTTAGCGTACTTTCGGTGTTTCAGTGATAAGTGCTTTGTGCGATCTCCCTAGTCGCGAGAGCAAAGACACGGCGAGGGTGGGGCACCCATGCTTCAACTTGAGAACGGCAGGAACGAGGATTACTAAATGGCAGCACCCAGAATCATCGTGGTTGGCGGAGGGTTGGCCGGGCTCGCCGCGGTCATCAAGATCGCCGAGGCCGGCGGTACCGTCGATTTATTTTCCATCGTCCCGGTCAAGCGCTCGCACTCGGTGTGCGCGCAGGGCGGCATTAACGCGGCCAAGAACCTAAAGGGCGAGGGCGACACCACCGACAAGCACTTCGACGACACGGTCTACGGCGGCGACTTCCTGGCCAACCAGACCCCCATCAAGGCCATGTGCGAAGCTGCCCCTGCCATCATCGATCTGCTCGACCGCATGGGCGTGCCCTTCAACCGCACGCCCGAAGGGCTGCTCGACTTCCGGCGCTTCGGCGGCACGCTCTACAATCGCACGGCCTTTGCCGGCGCAACCACAGGGCAGCAACTGTTGTATGCCCTCGACGAGCAAGTCCGCCGCCATGAGTCCAATGGTAAGGTGCGCAAGTTCGAGGGCTGGGAGTTCCTCTCCGCGGTGATCGACTCGAATGGCGCTGCCCGCGGCATCACTGCGCTCGACCTGCGCACCATGGAACTGCGCTCCTTTGCCGGCGATGCGGTGATTCTGGCCACTGGTGGCATCGGCGCCATCTTCGGCAAGAGCACCAACTCGGTGGTCTGCACCGGCTCGGCGCAGTCGGCGGTCTTCCAACAGGGCGCGTATTACGCCAACGGCGAGTTTATCCAGGTTCATCCCACCTGCATCCCCGGCGAAGACAAACTGCGGCTCATGTCGGAGTCGGCGCGCGGCGAGGGTGGCCGCGTCTGGGTGCCTCGCAAGGCTGGCGATACGCGCCCCTTCAAGCAGATTCCCGCCTCCGAGCGCTTCTACTTCCTTGAGGAGTGGTTCCCCAAGTACGGCAACCTCGTTCCGCGCGACGTGGCCACCCGCGCGATTCACAAGGTGGTCTTCGAGCTTGGCCTGGGGCTCGACCGCGAGGCCATGGTCTATCTCGACCTGACTCACATCGACCGCGCCACCCTCAACCGCAAGCTCGAAGGCATTCTGGAGATCTACGAAAAGTTCGTCGGCGAAGACCCGCGCGATGTGCCCATGAAGATCTTCCCCGGCATGCACTACACCATGGGCGGCCTGTGGGTGGACTTCGACCAGATGACTAACATCCCCGGCCTCTTTGCCGCCGGCGAGTGCGAGTACCAGTACCACGGCGCCAACCGCTTGGGCGCGAATTCGCTGGTGAGCTGCATCTTTGGCGGCTTCCGCTCAGGCCTGAACGCCTTTCACTACACGCATGGCCTGGATTGCCCCGACGGAGATTGCGGCAACGCGTCGGAGTTAGCCCGCCAGGCAGAGATCAACGCGAAGCTGCTGAAGAACGAAGGCACTGAAAATCCCTTCAAGCTATGGCGCGAACTGGGCCAGATCATGACCGAGCACTCTACGGTCATCCGCTATAACAAAGGGCTCAAGCAGGCTGACGAGAAGGTCTTCGAGCTGCTGGAGCGGTTCAGGAACGTCAACTTGAGCGATCGCAGCCAGTGGGCCAACACCAGCTTCGCCTTCGCCCGCCAGTTGAAGAACATGCTGGAGCTATCGCGAGCCGTGGTGCAGGGAGCAATTCTTCGCGACGAATCCCGCGGCGCGCACTACAAGCCCGACTTCCCCGAGCGCAACGACGAGAAGTTCCTGAAGACCACCAAGGCCAGCTTCACCGGCGCGCCTGAGGGTCCGAAGTTCGAGTACGAAGCGGTCGATACGCAATACATCAAGCCGCGCCCGCGTCGTTACGACGCAACAAACTGAGCAAAGGGAGACTGACAATGGCAAAGAGAACCGTAGCATTCGAGATCAAGCGCCAGGCCAGCCCCGATGCTCCCGCCGTGTGGGAGAACTTCGAGCTGGAGTGGCGCCCAGGCATGAACGTCGTCTCCGCCATGATGGAGATCGCTGCCAACCCGGTGACCGCCGACGGCCGCCCGACTACGCCCATCACCTATGACTCCAACTGCCTGGAGGAGATTTGCGGGTCTTGTGCGATGAGAATCAACGGCAAGGCGCGCATGGGCTGCTCCGCGCTGGTGGATAACCTGGAACAGCCGATCCGCGTCGAGCCTTTGAGCAAATTCCCGCTCGTCCGCGACCTGCAGGTGGATCGCACTGTGCTCTTCGAGAATCTGATGGCGGTCAAGGCCTGGGTTCCTGTCGATGGCACGTACGATTTAGGCTCTGGACCGCGCGTCTATCCCCAGCAGCAGGAGGCCAATTACCCACTCTCGAACTGCATCAGTTGCTGCTGTTGCATGGACGTCTGCCCGCAGTTCAACGAACTTACGGGATTTGTGGGCGCGGCCACTATCGCCCAGGTCAAGCTCTTCAACAATCACCCCACCGGCAAGGTCTTCAAAGAAGATCGGCTGCGCGCGCTGGCCGGCGACGGCGGCATTCAGGAGTGCGGCTTTGCGCAGAACTGCGTGGATACCTGCCCCAAGCAGATTCCGTTGACCGACGCTATCTCCGATGTCAGCCGCGATGTGATTATTCAGAAGGCGAAAGACTTTTTGCGGGGTTAAAAAGAAAGTAAATTGAGCCACTTGTAAAATTACTTTCAAGCTGCGATATGCGTCAGGGCACGACTTCAGAGGCTGGGGAAAAACTCCGTCGGAAGGTGCTTTGTAACAAGGGCACGACTTTAGCCGGGCCGTAATTCTAGCAAAATGAGTGTGGGCACTAGCCCCTGCTTAACTGGAATCTGTCACCTTCTCTTTTCATTTGGGCTTTTTCCGCAGCCTCTTCAGTCGTGCCGCCAACGGCCCCATTTTGATTCCGGCTTTAGCCGCTGCGGAATTGCAAATAGCTGAAAATAAAAGACGCAGGGGCTAAAGCCCAACATCTTTTTTGCTGATCTTCCGGCACGACTGAAGTCGTGCCCTGACGCTTCTAGCAATCCCTATGGAATTTTGCAAGTGGCTCAATTGTTGAAAAATACGAAACGGCATCCGAGTCTGTGCTAGCCCACCCTGGCGGCAAGAACAAAGACGCCGCGACGGTGGGGCACCCAAAATTTCATACCATCGTGGATCGGCAAAACTGGTGGTCGACTGACGCGGATTTGTCGCTCAAATCGAGTTCGACAGGTTCGCTGGAATCTCGATCGAAACCAAAGTGCCGCGCCCAGGATTGCTGACCACGTCGAAGCGCGCCTGGTTGCCGTAGAGCACCTCCAGCCGCTCCTGTACGTTCTTCATGCCGATGCCTGCGCCGGCGCGGCCGAGCGCCGAGGCCGGCTTGTTGCCCATGCCCACGCCGTCGTCGGCCACTTCGATCAGAACACGGTCCCCGATGAGCATGCTGCGCAGGGTCACGGTACCCCCGTTGAGGCGCGGCTCAAGCCCGTGCTTGATACTGTTTTCAATCAGCGGCTGAAGCAGGATGCTGGGCACAAGAACGCTGAGAGTTTGAGGATCAATCTCCTTTTCTACCCGCAGCTTCTCCGCGCCGAAGCGCACCACCTCGATGTCCAGGTAGTCGTCGGTAAAGCTCAGCTCTTCGCGTAGCGGGACGTAGGTATCGTGGTCCTTGAGCAGCGCGCGCAGAATGTTGGCCAGCTTCACCGTCATCTCCCGCGCTTTCTCGGGATTCATGCGCACCAGCGAGGTGATGGAGTTGAGCGTATTGAAGAGGAAGTGCGGGTTGATCTGCCGCTGCAACGCGTCGAGCCGCGCCTCCAGCAGCAGACGTTTCTGTTCTTCAAGCTTTAGTTCGATGCGCAGCGCGTTCCACACTTTCAGCGCGATACCCACATCGATGGGCGCGCTCAGCCACACCAGCGCCTGAATCCACAACTGGTTGGAGAGCAGCGCAAAGAGCCGGTGCGGATAGGCTTCAGCCAGCCAGTCCCGCAGGATTTCCATTACGGCGATAAGAACCAGCAGGAGTATCTGGCGGTCGATGCGGGGCTGGCGCAGATTGCGGCGGACCCAGCGGTAGAGGCTCAGGTCGATGAAAGGCGTGAACGACCAAATCTCATCCTTCTCGACCAGGCGGCCCAGCAGGCCAGCGGCCAGACCCAAAGTGGCATTAAAGGGTAGAGCCAGGTATTCGTGGTGATAGACTGCCGGCCCCGCCAGCACCACCCCGCCCAGCATGGCCCAGCTTGGCCCCAGCAGCAGACCTAGTAGGATCACCGTTTCAAAGGAGATATCGGCGGCCAGAAAGTTGGGCACGGTCAGCCGCACCCACACGCCCAGCGTGAGCGGCACTAGGAAAAAGGCCAGCAAAGCGAATGTCTGGCGGGGGCTGCGCCGCTCGGCAAAGAACAGACGCCTGAAGCTGCTGGCCCGAGCCAGGATGCTGGCCACCGAGGCAACCACCCCCAGCTTGACCAGCAGCGTTATCAGAATGAGCTTATCGGTCACCCCATCACTTTATCGCGCCGCGGCCAGAGCATCCAATGGGGAGCTACTTGTGCAGGAGCGGTGTGAGAGCCGGCAGGAGCGTGCGGGCGATGATCTCAGAGCCTTTGGCGGTGGGATGGATGCCATCCGCCTGGATGGTGCCTGAGACATGGACCAGATCCTTGTAGATCATGGGCACAAAGGCGGTGTGGTGTTTGGCGGCCAGGTCGCGGAAGACCTGCTCGAAGGATTGGATGTAGTCCGGGCCGTAGTTGGGGGGCAGGGTGATGCCGACAAGCAGAATCTTGATGTGGGAGTTTTCGAGCCCGGTCAGCACCACTTCCAAGTTGCGGCGAGTTTCGCTAAGGGGCAGGCCGCGCAGGCCGTCGTTGCCGCCGAATTCGACGATGACTACTTGGGGGTGCAGGAGGATGATGGAGGGTAGACTGGCGGCGGCATCCTTGGTTGTGGCTCCACTCGTGCCTTGATTGCTCACTTTGTAGTGGTAGCCGCGGCTGTCGAGGTCTCGCTGCAACGCGTCAGGGAAAGACTGGCCGGTCTGGAGGCCGTAGCCAGCGGTGATGCTGTCGCCGAAGCAATCCAGGATGGGTTCCTCTGTGGCTAGTGCCGGGACGGCGGCAAGCAGCAGAAGGAACGAAACAATCAATGAACGGCAAACGTACACAGAAACAGTGTAACGAAATGCAGGGGTCAGGGATAAGGGGTCAGGGATTAGCCGGAGGGTGGCAATTGATTGAGCTTCGGAACGCGAAGAAGTGGATTCAGAATGGGACGCGGCGGGTGGAGATTCTGAAGGGGATCTCTCTGACCATTCCGGCCGGGCAGTTTGTGGCCATTGTGGGCGCCAGCGGCAGCGGGAAGAGCACGCTTCTGGGGCTGATGGCGGGTCTGGATACGCCCAGCAGCGGTGAAATCTGGCTGGACGGCGCGCCGATCCACAACTTGGCCGAGGCGGAGCTGGCCCAGGTACGGGGCAGCAAGATCGGGTTTGTCTTCCAGTCGTACCAACTGATTGCGACGCTTACGGCTCTTGAAAATGTTCTGCTGCCCTACGAGTTGAATGTGGAGGGCAGTGGCCTTGCTCAGGCGCGGCGGCTGCTGGATGAGGTCGGGCTGGCTGAGCGCGTCGATCACTACCCGGTGCAGCTCTCCGGCGGCGAGCAGCAGCGTGTGGCGCTGGCGCGGGCCTTTGTGGTTGAGCCGCCAATTGTGATGGCTGACGAGCCGACGGGCAACCTGGACTCCGCCAACGGTCGGCTGGTGCTGGACCTGCTTTTGGATCGGAACCGCAAAGCTGGGACAACGCTGGTGCTGGTGACGCACGACCCGGAGGTGGCCAGCCGCGCGGATCGCAAGATCGTGCTGAAGGATGGGCTGGTGGTGGAGGACAGTCTGCACTTTATGGCGCCGGCTGAGGTTGGCGGGCAGGCGAAGAATGGCTAAGCGCGCATTGAGCTGGAGGCGGGCCGGGGCCATTGGCTGGCGTGACTTGAAGTCCGCGCCGGGCAAGTTCGGCTTTGTGGTGCTGTCGGTTGCGGTGGGGGTTGCGGCTTTGGTGGGGGTGCGCGGCTTCAGCGACAGCTTTCGGCGGACGCTGAGCCTGGAGGCGCGGTCGCTGATGGCCGCGGACCTGAGCGCGCGCATTTTTCGCTCACCGACGGCGGAGGAAGAGAGCAAAATTGCGGCGATTGTGAAGGAGGACGGGCGAACGGGAATCCGCATCACCTGGACGACGGAGACCGTTTCCATGGCTTCGGCGCCGCCGGACCCCGTGCCGCTGCTGGTTTCGCTCAAGGCCGTGGACCCATCCGAGTATCCGTACTACGGCACGGCGGAACTGGAGCCGGCGATGAGCCTTGCTCAGGCTCTGGACGGAGATTCGGCGGTGGTGGCCGACGAGTTTCTCATCCGGCTCAATGCGCATGTGGGCCAGACTCTGCGGCTGGGCGGCAGAAGCTTCAGGATTGCGGCCGTGCTCAAGCAGGAGCCGGATCGCATGGGCTCCAGCGTGGGACTGGGGCCGCGGGTGATGATCTCGCAGGCGGCATTGCAGCGCACGGGTCTGATTGCGCCGGGGAGCCGCGCCAGCCAGCGGCTGCTGATGAAGCTGCCTGAGAGCACTCCGGCAAGGCTCACCGGCAAGGCTGACGCGGTGATCGATCCCCTGGCGATGCGCAAGCAACTGGAGGAGGCGCTGCCCGACGCGCAAGTAATGGACTTCCGTGAAGGCAATCCCGGGCTGAGCCGTGGGCTGGACAATGCGACCGCGGTCTTGAGCCTGATCTGCCTGGTGGCGATGGTGCTCGGGGCCATAGGCGTGGCCATGGCCATGCACGCTCACCTGGAGCAGCGCATGGATATGCTGGCCATTCTGAAAGCCTTGGGCGCGGGATCGGCCGATCTGCTTCGTATCTTCCTCTTGCAGACACTGGGGCTGGGGCTGGCCGGAGGTGTGTTGGGCGTTGCCGTCGGGGTGGGCGTAATGGCCGCTCTGCCGGCGGTCTTCGGCAAGCTGCTGCCGGTCCATGCGGTGCTCGAGTTTCCGTGGCGATCGGTTGCGGCCGGGCTGGGAACGGGGCTGCTGACTACGCTGCTGTTTTGCCTGCCGCCGCTGCTGGACGTACGCGGGGTGAGGCCGGTGCTGGTACTGCGGCGGCTGGTGGAGCAGGGGCCGGATACCGTTGGC
>Ga0182014_10002568_pt1 | contig 22708 bp, 31 predicted proteins | sample 612S2DmetaG_FD_120489 | JGI IMG/M metagenome (GOLD analysis project Ga0182014, IMG submission 120489) | Permafrost microbial communities from Stordalen Mire, Sweden - 612S2D metaG | ecosystem: Environmental > Terrestrial > Soil > Wetlands > Permafrost | place: Sweden: Stordalen | collected...
CGCGAGCTGCTGTCGGAATTTGCAGTGATGCCCGACGCCGCACGGGTTGTGCGCGACGGCAATGTCATCACCGGCGGCGGCGTCACCGCCGGCATCGACATGGCGCTCACGGTGATGGCGGAAATCGCCGGCATCGACTATGCCCGGACGGTGCAGCTCGCGCTGGAATACGCGCCTGAGCCGCCGTTCGATTCCGGCCGGCCCGAGCGGGCTCGGCCTGAAATCGTCGCGGCCGCACAGAAACGCCTCGATGTCATTCGCGCCGAGCGTGCTGCCGCCGTTCACCGCGCGGCTGAATTGCTCGCAAAGAGAGTCTGTGAAACGTCGCCCGCCCTGGAAAGCTGAAGCATTTCAGTCAAAGAGCGGGCAATGATGGCAGCCTTAGCAGAGGAATATGCCTTTTCGCTTAACGATCAGAATGACGGCTCCCGAAACGCAGGAAAACCCAGTGCGATATGCAAGGCAATTAATCGCAACCGTAGCGGGAATCGTCGCCGCGGCATTTCTGGTCATCCTGGCGTGTCATGCCGATCGGGACATCAGCACTGATATTTTGATCGACAGCCCGCCTCAAGTGGTTTGGCAAGTACTGACGCTCACCCGCGATTATCCTTTGTGGAATCCGATGATTGCACGGGTCAATGGAGAACTCCGCGAGGGCAATGTCATCGAAATCGACGCGGGAATGGTGTTTCGCCCAAGGATTCTCGCGTTCCGCGTTGATCAAGAACTGCGCTGGAAGGGACATGTCTGGATTCCAGGCATCTTCGATGGCGAACATCGCTTTGTTCTTGAAGCGCACGGCAATCAGACGCACCTGATTCAAAGTGAAGAGTTCACCGGAATTCTAGTAGGAAGAATTACCCGAGAAATTATTGATGACACGGTTCTTGCGATGAAGGGGATGAATAGCGCTCTGAAAGCGCGCGCCGATTCGTTGGTACCGGTCAAATAGCGCTCATTGTCGGCTGGCGCTTCGATGCTGGACACGTCGAATCTTCGTGCGAACCCGATTGAGGCCTTATGGGGAAGTGAAAACTGGGAGCTGACGATTTACGTAATCGCCGGCATCACCCGAGCCGGCCTTTACAAAGCGCTCTCTCCAGACGGTAATCCGAGCTTCGAGACCGTGACGCAAATTGTCGGTGCGTTCGGCATGCGGCTGAGCGCGCAAGCGGCCTGATATGGCGCAGCATAAGTCGCACCCGGCGTCGGCCGGGGTTAGACTCTAAACCGAACCTCTACGCAAATCAGGGCGTCGTCGACGCCGCAAGTCCGGGGCTTTGTGCCATATGGAAAATTGACGCTGCAAGCACGGTGCAAGCGTTGCCGGCGACTTCATGACCTTCGAAGTGAGTCGCGACACGGAACAGCCCACAATTCAAAACGACGGAATGAAGTACGAAGGTCTGAGATTTCGCGCCGAGTGCCGAATGGCCGGAAAGCTCTACGGCCAAGCATTCGGCGTCGATGTTGCATTCCGCGATTCAATAATTGGGGATCCCGAAACTGTCGCCACCGATGATGTATTAGCGTTCGCCGGAATTACACCGCCCGTAGTAATGTTGTATCCGGTTGAAACTCACATCGCCGAGAAGCTGCACGCATATAGGATGCCACGTGCGCGCCCCAATACCCGCGTGAAGGACCTTCCGGACATCGCATCGCTCGCTAGCACGGGACCGCTGGACGCAACGCGGGGGTCCATACCTTGGGAATATCAGCGTGAAATGGATTAGTTAAACGCCGAGTATCGAGCCGTTATGGATCGTGGTGGGTCCATTTACCCGAAACCGGGGGGGTCCATTACAAGAAATCGTGCACTATGACAAGCGAACGTGTGGCACGGATCGCCAGAAGCATGCGCCAACGAATGAAGAAGCCGTGAGCGCCGACGACAAAGGCGAAATGGATCTGCGCCGGGTCATCCGAGAAGACGTCGACCGGTGCCTGGCTATCTCCCTTTCGGCCTGGCGGATCACTGGAGCTTTCTCAGCGGGTGCGACGTTGCAGCTTGCACGGACTTCCAAACCGGGTGAACCAATGAGACTGAATTCTCATTCTATCGCAGCATCGTCGGGGCGAAACGTACCTACCGCACATTGGTGGCTGCCCGTGTTTGACGAACCTATCGCCGTATGATGTATTGCCATCAAATGGACTTCAAGGAGCACATGGATACGTTGGACCATATTCGTCGCCCTCATCGGGCGCCATTTTGGCGTCTAATGGCGAGTTAGACGGATGAGCTACGCTCCTCGCTTCCTGGTTGGACTCGCTTTACTTGGCTACGCTGTCTACCAGATCCGCACAGGTCAGTCCCGTGGCAAATGGCGCACCTATTATCGCCACAACGAGCCGGTGTCTTTTTGGACGAGCATCTTGTTCCAACTCTGCATTTCCTTTGCATTCCTCATCGGAATTCATTGATGGTGCGGACGGTCATTTAGTTGGTAGAGGCCGGTCCGCTTCCTCGTTTAGTTCCCAAAGCCGCCAATTCACAGGGATAACTTGTACAACATTGCCTAGGGCTTAGGAGCCATTCAACTTCTTGCTCTCTGCTAAGCTAATAACTGGGCGTCCAAATGTCGCTGGACCTTCCGGTCGCACCACAAATGCACCTGCCTGCCCGCAGGGCGATCTGGCAAATTTGATCGATGCGAAAGAGGCGATAGGCAATCGACGATCTCACTGAGGCGCTGGTATGGATGCGCCATAAGGCCAAACGCACCAATCGCTATATCACGGAAAACTGCCTGGACTTACCGTCACAAGAACATTGCACAGAGCAGGTGACCCCTGGCCGCGTGCTGACACTTCGAAGCTTCTTAAGAGTGCCGAGGCGAACGTAGGGAAACCCTTCGCCGACGCCGCTACTCATTAAAGCGGGCACGTGAGGGAATTGATTGAACGCGGTCTGACGACCTCAACCTTCAACTCCTCTGTGCAATTTCCGCGAAGCCCGAGCCACCGCCTGATTCGACGAGTGTCCAATAGTCGTCCGGAGCAGGAATGCTGTCTCGCCAAACACGTGTAGGCATTGCAATTCCAGGATAAGAGGTCGTCCTGGTCGGGAGGCGACAGCCGTTCATTCGGTACCATGAGCGAATGAATGAACGTATATTCCCCTGAAGCATAGACGACCACTTCGTCTGCATCCGCGTTGTCGCGCAGGAACGCAAGATGCGCATTGGCCTTTATCCATTCTGCGAACGACTGCGCGTCGGACGGCGGCGCATCAAGCCGAGTGGTCGTCTCGATAATCTTCTTATGTTCATAATCCGGCATATAACCCTCGCCTGGTTCACCGGCTCAAGTTCGAAAGCCGCTCGACATCTATCGTTTTTACGAGCACGTGCCGCGGCTCCTCAACTGGCCATGACAGGTATTTCCGTCGAACCAAGCTCTCAATCTTCGAGCGGTTCCGTTGAAACGCCTCAACACGCCCGGCATTATCGAGACCATCGGTACCAAAGTGATCATCCAGTGCCTCACGGCTGATGGCGCACTGAACGGGACCTCCAAATGCCGCACCGGCAAACGTAACGGTATCTCGACTGAAATCGTAGCGTGCAGTTGAGCTATCGAACGTCAGATCAATACTTGGTAGGATATCGCGAGGGCGTCCGAGAATTCTCAGCATTAAATCGCGCGCGTCGGGAGCTAAATTCCGCATGCCTTCCAGAAGAAACTTTCGCCAGTGCGGCCCGCGCTCATGGGCCTCTTCCCATACGTCCTTCAATTCTCCGGGTCGTCTTTCCGCAAGAGCTTCAATCAATCGCTCGGCCTGTCGCAGATCCTTGTCGCGCTTTGCGATTGCAGCGGGCCGGTACAGGGACAGAATCAATTTGTGGACCGCGTAGCGCTCCGGCGACGGAACATGAACATAAATGCCTGAACCGTGCAGTACAACGGCTGGCGCGGGGTCGCGAATTAGAAAGTCAAGGAAACGCAAGGGCTGCGCATTTGTATTCAGCGCGGGAAGCATTTGTGGGGTATCTGTGTCAGCTCCCTCATTTGGCGTGACGAAATCGACGCGAATTCCGCCCTTCGCTATGTAGCTGGATGCGAGCCCGTGTCGGGAAAGGCTCGGTATCTCACGAAATGTTTTATCGCCGCTCCTCAGGACGTGAATCATCGGTGGGGTTTCATCACCGGTCGCCATCGAAACGCTCGTGAACTGCGCGACGTCGACATCACTCGTTTGAAGCAGCGCGCCCGGAAGCCTGACACCCAGCATGGCTGGATATACTTGATATGCCACTGTTCCGATGAGCACGGAGCGAAGCCTGAAGACTCCCGATCTCGCAAGCACCGCAACGACCTCACCTATTTGCGGAATGGGCGGTAGAATCCCTAACGACCGCACCAACGTCGATACCAATGCTCGGCGCTCGCGTTCATCATCTCGCGCTTGCTTATGCTGCGCGATCCGCTCGAGTAATTCTGGAGATTCCAGCCCAACATATCGTTGCGAGCGGCCCTCCGCAGACGCCGTTTGAAAGTACCAGTAGCGGCGTCCTTTAATGGTTTTGGGAGTAAAGGTTCCATCATCTGGAAAGGACTCGCCAAAGGCGGCCGCTGCACAGCGCTCGAGCAGCTCTGCGTAAGTAGTCTGGACGACGAGTGAAGGGGCCGGCATAGGAACCTATTATACGCAATTCGCAAAATGAGTATAACAAGTTATACTCAAAATGCAAGATGCGTATAATAGAGCCCACAAGAGCGACTTAGTCTGTGCCTTCGGCTCTAGTCGATCCGATTAGGGATGATTTCTTTCACGGCGTACGCAAAGGCGGAGCACAGCGACGCTCGAACGGCAGTAGGTTCAAATCAGGTCACTGATAAGCGACTGATAAATAGGTGATTTTATGTGAATTGGTAGCGGGGGTAGGATTTGAACCTACGACCTTCGGGTTATGAGGCGAATACCGGGTATTGAGGGTCTTTTAAATCGACCACTTGCAGCGCTTGCCACCCCGCATCCCAGCCACACTACGGCACAAATCCGTCACACCCAATCTCAGTTCGGCACAATCTCGTCACAGGCTCCAGAATTCGACGCCGCGACCGAAAACATCGACCAAGGACTAGCCGCAGCCGCCTTTCAGGCTACCTCACTGGCTGAAAGGATCAAAGCGACCTTCCCTGGATCGAATGCCATACTTTACTGTACCTTGCCGTCCGGTAAGGCTTGGCCTAATTTGAAGCTTCCCAGAAAGGTAGAGTAAGACAATGGCTACTCTCGATTGGTCACAATGCCCCGCCGTGGAGAGCATCCCCGGCAAGCGTAGCGGTGCATGGGGCTTCAAAGGAACCCGGACGCCGATTTCCGCCGTGTTCGAGAATATTCAGGACATGACGGTCGACGAGCTGGTGGAAGAATTTGGCGTGACGCGCGAACAGGTGCGCGCGGTTCTGTCCTTCGCAGCCCATAGCGCCGAAGCCCCTGCCCCGCACGCTTAATGTTGGTGCTTTTTGATAACGGTACCCCGCGCAGCCTTGCCCGCTACCTGATCGACCATCACGCCGTCACCGAAGCCCGCGCCCGCGGGTGGGACGAATTGGAAAACGGCGCGTTACTCAATGCCGCCGAAGCGGCAGGCTTCGACGTGATGGTGACGACGGACAAAAATCTGAGCTACCAGCAAAATCTTTCTGGCCGAAAAATCGCGATTGTGGTTTTAGGTCAAGGATGGTGGAGCCTGATTAAGGCCCATGTGTCCGAGGTCCTCCTTGCCGGTTTCTCCGGCGCACCAGTAAAATTGTCAATCTCGGCGGGTGTCATCTACGGAAGTCCATGATTTCTCGACATATCGCGATTTCCAGACCGGTGACAGAATTGCTTCACTTCACGATGGGGAAACGGGAGGGTCGATGTCAGCGCGCAGTCACCCCAGCGGCCAGTTCGTCCCGGCACTCTACAATTTCAACAGGGAGGTGCTCAACGGCAGTTTGCGCACGCGGCGCCCAGAGGCGGCAAATATCGCGTTACAGAGTGCAGGCAGCGCGGACGGATAGGCGGGTTCGCCCAGTCCGGTGGGTGAATAATCCGTTTTGATGAACTCTATGTGCATCGGCGGGATTTTGCGGTTTCGAAGCAGGGTGTAGTCGTCATAGTTACTTTGTTGGACTCGGCCTTTTTCAAAGGTGATTTGCTGTCCGAATGCCGCGGACATGCCGTCCACGATGGAACCCATGATTTGATGCTCGGCGTTGGTCGGATTGACGATGTGCTTGCCGACGTCCACCGCCACCCAAATGTGCTGCGGGGTGACCGTGCCGTCGGGGCTCACGGCCACTTGATGGACTTGGGCAACGTAGCCGACATGACTCCAATAACATGCGAATCCCAGTCCGGTGTGCGCCGGCAACTGATGGCGCGACACCCAATTGGAAATATTCCGTGCGCGCTCTATGACGGCGATCATGCGGGCGGCCATGAAACTTGGCCCAAAGCGACCGGGAGGGTGACCCTCGCCCTCGCCGGAATTGGGATTGCGCAGCAGCGCCAACTGAAAGTCGATCGGGTCGCGGCCCGCGGCGTGTGCGACTTCGTCCAAGAACGACTGGAATACCCAGGCATGCGCGTTATCGCCCGGTGCGCGTAGCGGCCCTACCGGAACATTGAACGGAATGCGGGACGTGCGCAGCGCATAATTCTTGACGAATCCAGCGGGGAAGGAGTCCCGATTGGGAACCGACGAACCGGCGAAATATTCATTGCGCGCGAACCCGGCAAAATGGTTGTGCCAGGTCTCAAGTCTGCCGTCCTTGCTGAGTCCTGCGGTCAGCTGGTGATAGCCGCCGGGCCGATAGAAGTCATGCTGCATCTCGTCCTCACGAGCCCACAGTACTTTGATCGGGCCATTGATCTCCTTGGAGATCGCGGCCGCCTCGATCATGTAATCGTTGGCAAGCCGCCTCCCAAAACCGCCGCCACATCGAATCATGTGAATGGTGATGTTGTTCGGAGCAATGCCGAGGAGTTTGGCCACACCCGCGCGGCCTGGCGCCGGATTTTGGGTGGGGGCCCAGATTTCGACCTGTCCGTCCCGGTAGGAGGCGACGCAGTTCTGCGGTTCCATGGGAGCATGCGATATGAAGGGATAGGAATAGGTGGCATGCACCAGCTTGGCGGCGCCGCTCAGCGCGGCATCGGGATTCCCGTCGACCCGGATATCTGCCTGCGGTGGCTGCGATAGCAATTCCTTTGCCTTCGCATCGAAGCTGGCGGTCGAATCGTTGGCATGCGGACCTTCTTCCCAATCTACTCGTAACTTGCCGCGCGCCTTCTGGGCATGCCACCAAGTATCGGCCACGATGGCGACGCCGCCGCGCAAGCCATCATCGATGCCAGCGCCGGGCGTCCCCGGTGGGGTCTCCAGAGCGCGCGGAGTTCCTTTCAACACAAACACATGGCTGACACCGGGCATGGACTTGATGTCATCCAGATTGCAGCTCTTGACGGCCGCGTCGAAAACCGGACCCTTTTGATACACCGCATACTTCATGCCCGGCACCTTGACATCGATGCCGAACTGCTGCTGTCCTGTGACGATCCGCGCTTTATCGGGATCGAGGACTGATTTTCCGATGATCTTGAACGTCGATTCGTCTTTCAGTTTGACGGTCTCAAGGTCCGGCTGGGGCAGCTTGGATGCATCCTCCGCCAGCAATCCATAGGTCAGCATGCGGCCGGTCGGCGCATGGCTCACAATGCCGTCGGATGTCGAACATTCCGCAGCGGGCACGCCCCATCTTGCCGCCGCCGCGGAAATCAGCATCTGTCGGGCTGCGGCACCGGCTTTGCGCAGAGGCATCCAATTGGACGGAGTGGAGTAGCTCCCGCCGGAAGACTGGCTCCCCATTTTGCCGCCTTGGTAGTCGGCCATTTCGATCACGACGTCTTTCCACGCGACATCGAACTCTTCAGCAAAGATCATCGGTAACGCGGTCTTCGTGCCCTGACCCACTTCGGGGTTTGGAGCGAAGATGGTCACGACACCTGAGGGCGAGAGGCGTGCAAAGAGCGTGACCATGCTGCCGTCGGTGTCCCCGGACGAGCCGAGGGCTCTCAGGGAGGGAAAGGTGGCGGCAAACACGATGCCACCCCCGGCAGCGAGGCTTGCGGTCAGGAAGCCGCGTCGCGACAGGACAGTCTGCGGCGGGTGGTTGTCGAGATGAGAAGGATGGGTTGCCATTGGCGCCTCCATTACGGGCTTTGCGCTTCACCGAGCTGTTTAATGGCTGTGCGGATCCGTGTGTAGCAACCGCAGCGACAGATGTTTCCCGCCATGCCGGCATCGATGTCCTTGTCCATGGGTCGAGGCGTCTGCGTGAGTAACGCGACTGCCGACATGATCTGTCCACCCTGACAGTAACCACATTGGGGCACATCCAGCGTGAGCCAGCGCTCTTGTACCTTTTTGCCGATGGCCGTTTCGCCGATGCCTTCGATGGTGGTGATCTGCATGTCGGCGACGGATTCCAGCGGCAGTTGGCAGGAGCGGACCGCAGACCCGTTGGCGTGCACCGTGCATGCACCGCACTGCCCGATTCCGCAACCGAATTTGGTGCCCGTCAGATTGAGGATATCTCGCAATACCCACAAGAGCGGCGTATCGCTCTCGGCATCCACATCGTACTTAATGCCATTGACTCGGATGGTGTAGCTCATTCTCGCGCCTCTTGCTGATGCCGCCGAGCATTCTGTCACTAACAACGGCAGACTGCGACAGGGAGACTGAGGGCTGCAGGGGGTTCCCGTGTGTTGTGGCATGGCCGCCGGTATCGGTCACCTTCCACCATTCACCAATCCGCAGTCTCCCCGTTCGCGGAAAACGACAGCGAGTGTGTCCGCAAAGGGTCCCCTAAGTTTCCGGGATCTATTGGTAGAAACTTCGACATGCGGATCGGATGAGTTGTCTTTCGACGCGGAGGTCTAATGGATGTGACTGTCGGCGATGACAGGTTCGATCGGTACTACCGAAGGATTCGGCTAGGTCTTCGTTTAATAGCCCACGGCGCTCGCGCGCAAACGGCAAGCGACTGGAGCGGATTGACGCTGGATCAACTTGTGACGCTGCGTAAGCGGTGGATGCCGGGCGCGGAACATGGTTTTCGCGGACCATCTCCGACTTCCTATAAGCCCTTTTTCAGGTCGGCGCTCAAGGCGAGTCATGCCGCAATGTTCGTCGGCATTCATCGCTTGATTGGGATTGACGCATCCAAGCCGAGTCTTGAAGGCGGGGAAAAGCTGTGCGAAGCGTTTGAGATTTACCGGGAATGGGAGCCGGACGCGCACCTGGAGTTTGACTACGCCGTGCTACTGGCGACTCGAGTGGTGAAGGGTGAGGAAGTTGAGCTTTCGACCTGTGCCCGCTGCGGGTGCGCGCTGCTCCTGGATAAATTGAAAATTCCTCAGCCAAGGTGCGCCCAGTGTCGGAGCAAATCCGATAAAGCGAGTCCACGCCGCCATCGAGTTCCCAGCCATTGAAACCAACTTCTATCTCTTTCGAGGCAAGCCGGTGGACCAGATTGAAGCGCTTGAAATAGGAGGGCGGCGGTGGACTCGAACGTGTCACGTCCTGCCATTGAGGAACTCATGGAACATTTCGTTTCCGCGGCTCTTGGCCTCGATATTGTGTCTCGGATTGGGCAGCTGAGTGAGTTGCCGACACATCATCGGGATACCCTAACCAAGTTGCAGTGCGCAGGCCGCATAACGGCAGTTTAGTCCACAAATAGAGGTCCGGTACGCGTCTCCGCCGAGTATGATCACGCCCAGGCGCAACGCGTGAAAGCGCATGTTCTATTGATCGGATGGTGGATGGAACCTGGCGAGTACCACGAGCATTGGTGGCATTGCTATCCCGAGCGACCACGCGAGTGGATTATCGGCCCAGGGCGACCCGCCGAATGAACCGTTGGGGGGGGTTATTGGAGCACGCGCATTGAGGCACGTGGGTCTTGATCGGCGCATCGCGATCTCGAAAGCAACGCGCTGGGAGCGCTTTTTTTTCGTCGACACATCAACGAAATTGAATTGACGACAATCACGGAGGTAGCAATGGCCAGCGATTCCGAACATGAACTCAACCGACTCACGGAAGTGCGTAGGTTCGACTTTCTATATGAGGCAAAACAAGCCGAACTGCGCCGCATCTGTTCGATCGCCAAGAGGTTATTCGGGGCGAACCAAGCATCGGTGGTGATGGTCGATTCGGACCACATGAAGGTGCTGGAAACGGACGGATCACCGATCACAACCGCGCCGTTGCGAAATTCCTTGTCCGAGCAAACCGTGGAGGCGGGCTGTTTCTACGAGAGCATCGACATCCCGGAGGACGACGGCAACGGGCCGCGCAGCCGAGGCCTTCGCCATTTTGCCGGAGTGCCGCTGCAGCCTACGCCGGGCCGAATCGTCGGGATCTTCGGAATTATGACCAAGCAGGTCCGGCAGTTTAGTGAAGAAGACCGGGAAAGCCTGATCGCCCTTGGGCAAGTGATCGAAGATGAGATGCGGCTGTTCCTCGCCAGTCAGGAACGGAGGGAGCGTGAGGTCGCCTTCAACCTGGCGCGCGAGCAGGCGGAGGCGGCCAATCGTGCCAAGAGTGAGTTCTTGGCAAACATGAGCCATGAGATTCGCACGCCGATGAATGGGGTGATCGGCATGGCGGACCTATTGCTCGATACGCAGCTGGACTCGCTGCAGAGAGACTATGTGGGGACCATCCGCGATAGCGGCAACGCGTTGCTTACCATCATCAATGACATTTTGGATTTCTCGAAGGTCGAAGCCGGTAAGCTCGAGCTCGAGCAGCTGGACGTGGATTTGCGCGATACATTCGAGGATGTGGCGCGGCTGCTATCCATTCAGGCGCATGCCAAGGGGCTTGAGGTCATCGCGCAGATCGATCCGAAGCTCCCGGGCCTGGTCAAGGGTGACGCGGGACGGATTCGCCAGATACTCCTAAATCTCGCCGGCAATGCGGTGAAGTTCACTGCGAAGGGGGAGGTGTCGCTGGAGATCAAGGTCCTAGAGACTTCCGAATTCGGCACTCGGGTGAAATGTGAGGTGCGCGACACCGGCATCGGTATTCCGGCGGATCGCCTGCAGCTCTTGTTCTCGCCGTTTGTGCAGATGGACACCTCAACCACACGTAAATTCGGCGGCACGGGACTGGGATTGTCTATCGTGCGTAAACTGGTTGAGCTGATGGGCGGCAGCACGGGCGTCGAGAGCACGGAAGGCAAAGGCTCGGTGTTCTGGTTCACGGCGATGTTTGCGCCCGCCGCCCCCGATGCGGCCCAGCGAAAATACGCAGCGCCGGCCTCGATCCAGGGGCAGCGGGTGTTGGTGGTGGATGACAATGCGACCAATCGGAAAGTCCTGATGGGCCAACTGCTCCTCTGCGGAGTGGAGCCAATGTCGGCAAGCTCTGCGGATGAGGCGCTCGCATTGCTCCGGCAGTCGCGCGCTGCGGGTCGGACGTTTGACGCTGCACTGCTCGATCACCAAATGCCGGATTGTGACGGCGCGGAGTTGGGCCGAATCATCATTGCCGATGAGACCCTAAGGCAGACGCGGCTGGTTCTGCTGACCTCTTCAGGTCAACGGGGCGACAGTCATTTGTTTGCGGACATCGGCTTCGCGGGGTATTTGTTGAAGCCGGTCGCGCTGTTGGATCTGACGGATTGTCTGATGCTCATTCTCGGCAACACCGCTGAATCGTGGCATTTGAAAAACCAACCCATCGTCACGCGGCACGCGCTGCGTGCGCAGCGGCACCGATCGCCCAAACGCGTCCTGCTGGCCGAGGACAATTTAGTCAACCAAAAGGTGGCCATGCGCATGCTGGAGAAGCTCCAGTGTCATGTCGAGGTGGTGGCGGATGGCCTTGCGACCATCGAGGCATGGCGGAAGGGAAACTTCGATCTGATTCTCATGGATTGCCAGATGCCCGGCATGGATGGCTATGAGGCCACCCGGGAAATTCGCAAATTGGAGCAGGGCCAGCGGCATATCACGATCGTGGCGCTCACGGCGAATGCTATGAAAGGAGATGAGGAGAAATGTCGTGCGGCCGGCATGGATGATTTCCTGACAAAGCCCATCGATCGCGTCAAGCTGGAAGCTTGTGTTGACGCACTGATGGCTGGCACGGGTTCCACGGGTGCTGTGCCGGTGCTGAATTCCGCCGCGATGGCGGTTTTGGCGGAAAAGGAGGCTGCGGGCGGCCCATACAAAGCTGAATAAACCGAGACTGGCGTTGGAGGGGCGACCGTGAGGTAGCACAGTCAGTAATTCTTCGGCGCCCTGCAAGCTGGAAAGAGTCAACTCGGTCCGCAATGCAAGGATACGAAGGATACGGGAGTTTTGTGGAGTGTTCAGTCCTCGACGAACAATGACAGCAACCCGTAGTACAAAAAAAGAATCACGCCGAAGCTCAACGAAATCCCAAGAACTTTGACGAAGGGGAATCGCGGGCCAACAGCGGACATCTCAAACAGGACGGACGCGAGGATACCGAGGACTAGCCCTGCGCCGCAGACGAACCCGACAACGGGTTCGAGCGCAAGTAGGGCTGCCGCGATCGGCAGGCGCATGGCATTCCACAGTATCCTGACCGTGCCCGTGACCGCGAGTAAGGGCCGCGCGTAGTTGAATCCGGTCTCCATGCTGTGTGAGGTTTTCATCCGACTCCGACTGTAGACCCGTCATTCAGCTCTGCGCAAGAGTATTTGCCCTGTTGACCCGGAAACGGCGCCGGCGTTTAAACGCGCATCAGCGATAGGCCGATTTCTTCCGCGATTTTCCCACCTGCTTTTGCGCTCCTGTTGGAAGAGTCTTCTCATCGGTAAACCCCCTATGAGGATTCTCGCAATGACTATCGAAGCAACTGCCACCGTTAGCCGCCCAGAGAAAACGCATGTAGCCGTCACCATCTCACCGTGGGTCAATGAACCGCTTCCCGATATCCAGGGGATTTTGTGTTCGCGCGATCTCGCGCGGCTGACTCGTCGACCGCGCTGGGTGCTCTGTGGATTGGCGCTCATTGGCAAATTTCCACGCAAGAGACGATTCCGTGGCCGACTGGTCGGATGGTGCCGAGCGGAAGTCTTGGACTGGATGTCGCGCGATCTCGCGGCTCCGACGGATAGCGCTGAGCGTTTAAACGGCACTCGCCGCTGCACGCGGCCAGCTCCGCGACAGACATGTTTGCCGCTGGAGTGCGGCTCCCGCTGCACTCGGGCAAGAGACTATTCCGAGCGACCCGTCCGCGGAGGGCTGTCGCCAAAGCGTTTCGACGACGATAGGAACCAGTGTAAAGGACCGTGAAGACTCTCGACCTCAAGGAAGCAGCGGAATTCCTCCACATGCACCCGGAGGAGGTCCGCTCGCGGGCTAAACGCGGTCTCATACCGGGTGCGAAAACCGGGCGCCGGTGGGTCTTCCTCGATGCCGATCTCGCGGCGCACATCCGTTCGCTGTATTCTCAGCCACGGCAAGCGCTGCAAGTGACATCAGGAAAGGAGCTGATATGTCACTACACAGACGCGGCAGGATCTGGTGGATCGACGTCCGCACTCCGCAAGGGGAGCGAATACGCCGAACTACTGAGACTGCCAACAAAGCCCTAGCGCAGGAATTTCATGATCGCATCAAGGTGGAGCTGTGGCGCATCGACAAGCTCGGTGCCAAACCAAAGCGCACCTGGAACGATGCCGTGGTGAGATGGCTGAAAGAGAATGGTCACAAGGCGACGGCGGACGAAGACGTAAGCAAATTACGTTGGCTCGACCGACTGCTGCGTGGCAAGGATCTCGCCGCCATTGATCGCAACGTCATCGATGCTGTGACCAAGGAAAAGCTTGGCGAAGGGTGGACGAACGCGACGGTAAATCGGACGCTGGAGTTGCTGCGTGCGGTACTTCGCAAATCTGTGAACGAATGGGCATTCTCGCCCGGCTAACGCTGCGACTCGATCGTCGGCGGCAAGATCTTTTTCTTCTTTCGCATCGTCGATTCGTCTCCCGGAAATGTGGGAGCGAATCTTGTCGGTTTTCTCTGATTCGCGGTAAGCGATTAGATAACATTAGATAACCACACTCTACCGCGGTAAGTAGAGAGCTGTTGGTATGTCGCTTTTCCTAAGCAGGAGGATGCGACGAATGACACGAGACCAGTCGAACGCGAGGTGGCACGCGCGACAGGGGCTGCGCAGTTCAGGCCTGACGATGAAAGAGTTTGCGCAGCGTGAGGGTTTTTGCGCGCCCAGCGCATATCGGTGGCTGCGCAAGGCGCGTCGCGCTGGGCTGTGGTCGGATGAGCCGAAGCCCGCGAAGGCGATGGCGGTGACAAAGCCACGAGGGACGGCGGTGTTTGCGCGCGTGGCGGTGAGCGACACGCCGTCTCGAAGCTCGATGCTGCTGCGATTGGTACTGACCAACGGCCGTCGCGCCGAGCTGGAGATCGGCGGTCGAGCAACTCGGCGAGTTGCTCGACTTGCTCGAGCGCTGCGCATGATCCGGCCGACCGCGGCTGCGGTAGTGTATCTGTGCGTGGCGCCGACGGATTTGCGCAAGCAGGCGGCCTCGCTGGCTTTGCTGGTGGAGCGCTCGTGTGGCCACCACGCGCAACGGAGTCGTCGAGGTCACTTGGTGCAATTGGTAACGGGGCGGCGCAAGCGGGTGGGCCATGTGGCGCGCCAGAACGTGAGAGCCCTTCACTCCCATTTTAACGCCGCAGGCAAACACTCGGGCGAGATCCAGGCGCTACCCCTGTGCTACCCGGATAGAAGGTATGGCTGTCGGTAAGCGTGTAAGTTCCTGATTTGATTGGTATCGGGGGTGCGCTTTGCGCCGTACCGGCACCTATAAATATGGCCCTGCCGCTATTACCGCCAGCCTAAAACGGCCCTACCCCTGGCCCTGGTGGCGGGTAGGCGGCCAGCGCCTGCCAGCGGGCACCGTAGGCGGTTTGGCATCCGCCTGGTGCATGGCTTTGGGGGGTTACCTAACCCCGCCCGGCCGCCCTACCCGCTGGCCTATGGGGCCGCAACCCTAGCCAGCCCGCCCTGGTGATTACTGAGCGTTTTAATTTTTAATTAAAACAGCCCAATTCTCCGCCAGCCACATCGTTACGGAATTCGACCGCCGAATCTAAATGTAAGCGCCAGAACTTCATCGTCGCGCAGGAGGCATTGGAGAAGTTCCCCGCCCCGTCATGAGATCGCGATGGTGGTAGCGGGTTCACTCGGGCACGAGGAGAAAAACTCGTGACGGAACTGGTTCTTACGATTTGATTGGTAGCGGGGGGACGCTTTGTTGAACGTCTGAGTGTTGAGCTGAATGCCGCCACAGGTGCTGGTTCCATACGCCGTTTGCAACGACCCATCCGTTTGGGTCACACAGCCGCAACCTCCCCGAACTTTGCCGGGCTTCGCTGCTGCGGTGCAGGGCGCCACCCGGCATTCTGGTCGATGAACTGCCGAAACCAGATTTCAAGGGTAACTGTTCTCCAAGTTTGCTGTGGATTGGCACGTATATACTTTGTGGCGTGGTGCCGAGACCGGCCAAAGCAGTCCAACAACCAGTCCCGATCCAACCACCCGCGTTCTAGGGTCCGCTTATCGGTCATCAGTTGTCGTACCGAATCGAGGCCGGCGCCGTCCCCCAACCAACCTGCGAAATTCCAAGGAAAACCCAGCTTATGGCGCCGGCATCGGACCTGTTCGGGAAGAATGCCCTGAGTCGCTCGCCGCAAAAGGGATTTCGTCCATCCGCGAGCGATTTTCTCCTGATATTCCAACGAAAAACAAAATTCAACCAGTCGATGATCGAGGAAAGGCAATCTTGATTCCAACGAGAATGCCATGCTGAGGGCATCTTCTGCATGCAATAGTTCGGGCAGGCCTGCCGTCCTGAATTCATGCCACAACGCATTGTTCAGTCGACTCTGATAGGGTCCGCGCGGTGGACCCGTTGCGGCCGTTACACTCGCCGAAGGGAGTGTCGAGGTGTGCAGCGCTTTCCACTGGCTGCGTAAACGTCGCGCAACCTCGTTGAACAATAGCTGAGGGAGTATGCGATGGATTCCCTTCGACACCCGCCCCAGACCGTACAGATCGCCAGGAAGTGACCAACGAGATGATCGATTGGGAAGACGGCGGTCGAGTCGATCCCGAAAGTACGGCCATATCATACGATCGTAACCGCCGAGCAATTCGTCGGCGCCGTTTCCTCCCAGAACGACCGTGGCGAAGCGGCTGGCCTCACGCAGCACATGCCATTGAGGGTATCTTCCGCGCAAGGGTGTGGGTGCATCATGGTGCCACACGATTGATTCGATGGTCGGCATCAAACCCTCCGCGGAAGGCGTCACCCAGTGAATACGATACCGGTGGGGATTATCCGCCACCATCTGCGCGTACCGGCTCTCGTCGAGAGACTTCGAGGTATATTTGAGGGAGATGCATTCCAACGGCTGCTGGCTGTCGCCGGCGGCCAGACGTGCCACCGTGCTCGAGTCCAGCCCCCCGCTCAACAGCACCGCAACCGGCACGTCGCTGCGTAATCGCAGTTGGACGGCGTCGCGAAGCAGATGCAAGAACGCTTCCGGCGCTTCGGACCTCGGGCTTTCGACTCCCAATTTGAAGTGCCAGTGCTTCGCTTTCGATTCCCGCGTCGACTCGATACGCAGGAGCTGGCCCGGCAAGACGGAGTGAATGTTGTCGAAAAAGGTGCTCTCTCCGGCGTCGGGATCTGTCAGCTCATCATTGATGAATGCCAGCACGTGCCGAGGATTTGGCCTGCGTTCCTCGGGAAACGCGGCAAGGATGGCCTTGGCCTCGGACGCAAAGGCAACGCGGGGCCCTTTCAGGGAATATAGCAATGGCTTTATTCCGAAGCGATCTCGGGAAAGGATCAACTCGCGCCGCGAGGGATGCCAAAACGCAGCGGCCCACATGCCGTTCAGCTTTTCGAAGCACTTCTCACCCCAGGTACGGTAGGACCACAAGAGAACTTCGGTGTCGTTGTCGGCTCGTAGCGGCACTCCGGCCGATCTCAGTTCCTCCGCCAGCTGCCGATAATTGTGTATCTCACCGTTGTAGGTCATGCATATCGATCGATCCGGCAGCCAGATCGGTTGCGCCGCCGCCGTCGACAGATCGATAATTTTCAGACGCCGATGTCCTATCGCGACGCCACCCTCGACAAAAAGACCCACCCCGTCAGGACCTCGATGTGTGAGCGAGTCGACCATCGCCTCGAGAGCATGACGCCCGACCGCTCGATTGTCCCTATGCCATATGCCCGCTATTCCACACATCGAAAAACGTTAACACCGTGCATGCCGCGCTGCCGTGACGCAGTCGTGATCGCGTTCAGCCGAGCGACCTCTGCACTAGGATGGCCTACGGCGTCGGCGTTGAGCCCGCGCCAATTGCTCAGCGGCATCATCGATAACGCGTTGCGCGGCTTCAAGATGATTATCAGCGGCGGATAGCACCAACGTAAACGATGCGGGGAGAAACACCGTGGCGGCCCGAATGCTTGCTCGGCTGGGCAGATCTCCACTGAGAAGACGCTCTGTGTATTCCGATCATAGGTTACACATCATTCCGGCGGTGAGTGTCAAGATAGTTGTCGCGCGATTCAAGCAGCCGCCTGCAGAGCTGGTTTAGGCGGATTGAGAAGCACGAGTCCGACCGGCGTCCAGTCACGAGTGCCACCACTCCAGCGCTCAGGATTCGAAGCGCGAGCGCGCTGATAGAGTTCGTGACGCCGGGCGAGGATGTCGTGTTCGCGGCCGCAATGGCGTTCATCCGGTGTTACGAAGCGGATCGCGCTGTGTCGATGCTCGCCGTTATACCAGCCGACAATCGCTCGACCCATCGCCGAGCGGCCGGAGCGTCCGCGAACGGCACCGGCGGGTATGCGGCCGTATATTTTAAAGTGTGGAAGAGAGACTCGGAGTACGGATTGTCATTGGAGACATGAGGGCGGCTGAAGGACGGCACCACGCCGAGCCACTGTAACGTCGAGACCATCGTGTTGCCACGCATGGGCTTGCCATTGTCGGAGTGCAGCAGAAGGCCTCGAGGGTCAACCTGGCGGTCTCGACAGACCTCAGTGATGAACTCGGCGGCACTTTCCCCCGATTCTCGGTCAGCGATCTTCCAGCCAAAGATGCGCCTGCTCCAGACGTCCATGACGAGATACAAATACTGGTAAATGCCGCGCACGTTAGTGGGCAACCAAGTGATATACTAGCTCCAGACCCTATTCGGCGCCGATGCACGATGGACCGTGCTCGAGCGGGTGACGTGGGTTCGACTCCTTGGCCGCCGCGTTCGTCGTAACCCGTGCCGGCGCTGCAACCGGTAAAAGGTCGATTCCGATGCGAGGTACAGACCCTCGTCAGCAAGCTGCGGAACCAGCTGTTTTCGCGACAGTTCCGCGTACCGGGAGCTCCTCAGCACGCTCAGCGCCTGCGCCTCTTCAGCCAGCGAGAGGGCCTTCAGCGGACGGTGATGGGGATCATTTCGGGCATCTTCGCCTTCCGGATGGTTACGCCAGCGCTCGATGGTGCGGGCCGAGATGCCGACCACATGACAGGCCTGCGCCAACCGCGCGCCGCCGGCTTGGGCCTGGTCGATCGCGCTCAAGATGACTTCTCGTACGCCTCGTCGGTGTCGTCTTGCTCGTCGCTGTAGTAGCTGTCGATCGTTTTTTTTAGCACGAGTAGCACCGCCGCCTCGGCCAGGGCCTTCTCCTTGCGAGCCAGCTCTCGCTCGAGCTTGCGGATGCGCTTGGTGGTCGCAACAGAGCCTTGGCCATCTTCCTCCAGTGCGATCCTCCATCGCTCAAAATCCGCTAACTTGATGCCTTCGCGCTCAAGGTTCGCTGTCAGCTGCTCGCCACTAAGTTTTGATGCGCCGGCGAGCGCCTGAGCCTCCTGCTCGACGGTCCACACCGGTACCTTTGGAGTGCTAGAGGCCACCGACGGAAGGTTACGCGCCTCGTGCAGCCATCGCGACAAGTTCTGCTGTCGGACACCGATCTCGCGGGCAAGCTGCGAGGAATTTACCGCGTGCTTCCCGGTCAGCCGCTCGACCATCTTCTGCTTAAAGGCTATGGAATAGGCTTTGGTCATCATGTCGTCCCTGGGTTCGAAAGATCTCTGAGGATCTAAGATGAGAGGAAGCGACAACTACCTTGACACAGGGGGCCGGTATAAACCGTTACCCATGTGCCCGGAACGGACACACGATCCTGGCACGGGGCGCGATGCAACGCGGCATTTGGAGAAGCCACTCAGGCGGCATTGACCAAAATTCTCCCGGGTGAGGAAGATCGTTTCGGCAAATGAACGCGGATTTCGATATCACTGCCGAGGGCTGTTAGAAAAGTCATCAGCCGTTCGACTGAAAACCCCTCGAGCTTATAGTGTTTGAGCGCGGAAATTTTGGGCTGATTGATGGATAACGCAGTGGCTGCGGCCGCTTGCGTTAGCCGGCGTGATTCCAGCAGGCGATTGACCGCAACGGCGAGCCGAACCTTCGTATCAAGCTCCGCGGCATCCGGAAGGCCGAGATCGGCAAAGACATTGCCGGAACTCGCCACGACTCTATTGACGCTTTTGGCTTGCTTGGCCATACCTCACCTCGTAATCTGCTTGTGCCGCCTTTAGGCGCTGCTCAATCATTTCAACATCCGTCTTCGCCGTGCGCGTCCCACTTGGCGATTTCTTCTGAAAACAGTGCAGGACGTACAGCGCATGCTCAAATCGCACTACATACCCTGCGCGAAACGTGGCGGTCTTATAATCGCTCACCACCTCAAAGACACCAGGCCCGAGACCTTTCCAAGGCTCGGCATCCGGGTGTTTGCCGCCATACTGCGCAACACTCAAGGCGGCGCCCATCTGACGAACCACGGGGTCCGGCATTGCGAGCAAATCGCGTTTGCTTGAACCGATCCAAAACAGCGGTTTCCCACCGGGAACCAACCTTCGGCGCATGGATCAAATATCCTCGTTTTAGGATAATATCCTAATTCCAGGATGAATGCTAATTTCCGCAATCGACCCTTAACCTCTCCGGCCTGTCGCCATCGTCCGCTTACAAGGCGCTCGATTCACCTCTGTCGTCGCTGGTCCAATTCGTCGGGCCGATTGTCAGGCGGGGACGCCATCCAAGAAATCATCCGTAGAAAGGTGAAGCCAGAAACCTGTTAAGTGTATGATAATCCTAATAGAATTGTCGTTTGTTGGGCAGGTCTGCGTGCCACCTTAATCGGTCTAGGCTTGCACAAAACTTCAATATAATTTAAGTTTTGTGTATGAACTCAGTCCCGGTCGCCGAACCCAACTGGCAAGCGCTTTACGACATTGCCGCGTCCCAAGATGGTCTATTCACGACCCGTCAGGCCGCTGCCGCCGGCTACTCGGACCCGCTTCTAGCTCACCATCAAAAGGTTGGGCGCATCGTGCGAATACGCCGCGGAATTTATCGCCTGGTTCATTTCCCGACCGGCGAGCAGGAGGAGCTAGTCTCCGCGTGGCTGTGGACCGACGCAATGGGCGTGCTTTCGCATCAAACAGCGCTGTCGCTACAAGGCCTTTCCGATGCGCTGCCGGCACAAATTCATCTGACCCTACCGCTGACATGGCGACAACGGCGGCTTCGCGTCCCGAAAGGCCTCGTGCTCCGTTACGCCGATGTACCGGCACAAGATCGATCATGGAACGGCGCAGTGCCCGTGACTTCCACCCGCCGCACGCTCAACGACTGCGCCCTCGCGGGCCTCTCGCCCGATCTGCTCCGCCAGGCTACGAAGCAAGCCCTCGCCCGCGGGCTGGTGACGCAGTCGGAACTTGCCGATGTTGAAAAGACTCTCAAGCCCTTTGGGGGAATTAGGGGATGACGGCACGAACGTACAGCTCTCCTAAAGCCTTCAAAGAGGCGCTGGAACAACGACTGAGGTCCGCATCGAAGAACGGTGTCGACTTTGCGCGCCGACGACAGCTACTGGTGTTCGACCGGTTCTTGGCGCGCGTCGTCGCCGTTCTGAGGGACACGGTGCTCCTGAAAGGCGGACTCGTACTTGAACTTCGCCTGGAACGCGCTCGGACCACTAAAGATATCGACCTGCGGCTGACCGGCTCACCACAGACCGTACTAGCAGATCTTCAGGAAGCTGGACGGCACGTCCTCGGCGATTTCATGGCCTTCGAAGTGAGTCGCGACACGGAACAGCCCGAAATCCAAAACGAAGGAATGAAGTACGAAGGCCTGAGATTCCGCGCCGAGTGCCGATTGGCCGGCAAGCTATACGGCCAAGCATTCGGCGTTGATGTCGCCTTCGGCGATCCCATTCTGGGCGAGCCCGAAACCGTCGTCGCCGGCGATGTGCTCAAGTTCGCGGGTATTGCACCGCCGGTGGTGCGGCTGTATCCGATTGAGACCCACATCGCCGAGAAGCTGCACGCATACACGATGCCACGTGCGCGCCCCAATACTCGCATCAAAGACCTTCCCGACATCGCGTTGCTCGCCACCACGCGGCCGCTCGAAGCAGTGCGACTGCGCTCGGCGTTGGAACGCACGTTTGAATTTCGCGCGACTCATTCCATACCGTCGTCTCTTCCGGATCCACCCGCGAACTGGTCGATCCCCTATCGCGAGATGGCACGAGCGAATGAGCTTGCGTGGACAACTCTGGAACAACTCACCACCGCGGTGACGGGGTTTATCAATCCACTGCTTGCCGATAGCGGTAGAATTTGGCGCCCTGCCGAGTGGAAATGGCAGCGATAAGAGACAGCCAAACTTTTCGGTGCGCAGATCAGCGAGAAACTGACGGCACCTTCGTCGCGGATCAGGGTAGTGGACCAACCGTTCGCGGCCAATGAGCTCCGAATCTTCGAAGAAATGCGCTGCGATCCGGCATTATACGTAGCGATCGAGAAGTCACCGGAGTACCGATGACCTTCCCCAAACTAAGTGCCCTCACAATGATGAAGACCGTTACAAGATCGACAAATTCTTGCGCTATGTGACACGCAGCTATGACGCGACCGAGAGATCCTGTTCTGCAAGAACTCGCCCGCGAGGAAGCGAGGTTGGCGGACCTTGAGCGTACTCGGGATGAGGTGCGAGCCAGGATCGAATCGCTTCGTTCGGAGCTCACTTGCGTCACCGCCGCGGCGTCGCTGTCTCCCCGACTACCGCTCGCCGTTGATTGCAAGCCGCCCCGCACCACTGCCGACAAACTGCAACTGTTCCGATCACTATTTCGCGGCCGCGGGGATATGTTCCCGCTTCGGTTCGTGAGCAAGAAGACGGGGAAGGCAGGCTACGCTCCCGCGTGCTTCAACAAGTGGGAACCTGGATGCCTGCTCAAGAGCGGAGGGAAGTGCAGCGACTGCCCGAATCAGGATTTTGTCCCTGTTAGCGACCAGCTTCTCATCGAACATCTGCAGGGTCGGCACGTCATGGGCGTCTACCCACTCCTCGAAGAGGAGACCTGTTGGTTTCTCGCAGTCGACTTTGACAAGGGTGGGTGGAAAGACGACGTGACGGCGTTCGCCGAAACCTGCCGATCTATCGGCGTTTCCGTTTCGATCGAGCGCTCCCGCTCCGGCAATGGCGGGCACGTGTGGATCTTCTTTGCTGCACCCGTGTCCGCAAACGTA
>Ga0182014_10002569_pt1 | contig 22708 bp, 20 predicted proteins | sample 612S2DmetaG_FD_120489 | JGI IMG/M metagenome (GOLD analysis project Ga0182014, IMG submission 120489) | Permafrost microbial communities from Stordalen Mire, Sweden - 612S2D metaG | ecosystem: Environmental > Terrestrial > Soil > Wetlands > Permafrost | place: Sweden: Stordalen | collected...
CGACGAGGGCCGACATCGACGCGAAGGCGAGACCGAAGCCGATGCCTTCGACGACCATGGCGAGGAGAATCTGCCACTGGGCGGCGTGGGCGAAGGTGAGGAGTGCGAAGGTGACGATGCCGATCAGCAGTCCGGTGACGAGCACGGACTTACTGCCGAAGCGCTTCGAAAGGGGTCCCGACAACATGCCAAAGGCGAACATGAACACGCTTGACGGCAGCAGGATCAGTCCCGAGTGCGTGATACTCACGCCGAAGCCGTAGCCCGCTGAAGTTGGGGTCTGCAGGAATTCGGGCAGGAACGCGAAGACCGCGTACATCCCGACGCCGAGCAACAGCGCCACGAGGTTCGTCGTCCACACGGCGGGGATCCTCATCATGTGCATGTCGATCAGAGGGTGCGCGGAACGCGCTTCCACGAAGACCCACGCGACAGCGACCACCACCGCGCTGATCAAGAGACCAATGACACTCGCCGACCCCCAGCCCCACGTCGGAGCTTCACTGATGCCGAGTATCAGGGCCACGAGCCACGCCGAGAGCAGGATCACGCCCGGCCAGCTGAGCCTTCCGGGGGTGCGAACTTGCGACTCCGGAATGACGAAGTACGCGGCGACCCCGACGACGGCGATCACGATCATCGGAATCCAGAACAACCAGTGGTAGTTGAGCGCGTCCACGATCGGTCCAGCCAGCACGATGCCGAGTCCGGCGCCGGCCGCCGCCAATGCCGCGATGACTCCGATGGCGCCCATCACCTTTTCCTTCGGGAACTCGTCGCGGATGAGCCCGAAGGACAGGGGAAGGACGCCGCCACCGACACCCTGGATGACTCGGGCCACGATCATCAGCGTGATCGACGTCGAGATTGCGGCCATGAGAGATCCGACCGTGAGCGCCGCCAACGTTATGACGAGTAGTCGTTCCTTGCCGTACATGTCGCCGAGTCGGCCCATGATCGGTGTGAAGATTGCCGCCGACAATAAATACGCGGTGAGCACCCACGTGACGGTGTTCTGCGAGGTATGCAGCCCAGCTTGGATAGTGGGCAGCACCGGTATGACCAGTGACTGCAGCAATGCGTAGCCACCGACCGCTAGGGCCAATACCGCGTACGTTGCCTGATATGGCCTCCGGGCCGTTTCTACCGCCATTGCTCACCTCAGATGTCTAAGCGGAGTGATCTCTCCGTATAGAGACACTATACAGTGAACCGGAGAAGTCGCTCCGCTTAAGATACACCGCTGTTTCGACTCGTATTGGATTCACCGTGCTTTGGTGCGGTGAATCCTGCACAGCGAAGCACGCGCGAAGAGCCGTTCGTCAACCGTACGAGCCTCGAAAGAGGTAGGGCCCTGGGACGGAACCGGCAAGTGTTGGCCCGAGCGGGCCAACATCCGGACGGTGAACAAGTGCCGGCTGTTCAGTCGGTCAAGGCGAGCCGGTGTGTCGAAATGGCATACGCGCTGTTCGCAGAACTGCGTTGCGATGAATTAGCACCGCTAGGCGGCGGGATTCTCGGGCACCGTCGGCCACTCGTCGTAGGAGACCGGTCCCGAGGTCTCGCGGCGCTTGACCACCGTGACGACGCCCGCCACCGCCGCGGCGACGAACAAGAGAAGGAACAACTTGAACAATGTCTTCATGGGGCCAAGGATAGTGGGAACGGCCCTGTGGACATTTGGCGGCGAGGAGGTAGAATGGCCTTGTGGCTATCGTCTCGAGTTTCGACCTACTGCTTCGATAGGACGAGCGCCTGCTCGTCCGCGACCCCCCGCCGACGCGGGGGGTTTTTGTTTCCCGCGCCGCGCATTGCTGAAAGGTATGGACATGAAGAAGACTCACCAGCAGCCAAGCCCCATGGCCTTCGACAAGTACCAGCCCACGGTCCCCGTCGAACTGCCCGACCGGACCTGGCCCGACCGCCGCCTGACCAAGGCCCCTCGGTGGTGCAGCGTCGACCTGCGCGACGGCAACCAGGCGCTCATCGACCCGATGGACCTCGAACGCAAGAACGCCATGTTCACCCAGCTGGTGGCCATGGGCTTCAAGGAGATCGAGGTCGGGTTCCCCAGCGCCAGCCAGCCCGACTACGACTTCGTACGCCACATCATCGAGAACGACCTGATCCCCGGGGACGTCACCATCCAGGTGCTGACCCAGTGCCGCGAGGACCTGATCCGGCGCACGTACGCATCCCTGCACGGGGCCAAGCGGGCCATCGTGCACTTCTATAACTCCACCTCGACGCTGCAGCGCCGGGTCGTCTTCGGTCTGGACACCGAGGGCATCACGAAGATCGCCACCGACGCGGCCACGATCTGCCGGTCGCTCGAGCACACGTCGCTCGCGACCGAATTCCTTTACGAGTACTCGCCCGAGAGCTTCACCGGCACCGAGCTCGACTACGCGCTCGAGATCTGCAACGCCGTCATCGGGGTCATCGACCCCACGCCCGAGCGGCCGCTGATCCTCAATCTGCCCGCCACCGTCGAGATGTACACCCCCAATCTCTACGCCGACGCCATCGAGTGGTTCCTGCGCCACGTCGATCGCCGCGACAGCATCGTCTTGTCGCTGCATCCCCACAACGACCGCGGCACCGGGGTCGCCGCGGCGGAGCTCGGCGTGCTCGCGGGAGCGGACCGGGTGGAGGGAACGCTCTTCGGTAACGGCGAGCGCACCGGCAACGTCGACGTGGTCAACCTGGCGCTCAACCTCTTCTCGCAGGGCGTGGACCCCGAGCTTGACATTCGAGACATTGACAAGGCCCGTCACGTGGCCGAGTACGCCAACCGGCTCCCGGTGCACATGCGCCACCCCTACGTCGGCGAACTCGTCTACACGGCGTTCTCCGGCTCCCACCAGGACGCCATCAAGAAGGGCATGAACGCGATCGGCGAGAACTACGACCTCTGGGAGGTCCCGTACCTGCCGATCGACCCCAAGCACACCGGACGCACGTACGAGGCGATCATCCGGGTCAACTCCCAGTCGGGCAAGGGCGGCGTCGCGTACCTGCTCAGCTCCGAGCACGGCCTGGACCTTCCTCGCGCGATGCAGGTGGAGTTCTCCAAGCAGGTCCAGGAACTCACCGAGGTCTCGGGCACCGAGATCTCGCCCGCTCAGATCTGGGATGTCTTCACGACGACCTACCTGCCAGAGAATCCCACGCTTCAGCTGCTCTCCAGCGAGGTCTCGGCCGACCAGCACAACACGCGCATCTTCGCCCAGATAGTGGTGAACGGACAGCACGTCACGCTCAAGGGCGAGGGGAACGGCCCCATCGACGCCATGATGTCCGGCCTGCGCAACGAGATGGACATCTCGTTCACGGTGCGCGACTACCACGAGCACGCTCTGACGGCAGGCTCCGAGGCGTCGGCCGTCGCCTACGTGGAAGCGCAGGGCGACGATGGCACGACGTGGTGGGGCGTGGGCATGAGCTCGTCGATCCTGGATGCCTCGCTCGAGGCCGTTATTTCCGCGGTGAACCGCCGTCGTTAATTTTTTTCGCACGTAAACTGGAGGCATGAGTTATCTCACCCTGAGCGTCTATTTCGGGTGGATTGCAGTCATAATCGGATTCTTCGGGTTCACGGCGCAGTTTCGGCGCGCCGGCACCATGGGCGTCGAGGGCATCTCGCTCGCCACCTGGATCCTCTTCTCCTTGATGGGCTGCTTCTGGATGGCCTACGGTTTCGTGGCCCACTCGTGGGCCATTTCGATGGGCAGCCTCGTCGTCCTGCCCCAGCAGGTCTCGGTGGTCTTCCGCCTGAAACCCTGGCAGCACGGGAGGGTGGTGGCGCGTTGCGTCGGCTTCTTCATCATCTGCTGCGTGCTACCGACTGTCTATTGGGGCTGGGCCGGCGGCGTGTACGGCACCGGCATCGCGATGGCCATCAACCGGGGCCCCCAGCTGATCGAACTGATCCGTCACGATGACGCGACCGGAGTCTCGGTCTGGTCGTGGGTGCTGGGTGCAGTGTGCACCGCGTGCTGGATGGCCTACTACGTGGGCGCCCACCTCTGGGCGGCGTTCAGCGCGACGGGCTGCGCGCTGGCGGCGAACGTCGTCATCGCCGTGCTGGCGAGCTGGCGTCATCGTCAGCGTCGCGCGCAGTTCATACGCGACGAGGTCTTCGTCTCGTAGGACGCCACGTTCGCCGCGCCGCGCTGGTGGCGACGGCTGGGCGGCAATCAGGCCTTCAGGCGCTCCACGAAGAACCGCAGCACCTGCTCGAGCGCCTGTTGGGTGGGTGATCCCGCGCGATCGCCCAGATGCTCGGTCAGCACCGAGTGGGCATTGGCCGGGTAGCCCCAGGGATTCGAGGGCGACGAGTCGATCTCCACTCCGATGAAGGCGTCGCCCAACTCCTGGCGCAGCCTCTCGAAGCGCTCGGCGGGCGCCTTCTTATCGCCGGTGAAGCGGTACGCGAGGACGCAAACGCCGTCCGCAGCGCGCCGCTTGATCTTCTCGAGGTCGCCCGCGCTTACCCCGAGGTCGGACTTGGCGAACGGCGACGCCGGCAGCGACGGCTGGGAGAGCACGGGGGCCACCACGACGGGGTCGACCATCATCGCCAGCGCGAAGCCGCCGGTGAGGCACATGCCGACAACCCCGACGCCGGGCCCCCCGTTGCTCTCGTGCTCGGCCCGGGCGAGGTCGCGCAGCCACGACGTCACGGGACTCGACCGGCCCGACGCGAAGAGGGTGAACTCGCGAGAGACGCAGACCTGCGCGGCGGCCTTGAGGTTCTGCGCCAGGGTGGGCGTGGCCCCGTCGTTGCCGAAGAGGTGCGGTACGACCACCCGCAGTCCTTGGGCGGCCACCCGTCGAGCGAACTCCGCGACCAGGGGCGTGATGCCGGGCATCTCGCTCAGGATCAGGACGGCGGGCCCGTGACCCATGCGGTAGACGTCGCGCGTGACGCCCTGGGTGCTGAAGGGCTCTCGTTCGAAGTCTTCGAGGCTGGTTGTGTTGTACCGGACGTTCATGGACTCTCCGCTGGTCGAAAATGGCTTGCCAAGAACATAGGTCGCGAACCAGTCGACGTCACGGCTAATGCGAGCGGTACCCCCGCGCCGCGCTCTCGCGTCGACGGTCGGGGCGCTTCCCTCGATTGCGCACAACAGTTACCCTGGGACATGGACCAGAACTTCCACACGATTATCGAGCCGTTTCGCATTCATTCGGTGGAGCCCCTGCGCATGACGACCCGCGCCGAGCGCGCGAGCGCCATCGAGCGGGCCGGCTTCAACCTGTTCAACCTCCACTCCCAGGACGTCCTGATCGACCTGCTCACCGACTCGGGCACCGGGGCGATGTCACGCGACCAGTGGGCCGCCATCCAGCACGGCGACGAAAGCTACGCCGGCTCGCCGTCGTGGTTCCGCTTCGAAGCGGCGGTCAAGGAGCTCTTCCCGTTCAAGCACGTCATCCCCACGCACCAGGGCCGGGCCGCCGAGAAGATCATCTTCACGGTGCTCGGCGGGCGAGGCAAGGTCGTCCCCAACAACACCCACTTCGACACCACTCGCGCCAACGTGGAGGCGTCGGGGGCCGAAGCCCGCGACATCGTGATCGCCGAAGGCCGCGACGCCGCGACCATCCACCCCTTCAAGGGCAACATGGACCTCGAGGCGCTCGAGGCGCTGCTCGAGGAGCGGGCGGGCGACGTTCCCGTGGTCTTCTTGACGATCACCAACAACTCGGGCGGCGGACAGCCGGTATCGCTCGCGAACATCCGGGGAGCGAGCGAGATCTGCCACCGTCACGGCGTGCCGCTGTTCCTCGACGCGTGCCGTTTCGCCGAGAACGCCTGGTTCATCCACGAGCGCGAGGAGGGTCAGTCCCAGCGCGAGATCCCCGACATCGTGCGCGAGATCGCGTCGCTCGCCGACGGCATGACCATGAGCGCCAAGAAGGATCCCTTCGGGAACATCGGCGGATGGCTGGCCCTGAACGACGACTATGTGGCCGAGAGCTGCCGCAACGTGCTAATCCTCACCGAAGGCTTCCCCACGTACGGCGGTCTCGCCGGACGGGACCTCGAGGCGCTGGCCCAGGGTCTCAAGGAGGCCGTGCACCCCGACTACCTGCGCTACCGGATCCGGTCCACCGCGTACCTGGGCGATGCCCTCGACGCCGCGGGCGTGCCCGTCGTCAAGCCCATCGGGGGTCACGCCGTGTACATCGACGCCAAGGCGATGCTCGACCATATCCCGGCCCTGCAGTACCCCGGCCAGGCGCTGGCCGTCGCCCTGTACCAGACCGGGGGGATCCGCAGCTGCGAGATCGGCACGGTGATGTTCGGGCGCCAGCCCGACGGCACCGAGTTGCCGGCCGCCATGGAGCTGGTGCGCCTCGCCATTCCCCGTCGCACCTACACCCAGAGCCACATCGACTACGTCATCGAGGTCGTCACGGCCGTCGCCCAGCACGCCGAATCACTGCCCGGGTACCGGATGGTCCACGAACCCAAGGCACTTCGTCACTTCACCGCCCGCTTCGAACCGATCGGCTAGCCGGACCACGCCGACGCGCACAGGGATCCCGCCGTCTCGCACGCGATCTAGGAGCTGCTGAGCGCGATGTAGCCAGCGTTTCGAGGTCGGCGAATGGTGGCCATGGGACGGCATCGTCGCGTGACTTATGGCACTGGATACGCACGAATTGAAGTGGTGTAGTGAGGAGGTGAGCAGTCCGGAGGTCCAAGCGACGAGATCAGGTGGACGTGATCAGGGGACGGGTCGCCGCCTATCGGCTGAGGAGCTCGTCCAGGAGCTGGAACGACTTCAAGGAGAGATGCGACGTAACCACGCCGAGGCGGTCGAGGTCATTGAGCGCGTCCATCCAACGCACCGCCAGAGCGCGGGCAACCTGATTGACTACCTGACCCTGCGCCACTACGACATGCGCGACATCCAAGAGTCGCTCGCGGAACTGGGATTGTCGTCGTTGGGGAGGTCCGAAGAGCACGTCATTGCGACCCTGGAACGGGTCCTCGATAACCTTCATCTCCTGGCGGGCCACGGTGAGCGGCGGCGGACCGAATCCTCCGTTGGCTACCGCCAGGGTCGATCGATACTGGAGTCAAATGCTCTGGCCCTGCTCGGGCCCGCCCGGCCGCCGCGTTCGACCCGGATCCTCGTCACCATGCCGAGCGAGGCCGCCGACGATTACCGGATCGTGGCCACCCTCATCGCGAGCGGCATGGACTGCGCACGGATCAACTGCGCCCACGACGACCCCGACCGCTGGGGCCGGATGGTGGAGAATCTTCGACGCGCCAGCGCTGCGGCCGGCCAACCCTGTGCGGTCCTGATGGATCTGCCGGGCCCGAAACTGCGAACGGGACCAATCCAGCCGGGACCGAGGGTGATTCGTCTGCGTCCCGCGCGCGATGCCTGGGGCCGCCCGCGTACTCCGGCAACCGCGCTGCTCGTCGCTGATCGCGGTGACGAGAGCACCGACGGCACGCCGACCGGCGCGCCGGTGAGGATTCCGGTGGACGAGACGTGGTTGGAGGGCCTGCTCGAGGGCGACCGGGTTAGGTTCTCGGACACACGTGGCGCATCGAGGACGGCGCTCGTCACCAGCACCAACGGGACCAGCGCGTGGATTGAGATCGGCGACACGACGTACCTGGCCACGGGCTCGCGGCTTTCCTCGCCGGAGGGGCGCGTGACGTTCGTCGGGCAGTTGCCCGAGCTCGAGCAGGCGCTCGTGCTGAGGGTCGGCGACGTCCTCACGCTTACCAGTGATCTCTCTCCGGCCGCCCTCTGCGAATCGGCCGACGAGCCGTCGCCCAGCTTCGAAGTCGCTGAGCGCCGCATTCGTTTGAAAGCGCGGATCGGGTGCACCCTGCCCGAGGCGCTGGTGGTTCTCGCCGTGGGCCATCGAGTGTTCTTCGACGACGGCAAGATTGGCGGAGAGGTCGTTGGCGTGCGCGAAGGAGAAGTCGACATCGAGATCACGGCCGCCGCACCGACGGGATCCAAGCTCCGTGCGGAAAAGGGCATCAACCTGCCCGACAGCGAGCTGAACCTGCCAGCCCTCGGCCCCGAGGACGAGCAGCTGCTTCGCTTCGTGGTCGATCACGCCGACGCGGTGGGACTGTCCTTTACGCAGAGTCCGAACGACGTCACCCAACTGCAGAATCGTCTCGCGGAGATCGGTGGCGCAGACCTGGCGATAGTGCTGAAGATCGAGACGGCCCGGGGCTTCGCGGCACTTCCCGACATCCTTCTAGCGGCGTTCGCTTCGGAGCGGGTCGGCGTCATGGTCGCACGGGGGGACCTGGCGGTGGAATGCGGATTTGAACGGCTGGCCGAGGTGCAGGAGGAGATGCTGTGGGTCTGCGAGGCGGCCCACGTTCCGGTGATCTGGGCGACGCAGGTTCTGGATCAGATGGCCAGAACGGGTCGCCCATCGCGCGCCGAGATCTCCGACGCGGCGATGGCGGGGCGCTCGGAGTGCGTCATGTTGAACAAGGGGCCGTTCATCACCGACACGGTCTCTGCGCTCAACGACATCCTCTGTCGAATGAGCAGCCACCAGCGCAAGAAGACGACGTTGTTGCGGCGCCTGACCAGCTGGTCGCATATTCCCGAGTGACGAGGCCGTCGCGCCGGGCGTTTGACGCACGACACTCAAGGTGAGTCCTCAAGCAATTGGCCCTCAGACGCCGACGGGCTTGGGTCTCCTGGCGTCCCACGTCCGCGAGATCAGCTGGGTAAGCGCGACGGCGATGGCGGCGATGACGAACGACCCGACTATGTCGATCGGGTTGTGGATATGGGCGGCCACTCGCGCCGCACCGACCAGCAACGCGATCAACAGCAGCAGGGCGCCGAGACGCCTCGAGTACAAGAGGATGGTGAAGCCGAGGAACGACGTGAACAGCGCGTGATCCGACGGGAAGCCGTTGTCCGGCGCGTGGGCGATCAACGGGACCAGGTGCTGGCTCACGAAGGGGCGTGTGTCGTAATAGAGGTGGCTCGCGATGGCGGACAGCACGAGGGCGATGGCACCGCCTACGACCAGTTGCCAGCCGAGCTTGATCTTCATCGACCGCGAGGTGCGCAGCCAGTACACGGCGACGATGGCAACACTGAGGAAGAGAAAGTACCTGGCGACGAAGATAATTATCGAGTTCACCGGTTCAGTATAAAACGGCGTGAGGAAGCGTCGGGGTCGGCCGAGCCGCGGGGTGCGGCTTCGTCGGGTTCCAACGGGCGCCGCGTCGGGAGGTCCATTCGAGGCCCCGGCCTCGCGCGGGTTGGAGAGGCCCGAACGTCTCACTCGAAAGTGACGCTCGTGGCGTGAGCTAGAACCTGGTCGATCCCTGCGCGTAGTCGCCGGTCACGACCGATTGAACGGGACCGACCACCGTCGCGGCCTTGGTGATGATGCCGAGCTCTCGGTTGTAGTCGAGTGACGACGTGGAGAAGTTCTCGCTGCCCACGAAGACGGTGCCGCCACTCGCGCTGCAGTCGGCGCAGATGACCTTGGAGTGGATGTAGACCTGGCTCGAGGCGAGAACGTGCACGTGCACGCCGGCCGAGGCGAGTTCGGCGAGGGCCGAGTGCCACGACGAGTCGTAGGTCATGACGACCTCGACGTTGACCCCGCGCTGCGCCGCGCCCTCGAGGGCCGATTCGATGCCGTAGTTGTCCATCTCCTCGTTCTCCACGAGCAGCGAGCGCTTGGCCGAGCCGATCAGCGCGACGAGCGCACCGGCGGAGCCGGGACTCCAGACGAGGTCGCCGGTGCCGGTGCCGAGCCGGGCGCCTTGGTGCGTAGCGTCAGCCGCGAACGTGGCGTTGGCGGCGGCGACGTCGGCGTGGTTGGTGTCACGGACCCAGAAGTCACGAGTGGAGGAGTACCACTGGGAGGTCAGGTTGCCGGTGCCGATGTAGAGGATCGAACCGTCGACGATCAGGTATTTCGCGTGGAAGATCACCGAGCTCGGCGCCCACGTGACGCGTACGCCGCCCCTGATCAGGACGCCAGCGGCGGGTGTGTTGACGCTCTTGATGCCGTAGTCCGTATCGAGCACCACGTGCACGACGACGCCCGCTCGGGCCTTGGCTACGAGGTCGGCCTCGAAGGCGTGGTCCTCGAGCTCGTACATCGAAAGGTCGATGGAGTGCTTCGCCGACGCGACGGCCCGGTCAAGGAAGCCGTAGCCGGCCGACGGCTCGACGTAGGTCGTCAGCTGCTTCGCGGAGGTTTCGGCGCCGTTCGCCGGCCCGACAATGCCCACGTCGGCGAGCGTCGTCACGACCAAGGCGGTGGCGGCCAGGATTCGCCGGCGTGACCGCCTCGCGGCGCGTGCCGGTTGGCGTTGGTGGGACCCGTCCATTGCAGCTCCAGCCTCTCGTCTCGTCATCGTTCGCCAGAAGTACTTCGATCGCATCGAGAGCGAACGCAGGAACCCTTCGTCACCGCGCCGCTCTGCGGGCGTGTCCGCTCGCATCGAAGACGCCTTCAAGGGTGGGCGCGTGGCTGGTGGTCTCGTAGGCGTCGATGGCGCTCTCGCGGCGCAGGGTGAGACCGATGTCGTCCCAGCCGTTGAGCAGGCGCTGGCGCGTCATGGGATCGAGCACGAAGTCGCGCTGCCAGCCGGTCTCGGGCACCTCGACGCGCAGGTGATCGATGTCGATCACCACGAGGCGACTCGGCTCGTCCTTTATCAGCCGCGTCAACTCGTCGACGTCGGCGGGCGCAAGTTCGACCGTGACGAACCCCTGCTTCGAGGAGTTGTTGCGGAATATGTCCCCGAACGAAGGCGCGATGACGGCGGCGAAGCCGTAGTCCATCAGCGCCCACACCGCGTGCTCGCGCGACGAGCCGGTGCCGAATCGTGGACCGGCGATCAGGATCGTCGCGCCGGCGTAACTCGCCTGGTTGAGCACGAAGTTGGGATCGTCGCGCCATTCGCTGAAGAGGCCGCGTCCGAATCCGGTGCGTTCGACCCGCTTGAGCCAGTCCGAGGGGATGATCTGGTCGGTGTCGACGTCGGAGCGCTCGAGAGGGACTGCCCGGCCTTCGAGGATGCTGATCGGCTTCATGAGTCGAGCTCATCGGGGGTGGCGAACGACCGAGCACCGCGGTGGCCGCTGCGACGACCGGTGAGACCAGGTGCGTGCGTCCGCCACGCCCCTGTCGGCCCTCGAAGTTACGGTTCGAGGTCGAGGCGCTGCGCTGGCCCGGGCTGAGCTGGTCGGGATTCATGCCGAGACACATCGAGCATCCCGGCTCGCGCCACTCGAATCCGGCGTCGAGAAACACCTTGTCGAGGCCCTCTCGCTCGGCCTCGCTCTTCACGCGATGCGATCCAGGAACCACGAGGGCCCGGACGCCGTTCGCGACGCGGTGGCCGGCGGCGACGCTGGCCGCTGCCCTCAGGTCCTCGATTCGCGAGTTGGTGCACGAGCCGATGAACACCACGTCGACTGCGATCGACTTCACCTCGGTGCCGGGTTCGAGGCCCATGTAAGCGAGGGCCCGTTCAGTGCTCTGGCGCTGGTCGGGGTCGCTGAACTCGTCGGGCGAGGGAATGACGCCGTCGAGCGCCACGACCTGGGCCGGGTTTGTTCCCCACGTGACGAAGGGGACCAGGTCGGCGGCGCTCAGCGTGACCTCGGCGTCGAATTCCGCGTCGTCGTCGCTGGTGAAGGTGCGCCAACGCGCGGCCGCGGCTTCGAAGCCGTCGTCTTCGGGCACGCCTGGGCGCCCCCGGAGGTAGTCGATGGTGGTCTCGTCGGTCGCCACGAGGCCCGCGCGCGCGCCCGCCTCGATGCTCATGTTGCACAGCGTCATGCGGCCTTCCATCGAGAGGGCGCGCACCGCATCGCCGCGAAACTCGATGACGTGACCCGCGCCGCCACCGGTGCCGAGGTGCGCGACGACCGCGAGCGTGAGATCCTTCGCGCTGACGCCGTTCGGGGCCACGCCCTCGAACGTGACGGCCATGGTCTTGGGGCGCTGCTGGGGGAGGGTCTGGGTCGCGAGCACGTGCTCCACCTCGCTCGTGCCGATGCCGAAGGCCAGGGCGCCGAATGCGCCGTGGGTGGAGGTGTGCGAGTCACCACAGACGATGGTCATCCCCGGCTGGGTCACGCCGAGTTCGGGTCCGATGACGTGGACGATTCCCTGGTTCTCGTGGCCGCGAGGGAACAGGGTGATGCCGAACTCTCGGCAGTTCTCGTCCAGCGCCTCGAGCTGTCGGCGCGAGACGGGGTCCTTCACCGGTGTCGAGATCGGGTCGGTGGGCACGTTGTGGTCCGCCGTCGCGAGGGTCCGGTCAGGTCGACGGACGCCGCGACCCTCGAGGCGCAGGCCGTCGAAGGCTTGGGGACTCGTGACCTCGTGCACGAGGTGCAGGTCGATGTACAGCAGCGTCGGCTCGCCCTCGGGGGACGCGACGACGTGCTCGTCCCAGATCTTCTCGAAGAGCGTGCGACCAGCCACGGCTTAGCGCAGGCCCACGATTTTGACGCGAAGCACGCCTGACGGCGCCTCGTACTCGACGGTCTCGCCAATGGCGTGGTCGAGCAGGGCCGCGCCCAGCGGAGACGTGGGCGACGCCACCAGCACTCCTTCGGGCTTCTCCTCGATCGAACCAATGAAGAACTCCTGGAAGTCGTCCTCGGCGTCGCCCTCGTAGACCACCTGGACGATCGAGGCGTACTGGACGGCGTCGGCGTGCGCGTCGCGCGCCACGATCTCGTGGTTGCGGATCACGTTGTCGATCTGGCGGATTCGTGACTCCATCTTGCCCTGGGAGTCCTTGGCGGCGTGATAGTCGCCGTTCTCCGAGAGGTCGCCCATCAGCCGGGCCGATTCGATGGTGCGCGCGATCTCGGTGCGCCCCACGGTGGTGAGGTGTTGCCATTCGGCCTTGAGCTTGTCAAGGGTCTCTTGGGTGATGCGGTGAATTTCGCCGGCCATGGCGCAACCTCTGCTCGTGGAGAAACCCAATTCTACCTAAAGCCCGCGAGAACCCCGCAGCGAGTTTGCTCCTGGCGGGCTGGGGCGACCAGACTGGAACTGGGAGAGAGAGGGTCCAAGTCATGACGAACCAGCGTATTTACCGGGTGGCCGTGCTCGGCGGCGACGGGATCGGACCTGAAGTCACCCAAGCGGCTCTTGACGTCGTGCGCGCTGCCGGCGTGTCGATCGACCCGACGCCCTACGACCTCGGCGCCGCGCGCTACCTGCGCGACGGCTTCGTCCTGGATGACGCGACCCTCGACGAGCTGCGTGGCTATGACGCGATCCTGCTGGGCGCCGTCGGACCGGCAATCGGCGACACGCGCATCCCCGGCGGGGTCCTCGAGCGCGGACTGCTGCTGCGGATGCGTTTTGGACTCGACCTCTACATCAACTACCGGCCGTTCTCGGGGGTGGCCGGTTCCATCGCTCAGGGATGCGAGTTCGCCATCGTTCGCGAGAACACCGAGGGCCCTTACGCCGGCGAGGGCGGCACGCTGCGACGCGGCACCGCCCACGAGATCGCCACCCAGGGATCGGTCAACACCCGCTTCGGCGTCGAGCGTTGCGTGCGCTACGCCTTCGAGCGCGCGGCCCAGCTCGCTCGTCCGAAGCTCACCCTGGTGCACAAGACCAACGTGCTGACGTTCGCGGGGGAGTTGTGGAGCCGGGTCGTGGCCGAGGTCGCGGTACAGTACCCGAACGTCGAGGTCGACTACAACCACGTCGACGCGGCGTGCATCTACCTCGTTGAGAGCCCCGGGCGCTACGGCGTCATCGTTACCGACAACCTCTTCGGCGACATCCTGAGCGACCTCGCCGGGGCGGTCACCGGAGGCATCGGCTACGCCGCCAGCGCCAATTTGAACCCGGCGCGAACCGGGCCTTCGCTCTTCGAGCCGGTTCACGGCGCGGCCCACGACATCGCGGGCACCGGCCAGGCCAACCCCATCGCCGCGGTGAAATCGGCCGTCCTGATGCTCGAGCACCTGGGCGAGGCCGAAGCGGCCCAGCGCATCGCGCGAGCGGTGCAAGACTTCAGTGGTGACGTTACCTCGCTGGGGACGGCTGGAATCACGAATCAACTACTGGAGAGGTTGTAGAGATGCCCATTACTCCGACGCAGAAGATCTGGATGGACGGCGCTCTGGTCGACTGGGAGAAGGCGACGACCCACGTGCTCAGCCACACCCTCCACTACGGCACCGGGGCCTTCGAGGGCATCCGCGCCTACAAGACGCCCGAGGGCGTGGCCATCTTTCGCCTCCGCGAGCACATGCTGCGCCTCCAGCGAAGCTGCAAGATCCTGATGATCGAGGTCCCGTACACGCTGGACGAGCTGTGCGACGCTTGCATCGAAGTGGTGCGCGTGAACGACCTCCCGGACGGCTGCTACTTGCGTCCGCTGGTGTTCCTCGGCTACGGCGAGATGGGGATCTACCCGCTGAGCTCGCCGGTCAACGTGGCGATCGCCGCGTGGCCTTGGGGCGCGTACCTCGGCGAGCACGGGCTGGAGAACGGCGTCAAGATGAAGATCTCCTCGTGGCAGCGCCACAGCCCCAACGCGATGCCCAGCGCGTCCAAGACGGTGGGCGGCTACGTCAACTCGAGCCTCGCCAAGGTCGAGGCGATGAAGGCGGGCTACGACGAGGCGATCATGCTGGGACCGGACGGGCGTATCTCGGAGTGCACCGGCGAGAACCTCTTCATCGTGCGAGACGGCCTGATCGTCACGCCGCCGCCTTCGGAGGCCGGAGCGCTTCGCGGCATCACCCAGGAGAGCGTCGTGCGCATCGCCCACGACCTGGGCTACGAGGTCAGCTTCGAGGCGCTGGTGCGCACCGACCTCTATCTCGCTGACGAAGCCTTCCTGACCGGGACGGCGGCCGAGGTGGTCCCCATTGGATCGGTGGACGACCGCACCGTGGGCGAGGGCAAGCCCGGTCCGATCACCAAGGCGATCCAGTCGACGTACTTCTCCGCCGTGCGCGGCGAACTGGCCCAGTACGAGGGCTGGCTGACGCGGGTTTGAGGCCCTAGAGCGTAGAGATAGTCTCGAAGGGTGACCCAACCTACATTCTCCCCAGTGCCCCTGGCCGGTGAAGTTCGCCCGACCATGATCACCCAGACCCCCGAATTCGGTCGTCCGTCAAAGCCCGGGCTGCAACGCTCGGCCCATCCCGGTAGCGGTCTCGGCTACGGTACGCCGGCCCCCGGCGAGGGATTCGCGCTCACCATTGCCCACCGCGAATGCGCCAAGTTGAACTTCGCCCGTTCCCACGACCGTCACGACGTGGAGCTCGGCGTCGCCCTGGTCGGCGCGAAGCGGGCCAGTCTCGTGGGTCGAGGGCCGATCCTCGACGACGTGCACGTCGCCATGGACCTCTTCGGGCTGCGCGGCGCCGAGGTCATCAACCGCGAACTGGCGCGTCCGTTCTCGGGGCTCGCCCACAGTTACGTCGTCCAGCGCCGTTTCGTCGACGCGGTCAGCGTCGATCAACTGATCGCGCCGGTCGCGCAAGTCGCCCCCATAACTTCTCACTAGTCCCACCACTGAAGGAACAGATATGAGTTTTGACCTCACCGACGAACAACGGGCTTTTCGCGACGTCATGCGCGGGTTCGTGGACGACCGCATCAGCCCCCACGCCGCTCTCTACGACCGCGAGCAGACCTTCCCCCAGAAGAGCTGGGAGGCCTGCCGCGAGATGGACCTGCCCGCCCTCTGGGTGCCCGAGGCGTACGGCGGAGCCGGGGCCGACATAGTGACCCAAGCAATCATGGCCGAGGAGATCGCCCGAGGCTGCGCGTCGACGTCGGTGACGATGCTGATCTCCAAGCTCGGCATGCTGCCGGTCATGAACTTCGCGTCCGAGGAGATCAAGCGGCAGTACCTACCCCGCATCGCTTCGGGCGAGATCCAAGCGTCCTACTGCCTCTCCGAGGCCGACGCCGGCTCCGACGTCGCCTCGATGCGCTGCCGCGCCGAGCGTGACGGCGACGATTACATTCTCAACGGTTCGAAGTACTGGATCACGAACTCCGGGGTGTCGGACACCTATACCGTCTTCGCGTCCACCAACCTCGAGGCGAGGAGCCACGGCATCACGTGCTTCTTGGTGGAGAAGGAATGGGGCGTCGAATTCCCCAAGCACGAGGACAAGCTTGGCCTGCGCGCCTCGCCGACGGGCGAGGTCGTCTTCAACGACGTGCGCGTTCCCGCGTCGCACCGCATCGGCGAGGAGGGCCAGGGCTTCAAGATCGCCATGCACACCCTGGACCGGTCGCGGCCGACCATCGGGGCTCAGGCCGTGGGCATCGCGCAGGGCTCGATCGACTTCGCGGCGAACTACATGAAGGGACGCAAGGCCTTCGGGGCTCCCATCAGCCAGCTGCAGGGCCTTCGCTTCATGCTCGCCGACATGGCCATCCGCACCGAAGCGGCCCGGGCCCTGGTCTACCGGGCCTGCGCGACGATCGACGCCGGGGACCCCGACGGCCAGCTGAGCTACCTGGGAGCCGCCGCCAAGTCGTTCGCGTCGGACACCGCCATGAGCGTGTCGACCGATGCCGTGCAGTTGTTGGGCGGCTACGGCTTCACCAAGGAATTCCCGGTCGAGCGCTTCATGCGCGACGCCAAGATCACCCAGATCTACGAAGGGACCAATCAGGTCCAGCGTGTCGTCGTCGCCAAGCACCTTCTGAAATAGGTACGAATGCCATCCACCCCGTCGAGCCCGGCGCAGTACGTCCGCCGCGGTCTCTTGAAGATCTCCGACGCCGCGGTCCTCGAGGCCGTCGACGCGCTCGATCTGCGCGCCAACGCCAGGATCAGCGCCGTGGTCGGGATGCCCCTGCGCAGCCTTCAGCAGCGTCGCGACGTCACGACCTTCGCCAGCACCGCGCCGATCGCCGCCGTGAAGGGCCTGCTGGAGCTTCTCGCCATGGAGCCGCTCGAGAAGGTCATCGAGGCACTGGGGGACCACTCCGAGACCCCTTCGTACGAGCAGCTCGCGGCGGCAGTGGACCAGCTGCTCGCGAACGGGTCCACCAATGACGACATGGTGGCGCTCTTGACCTTTGCCATCGGCGAGGACTTTCCCGCCGGACCGCACTGTCGGCGTCTGCTCGAAGAGCGGGCCGAGTTTGCGCTGCCTGAGCTTCCCGACGTCGCGCCGAGCTCCTCGCTGGTCGCGCCCAAGGAGGTCGACGCCGAGGTTCGCGAACAGCGCAGGGCCCGGCGCGAAGAGGAAAAGAAAAAGAGGGCCAAGGCGCCGGCGCGTCCGGTGCGCCCCGCCAAATCCAAGGGTGAGAAGAAGGCTGCCGCGACCACTCCGACACCGGTCCGCTCGGGGCCGGTCACCGCTCCCGGTCGGCGTCGCGCCATCCTCACGCCGGGAGAGTTCGAGAGGTTCAGCCCCGAGCACCCCTTCGTCGGCACGGTTGTCCTGGTCGAGGTGCCCTTCGACTCGGTCGATCCGATCGTCCCAGAGCAGAGGGCGAAGGCTCGTCCCGCGCTCGTCGTGGCGGCCTCAGACACCGGCGTGCTGGTTCGTGGCATCTACTCGAACCCCGCGACGACGCGCGTCCTCTTCCAGCCCTGGCGCCGTCTCGGGCTCGACCACGTCTCGTACATCGACGGCGACCGAATCGCCGTGGCCCTGGACAACCTCGACGAGATTGGGCGACTGGGTCGTCTGGTCGACGAGGAATGGAACGGGCTCGTTTAGCCGCCGGGGTGCCGTCCATTCCGTTACCGACGTGAAGCTGGCGAAGGCCCGGATTCGATCCTTGGCCTGCGGGCGGCGAATTTGGCAATATCGGCCATGACGAGTGATACTGCCACTATGACCTACGACGATGCCCGTGCCGCGCTCGCCGCCTGGAAGGCGGACTTTCCGAGTGACCCCTACCAGAATGACGTCCAGTTGCGGTCGATTCTGGAGCGGTCCCTCGAAGGGGACCGGTTGGTGGAGTTGGATTCGCGTGCGTCGATCTTCGCCCGGGCGCTCGTGGCGATCATCGCTCCCGCGGCCCAGCGTTACGAGCAGCGCCTCCACCTGCCCGAGCTCAACCGCTACGACGAACTCGGAAATCGGACCGAGACGGTCTCCTTCGACCCCGCCTACCATCAGGCCGGGGAAGCGGTGTGGTCGAGCGGCGTCGTGGCGCTGTCGGCGCAACCGGGCCGGGCCTACGAGCAGGCGACCCTTCTGTACCTGCTTTCACTCGAAGGCGAGGCCGGCCACGCCTGCCCGGCGACCTGCACCATCGGTCTGGCGCGGGCGCTGCGCCGGCGCGCGTCGCCCGAGGTGCGAGACCGGTTCCTTCCGGCCCTGGTGGATCCGCAGTACGCCAGCGCGCAGCGCGGCGCCCAGTTCCTCACCGAGGTCCAGGGCGGCAGCGACGTCGGGGCGAACGAATGCCTGGCCGTGGCCAATGAGGACGGCGAGACCTACCGGATCACCGGTGAGAAATGGTTCTGCTCGGTGGCCAACGCCGATCAGTTCTTCATCACGGCCCGGGTTCCCGGAGGGCCGGAGGGCACACGGGGGCTCGGAAGCTTCGTCGCGCCGAGGATGATCGACGGCCGTCCGAACGGCTTCACGCTGCGACGGCTGAAGGACAAGCTGGGCACTCGCGGTCTCGCCTCGGGCGAGATCGACTTCGACGGCGCTCTGGCGTGGCCGATCGGTCCGATCGAGCACGGTTTCCGCACGGCGGTGTCGGTGGTGCTCAACACGAGCCGGTGGATGACGGCGCTCGGCAGCGCCGGGATCATGCGACGCGCCGTCCTGGAGGCCAGGTCGTTCGCCCGGTTCCGGGAGGCCTTCGGCGTGCCGGTCGAGCAGTTCCCTTCCATGCGACGCATCCTGGCCGATATGACGGCCACGTCGGTCGGGGCCCTGCACCTGGTCTTCGCGCTCACTGGCCTCGAGGACCGTATCGACGAAGGGACCGCGAGCGAGACCGATGTCCTCTACCACCGCTTCTTGGTGAACGCGGCGAAGTACCTGATCTCGCGTCAGGCGACGTCGGTCGTGCGTTCGGGCATCGAGGTCCTGGGCGGAAACGGCACGATCGAGGATTTCAGCGTGCTGCCGCGCCTCTACCGCGATGCGATCGTCTACGAGTCGTGGGAGGGAACGCACAACGTGCTGGCCGCGCAGGTGCTGAACGACCTGCGGCGTCTGCCGATCCTGGACGCCGTCGAGGAGAACCTGATGTCCGGCCTCGACCGCGCCGATCAGGACGAGGCCAGCCAGGCGCTACGCGAACGCCTGGTCCGGGCGCTCGGCGACGCGCGGCGCTGCGGCGAAGACGACGGGTTCGCGTCGTGGCACTTTCGCAGCGTCCTGGACGAGCTCGGCGTGCTCGCAGAGGCCGTGTACCTTTGGGCGGCCGGCGAGGTGGGCGAGGCAACTCATCTGCTCGCGATCTGCCCGGCTCCGGGTGCCGTCGTTGAGCCAGAGAGCGTGCTGGCCCAGCGGATCAACGCGCTCCTGGACGCTCACTGAGGACTCCGGCCGACCTCTCGCCTCGAGCAATGGGCCGCGAGCGTGTCCGCCACGCAGGCGTCGCGCAGACGTTGGTGGTGTCGCTAGATCGCCTGGGAGGCCGTCGCGTAGCGACGACAATGCTCCAGGTAGGTCTTCTCATGATCGACCAGGAGGCCGACCACGTTGGCCCACAGCCAAGAAGGCGCGTCCGGCTCCTTGCTCCGGTTGCGCGAGAGCTCCTTCTAACACGAGGTCCTGGTTGATGAGTCCATCTGGCGAGCGTGGGCGAAGCCGACCACGGTGGACAGATACTCAGCCGCCATCAACGCCTCGTCGGACGTCATCTGATCGATCTCCAGCTTGAGGTCCTGGGGGAGCAGCTCTCGAATGAACACTGGTCGCCCGAGCAGGGTGGCCGCCCTCATCCGCTCGCCGAGAAAGGGCGAGATGTGCAGCGCCCCCTGCACGACTCTCAGGGCGTTGTCGAGGGGCATCTCGGCGCCCGGGGCCACCGGGGCCGGGGGCGTGACCGCTTCCTTGATGTCGACGAGGCAGCTGTCGGAAGACTTCGAGCTCTTGTCGGAAGCGTCGGCCAGGACGCCGTAGCGCAGCAGGCCCAGTGAGCTGCAGCCCTTCTTCCAATAGGCCGAATCCATGATTGTCACCCGGGCGTCGCTGGGGCGCGACTCGACCATTGTGACGAGACGGGCTATCGACGAAACCGTGAACACCGATTCGGTGGCCGAGCGTTCCGCTTTCGTTATGGGCCAGAAGGTCCTTCCCAGGGGAATCCTCGGACGCGTGTCGTTGATCCTCTCCTTGGCCAGTTTCTTCCAGGTTCTCCGGTGCGCTTCTCGCAAGGCAACCCGCACGACATTGGGGGATCCGGGTTGTCCCAGGCCTCGTCGAAGTCGTGCTCAATTGCGGACTCGTAACCCTCCATCATCGCCTCGAGCATTCGCGCGGTTGTCACACCGGGCAGGTCCGAGCCCCGAATGGCCGAGGCCAGCGAGAGTGCCAGGCGGATCAGGTCGTGGGCCGGATTGCCGATCACCGAGTGGTCGAGATCGCGGATATGGAGGCGGACCCGCCCACCGGCGTCGGCCACGGGGCCGAGGTTCCCCACGTGGCAGTCGCCGCAAATCCAAATCGGCGGACCGTCGGGGACGCCAGGGGCCGTCGGTCCGCCTAGCCATTCATAGAACTGGCCCGTGCTTCCGCGCACGAAACTTTGGGATGACTGGGCCGTCTTGCGGCTTCGTTCCTGCGAGAGGACGCTCGTACGTTCGTCGGGGCGGGGTGGGGAGTACTTGGTTTTCGACACGACGTCTCTTTCGACCGGCGCGACGCGCCTTGTCGTACGTTACCGTCCGGGGTCCTGGCACCGCACAGTGCCCTGGCGAGGCGGCCGATACCCCGCGCAGTAGCCGAAAGGCGGGGGGTTCGGCTTGGACGGACTGGGCGTCCATAATGGAGGGATGGACGATCGTCACTGGATTCAGAATTGGCTCTGCGATATGGACGGCGTGCTCATCGACGATGGTTCGATGATCGAAGGGGCGGACCGGTTCTTGGAGCGCCTCCGGTCAACGGGCCGGAAGTTCCTGATCCTCACCAATAACTCCCTGTTCACGCCGCAGGAGCTCCGCGACCAGCTGTCGTCCATGGGTCTGGAGGTCTCCGAGAGCCAGTTGTGGACATCGGCACTGGCTACTGCTCAGTTCGCGCACGTGCAACGCCCCCAAGGCACTGCGTTCGTCATCGGCGAAGACAGCATTCATGTCGCCCTTCGCGATGTCGGCTATCGCGAGGACTCGAAGAATCCCGACTACGTCATTCTCGCCGAGACCCAGAAGTACTCGTTCGACGATTTCGCCACCGCGATCAGACTCATCGAGCGCGGAAGTCGTTTCGTCGCCACGAATCCAGAGCCCACCGGGCCGTCGCCCGACGGATCGCTGCCGGGCTGCGGAGCGATGGCCGCCATCATCGAGCGGGCGACCGGCGTCGCGCCTTATTTCGTGGGCAAGCCCAACTCGATGATGATTCGCGAGGCGATGAACGTCCTGCAGGCGCACTCCGACACCGCCGTGATGGTCGGCGACCGGATGGAGACCGACATCCTGTCGGGAATCGACGCCGGGCTCGAAACTATCCTGGTTCTCTCGGGCGCCAACGGCGAGGAGGACGCCAACCGCTTCCCGTATCGGCCTTCGAGGGTGGTCGGCTCGATCGCGGACTTGATCGACGATCTGTAGAGACAGCGACAGTCGGAGACTGTCGGCAGTTTTAGGGCTAGGCAGCCGACTCCTGGACTCTCACCGATCTCGGGACAACCTCAGGGGATTCGGTGTACCGGATGCCCAGCGCTGCTCGACTCCACGCACCGCCAAGGCTCCGACCCGGGGACCAGGTTGCCGTGGTCTCTCCGTCGCGGGCCGGCGCCGGCGTGTTCGCGCAGGTGCACGATATCGGTGCGCGCGTGCTGCGTGAAGAGCTCGGGCTTGTGCCGGTCGAATTCCCGACCTCTCGCCAGGTGGGAACATGTTCCTGGGAGCGCGCGACCTGAACGCCGCCTTCGGTCCAGATCGACCGAAATTCCCATCATGCGCCGAGTGCAGCCGGAGCTTCGTTTCACCCCTCCGGACCAGGCAGAGTGCTAGTTAGCCGCTTGGCGATGGTGACGCGTCGTGCGTTTCGGTGGGCGTCCGATCCTGGCTGCCCTGCTGCAGAGCGGCCAGGAACGACTGGGCCCAGTCGTAGACGTTTCGGCGCAGCGTCTTGCGGCGCATGCGCGACATCCTGGCCTTGGCTTCCTTGGGCCCGGCCTTCATCGCCAGCCTGATGGCCTCTTTGATCCCTTCGAGGTCATGCGGATTCACCATGAACGCGCCACGCAGCTCGGCGGCGGCTCCCGCGAACTCGCTGAGCACGAGCTTGCCGGTCTGGTCGGTGCGGCACGTGACGTACTCCTTGGCCACGAGGTTCATGCCGTCGCGGAAGGGAGTCACGAGCATGATGTCGGCCGCCAGGTAGAGCGCCAGCAACTCGTCGAACGGAAGGTTCTGGTGGAGGTAGTGGAGCACGGGGCTGCCCACGAGGCTGTGGTCCCCGTTCATTTCACTGACGACCTGCTCGAGGCTGTGGCGCTCGAGGTCGTAGTGGGCGTCGGATTCCCGGCTGGGGACGGCGACCTGGACCATCAC
>Ga0182014_10002570_pt1 | contig 22703 bp, 17 predicted proteins | sample 612S2DmetaG_FD_120489 | JGI IMG/M metagenome (GOLD analysis project Ga0182014, IMG submission 120489) | Permafrost microbial communities from Stordalen Mire, Sweden - 612S2D metaG | ecosystem: Environmental > Terrestrial > Soil > Wetlands > Permafrost | place: Sweden: Stordalen | collected...
CAGCTGCCCGAAGACCTGGGCGCATGGCTTGAAGACCTTGGCCAACTGCGCCGCGAGGTCCTCGAAACACATCCCCGCAGCGAAGCCCGCAAATCTCTGCTGCATCGGCTGGCCCGGCGCCAGGTCTGCGAATCCGAATCCTGCCCATCGCGCCTATTGGCCCTTGCGCCGCTTGCGGAAGAGCAGACTGCCGACTACTACACTGCAATTCCCGATGAACCCCTCTATCTTCCCGAGCCGTTCTTGCCGGAGATTGAAGACGATCCCAATGTTTCGCCAGCAACGGTCCATCTGGTGGGAGCAGGCCCCGGCGACCCCGACCTGCTCACCGTCAAGGCCCTGCGCCTCATCCAGACAGCCGACGTCCTGCTCCACGACGACCTTGTTCCGCAGGCGATTCTCGACCTCGCCTCGCCTTCGGCAGAAATCCTCAATGTAGGCAAGCGCTGCGGCAGCAGGACCATCACGCAGGACGAAATCAACTCCCTGATGATCGAACGCGCCCGCGGGAACCGCAGCGTGATTCGCCTCAAGAGCGGCGACCCGCTCATCTTCGGTCGCGCTGCCGAAGAGATGGCCGCCGTCGCGGAAGCGGGCGTGCCTTTCCAGATCGTTCCCGGAATCACCGCCGCCGTCGCTGCCGCCGCGGCCATCGGTTGCTCACTCACCAGCCGAAACAGCGCGTCGAACGTGATCTTCTCCACCGGCCATCACGCGCAGTCGCACAACCATTCTGGGCTGCCGGAACTGGAAAACTCGACCCGCGTCGTCTATATGCCGGGCCGCGACCTTCATCTGCTTGCGCAGGAATGGCTCCAGCAAGGCCTTCCGCCCGACTTCCCTTGTGTCGTCGTCTCCCGCGCCACCCAGCCCGGCCAGGAAGTCCGACGCACCACTCTCGCCGCCCTCGGCGGCGCCGCACCTACCCTCGCACCCAGCCTGCTCATCGCCGGCTGGGCAATCCGGGAGATCGCTGACGCCACCGATGCGGTAGCAGGCGGCGTTTCAATCACAGCCTGACGGCTGTGCAAAAACCGCACAAAACCCCTTAGAGAATCCCAATTCTGCACAGCTTTATGGGGATTCTCCAAGAAGAGGAATTCCGGCCTCCCTTATCCACAAGAACCCCGCCTCGTGCCGTTGACCCTGCACCCCAGGCTCCTTAGAGTTTGTAATTGAGACTCTTTAATCAGGTAGCAGTATTTCTCCCAACTGGGCGACGCTCAAAAAGTTGCCGCCGCTTTCTCAATCGCAGTTGCGCACAGCCCCGTTCGTTCGGAGTAAGAATGCTGAAACTGAAGAAGATACACATCCTCGGGTTCAAGAGCTTTTGCGACCGCACGGAATTGACCGTGCCGGGAACGGGCATTGCCGTGGTGGTGGGGCCGAACGGCTGCGGGAAGTCGAACATCCTGGACGGGGTGAGCTGGGTACTGGGCGAGCAGAGCGCTAAATCCCTGCGCGGCACGCACATGCAGGACGTAATCTTTAGCGGAACCCGCGACCGCAAGGCCCTGGGAATGGCCGAAGTGACGCTGACCCTGGTTGATCCTGAGGCCTTCGAGGGGCCGGTGCCCGTCGAGCCGGAGGTGGTGGTCGACCACGACGGTCCGGCCGACTGGGACGAGGATGAGGTGCGCCGCCAGCAAGCGGTCGAGGCCGAGGAGATTATCGCCGCCGAACAGCCGGGCCAGGTACTCGATGAAGACGGGCCAGATCAAAACCTGGGCCAGCCGCAGACCGCTGGCGCCAGCCAGGGTCCGCAGGCAGTGGTGCTCAAGATTCGCCGCCGCAAGTTCCAGCGTACGCCGCAGAAGGGCGAAATCGTGATTACCCGGCGGCTGTTCCGCACCGGGGAAAGCGAGTACCTGCTGAACGGCAAGCTGTGCCGGCTGCGCGACATTCAGGACATCTTCATGGGCACGGGCCTGGGGCCGGAGAGCTACGCCATTATCGGACAGGAGCGGATCGGCCAACTGCTCAGCTCCAAGCCGAACGACCGCAGGGCCATCATCGAGGAGGCTGCGGGGATTACGCGCTTCAAGAACAGAAAGCGGCTGGCCGAGCTGCGCCTGGAGAGCGCCAAGCAGAACCTGGCCCGCGTGGACGATATTTTCGAGGAAGTCGCGCGGCAGATGAACAGCCTGAAACGGCAGGCGGCCAAGGCGGAGCGGTTTGCCGCCGTACGCGACGAGTTGCGCGGGCGGCTGCGCGTGATCCTGGCCAGCCGCATGGCGCTCATGGATGCGGAGCAGGCCGGGCTGGAACAGGAAATTGCCGCCCTGACGGAGCGCATCAACGGCTCGGCCGCGGAGATCGGCACGCTGGAAGCCAACCAGCACGCACTCACCGAGCGCGGCTATGAGCTCGAGCGCGAGGGCCACGAGGCGCAAGAACGGGCCAACGAAGCGGCCGTCGAGCTGGAACGGGCCACGGCGCGGGAGCGCAGCAACGCCGAACGCGTGGGCGAGTTGGAGGCGCGGATCGCGGCAGCCGGCGCGGAACTGGAGCAGACACAGACACAGCTGGGCGGGATCGCCGAGGAACGCGCGCAGCAACACACGTTTCTTCAAACGGCGGCAGGGGAAGCTAAGGCCTTTCGCCAGCAGGTGGAAGCGCGTCAGCAGGAAGCGCGCGCGGCGGCCGAAGAAGTCTTCACCGCGGAGCGAGAGTTGGAATCCAGCCGCCGCCACGCAATGCACCTGCTGACCCTGGCCGGCAACGCCCGCAACCACACGGCTCAAGGGGAAGAAAGCCTGGCTGCCCTGGAACGCGAGGCCGAGCGCCTGGAAGCCGAGATGAGCCAGGCGCGGAACGAGCAAGAGAACCTGGGCGTAGAGAGCGGGCAAGCCAGGGCGCGCTTTGAGTCCGCAGTCGAGACTCTCAAGCTGCTGGAGGCTGAGATTGCGGCTCTTCGCGAAGCCCTGCAGACAAGACGGACCGAGGAAAACACGCAACGCACGCGCGCCAACCAATTGCGCGGCGAACAGGCCGCCGCGGCCGGAAGGCGCGACTCGCTGCAGGCGTTGATTCGCAATCACAGTTACTCCACCGATACAGTGAGGCGGCTCCTGAAGCCTGGCGCGCTGGGCCAGGGTATGGCCCCTGTGGGTACGCTGGCGGACTTCCTGGAGGTCAGTGGCGCGCATGAAGGCGTGGTGGACGAGTTCCTGCGCGAGGAGTTGAATTATGTGGTGGTCGAGAGCTGGGTGGCTGCCGAGGAAGGCTTACGGCTGCTCAAGTCCGGCGTAGATGGCCGGGCCACCTTCCTGATTCACCCTGCCGAGCAAGCCTCACTCTTTGAGGAGAGCACCGACTCGATAAGTGGCCCCGGCCTCACCCCGCTCAAGGATTCGATCCGGGTGATGAATGGCTTTGGGCGGTCGCTGGAGTCGATCCTGCCCAAGCTCAGATATGGGTACCTGGTCGAGGACCCCGGCGAAGCGCTGCGGCTGGCCGGGCGCCACTCCTACGCCTTTTTCCTCACGCCTGGGGGTGAGTGCTTCCACAACGCGACGGTGACCGGCGGCAAACCGGCCAGCGAAGGTCCGCTGGCGCTCAAGCGCGAGTTGCGCGAGACCGCGACTCGGCTGGACAAACTGGAGACCAGTCTGGCGCAGGCGGAAACCGAGGCGGCAGCGCTGACCCGGATGATCGAGGAGTTGACGGCGCAACTGGAGGCGCGCAGCGAGCAGCGGCGCCAGGCGGAGACCGACACCGCCAACCAGGGTGCGGCGCTGAAGCAGATGGAGGGTGAGGCACAACGCATCGAGCGGCGCATGCAGGAGTGGGCCGCGCAGGCCGCCCGCAACAAGGACGCGCGCGTGGCCAAGCGCAACTCCATTGACCAGAAGCGTGAGGAGACTGCGCGCCTCGAAGCCGAGCACGCAACCGCCGAGGCCGCCCAGGATGAGTTGCAAGCCCTGCTGGCCAATCTGCGCGAGAAGCGCGAGGGCTTGCAGCAGGAAGCGGCACAGGTGACTGCGGAGTTGGCTGGCCTGGAAGAGCGGCGGCGTGGCGCGGAGGCGGCTTTCCAACGCATCGACCGGTTACATGCCGACCTGGAGCGCCGTGTTTTGGCTATCGACCAGCAGCGGGCAGCCGCCGAGGCGGAGCGTGCTCAGCGCATCAACGAGAGCGCCGCGCTGGCCGGACGGCAGAAGGAACTGGCGGACGTGCGCGCCGAGGCACTGGCTCTGGCACAGACGCTTGCCGGCCAGGCACAGGCGCTGCGCCACCAGTTAGCGGCCATGGAGACCCAACTGAAGACCGGGCGGGCCTCTCTGGATCAGTTGCGCGAAGACCGCGCAACCCGTTCCAGCGAGGTGGCCAAGCTTCGCTCCGATCTTGAGTACCTTGAAGCAAGCTGCCTTGCCGAAGTCAACGCAGAGGCCCAGGTGCTGCGCGCCGACCAAGAGATTGAGCGCATGGCTGACGAGGCTCTCGCCGCCGAGGAGGAGACCTGCCGAACACTGCGCCAGCGCATTGAGCAGATGGGCCCGGTGAACATGATGGCCCTTGAGGAGTACAGAGAGACGGCCGACCGCCACGGATTCCTGGAGGCGCAGCGCAAGGACCTCATCGATTCGATCGAGAACACGCAGGAAACCATCAAGGAAATCGATCTGATCTCGCGCACCAAGTTCGACGAGGCCTTTGCCAAGATCAACGAGAACTTCGCTCAGGTCTTCGCTGGGCTGTTCCAAGGCGGCCAGGCCTTCCTGCGCGTCACCGACCAGGAAAACCAGGCCGAGAGCGGCCTCGACATCGTGGCCTCGCCGCCGGGAAAGAAGCTGCAGAACGTACTGCTTCTCTCAGGTGGCGAAAAGTCGCTGACCGCCCTGGCCCTGCTGGTGGCCATCTTCCAGTTCCAGCCCAGCCCCTTCTGCGCGCTTGACGAGGTAGACGCCGCGCTGGACGAGACCAACGTAGGCCGCCTGGCCGATTTGCTGCACTCTCTGAGCCGGGACACGCAGTTCCTGCTGGTCACCCACTCCAAGCGCATGATGCAAACCGCCGACATGATCTACGGCGTCACCATGCAGGAACTCGGTGTCTCCAAGGTGGTCAGCGTACGCCTGGGCGGCCACGAACATCAGCGCGCCACGGCGTAGCCGTGGCCGCGCAATCTTCAGTCATTCTGTGCAACTTCTATCATTGCCGGGCGAATGGGTTTTCGGCGCAAAAAACCGCCCCCGAAGGATCTCGTCTCTCCGGAGGCGCTTGCTTTGCACAAGTTAACAACGGGGACCAGTAGCCGGCGCTGGAGGTCGGTAGCGCGCGGCTACTGGTGATCCCTGCACAAACGAGGCTAGCCGCGGCTTCCCCTTTCCACTGCTGCCTCGTGTCGCCCGGCTCTAAGAGAGTGTGCTTACCAACCCTCCGAACCATGTTGACAACTGGAGTGTCTCCTATGCGGGACGAGCGTTCCGTGACGACCGTCACAGGGGTATGTGGCATCTGTAAATCTATTACGGCTGGTTAGATTTGATCACGCTCCAGCTTCCCTTGCTGGTCAATTTTGAACACGTCGCGCGGGCGCCGTCCCATTGACAAACCCCGGCTCGCGTTGGAAAATCGAAGTTTCAATTCCCTCCGAGGTAAGGCCTTCCCGTGACAGCTCTCTTGACAACGAATCTGGGCCCAACGCCCCTGCTAGGCCGGGGCAAGGTGCGCGATCTGTATGCGGTGGACGACGCGTTGCTGCTGGTGGCCACTGACCGCATTTCGGCCTTTGACCACGTGCTGGGCACCGGCATTCCGGGCAAGGGCAAGATTCTTACCCAGATTTCTCTATTCTGGTTCGACTTGCTGTCGAGTCTCGTCCCCAACCACCTCATCGCTGCCGACGTCAGCCGGTTCCCCGCCGCGTTGCAGCCCTATGCGGACCAATTGGAAGGCCGCTCCATGCTGGTCAAGCGGGCAAACATGTTTCCCGTGGAGTGCGTGGCGCGCGGCTACCTGGCCGGTTCGGGCTGGAACGAGTATCGGACCAGTGGAGCCGTTTGCGGCATTCCGCTCCCGGCCGGACTTCTGGACGGATCGCGGCTGCCAGAACCGGTGTTTACCCCCGCCACAAAGAGCCGGGACGGCGCGCACGACGAGAACATCTCCTTTGCCGTAACCGAAGAGCTGCTGGGCGCGGCCGATGCCAACCAGTTGCGCCGATTGACGCTGGACCTCTACCGGAAAGCTGCCGAACACGCCGAGTCCCGCGGCTTGATCCTGGCCGACACAAAATTTGAGTTTGGCAGAACGCCGGAAGGGATTATCCTTGCTGATGAGGTATTGACGCCGGATTCCTCGCGTTTTTGGGAGGGTGCGACGTGGAAGCCCGGTGGGGCGCAGCCTTCGTTCGACAAACAGTTTGTACGCGATTATCTTGAAGGAATCCACTGGAACAAGCAGGCCCCTGCGCCCGGCCTGCCAGGCGAAGTGGTTGAGCGCACACAGGCCAAGTATCTTGAAGCATTCCGCCGCTTGACCGGGCGGGATCTCAGCTTGTAGAGGGTAGACGGAGCTCAACATGACGTGGGTAGATTGGGCCATCGTGATCGTGATGGCGTTGTCGGTGCTGGGAGGACTTCAGCAGGGGTTCTTCCGCGCATTCTGCTCGCTGGGAGGTCTGTTGCTGGGCCTGGTGCTGGCGGCCTGGAACTATGCTCGCGTAGCGGCGCTCCTGATGCCGCCGGTGCGCATCGAGGCGGTGGCGGACACCATAGGCTTCCTGCTGATTGCGCTGGTGGTGATGGGGCTGGCGGGTATCGTCGGCACGGTTTTGGCAAGGACCTTCCACCGGCTGGGATTGGGCTGTTTGGACAGGCTCGCCGGGGCGGCCTTCGGCTTTCTGCAAGGAGTGCTGTTGGTGACGTTGTGCATTCTGGTGGCTGTGGCCTTCTTTCCGAAAGCACACTGGTTGGTGGAGGGCAGGCTGCCCAAGCAATTTTTTGGGGCCTGCCATGTTAGCACGCACATGAGCCCGGCAGAGTTGGCCGAGCGCGTCCGGAACGGGCTGAAGACGCTGGAAGAAGAGTCGCCCCAGTGGATGCACCCCGATCGCCGTTGATCGCGACCTGGAAAAAGGGCGGAGCGGTAAGGAATAGGTCAAGCTAATACAATAGCAAGAGGTCGACGTGAGACGAGAACTGGACAGCTTGGTGACGCAAATGCATTCCAGCGGCATTCGCTATGAAGAAGCCGTACGCGAATTCAAGAAGCAGTATTTGCGCGAAGTATTGGTGGCACACCGGGGAAACCAGTGTAAGGCGGCCGAAGAGTTGGGGATGCACCGCAACACGCTCAGCCGCACCATGGCGGAGTTAGGACTGGATCTGGCCGAGGTACGCGCCGGACTCAAGCGTCCACCGCGTAGCGAGCGTCCTGTATTCAGCGCGGTACGGCCGATCTACCGCCAAGGCTGACGATTCTACCGAGGACAAGCTGACAACTCCACCGACCAACGAAGCGCGCGTCGCAATTGAGCCTGGCTTTGTCTGGGATGGGCAAGACGCCTATCTCTTCGACATCGACGGAACGTTGTTGCGCAGCCGCGACCGCATCCACTTTGACTCCTTCGCCTCCAGCGTGCAGAGGGTAACGGGCTTTGAAGTCACGCTGGCAGGCATCCTGTTGCACGGCAGTACGGATACAGCGATCCTGCGCGAGGCCTGGCATCAGGCAGGTATTCCCCCCGAGGTTCTGGAGCAACGCACTGAGGCCATCCTGGAAGCGATTCGCCAAGCGGTTGCCGAACGGCGTCATGAGATGGATCTGGTGCGCATGCCGGGCGTGGAAAAGGTATTGGATCACCTGGCGCGGAAGGGCGCGCTTCTGGGCGTGGCTAGCGGCAACCTTGAGACGATCGGCTGGATCAAGATCGAGGAGGCAGGGCTGCGCGAATGGTTTCGCTTTGGCGGCTTCAGCGATCACTTTTCCATTCGTTCGGAATTGATCGGCCACGCTGGGCGCAAGGCCAGGGAGTTGGCCGGTACCGCGGCTCATATCTGCGTAGTAGGCGACACCCCACACGATATCGAAGCTGCTCGGGCCAATTTCCTGTCCGTGATCGCCGTCGCCACCGGCAACTACAGCTTCGATGAGCTGCTCAAGCTTCAGCCAGAGGTATGCGCTTCGTCGTTGGCCGACCTGCTGGCGCTGACACGGACCGCGCAGTGAAACCGCAACGCTGCAAGACGGGCTCCTGGGCGGCAAATACCGCGGAAATACTCGCTCGCACGGTAGGCCGGGACTTCAGTCCCGGCATAAGGCCAGCAGAGTCAGCGGGGGCTTTAGCCCCCGAGGTATGCTTTTCGCAGAATTCGCCCAAGGTTCGGCTTTTCTCCGCGGTTTCGGCGGGACTGCTTGCGCTGGCTGCGAGTGCTGTACAAGCCCAAACGCCAAGCCTGCCAACTACGGCTCAGCCCGCGTCAGCCAGCCAAGGCCCGCCGCCGGCCGCCGCGCCAGCCAAAGATGAAAAAACGGCCAAACAGCCAAGCGGCAGTGACCGCCGGCACGCGGTCAAACTTTTCCTTGAAGCAAGCAAGCTTTTCGAGCAGGAAAAGTTTGAAGAGGCGATGCGGAGCTTTGAGCAGGCGGCCACGCTTGACCCCTCCAATGCCAACTATCTGCTGGCGGCCGATCTAGCCCGCAGTCACGCGGTGACGGCGCTGATTCAGGCCGCGGCCAAGGACCGGTTGCGCGGCGATGCCGCGGCCGCGCGCGCTGCCCTGGCGCATGCTCTCGAACTCGACCCCAGAAACATCCAGGTCACCGAGCATCTGCACGAACTGGGCGACGACGCCCTGCTGGGACAATCAAGTCCCATCTACGAACAGAGTGCAAGCACGGCAGGCGAAGCCGTTCCGCTTTCGCCCGCTCCCGGAACGCGCAGCTTCCACCTGCACACCGACCAGCGTCAGGCAATCCAGCAGGTCTTCAAAGCCTACGGGCTGGAAGCCACCTTGGACGACAGCGTCCGCCCCACGCAGATCAGGCTGGATGTGGATGACGCCAGCTTCGAGCAAGCCATGCGGGTGGTGAGCCTGCTAACCGCCTCGTTCTACGTCCCGTTGGACGCGCACCGCGTCCTTGTAGCCCGCGACACCCCCGATAACCGCCAACAGCTTATGCGCCTGGACTACGAGACCATCTATCTTCCAGGGCTTTCCGCCACAGAACTGACCGATGTGGGCAACCTGGCAAAAAACGCCTTCGATGCGCAGCAACAGATGGTAGAGCAGTCTTTGGGAACGCTGACCATCCGTGCGCCGGAAAGGACGCTGAACGCCTTCAACGCCACCCTCCGCGAGCTTTTGGACGGGCGCAACCAGGTGCTGCTTGAAGTGCGCATGATCCAACTCGCGCACACCAGCCAGCGCAACACAGGAATTCAGCCGCCGCAGACAGTTTCAGCCTTCAACGTCTATGCCGAGGAACAATCCATCCTGAACGCGAACCAGAGCCTGGTGCAGCAGATCGTCTCCTCGGGGCTGGCTGCCCCAGGCGACACCCTGGCGATTCTCGCCATTCTGCTGGCCTCCGGCCAGGTATCGAGTTCCCTGTTCTCCAACGGCATCGCTCTTTTTGGCGGCGGACTCACGGCATCCGCATTGGCTCCGGGCGCGGCAACGGCAAACCTCAACCTGAACTCCTCCGATTCCCGCGAACTGGATCAGATGCAGTTGCGCCTGAGCGACGGTGAGGCAGGCACAGTGCGCACCGGCACACGCTATCCCATCCAGACCTCCTCCTTCTCGAGTCTGTCGGCCAGCGTGCCAAATATCCCAGGGTTAACCGGCGCGGGGAGCTCCAGCAGCCTGTCTTCGCTGCTCGCTTCCGTGAGCAGTAGCGTGCCGAACGTTCCGCAGGTGGAGTACCAGGATCTGGGAATGACCCTCAAGGCGACCCCCAAGGTGATGCGCAACAACGACGTTGCGCTCACCATCGATTTGAAAATCGATGCCCTCGCCGGAACCTCCATCAATGGCAATCCCGTGCTCAACAATCGCGCCTATTCCGGCGTGGTGACGCTCAAGCAGGGTGAGGGCGTGGTGGTGATCAGCGATCTGGACAAGCAGGAGAGCCGCGCCATCAGCGGAGTGCCGGGAATCAGCGAGATTCCGGGCCTGAACAACATCACGGGAAACGACACACAAAAGAGCTACTCGACTCTGTTGATCGTGATGACGCCCCATGTCATTCGCGGGACCCAGGCCGCCGGCCACTCGCCGATGATGCGTGTGGAGCGAAGTACCACTGCGCGGTAGGGCTGGTGCTCCTCGAACTGCCAAAAGGCACACAAAATCACCCCCCCCGTCTCCGGTGCCATCCCTGGCATTGGGGTCGCGTCGGAGATGGGTGCAAGTTTCCCTGCAATCCTTCGGTTCTGCCGGTCTTACTGAGCGATGCCGTCCAGCTTCTCCTGGTACACGACGATCTGCTTGATGGTCTCGTAGGGAGCATTCGCGGGGACCTGGCGCCCGTTGACCATCAATGTAGGTGTCTGGATGATATTCAGATCCTTGGCCAGCTTGACCGAGGCTTCAACGGAAGCACCGGCTGCGGGGGTCGCGGCGCAGGTTGCGATCTTTGCCGGATCCAGGCCTGTCTTGGCCACGGCGCTGTTCAGGGTGAGCGTGGCGCCATCCGCGGTAGCCAGCCCGTCCTGGCCTTCAAAGACGGCCGACGCGAACTGGAAGAAGGCGTTGCTGCCGCCCTGCTTGGCCACGCAAACGCCGTAGGCAGCCGCGCTGGCAGCCGCAGGATGCTGAGGCAGCGGATAGTTCTCAAAGACTATGCGGGCTTTGGGGAAATCGGCCACCAGCTTCTCCATGTTCGCCTGCGCGTCCTTGCAGTGAGGGCACTGAAAGTCCGCAAACTCGACCAGTTCCAGATCCTTGGAAGCCGAGCCGCGATAGGGACCGTCGGCCTTTTGCTGCAGTTGCGCGCGATACTCCGCGTACGGGTGCTCGCCAAACGGAATAATCTCGTCGCCGGCGATGATGTGCTTGCCGTCGGCGAGCGCAAAGAACTGGATACCCGAGGGCTTCTGCTTGCCGTTCTTGTCTCCCACATAAACGATGACTTTGCTGATGCCCTCCACCGGAGTCTTGAGGATGTCCTGCACCTGCCAAATGCGGTTGTCGTCGTAGCCCCAACTGGTCTGCAGGAAGGCATTGATGGTTTCCTTCGTGGGCATTGCGGCGGTGAAGTTTGCCGGGTCGGGTTTGGGAAACACGGGCGCTGCGGCGGGTGTCGGCGCAGACGGCTCTTGCACGGGCGCAACGGGCACCTGCTGCTGTGCAGCCACATCGAAGACGGGCAACGAAAACAGAACCAGCGCGACAACACTGGAAAGACGGGCGCTGGCAAGACGGGCGGACAGACTGATCAAGCTGATTCTCCTTATAGCGCGGGAAAGCTCCCGCACTCTAGCTTATACCTGAACTTTGACGGCGATGGGAAATCTGCGCCCCATGCCAAACGACTTGGAGGTCACCTTCAGGACTGGGGCAGCCTGCTGGCGTTTGTATTCGGAACGCTCCACCAGGCGCACCACCTGCTGGACGAGTTCCAGTGAAAATCCGTTTTCCTGGGCGATTTGCTCGGGGGTCTCATAGCGCTCCACGTAGGCTTCCAGAATCGGGTCGAGAACCTCGTAGGGCGGCAGCGAGTCGGTGTCCTTCTGGTCCGGACGCAGTTCCGCAGAGGGCGGCTTTTCAAGAATCGCCTGGGGAATCACCTCGCCGTCGCGGTTCAGCCAGCGGCAGACCGCATAGACGCGGGTCTTCACCAGGTCGCCGATCACCGCCAGGGCGCCCACCATGTCGCCGTAGAGGGTGCAGTACCCCACCGCCATCTCCGATTTGTTGCCCGTGGTGAGTACCAGGGCGGAGAACTTGTTGGAGAGCGCCATCAGCAACACGCCGCGTGTCCGGGACTGGATATTCTCTTCGGTGGTGTCGGTTTTCATCCCGGCAAACAGCGGCTCCAACGCGTGGGTGAACTCCCCGAACAAACCGCCGATGCCGATCACTTCAAAGCGAATGCCAAGATTGGCGGCCAACTGACGGCTGTCACCGATGGAGCCCGCGGAAGAGTAGGGGCTGGGCATCCCAATACCCAGCACGTTCTCAGCGCCCAACGCGTCTTTGGCGATGGTTGCCACCAGTGCGGAGTCGATGCCGCCGCTCAGGCCTACCAGGGCCTTGCGAAAGCCGCACTTGCGAACATAATCCCGCGTGCCCAGAACCAGGGCCTGGTAGGCGGCCGCGGTATCGTCCTCGTCCGGAGCAGACGCGACCGGCGCATCGGCCGGCGCATCGAATGGATCCAGCACCACCAGGTCCTCCTCGAACGAGGCGGCCTGAGCGATCAACTCTCCACGCGCATCGAAGGCTAGCGAGGAGCCGTCGAAGATCAGGCTGTCGTTGCCGCCAACCTGGTTGCACATGAGCACCGGCACACCATCCCGCTGGGCAATGGCCGCCAGCATCTGGCGGCGAAGGGCGCGCTTGGAGTGCCAGAAGGGCGACGAGGACAGGTTGATATGCACGGCAGGCTCCTGGCGCATCAGCTCTTCCATCGGATCGACCTTGTAAAGCCGCCGTGGCCAGAAGTTCTTGTCGTTCCAGGCGTCCTCGCAGATGGTGACGGCCAACCGGATGCCGTCCAGTTCCACCACTTGCTGCGGCCGGGACGGGGCGAAGTAGCGCTGCTCGTCGAAGACGTCGTAAAACGGCAGCAGCCGCTTGTGCTGTTCGAGCAACAGGCGCCCGCCATCCAGCAGAACCGCGGCGTTCACGGCCGGCTTGCCGCTCTCCCCCTCCGCCGCCAGGGCCACGCCCGCCAGCACGGCGGTGGGCAACCCGCGGGTTGCCGCAGCCAGCTCATCGACAGCCGTGCGGCACCGGGCCAGAAAACTGGGCTTTTCAAGAAAGTCGGCTGGAGGATAGCCGCAGATGCAAAGCTCCGAGAAAACCGTGAGCCGCGCGCCCAGGGCGGCCGCGCGACGGCTGGCGGCAACGATTCTTTCAAGATTTCCGCTGAAATCCCCGACTGTGGGATTGATCTGGGCCAGTGCGATCTTCACATACCCAGTTTAATCCCACCAGACAAATGGGCCGCCTCGTTGAGAGACGGCCCATGAAGCTGGCGAAGCTGAAAGCAAGGCTAGGTGCCCGTGCCGGCCAAGACCACACCGACGGTGCGGGCGATGATTTTGATATCCAGCCAGATGCTCCAGGTCTCGATGTAGGTCACATCCAGCGAGATATAGCTGTCGAACGACGGGTCCTGGCGCGCCTGCACCTGCCACAGACCTGTGATACCCGGGGTCACGTCGAGGCGGCGCAAGTGGCTGAGCTTGTACTCCTGAACCTCGCTCGCCAGGGGCGGACGAGGACCGACAATGCTCATGTCGCCACGCAGAACGTTGAAGAACTGGGGCAACTCATCCAGCGAATACTTGCGCAAAAAGCGACCCACATTTGTAATGCGGGGATCGTTGGATATCTTGAACAACACGCCGTCGCGTTCGTTCATGTGCATCACGTCGGCGCGGCGCTTCTCCGCGTCGCGGACCATGGTGCGGAACTTGGTGCAGCGAAAAACGCGGCCCTTCTTGCCGATACGATCCGAGAAGTACAAGATCGGCCCGCGCGAATCCAGCTTGACGGCGATCGCAACGGCCAGCAGCACTGGCGAAAGGACAATCAAAGCCAGGCTGGAGATCACGACATCGAGCACCCGCTTGAACAGCAGACCGACCTCAGGCACCTGGCCGCAATGCAGCGGAATGGTTGGGAACTGGCCGATGTACTCGATGGGACTGTTCCATGCCAGACCGTCGTACATGTCGGGGACCACGCGCAGGTCCACGCCGTGGACACGGGCCTGGTCCAGCACCTCCTGCACGATCCCGCGTTCGCAGGGAGTGGTGAAGAATATTTCATCCACAAATTGCTTGCGGGCGAGCTGGAAGAGCGTATCCAGCGTGCCCACCACATCGCCGGAGGTCGTCGTAAAGCGGGAAGTGGAACCGGGAAAGTCGATAAAGCCCTTGAATGTGTAACCGAGATGCCGGATGCTCTCCAGGTGATGGCGGAGTGCATGCGCCTCAGGCCCGGTGCCCACGATGAGCACGTTGCGGGTGCCCACGCCGCGGTCGAACTTCCGGTAGATCACCACCCGGTAAATCAGCCGGCGCAGGCTGAGCGAGATGGTAATCAGACCCACCGTAATCAGCACGATGCTCCGGGGAATATCGTCGGCGTGAACCAGGTAGAGCGTGCCGGTCAGTAGCAGACCCGCGGTGAAACAGGCCTGCACGCTCAGCCTCTGCTCATGCAAAAAGCTGGCCAGGCGCGTCGGCGTGTACAAATGCAGCCGCTGGCTGATGAGAATCAGCGCGATCGTAAATCCGCACAAAAGCGCCAGCAGGATGCCCATCGAACGCCCATGAATGAGCGTGCCGTGCCAGAACCCCTTTGCGCCAGCCATTGGCCCCGTATGAAACTCGTACAGTGTGGCGAGTATCGCCACACCGAGAACCGTAATTCCATCCAGAATCATCCACAACTTGGCGGCGCCCCGCGAACTGCGCGTGGGATTCGCTGCCGCTCCGCCCGCCCATTCAGAGGAAGACGAGACTGAAGCTGAAACTCTTTGCCAGAATTCCGATGTCGCCATATGCGTTCCGCAGACCTCAAAAGTTCAGGGAGAAAGAGTGGGGACAAGATTCCCACGAAAGAACCATGCAAGGAAAACAAGACAGTGTGCCACGGAGCGCCGGACCTTTTTTCTTGGATACTCTACTGCGGTCCTCTGTCGCCTGTCACGATGCGACCCGCCCCGTTGCCTACAGTGAGCCATACTGGCTTGGTTGTGCCAAGGCACGGCTCTCACATTCTGCGTTACCCTTCGCCGGCGCCTGACAACCGAGCGATAGAGCCGGTCGTCATTGGCTGACAGCGAACCTGATATTGCCCCAAGCGGATTGATCTCACCGCAATTGGATGCAGCCCAGCGTATGAAAGCCAAACGCAATCACCGGTCCCGGGGACCCGCCTTCGCTGGGATGAAAATCAATGAGAACAAACCAATTATACATACCAAACCGTGCCCGGCCACGGTGTCGCCAAATTCGGTGACTCTTTCCCGACACCCCTCTAGCAGGCCCTGGAAAAAACCCAACTTCACAAGCATAGCCCCGAAGTGCCTGACAATGGCAAGAAAAATCTCATGATCGCCCGGTTACTAGATTTTAAATAGCTCATTCCGAAGGTAATAGATACGCGTCCAGCGTCAAAAACTGCTGAATATGAGGGTCTGGGGACGCCAGAAACCCCTTGAGCGGGCCGAAGAACCGGGCGCGGCCCTGATGGAGGAAAAGCACCTGGTCGGCGAGTCGCTCGGCAAACCGCATATCGTGCGTTACCACGATGCTGGTAAATCCAAGCTGCCGCTTGAGACGCTGGATCAGGTCCCCCAGGCGGCGGGCGATAATAGGGTCGACCATCGTGGTTGGCTCGTCGTAAAGTACCACCTCGGGCTGCGCCGCCAGCGCGCGGGCGATGGCCACAGCGCGTTTGCGCCCGGTGGAGAGGCTGGCAGGAAATGCATCCGCCACGTCTTCTGCACCCACCAGCCCGATCAACCGATCTACGATCTGGAGCACCTGGTCCTCGGACAGGCCTCCACGCTCACGCAACGGAAATGCGACGTTTTCGCGCACGCTCAATGAATCGAAGAGAGCGCCGTTCTGGAAAACCATGGTCACGCGCTTGCGAATGGCCTGCATGCCTTCTTCGCCCAGACCTGTGATCTCCTGACCCTCCACACGGATGGACCCGGAATCCGGCTTCAGAAAACCCATCAGCATACGCAGGGCCACCGACTTGCCCACGCCGCTACGGCCCAGAATGCAGAGCGTCTGGCCCCGATCTACCGAAAAGTTCACGTCCTCCAGAACTGACCGGCCATCGAACGAGATGGCGACGTGGCTGAAGGCGATCATGGGTTCGGGCGCCTCTGCGACCGTCGGTCCGGGTCGTTCCTGCTCTTCGGCGCGTACTCCGGCCAGTGCCTCAGAGAGCTCCGAATTGGAAGCGGAATCGAACATGGCCGTGGAATCAGACTACGCGATCAGAGCCCGGAAGTGAGCCCGGCCGTGTGCCTTTGCGCGGCGCAGATCCGCCGGGGCGTTCACGTTGAGGAACCACCGGGCCGCAGGCAAGCCGTCCGGGTGGGCTACCTGTCCGGCTTGGACCAGCAACTCGACTGCAAGCACAGTCACGGGTTGACCCAGGCCGGCTGCGGAGGCTTCAAATGCGGAAAAGCAACCCCCACGCCCGGCTGCGAGTTCGATTTCGAGCGCCGGCAGCGCTGCCCGGTCCACCACCGCCGGAAAGGTCTGCGCATATCCGTTCACTGAGGAGACGGTGACGGCCCTGCCTGTAATCTGCGCGTGATCCAGAAGAAAAGCAACCAGTGAGGCGGGCAGCAGAGGCAGATCGACGGCCAAAAAGACCGCCCAGCGCGCAGAGGTAGACGCAAGTGCGGCGCAGATGCCGCCCAAAGGGCCCAGGCCGGGTCTGGAATCCTCGACGACCGGCGCGAAGGCCGCTTCGGGCGAACGAGCGCCGGCGAGAGACGCTGCAAGACCAGCTTCGCGCAATACGCCAAGAGCATGCACGACCAGCGGCTGGCCGCCGAGCCGAACCAGCGCCTTATCCTCGCCCATGCGGCTGGACGACCCCCCGGCCAGGACAAAACCCGCGGCGTCCGGCCCCAACGCGCCTGGTCTAGGCTCGGCGTCCGACCGGCTCAACGGCCGACTTCCTCCAGAAAGCGAATGAGCGACTCGATGCCCAGCTCGAAGTTCTTCAAATGGAACTTCTCGTTGGGGGCGTGGATGTTGTCGTCGGGCAGGCCGAAACCCATCATCACGCTGGGCAGACCCAGGTGACGGGCAAAATCGCCGACGATGGGGATGGACCCGCCGGAACGGATAAAGACCGTCTCCCGGCCCCAGACTTCGTGCAGAGCGCGGGTGGCCGCCTGGATGTAAGGGTTGTCGACGGGAATCAGGCAGGGGTCGCCGGAGTGAATCAGCCGCACCTCGACATCCACGCCAGCGGGCGCAATCTGCTCCACATAGCCCTTGTACAGCGAAAAGGCCTTGGCCGGCGTCATGCCCGGAACCAGGCGCATTGAGACCTTCGCCACCGCCTTGGCCGGAATCACCGTCTTGGCGCCCGCGCCGGTAAAGCCGCCCGGAATGCCGTGCACGTCGACCGTGGGCCGCGCCCAGGTGCGCTCCAGCACGCTGTAGCCAGCCTCGCCCACGAGTTGCCGCGCCCCTACCTCGGCGATCCGGTACTGCTCTTCGTCGAAGGGCAGGCTGCGCCAGGCCGCCAGCTCTTCGGGGCTGGGAGGAATGATGTCGTCATAAAAACCGGGAATCAGGATGTGGCCGTCCTCGTCCTTCAGGCGCGCCAGTATCTGCGCTATAGCGATGAAGGGATTGGGAGCCGCGCCGCCGTACATGCCGGAGTGCAGGTCGCTGCGGGCGCCGCGAACCTCGAGCTCGGTATAGATCATGCCCCGCAGACCCACACACAGCGTAGGCAGGCCGGGCGCAAACATCTCGGTGTCGGAGACCAGGGCAAAGTCCGCTTTAAGCTCCGCCGGCTTGGAGGCGACAAACCCCGCAATTCCCTCCCCTCCAACCTCTTCTTCGCCCTCCACGAGGACGCGCACATTCAACGGCAGTGAGCCGTGCGCGGCCAGCAGCGATTCCAGCGCCTTCACCTGCGCCCACACCTGGCCCTTGTCGTCCACTGCGCCGCGTGCGTAGAGGTTGCCATCGCGCTCTGTGGGCTCGAACGGCGGAGACAGCCACTCCTCCAACGGATCGGACGGTTGAACATCGTAGTGTCCATAGGCCAGCACTGTGGGCTTGCCCGCGGCGTGCAGCCAGTCGGCGTAAACCAGCGGATGACCCGCTGTTTCGATCAGCCGCACATTCTCCATGCCGATGCGCTTGAGTTCTGTGGCCACCGCCTCGGCGGCGCGACGGCAGTCGCCCTTGTGCTCGGGCAGCGTAGAGATCGAAGGGATGCGCAGCAAGGCCTTCAATTCATCGAGAAAACGGGGGTGGTTCTGGCGGGCATAGGCAACAGCGGACGAAGACATTCAAGCTCTCCTTGAAATGGATATCGCAACCAAAACAAAAGTATAGGCGTCCAGGCGCCCTCCTGTCCGGTAGTACGAAAGAGCAATTCCCCTGCCAATGAAGGAATTTGCTCTTCGTAACTTTGAAAGGGCGCATCTTGAGCCGCGCCGCAAGATCACGGACAGAGAACGGCCTGGCAGGACGGGGTTTTAGCCCCGGCATAAAACCATCCATCCATTGTTGAAATCAATCGGCGCGGCGCCAGCCGCGCTGAAAGCTACGCCCTTGAAGCGCCCACGCTATGACGATCTTCCGTGCCAACCGCCATGAATGAACCCACGATCATCGTCCCTGCGGGTGAAATCCGCTCCTGCATACACACGGATAAATTCCGGGACGACACGCCCGAGCGCAGGTATCGGGTCTTCGTGACCGGCATGGACGGGCCGTTAGGGGTAGCCTCATTGCCGGGAGGCAGAATCGAAGTCCTGGGTCAAATTCGTCGGCCCTGCCCCCATAGTCGCGATACACGATGCGGGTTTATAATGTTTCGTTTCCTAGTGGAGGTGCATTCATGAAGTCAAAGACGTCTCGCCGCGAATTCTTGTCAGCCGGGTTGATGCTCCCTGTCGTAGGTGCGAGTTCCCGCATGGGGCTTTGGCAGTTGTCCGGGAAATCCATCGCAAGCGATGCCGGCTCCTCCGTCAAACTCGACTTCAAGACCTTGGGCCGCACGGGTCTGAAGGTCACCACGCTGGGATTCGGATGCATGATCACGTCGGACCCCAGTGTGATTGAGCGCGCCGCCGATATTGGGATCAACTACTTCGATACCGCGCGCGGCTATCAACACGGCAACAATGAACGCATGGTGGGCGCGGCCCTTGGAGCCAAGCGGAAGCAGATCGTGCTCTCCACCAAGTCGGGCGCACAAGACAAGGAAGGGTTGCAGAGGGATCTCGAGGCAAGCCTGCGCGAGCTCAACACGGATTTCGTTGACATCTGGTATCTCCATGGCAAGGGTAGCCCGACCGATATTCGCGACGACATGATCGAAGCCCAACAGCTTGCCAAGAAGCAGGGCAAGATCCGCTTCGCCGGCGTGAGCACGCATAGCGGCCAGCAGCAACTGCTGCCCTGGCTGGCACAAAAGGGCGTCTTCGACGTGGTCCTGACGGCCTACAACTTTTCCATGGACCCCAGCATCGAGCAGGCGATCGGGGTGGCCGCCAAGGCGGGCATGGGCGTGGTTGGGATGAAAGTGATGGCCGGAGGATTTCGCAGCGTGAAACCCGGCAATCCGCTCTATCAAAAGCTGACGCAGGAAGGCGCGATGTTGGCGGCGCTGAAATGGGTCATCAACAAGCCCAACGTCTCGACCACCATTCCCAGCATGACGGACATGGACCAATTGGACGAGAACCTGAAGGCCATGGCGCATCCATTCTCCGCCGGCGATGAAAAGCTGCTGGCCGAGCGCCTGGAGTTTATCCGGCCGCTCTATTGCCGCATGTGCGGGAAGTGCGATGGCGCCTGCCAAAAGGGCCTGCCGGTCGCCGATGTATTGCGCTTCCTCACATACGCCGACGGTTATGGCCAGTTCGCGCTGGGGCGGGAGAGATTTCTGGAGTTGCCGTCCGAGCAGATTGCAGTCCGCTGCGGCGACTGTAGCGAATGCACGGTGCAGTGTCCTTTCGGCGTCCAGGTATCGAGCCGGATGGCGCGCGCCCAGGAATTGTTTGCATGAAGGCCGCCGGATTGCTACTGCCGATCCTGTTTGCGGCGGGGATGGCGCGCGCCCAGGACTACCTCAACTGCCAATTCGCGCCCGGCTGGGAACAGTCCGAGCCCAAGCGCCAGTACGTCGCGGACAACCTCTACGACTACAAGGATGGCAACGCTGAAAGTTACCTGCTCTATGGCTTCGCGCGCATGCAGGGAATCAGCTGCAAGTCGGGCGGGGACACGCTGGTTATCGACGTTTCGGAGATGAACGATGCCGATTCGGCGTACGGCATGTTCGCCGCCAACCGCGATCCCGGCCTGCCCATCGCCAGGATCGGGATGGGCGGGCAGGTGCAACCGCAAAGCGCCAGCTTCGCAAAGGGTAAGTACTACGTCGAACTGGTCGTAATCGCCGCCAGCCCGGACAGCGATCATACCGCGGCGCTGCAGGCTTTCGTGACCAGGATGCAGGAGCGCCTTGAGGGCCGGGACACCGCCCCGGAGGCGTTGGCGTGGTTTCCTGAAGAGAACCTCGCCTCTGTCCGCCTGGTCCCGGAAAGCGTGCTGGGGCTGCGGCAGCTCAAGCGCGGCTACGTGGCGAAATACAAACAAGGGCAGGCGTTTATCGTGCTGGAGGCCTCGCCGGAATCCGCCGCGGAGGTCCTGAAGAAACTCCGGGAACGATTTGACGGCGCTTCCCCTGCAAAGATTGGCGATGAAGCATTCCAGGCGAAGGCGCAGTACCTGGATGGAATCTGTATCTTTCGCAAGGGGCGTTACCTCGGGGGGTACGCGAACCTGCCTGATCCCCAGCAAGCTGCTTCCCAGGCCGCAAAACTTGCCGCCCGCATTCCGTAAGAGACCGAGTGGCAGTTCCGTCCTCAGCAACTGGAGGTTCGCCCATGGACTCTCGTCCGGCAGTTACAACCTTGCCCCGGAGACTTACAGGGCGAGCCGGGATTTCCCCATGAAGAAACCGTGAGGAGACTTCGCTCCGATTCCGCTTCCTGGTCCGTCAGGCGCTCTGCGTGGAGCCATTGAGGTCGCGGTAGAGCACCGGCTCAAGCGGGCGGCTGGCTTCGGCCTGCGCGGCGTGAGCCGGGCTTCCAGTTGGTCGCGCAAAGCCATCTCCGCGAACTATTCTGGACGTCCAGTGTTAAGACTCCGTATGCACGCAGAACCGCGCCATTCATCCGCCGCTCTGGCCGGAAGAAGAGATCAAAGCTGCGGACTGAGTTGACGTGGGCGAGGGCCTGCGTCAGTTCATATCCGCAGCGCAAGGCTGGCTGGCTACTTTGCGGCTGCCTCAGCAGCCTTCTTCTGCGCTTCCCACCGCCGTTTGACGGCCTCTGCAATGCGCTTCCGGCCTTCGGGGCTGAGGTTCCTCTTCTTCTTGGCGGGCTTAGCAGCGGGCACCACCGCCGCTGCTACCTTCTTGGGTCTGCCTGCTGCCTTCTTGAGCGCAGCCACTGCCTTCCTGGGCCGGCCTGCTGCCTTCTTGGGTGCCGGCGCTGCGCCACCACCCAACAGGGCGCGCGCACGCTGCAGTATTGCAATCTCACGGTCGATTGTTGCCAGGATTTCTGAAACTCCCATGGTTCCTCCCTGATCGATGCAGGCAACTGGTCCAACCTCTGTGCGGCTAAGTCATAACGACACGCAGGGTCAGCCACTTGCTTCATGAATTACGATACGCACATGTCGGCCTTTTTACAAACAAAAAAGCCGTAGCTGTTGCTCACAGGAGGACTACTATCGCTTTGCCCAAATGCTTGCCAACCGGGGCCAACTGAATGGTGTGCGCATCCTGGCCCCGGCCACGGTCGAACTGATGAGCGCGATCCATGTGCCGCCCAGCCTGCTCACGGGCGAGTTCGGCATTGGCCTCCAGGTTTTGCGACCGGGCCTTGGTTACGGATATGACTGCGCCGTCGTCTTCGATCCGCTCGAAGCCAATCTGCCGGATGGCAAAGGCACCTTCTTCTGGGACGGAGCCGCCGAAACCCGGTTCTGGATCGATCCCACCAACGACATAGTCTTTGTGGGAATGATTCAGCGCATGCTCGGCCCGGCCAGCCCCAACCTCCAATACCTGAGCCGTTCCGTCGTCTATCAGGCCCTGGTCGATCCGGCCAAATAAGCAGGCTCCGCGGAAGCCGCGCCGTGCGGTGGATCGAGAGTGTTATTGACCCTGCCCTGAAAGTCGCTGGAGGCATGAAACCACGGACCAACGCCGATGAAAACGCCGCCGTTGAAACCAATCCACTCACAACTTTGCCGAAGTCCTGGCCCGCATTCGCGGCTGCGACGGGTAAAGCGGCTACGCAGTGAATGCGGTGTCGAACTTTGTGTAATTGTCGAAGTAATTTGCGATAGTCAGATAGCACTCGCAAGAGGTCTTCGTGAGCCCAGGGACGTCGAGGATGCGAATTTCTCCGCGGGTGTATTCGATAAGTCCTTTTCGCTTGAGAATCCCGGCTGTCGTAGAAACAGTGGGACGGCGAACCCCAAGCATGTCTGCGAGAAACTCGTGCGAAATCTTGAACGTGTCGATGTGCGCGCGGTCCGCACAAATGAGCAGCCAGCGGGCGAGTCGCTGTTCGAAGTTGTGTTTCGCGTTGCATCCAGCGGATTGCAATGCCTGAACCAGTTGTGCCTGAACATAGCGCAGAGCCAGAAACTGAAAGTCGCCGCCAAGGCGGAACTCTCTTCTCGCGTCCTCCACGTGGCAGGAATAGCCATGGCCGGCAATCTGGGTGTAGACGCGATTCAGGCTCTTTTTTGTTCCCATCAGAGCTGAGAC
>Ga0182014_10002572_pt1 | contig 22700 bp, 24 predicted proteins | sample 612S2DmetaG_FD_120489 | JGI IMG/M metagenome (GOLD analysis project Ga0182014, IMG submission 120489) | Permafrost microbial communities from Stordalen Mire, Sweden - 612S2D metaG | ecosystem: Environmental > Terrestrial > Soil > Wetlands > Permafrost | place: Sweden: Stordalen | collected...
ATGCGCCGGCTGCGGCGACGAAGCCCACCATCTTGGTGCGCCCGCCGGCGAGGCGCGAGATCGTCGTTCGCGCGGGACTCGCGTTCACCGGGAACGAACCGAGCAGCCCGGTCGCTATGTTCGCCATCCCGAGGCCCACGAAGTCCCGGCTCAGGTCGTCCGCCACCCCGATCTCGTCGGCGGACGTTCGAGAGGTCGCGGCGCTCTGGCTCATGATCACGACGACCAGGGTCAGCGAGGTCGTGAACACCACGCCCCAGTCGCGGACGCTCAGCCAGCGCAGATGCCACGTCGGAAGGCCCACGATCACCGTGCCGAGCTGCTCGACGCCGTGGGCGGAGAGCGACAGCAGCGACGTCAGCACGGTCGCCACGAGGACCGCGCCGAGCGCCCACGGCAAGCGGGCGTTGACCTTCTCGCCCGCCATCATGACCGCGAGGGTCCCGAGCGAGATGATGACCGACCATGCGCTGATGTGGCCGAGGTGGTGCGACAGCGAGTCGAGCCTCTGGTAGACCGAGTCCCCGCCGCCCGGGACCCCGAAGACCCGCGGCAACTGGTGGACGATGATGATGATCCCGATCCCGCTCAAGAACCCCGACACGATGGGCGCCGAGAGGAAGTCGGCCAGCCATCCGAGCTTCAAGGCCCCGACCGCGAGCACGAGGATGCCGGTCACGACCGCGGTGGCGGCGACGAGGGCGTAGTACTGGGACGTCTCGGGCAGGGCCAGCTTCAAGAGCGCGACCGCGAAGAGCGGGGCGATGGTCGAGTCGGCCCCCACCGACAGGATCGGGTTCGAGCCCACGAAGGAGAACACGATCGTGGCCACGATGAACGCGATCAACGCGCTGAAGGCGGCCACGTTCGCGAGCTGGGCCGTGGCCAACTGCTCGGGGATGGCGATGGCGAGCAGCGTGATGCCCGCCAGCACCTGGCCCGGGAAGTTCTCGCGGGTGAGACCGAGAAACGTCTGTTTGATGCCGCGCGCGACGACCCGGCTCGCGATGGGCGTGGCTGCGATGGGCGCGCGCTGGTTCTCGTGCTTCTTCGAGCCATGAGCCATAGCGCTACCCTACGACGCGCGCAATCGCGGCGGCGCTAACTGGTCGAGACGACCTTGAACCCCTCGGCCAGACGGCCCTTGCCGAGCCCGGCGTCCTTCGCGGTCTTGCGGGCCCACGCCTTCAGCATCGGCTTCAGGTCGTGGCGGTGCGCGACCTGGCTCTTGTGGCGAGCGAGGGCGGCGTACTTGCGCTTGAAGACCTTCGTGATGTCCACGACCATCGTGGGCTGGGCGGTGGAGATCCAGACCGCCCAGACCGTGTGCGGCTGGAAACCCTCTCGCAGGAGCTCGGGGAAGGCGTGGGGATTGCGCGCGTCGGGATAGACCGCGCGCATCGTCGCCTCGCCGGTCGCGAGGTGGTCGGGATGGCTTGAGAAGATGCGATCCCAGTTGCGCTCGGGGCTCTGGGTGATGACGAGGTCGGGCTTGTGCGTGCGGATCACGCGCGCTATCTCGCGGCGCAGCAGCAGCGTCGGTTCGACCTGCCCGTCGGGCCAGTGCAGGAACGTGAGGCTGGTGACGCCGACTTCGGCGGCGGCGGCGGTCTGTTCGGCCTCTCGTATCGCCACCCGCTCCTCTTTCGTGTGGCTCGAGTCGTCGCCGCCGGCGTCTCCCGAGGTGACGAGGCAGTAGGCCACGTCGACACCGTGCCTGGTGAGGGTCGCGACAGTTCCTGCGGATCCGAAGTCGATGTCGTCGGGGTGAGCCACCACCACGAGGGCACGCTTGATGGACTTGTGGTACTTGAATACCGGCAGGGACGTCTTCGACTTGCTCACAGCGTGGACTCCTCCTTGGTCGGGTCCCAGTTGGCCAGATCCTTCAGGCGGGGATCATTCGAGAATACCTCGACGATCGGCCTTTTCAGCGCCAAGCGACGCATAATGATCTCAGCCTCGATGGTCTGATTCCACAGCAGCAGCGACACGACGACACCCGTCGATCCAGCGCGCGCGGTGCGTCCCGATCGGTGCAGGTAGGCCTTGTGGTCCTCGGGCGGGTCGAAGTGCATCACGCAGTCGACACCGTCGATGTGCAGTCCGCGCGCGGCGACGTCGGTCGCCACGAGTACCGCGAGCTTGTCCGCGCCGAAATCGGCGAGGGCCTTCTCGCGCTGGCTCTGGCGCAGGTCGCCGTGGATGGCGGCAGCGTCGACGCCCTCCTTCTGCAACTGCTCGACGAGTCGGTCCGCGCCTCGCTTCGTGCGACAGAAGATGATCGTCTTGTCGAACGACTTGCAGATGGTCGCGGCGACCTTGAGCCGGTCCATCTGGTGGACGGTGAGGAAATGGTGCACCATCAGCGACACCGTCTGGGTGTCGCTCGCCACCTCGTGGAACACCGGGTCGGTCAGGTAACGCTTCACCAGCCGGTCGACCGCGCCGTCAAGCGTCGCGGAGAAGAGCAGCGTCTGGTGCGGGTGCTCGGCGATGCGGCGAAGCACCCACTCGACCTGGGGCATGAAGCCCATGTCGGCCATGCGGTCCGCCTCGTCGAGGACGAGCACGTCGAGGTTCTCAACGTTCAGCTCGCCGCGGTCGCCGAGGTCGATGAGTCGCCCGGGCGTCGCGATGATCACGTCGCAGCCCTTGCGCAGCGACTTCACCTGGCGCTCGATGTCGGCGCCGCCGTAGACGGCGTTCACGTGGAGTCCAAGCGCCTTGCCGAGCGGCTCGAGGACCTCGTGCACCTGCACGGCGAGTTCACGCGTCGGCAGCAGTACGAGCCCTCGGGGTCGGGCGGGGCCGCCTTCGCCGGTCGAGAACGACGTGCCCGCGGCGATGCGCTGGAGCATCGGAAGTCCGAAGCCCAGGGTCTTGCCCGAGCCGGTCTTGGCCTTGCCGCAGATGTCACGGCCCGCGAGGGCGTCATGGATGGTCATTGCCTGGATCGGAAAGGCGGTCGTGATGCCTTGCTTCTCGAGCACCGCGCAGAGTTCTGCTTGGACGCCGAGGCCGGCAAAGGTTTGATTGGTTGCGTACGAGTCCTGCGAGGACGCCACGGACTCTAGGGTTTCACTACTCACGGGTAAACGGTCTTTTCTCGGCTGGACCCGGAACCGGCGTTCGAAAGTGTGGGCCCAAGCTCAATTCGTAGAGCTTCTCTCATAGTCTACGTGAGAGATCTGTCTTTTCATCAGAAACTTTAAGGAGCACCATGGCACGATTGGAAGCGGGTGTGAGGGCCCCGGCCTTCACTTTGGAGAATCAGGACGGCGGGAGGGTCTCCCTGAAGGACTTCGCCGGCGAGCGCGTCGTCCTCTACTTCTATCCCGCCGACGACACCCCCGGCTGCACGAAGGAAGCGTGCCAGTTCAACGACGAGATCACCAACTTCAAGAAGCTCGGCGTCAAGGTCGTCGGCGTCTCGCCGGACGACGCGCAGAAGCACGTCGCGTTTCGTGCGAAGTACGGGCTCGGCTTCGACCTGCTGAGCGACCCCGCGAAGAAGGTCATGGAGAAGTACGGGGCGTTCGGCGAGAAGATGATGTACGGCAAGAAGGTGCTCGGCGTGATCCGCTCGACGTTCCTCATCGGTCCCACCGGCAAGATCGAGCACGCCTGGTACGGGGTGCGCGCCGACGGCCACGCCGCGAAGGTGCTCAGCTCGCTCGGGGGCTAGCTGGCGTTATGGCGGCGCACGGTGCGAAGCCGGTGCCAGAAGCCCGCGACCAGCACCAGCACGATCAGGATGATGATCGGGTACTGCGCGTAGTGGAAGTCCTTGCTCACGCGGTTCCAGTTCTTCCCCGCCGCGTAGCCGAGTCCGGCGAGCAGCGCGACCCACACCGCTGAACCAATGGTCGTGAGGAGGGCGAAGAGTCCGCGCTTCATCTCCGCGAGCCCCGCCGGCACCGAGATGAAGCTTCGAACGACCGGCAGCACGCGACTCACCAGCACCGAGATCGCGCCGTACTTCGCGAACCAGCGCTCGGCGCCGTCGAGGTCCTTGTGCGTGAGCAGCAGCCACTTGCCCCACCGGTCGACGATCGTGCGTCCGGCGCTGCGCCCGACCTCGTAGGCGATGACCGCCCCGACGAGCGAGCCGATGGTGCCGTCGACGATGATGGCCCATATGGAGAACTGCGCGTGGCCGGTCAGCGCGGTGGTGCAGAGCGCCCCCGCGAAGCCGTAGACGACCTCGGTGGGGATGGGAAAGCACGCCGAGGAGAGCACCGAGAGCACGAAAATGCCGAAATAGCCGTAGTGGTTTATGAATGACTGCATCGTTCCATTCTTGCCGATGACGGTAGCGCCAGCGTGGCCGTGCTTTGGGGCAGACTTCACCTGGGGGGTGTCATGAGTCAGATTCCAGAAATAGCTGACCTCGAGGCCTCGTGGCTCGCGCGCCAGCTGGGTCTCGAAGGCGAATTCGAACTCGACGTCGAACAGGTGGGCGCGGGCCAGGTGGCCAACTGCTTCAGGCTGACGCTGACCGATAGCGAGGGCGTCGCCACGAGCGTCATCGCGAAGACCCCCTCGCGCGACGAGACCAGCCGCGCCACCGCGGCGCTGCAACACCTGTACCTGCGCGAGACCTCCTTCTACAACGTGCTCGCGCGCAACATCGCGACGAGGACACCCGAGTGCTTCTACGTCGAGCGTGACGACGATGACAACTTCCTGCTCCTGCTCGAGGACATGTCGCCCGCCCGGGTCGTCGACCAGTTCGACGGTCTCGACGTGGAGACCGCGAAGAACGGCCTCGAGCACCTGGCGGGACTGCACGGGCCAACCATGGGCCTCGAGGAGCTGCACGGCGCCGAGTGGCTCGGCGGGGTCGCCAACGCGCTGAAGCCCCTCTACAGGGCGGTGCTGCCCACGCTCTTCCAGAGCTTCCTCGAGCGCTACGCCGACGAGATCGACATCGACACCGCGGCGTTCATCAAGCACCTCGGCGAGAAGCTCCCCACCTTCAGCGACTACGAGGCCTACGCGGCGTGCGTCACCCACGGCGACTTTCGCACCGACAACCTGCTCTTTGACGCGAAGGACGCCGAGGTACCGCTCTGCGTCGTTGACTGGCAGACGATCGGGGTGGGCAGCCCCATGCTCGACGTGGCGTACTTCTTGACCACGAGTCTCAGCGTCGAGGACCGCGAGGCGCACGAGGAGGAGCTGCTCGACTTCTATCTCGAGCAGTTGCGCGTCTTCGGCGTCGAGATCCCGCCCGACGTGGCGCGCGCGGAGTTCGCCCGCTACACCCTCCAGCCGGTCGTGATGCTGGTCTGCTCGGCGGTGCTCGTCGAGCGCACCGAGCGCGGCGACCGGATGTTCCTCTCGATGATCGACCGGGGGATCCGCGCCGCGAAGAAGTGGGACGCGCTGGGCGAACTGGAGCGTCATGCTGCTTCCTGAGGACGACTATCCGCTGCACCAGACCGCGCTGCCGATCGCGCACGCGATGGACGGCCACCCGAACGCCTACGACCGCTTCTGGTTCAACGGCTACAACGAGGAGCTCTACTTCGCGGTCGCCCTTGGGCTCTACCCGAACCGGGGCGTCATCGACGGCGCGTTCTCCGTCGTGCTCGCGAACAAGCAGTACTCGGTCTTCGCGAGCGACGCGCTGCTCGGGCGCCCGACCTGCGTCGGTCCCCTGAGGATCGACATCGTCGAGCCGCTGCGCGTGAACCGGATCCGCGTCGACGCGCCCGAGCAGGGCATCGCGTGCGACCTCACGTACCGCCAGCGCACCGTGACGTGCGAAGAGCCCCGCCAGACCATGCACGACGGCCCGAGGATCTTCATGGACGTGACCCGCGCCACCCAGCTCGGCGCCTGGTCGGGATGGATCGAGACGCCCGAGGGCCGCTTCGAGCTTCCCGCCGACGTCGTGGGCACCAAGGACCGCTCCTGGGGCGTGCGTCCCGTCGGCGAGCCCCTGCCCGGAGCGCCGGGAACCCGCGCGCCCCAGCTGTGCTTCCTCTGGGCGCCGATCAACTTCGCCGACCGCGGGCTGCACTTCATGACGTTCGACGACTCGAACGGCAACGCGCTCAGCCGCTCGGCGTCGCTGCTGGCGCTCGGCGACGAAGGCGGCGCGGTCCCCACGACCGGATCGCTGGAGCTGGTCTTGCAGCCCGGCACGCGCTGGTTCTCGAGCGCGCGACTCCAGATGGGCGACGAGTCGCTCGAGCTGACGCCGCTGCTTCGCTTCCAGATGCGCGGCGCGGGTTACTCGCATCCGCAGTTCGCCCACGGCCGCTGGCACGCAGGACCGGTCCGGGCGGGCGAGACCCTCGCGCTCGACGAGCTCGACCCGCTCGACTACCCGAACCTGCACGTCCAGCACGTCGTGCGCGCCACGTCGGCGAAGGCGACGGGCATCGGGGTGCTCGAGCAGCTGATCATCGGCCCCTACGAGCCCTGCGGGCTGGAGGGACTACTCGACGGCGCGACGGCGCGCTAGTGCTGGTGCGACGAGCACCAGTAGGTGGTGCGCCCGCCGATGGTCGCGCTCAACATGCCGGCGCCGTCGAGCGGACAGTGCCCGCCGGGGAAGCGACCCTCCATGTGCTCGCCGGTGTGCGAACCCCCGCGGCGCTGGAGGGTCCGCATCGTCTGGGTGAAGGCCTTGTAGAGGCGGTTGCGGTCGTCGATCGTGAGCAGCGCCGTCGGCGTCCTCGGATCGATGCCCGCCCGGAAGAGGATCTCGTCGCCGAGCAGGTTGCCCACGCCCGCCACGACCGACTGGTCCAGCAGGCGCGCCTTGATCGCCGGCCCCTCGCCTCGTGCGACGTGCACGACCTGGCTGAACTGCTTGCGCGTCAAGGTGAGCGCGTCGGGACCCATCGCGCTCAGGTCCGGATCGATCTCGCAGCGCGCGAGCCGTCGCGGGTCGTGCAGGATCAGCTTTCGCCCGTCGTCGAACTCGAGGCCCGCGCGCACCCACGCGGACCGGTAGGTGTGGGGCCCGTAGAAGAGGCCGTCGATGGCGGCGTCCTCGTCGAGCAAGAGCACCCCGGTCATCCCGAAGCGCATCCCGAGCGTGACGCCCGAGGTCTCGAGGAGCAGGAGCTTGCCGCGCCTCGACGTGCCGGTGATGGTGAGGCCCTTCACGGCCCTCGCCCACGCGGACGTCGACGTGAGCTTCTTCGCGGCGAACGCGTCGGCCCAGCCCCGCGTGACCGTGGCGCCCACGACGCGCTCGGCGAGCATCCGGTACGACTCGACTTCCAGTACTTCAGGCACGCACGGCAGCGTACCGCCAACCGGACTTTCGACGTTCCTCACTAAGGTTGCACCATGGCTTTGGAGAAACCGCAATGGAAAGAGCTCTTCAGCGAGGTCGTCACCTCCGGGCTCTGCACCGGGTGCGCCGCGTGCGTCGTCGCCTGCCCCCACGACGTGCTCGACTACGAGACGAGCGACGGGATCTACAAGCCCTGGCACCTCGACATCGACGGCGGCCGCGAGGACTGCACCCACGGCGTGAAGGGCTGCACCATGTGCACCCGCGCCTGCCCGCGCTTTCGCAACTGGGAGAGCGAGATTGACACCCACCGCTTCGCGCGCGAGCGCACCGACGACGAGGTCTGGGGCATCGGCGACGTCGTGCTCGCGCGCTCGAGCGACGCCACGCTCGTCGAAAACGGTCAGGACGGCGGGTTCGTGTCGACGCTGCTCATCTACGCGCTCGAGCACGACGTCATCGACGCCGCGCTCGTGAGCGGGCTCGAGGGCGACGGCTCCACCTGGCGCGCGACGCCGCGCGTGGCGAGGAACCGCGCCGACGTGCTCGACACCGCGAAGTCGCGCTACACCTACTCGGCGAACCTGCTCGCCTACCCCGACGCCATCGAGGGCGGCGCCGAGCGCATCGCGCTCGTCGGCATGGGCTGCATGGCCTCGGCGACCGGCGCGATGCAGTCGCGCAAGGCCGGCAAGATCGCGCGCCGGCTCAGCCTCACGATCGGGCTGCTCTGCTCCAAGACCTTCGACGACGCGATCTTCGAGGAGCTCTTCGAGGCCAAGTACGCCATCAAGCGCTCGGACATCAAGAAGATGAACATCAAGGGCGTGTTCCAGATCTGGACCCACGACGGGAGCTTCCACGAGGTGCCCCTGAAGGAGGCCCACGCCTACACCCGCGAGGGCTGCACGCAGTGTCCGGACTTCGCCGCCGAGCACGCGGACATCTCCACGGGCGGCATCGGCGCCTTCGGCGACTGGACGCTCGTGATCGTGCGCACCGACCAGGGCCGCGAGTTGATGAGCGCGCTGGTCGAGCGCGGGCTCATCGAGACCCGCCCGGGCGACGACGACCCCGGCGCGGTGGCCCTGTTGCACAAGCTCGCCCAACTGTCGCGCAAGCGCTGGCCCGAGAGCGCGAACCCCGGACCACGGCGCATCCCCGTGAAGATCAACTGAGCACTCGTTAGAGTCGTTCCATGGCGTCATCCCCCTCGTTCACGACGATCCTCCTGGTTCGCCACGGCAGCACCGCGACGACCGGCGCGGTGCTGCCCGGGCGCGCCGCGGGGCTCCATCTCGCCGACCAGGGCGTCGCCCAGGCGCAGCACGTCGCCCAGCGCATCGCCGAGCTCGCCAAGAAACCCGTGGCGCTCTACGTCTCGCCCCTCGAACGAGCGCGCGAGACCGCGGCGCCGATCGCCAAGGCCCTGGGCCTTCGCCCGGTGGTCGAGAAGGGTCTGCTCGAATGCGACTTCGGGTCCTGGACCGGCAAGAAGCTGAGCCTGCTCCGCCGCAAGTCCGAATGGCAGGCCGTCCAGCACGCGCCGAGCGGCTTCCGCTTCCCCGAGGGCGAGTCGTTCGCCGAGATGCAGCTGCGCATGTGGAGCACGCTCGAGCGCCTCGCGAAGAAGCACCGCAACCGCACCATCGTCGTCGTGAGCCACGCCGACACCATCAAGGCGGCCGTCACCTACGCCCAGGGCGTCCCCCTCGACCTCTTCCAGCGCACCGTGATCTCGACCTGCTCGGTGAGCGCGATCGCGTTCACGGACGCGGCGCCGGTGGTGCTCTGCGTGAACAGCACCGGCTCGCTGAGGGAGCTCTCGCCATCATGAACTACGTGTTCGACGCCCCGGACAAGGTGATGGTCGGCGTCCTCGGCGAGGTCGGCAACCGGACGTTCCTGCTCCAAGCCCGCCAGGGCCGGCGCCTCGTGATCGTCAAGTGCGAGAAGCTGCAGCTCGCGGCGCTCGCCGAGTGGCTCGGCCAGGTCGTGGGCAGCCTCGGGCGCCCGGGCCACCTCCCGGACGACTTCACCCTCGAGCCCGAGTACGAGGTGGACTTCGTCGCGGGCGACATCGCGATCGCCGTCGACGAGCAGAGCGAGACCATCGAGGTCTCGCTCGAGTCCATCGAGGAGGAGGACACCCTCGAACTGACCCTCTCCAAGGAGTGGGCCGGCGGGCTCGCGATCGCCATCACCCGTCTCGTCGAGGCCGGGCGCCCCGTGTGCCCCCTCTGCGGCGGGCCCCTCGACCCCCAGGGCCACGACTGTCCGCGCACCAACGGACACCGCCCCCCGATCCGCTAGGGCGCAGTGAACCGCGACGAACAACGGACGCTCCTGAGCGAGGGTTCCATCGAGGTCCTCGGTCGCGTGGCGGGTTCGTCCAACCAGGCGCTGCTCGTGACCGTCCGTCTCGACGGCGGCGAAGCCCAGGCGTGCTACAAGCCCGAAGCCGGCGAACGCGCCCTCTGGGACTTCCCCGACGGGCTGTGGCGACGCGAGGTGGCCGCCTACGAGCTCGACGTCGTGCTCGACACCGACCTCGTGCCCACGACGGTCGTCCGTGAGGACGCCCCCTTCGGGATCGGCTCGCTGCAGTGGTGGGTGGACGACAACATGGAGGACCACTACTTCACGCTGCGCGAGCGCCCCGAGCTCTACGAGTGGTTCGCCTCGCTCGCGGCCTTTGACGTCGTGGCGAACAACGCGGACCGCAAGGCCGGCCACGTGCTCTTCGACGGGACGCGCTGCTGGGCGATCGACAACGGGCTGTGCTTCCACGAGGAGGAGAAGCTGCGCACCGTGATCTGGGAGTACGCGGGGCTCGACATCAACCCCCACCTGCTCGAGCGCATCGACCGGTTCGCCCAGGGCGAGGTCGGCGGGCTCGCCGACTTCCTCAACGCCCACGAGCTCGCCTTCGCGCAGATGCGCGCCCACAACCTCGTCGAGAGCTCCCAGTACCCGACGCCCGACGACGAGCGCGACTGGCCCCCCTACCCCTGGCCCCTGATTTAGATAAGGGGCACGAGCTCACCCTCGAGTTCGGGTACGCCGGACTCGAGCACGAAGTACGTGACGACCGCCCCGAACGCGAAGAAGCCGGCGGCCCACCAGAAGGCCACCGTGTAACCGTGCAGCGTCGCCACGGTCGCGTAGTAGCGCGCGCCAGAGGGGGTGTTGAGCACCGGAAGCGCCCGCACGGCGCGCAGCGTCACCGACACCGCGATCGTGTTCAGCAGCGCCGTGCCGACCGACCCGCCGACCTGCTGGGTGGTGTTCACGAGAGCCGACGCGGCACCCGCGTCGCGGGCCTCGATCCACGCCGTGGCGCTCGCCATCGCCGGGGCGAAGATGAGCCCCAGACCGAGCCCCGTGACGATGAGCCCAGGCAGCACGTGGCCCGCGTAGTCCGAGGTGGCCGGCAGTCGCGTGAAGAGGACCATCCCCATGGTCGAGAGGATCATGCCCACCGGCACCAGGGGTCGCGGCCCGACCTTGGCGAGCAGGCGGGCGCTCGCGATGAAGGCCGAGAAGGAGATCGCCGCGACGAGGGGCAGGAAGGCGAGGCCCGATCGCATCGGCGAGAAGCCGAGGGTGCTCTGGAGGTAGTACGCGAGGAACAGGAAGACGCCGAAGATCCCGATGCTCGTGATGAACAGGGCCGCCAGCGATCCGGCTCGGGTGCGGTTGAGCAGCAGACGGAGCGGCAGCAGCGGATGCGACGAGCGACGCTGCCACAGGATGAACAGGACGAGCAGCGCGGCCCCGAGCACCAGGCTTCCCACGGTGAGCGAGCTCGACCAGCTGGACGTGACCGCGTTACCGAGGCCGTAGACGACGAAGCAGAGCCCGAGGCTCCCCAGCACCGTGCCGATCGCGTCGAGCCGGGTGTGGTGCTCGCTGCGCCCGCCCCGCACGAAGAGCGCGACGCCGACGAGGGCCACGAAGGCGAAGAACAGGTTGATGAAGAGGCACCATCGCCACGACGACCACTGCGTCAGCGCGCCCCCGAGCAGCAGCCCCACCGCGGCGCCCGACCCGCCGACGGCGCCGAAGATCGAGAAGGCCTTGGCGCGCTCCTTCGGCTCTTGGAAGGTCACCGTGAGCGCCGCCAGGGCCGCGGGAGCGAGCAGCGCGCCGAAGAGACCCTGGACCGCTCGGGCGGTGACGAGCATCGAAAAACTGTTCGCCGCCCCCCCGACCGCCGACGCGAGGGCAAAGCCCGCCAGACCGATGAACAGGGCGTTGCGCCGGCCCCAGAGGTCGCTCAAGCGCCCCCCGAGCAGCAGCAGCGACCCGAAGGCGAGGGCGTAGGCCGTGATCAGCCACTGGCGATTCGCATTCGAGAAGTGCAGCGCCACCTGGGCGCGCGGCAGAGCGATATTGATCACTGTCGCGTCGAGGGCGACCATGAGCTGGGCGATGCTCAACACCGCCAGCGCCCACCAACGGTGCTCGGACGTGCGAAGGTGGTCGTGGGACATGGGCTTGCCCACAGCCTAAAGAACCACTCTCGACCGAGGGCGCATCAGGTGCTCACCCCCGCAACGGCCAAGATCCCCACCGTGGAAGAAGGCGCTAGCCGCGGGCCTTCAGGGCCTCGATCAACGCCGGCAGCACCTTGTGCACGTCGCCCACGATCCCGAAGTCGGCGATCTGGAAGATCGGCGCGTCCGCGTCCTTGTTGATCGCGACGATGTTCTTCGAGCCCTTCATGCCCACCATGTGCTGGGTGGCGCCCGAGATGCCGCACGCGATGTAGACGGTCGGCTTCACGGTCTTGCCGGTCTGGCCGACCTGGTGCGAGTAGGGAACCCATCCGGCGTCCACGATCGCTCGGCTCGCGCCGGGCGCGCCGTTGAGCAGCTTGGCCGCCTCTTCGATCAGCGCGTAGCTGGCAGCCTCGCCGAGTCCGCGTCCACCCGAGACGACGACCGCCGCCTCCTCGAGCTTCGGACCGGTGCGCTCTTCGACGTGGCTCGTGGTGATGGTCGCGGCACCGGCGAACGCGGCGACGCCCACGGGAGCGGCGACGACGTTCGCGGCGAGCCCTTCGGTGGGCTCGACGACGAAGGACTTGGCGCGCACGACGATGATGCCCGGGCCTTCGCCCGTGAAGCGCGCCTTCACCGTCAGGGTGCCACCGAAGACGGGGTGCTCGGTGACGAGCCCGTCCTCGTCGGCGAGCCCGGTCACGTTGGTCAGCACCGGACGGTCGAGGCGGGCCGAGAGCCGTCCCGCGATGTCGCGTCCGTCGTAGCTGGTGGGCACGAGGATGGCGTCGGGGGCACCGACGTTGGCAACGAGCTCGGCGATCGCCGCCGCCACGGGCACGCCGGGCAGCACGCCGTTAAGGGGGCCGACGTCGTAGAGCGTCGTCGCGCCGAACTCGCCGGCTTCTGCCGCGAGCGCCGCCGTTTGGTCACCCCACGTGATCGCCGACACCGAGGACGAGAGCGTGCGGGCGTGGCTCAGCAACTCGAGCGACGTCGTGGTGAGCGAGCCGTTCGAGGGCTCGACAACGACCCAGATGTTTGAAATAGCCATGACTCTCTCCTACAGAACTTTGATGGACTCGAGGAACGCGACGATCTTCTCGGCGCCGTCTCCCTCATCGACGTACTTCTCGCCAGCCTGGCGCGACTCGGCGGCGACCACCTCGGTGATCGCTTGGCGAGCACCGGCCGGTCCCACTTCGCTGGCGAGCCCGAGGTCGGCGACGCTCAGCACCTCGACGGGCTTGGACTTGGCGGCCATGATGCCCTTGAAGGACGCGTAACGCGGCTCGACGACACCGGCGGTGACGGTGACGAGCGCGGGCAGCGGTGCGGTGACCTCGTCGTAGCCGGACTCGGTCTGACGGTCGACCTTCACGGACGTCCCCTCGACGGTGACCGACTTGGCGAAGGTGATCGACGGCAGCCCCAGCAGCTCGGCGAGCTGCACGGGCGTGGTGCCGGTGTAGCCGTCCGACGATTCGGTCGCGCACAGGATCAGGTCGGGCAGGTCGCGTCGGATCACCGCGGCGAGCACCTTCGCGGTGCCGAGCGAGTCGGTGCCGCGAAGCGAGTCGTCGCTCACGATGACGGCCTTCGCGGCGCCCATGGCGAGCGCGTTGCGAAGTCCCGCGACGTCAGCGGCTGAACCCATCGAGACGACGGTCACCTCGCCGCTCCCGGCCTTGTCGACCAGCTGGAGCGCCATCTCGACGCCGTAGGTATCGGCCTCGTCAAGGATCAGCTTGCCGGAACGGTCCAGGTTGTGCGCGGCGTCGAGCGACTGGGGCGCGGCTGGATCAGGAATTTGTTTTACACAGACGACAACATTCATACCCCTTAATCTAGGGCATTACCGAGCAGTACATATCAAGCCCCGGTCAGTCCACGAGCGAGAGCGCGGTCACCGGATCGTCGGTGATGATGCCGCGCACGCCGAGCTCGGCCATCGCCTTGATATCCAAGGGGTTATTGACCGTCCAGACATTCACGTCGAGTTCGAGCTGGCGCGCGAGGGCCATGGTCTCGGGCGTGACGGCACTGAAGTGAAGGTTCACCGCGTCGAGCTCGAGCACGTGCGCCTGGGTCATCGCGCTGCCCGGATCGATTCCCCAGAGCAGCCAGGCGACGGGGACGGCGGGGCCGAGGGAGCGGACGATCGCGCAGGTCGCCAGGTCGAAACAGGAGATAATCACCGACGGCGCCCACCCGGCGTCGTGCAGGAAGGTGACGACTTGGCGGGCGAACGCCCCCGTCGCGTCGTAGGTGGGCTCGCTCGGATGCACGATGTTCTTGATCTCCACGTTGACGCGGATGCCCGCGCAGGCGTCCAACGCCTCCTGAAGGGTGGGCACGTACGTCGGGAGGTCGCCTCGCCGCACCTGGGAGATGACGAGGTCACCGATGGTCGGATCGTGGTGCACGACGAGCTCGCCGCCAGCCGTTCGGCGCACGTCGAGTTCGACGCCGTAGACCCCGGCCTCGCGGGCGGCGATGAAGGCGGCGACGGTGTTTTCCCTCTCCACCACGTGCAGGCCCCGGTGGGCGAAGATCTCGGTCACGCCGCCAATTTTGGCAGGTGCGACCCTAAACCCTCGAGTGCATCCTAAGAAATCACTAAAACCCCTTGTATTTGAAGAGGGACTTAAGTAAAATTTGAATCCCCCCCCGCTAAAGCTTTCTGGGAAAAGCCACGCGAATTTACCCAAAGGATTTGTCATGTCGTTGATCTGGAACCGTACGCACGCCTGGGATGACGCCGATTGGCGTTCGGTAGCGGCGTGTCGTGACACCGAACCAGAACTGTTCTTCCCCGTCGGCACGACCGGCATGGCGACCGACCAGATCGAGTCCGCCAAGCGCGTCTGCGACCACTGTGACGCCCAGAAGGCCTGTCTGGAGTTCGCCCTGGCGACCAACCAGGAGTCCGGCGTCTGGGGCGGCACCACCGAGGACGAGCGACGCAAGCTGCGCAAGCAGTGGCTGGCCGCTCGTCGTCGCTCCGCCGCGAGCTAGAGCCGCGCGGTCGTAGGCACGACCACCCGCACGAACGTCCCCCCACCCTCGGCGTGGGGAACCGTGTTCATCTCGAGGCTGCCGTGCAACTGCGTGCGCACCAGGTCGCGCACGATCGACAGTCCGAGGCTCGTCGGCACGTCGAGCGAGAAGTCGGCGCCCAGGCCCCGTCCGTTGTCGCGAATCTCGGCAACGGCATTGCCATCCTCCTGGTAGAGGTTGAGCGTGACGACCCCGACGTGGTCGTTGTCCGTTCCCCCGAAGTCGACGAAGGCGTGCTCGACGGCGTTGGTCAGCAGTTCGGCGAGCGCCACCGCGAGCGGCGTGGCGAGGTCGGTCGACAGCGTGCCCAGCTCGCCGTTCACGACGATCTCCACCGGGTGAAGGGCGAGGACCGTGTCCTCGACCAGGAGCACGAGCGAACGCACGATGTCGTCGAAGACCACTTCCTCACCCGGCTCGCGCGAGAGGACCTCGTGCACGACCGCTATCGAACGAACCCGGCGCTCCGCCTCCTGCAGCGCGGTGCGCGTCTCCTCCTCGTCGCTGCGCCGGGCCTGGAGACGGAGCAGGGACGAAATGGTCTGGAGGTTGTTCTTCACCCGGTGGTGGACCTCGCGCACCGCCGCCTCCTTGCTCAGGACCAGCCGGTTCAGCTGGCGAAGGTCCGAGACGTCGCGCAGGAGCACGACGACGCCGGTGACGATGCCGTGTTCGACGAGCGGTACGCAGTGAAAGAGGATCGCCACGTCCTGGCCCCGGTCGATCTCCTCCATGGCGGGAAGCCCGTACTCGAGGGACCGTTCGACCACGCGCACGCGCAGCCCCATGTCGCGAAGGGTGTGCCCCTCCACCGACGCGTAGATCCCCAAACGGTGCAGCGCGTTGGTCGCGTTGGGCGTCGCGAACTCGACTTCCCCTCTGCCGTCGATCAGGACGATCCCGTCGCCCACCCGGGGCATCCCCGGGCCCGCGACGTCGTCCTCGCGGAACGGGAAGCTGCCGTTCGCGACCATCGAGCAGAAGCGCTCGAAGATCGACAGGTACGCCTGCTCGTAGAGCGACGCGGGCCCGCGAAGCGGGCCCTGCAGGCGCACGAGCACCGCGACGATCCCGCCGTCGAAGCGCACGGGCACGCACCACACGGGCACGACTCCTTCGATCTTGTCGATCTTCACTTCCCCGACCACGCGGGTGCCGCTCTCGTAGGCGAGCCGGACGAGTGGCCACGCGTCCGGCTTCTGGGTGGTGCCGACGAGGTCGTCATTCAGCAGGGTCGACCGGTTGTTCGGACGCATCTGGCCGAGCACCACGAAGTTCTCGACGCCGCGGTTGGAGGGTTCCTCGACCTTCGCCATGAGCAGCATGTCCGAGAACGAAAGGTCCGACAGCAGCGACCACGAGGCGGTGAGGCGCAGCAGGTGGTCGATCGCCGCATCGCCCAGACTCGTGCGCAGCGACGCGAGTTCGGCGAGCGTCGCCATCAACTCTCCCGCATCGGCACGAGTTGACGCACGCGCTTCGTGTACGACGCGAGCTCGGTGACGCCGCGCGCCTCGAGCAGGTCCGCGAGGTCCCCCGACCTCTCGCCCACTCGCTCGAGGCGATGGGCGTCGCTCGCCGTCGTGAAGGTGAGTCCTTTTGCGACGAGTCGGTCGAGGAAGCCCTGCGCGGGGTACTGCTCGCCAATGGGCTTCACCCAGCCCGCGGACGAGCACTCGATGGACACGTCCGCCGCAGCCGCCGCGCTCGCCATGCGCTCCCAGTGCTCGTCGGGATTGGAGGCGTAGAAGCCGGCGACCTTGATGAGGTCCGGGTGGGCCAGCACGTCGACCGAGTTCGACGAGGCCAGTTCCTCGAGCGCCTCGGCGTAGTTCGCCCAGCACTGGTCGACGTCGCGAACCGTCCATTCGTGCATCTGAACCTTGTTGTCGATGTCGTCGAACTGCCAGGTGCCGAGCCAGTGCACCGATCCGATCAGCACGTCAAAGGGGTACTGCGCGAGCAGCGCCGAGACCTCGTCCATCTGGCCGCGGTAGTAGTCCACCTCGAGACCGATCTTCACGGGAAGTCCCTCGTCCTTCGCGCGCTGGGCGAGATTCACGTACTCGTCGAGCGAGCTCCGCGCGTGGAAGTCGAAGTACTCGGCCATGATCGGGCTCGTCGGCTCGTGGCCGAACCTCTCCCAGAAGGGCCCGACCGCCGACATCACGTCCACGAAACGGTTCGCGTGCTCGGTGAGTGCCAGCTCGGTGACCCCGTGGATCGCGGCCTCGTCGCAGTACGCGGCGATCTGGTCGAGGTCGAACCACACCGATGACGTGGAATGCGGCCACAGGTGCAGGTGGTAGTCGATCACGATCGGTCCCGCTTCAGCGGTTCAGGCGTTGCCGAAGCCGACGACGCGCTCGCTCGCGGAGGTCGCGAACTCGACGTAGGCGATGCGCGAGGCGGGAACCCCCACGCGCCGGCCCTTTCGGTCGGTGAGCCACAGGATCTGATCGTTCCCGAGGGCGGTCTCGACTTCCTTCATGATCTGCTCTCGATTGGCGTCCTCGGGAAGCTCGACCTCGAGTTCCTTCATCGACTGCACGATGCCAATGCGAATATCCATTACGACTCCTCTGCCGGGTTGCGACGTACCCATGTTAGGAGGTTGAGGCATTATGGCTACGTGAGCAGTGAATCAGCATCCGAGCGCAACCGACGTTGGGCCGCGACCATGGTGGGTTACGAGGGCGGGGCCGACGACGTCACCGTTGCCCACCAGGACTCGACCGCCTCGATCACCGTCGAGGGCTCGCCGAGCCGCCAGCTCCGAGGAACCCTCGCCGAGCGAGAGGCGCAGCTCGATACGCTGCTCGCCGAGGGCGCCACGCGCTCGTTCGGCGCCGGCACGCGCGCGCGCGACGAGGAGCCCGACGAGTACCGGACCTGCTTCGAACGCGACCGGGACCGGATCCTGCACTCGAGCGCGTTTCGCCGCCTGGCCGGCAAGACCCAGGTCTTCGTCTTCCCCGACGACCACATGCGCACCCGGCTCACCCACGCGCTCGAAGTGGCCCAGGTCGCGACCGGCGTGGCTCGTGCGGTGGGCCTCAACGTCGCGCTCACCGAAGCCATCGCCCTCGGCCACGACTGCGGACACGGGCCGGGCGGCCACGCCAGCGAGGAGGCGTTCGATCCCTACGTGCCGGGCGGCTTCGACCACGCCACGTGGGGCGCCGACGTGTCCCTGCTGCCCCTCAACCTCTGCGTCGAGACCCTCGACGGCATCCGCAACCACTCGTGGTCGAGACCCGCCCCCACGACACCCGAGGGCGAGGTCGTGAGTTGGGCCGACCGCATCGCCTACGTCTGTCACGACTTCGAGGACGCGGTGTCCGCGGGGATCGTGAAGAACGCCGACCTGCCGGGAACCGTGCGCGACCGCTGCGGGGTGCGCCGCGGCCAGCAGCTCGGCGCCTTCATCAACGCGATGATCCGCACCATCCGTTCGACCGGCGTGATCGGCATGGACGCGCGACACGCCGAGGCGCTCGCGGCGTTCCGGTCGTTCAACTACGAGTCGATCTACCTGCGCGGCGCGTCACGCCAGCAGGCGTCGGCGGTCGTGGGGATGCTGCGGGCGTTGGTCGAGTACTACGCCGCCCATCCCCAGCTGATCCCCGACGTCGCCGAACGTGGCGGCAACATCGAGAGTGCGTCGCACGCGCTCGAAGAGGCGGTGGCCTACGTGGCGGGAATGACCGACCGGTACGCGTGTCGCAGCGCCGTCACCCTGCTCGACTGGCCCATCGATCAGCTTCCGAACGGCATCGACCGTTAGGACTTGGCGGCCTTCTCGAGGTTGATACCCGGAGCGGGACCGCCGGCCATCCACGCGGCGCGCTGTTCGGTGGAGCGGATCGCGGAGTGCTCGTGGGTGAGGATCCAGAAGATCTTGTTGCGGATCGCGGTCTCGACCGCGATGGCGACCTCGGAGGGATCGATGCCCGCGCTCACGGCCGCCGACGCGGAGTCCGTCGCGGCCCGGGTCGCCAGCTGGTCGTTGTAGCCTGCGAGCTCGTCGGGCATGTTGCGGTGCGACTCGTGGATCCTCGTGCGCACGAAACCGGGACAGAGCGCCGAGACGCCGACGTTCTTCCCGCTGAGCAGCAGCTCGTGAAAGAGGCACTCGGAGATCCCCACCACCGCGAACTTGCTGGCGCAGTAGGCGCCCATGCCCGGCACCCCGACGAGCCCCGCGAGCGAACCCGTGTTCACGACGTGGCCCTCGTTCTGCTCGAGGAAGATCGGCACGAAGGCGTTTATGCCGTTGATGACGCCGTCGACGTTCACCCCCATCACCCAGTCCCACACCTTCTTGGGCGTGCCGATCGCCGGACCGCCCCCGACGCCCGCGTTGTTGAAGACCACGTGCGCGGTACCGAACTCCGCGAGCGCGGCGTCGCGCAGCGCGAGCACGTCGTCCTCCTTCGCCACGTCGCCCACGACGCCGACGACCTTCGCGCCGTCCGCGCGCAGGCCCTCGATCGCCGCGAACAGCGGCTCCTGCTCGATGTCACCGAGGACCAGGTTCATGCCCGACGACGCCAGCTGGCGCGCGGTCGCGAGACCGATCCCGCTCGCCCCGCCCGTGATTACCGCAGTCTTGCCTTCGAGTTCCACAGCCGCCCCCTGTTGATGGTGGTCTAAACCAGTCTGAGTTCTTGACGATAGACGCGCGCCGGACCCTGGGACGCCACATTCTTCGCCAACTCGACAAACGCCTTGGCGACCTCGCTCTCGGGCGCGCCGATCACCACGGGCTCGCCGCTGTCGCCGCCGCTGCGCAGTTTCGTCTCGAGCGGGATCTGCCCGAGCAGCGCCACGCCGAGGTCCTTCGCGAGCTTCTCGCCGCCGCCGGCACCGAAGATCTCGTACCGCTTGCCGTCGTCGCCCGTGAACCAGCTCATGTTCTCGATGACGCCGCGAACGGCGAGCTTGAGCTTTCGCGCCGCGTACGCCGAACGCTGCGCCACGCGCTGGGCCGCCGCCTGGGGGGTGGTCACGACGTACATCTCGATTCGCGGCAGCACCTCGGAAAGCGTCAGCGCCACGTCGCCGGTGCCCGGCGGCATGTCGATCAGGAGAAAGTCCGGCTCGTCCCACCACGCCTCGGTCACCAGCTGCTCGATGGCCTTGTGCAGCATTGGCCCGCGCCAGATGACCGGCTGCTCGTCGGGCACGAAGTAGCCCATCGAGACGCAGCGCACGCCGTGGGCGAGCGTCGGGATCACCGTGTCGCCGAGCACGATCGGGTCGTTCACGGCGCCGAGCATCTTGGGCAGCGAGAAGCCGTAGACGTCGGCGTCGAGCACGCCGACCTGGTAGCCGGCCTGCGCGAGCGAGATCGCGAGGTTGACGGTCACCGACGACTTGCCGACACCGCCCTTGCCCGACGAGATCCCGAGTATGCGGGTCTTCGAGAGCTTGTCCATGAAGCGCGGCTGGGGGTCGCCGTGCTCGTGGTGCCCGGGACCCTTCTCGCCGGCCATGGCGCCCCTGAGGAAGTTGCGCAGCCCGAGGCGCTCCTCGTCGTTCATGGCCCGAACTACCACGCTCGCCCCGGGGGCCTTCCGCTCGATGGCCTCCTCCAGCAAGGCCAGATTGGGCCAGCCGGTGACCGGAAGGATGAGCTCGACGCGCAGCGCGCCGTTCACCTCGCCAATCGCGCCGAGGAAGCCCAATTCGCCCAACGTGCGGATTAACTGGGGTTCAACGATGCTTTCGAGTTCACTGCGGAGTGGGGGCTGGGTCGTCACGGGGTTCCTTTGCTGCGGTGCTTCGAGGTTACCGGCGCGCGCGCCACATTCACTCCTAGACTTTCAGCGTGTCAACTTCGCCCAACGAGCACGAACTCGATCCGGCTCTCTTCACCGCCACGGTGACGAGCCTGACGCACTCCTTCGGTGACAACACCCGACGAAAGATCTACTTCTATCTGCGCGACAATCCCGGGGCTACCGCCACCGAGTTGAGCCAGCACTGCGACGTGCACGCCAACGTCGTGCGCCACCACCTCGAGCGGCTCACCGAGGGCGGCTACGTCACCTTCGACAACGTTCGAAAGACCACCGTGGGTCGGCCCGCGAAGGGGTACCGCGTGGTCGACGACGGCGTCGTGATGGACGGTTCGCTGCGCCGCGACGCGCTGCTCGTGGCCCTGCTGGAGATGGCCCTCGAACGGCTCGGACCCGAGGCGTCAGAGGCGATGGCCCACGACGTCGGTGTCGAGTACGGACGCACCCTCGGGGCCGCCGTCACGCCCACCGATTCGAGCCGTTCGGTGAAGACCGCGATGACCTCGATCGCAGGGATGCTCACCGCGCACGGCTTCGCCGCTCGTGCCGAAGAGCACGACTCCGAGCAGTCCGTGGTCTCGGAGAACTGCCCCTTCGGATCCGCGGCGACCCATCATCCGGTGCTCTGCGCCGTCGACCGCGGACTGATTGCGGGAATGCTCGAGGGGCTCGGCGCGAAGGGCTCGGCGGTCACCCTGACGTCCAAGGCCCGAGGCGACGACACCTGCCGGGTCACCGCCTAGGCCACGCCATCACCCGCTCCGCCGATACTGACGGTGCGGGCTCGCGCCACGAGGTCTCGCTCGTCGCCGTCGCGCGCGAGTGGACGAGACTCGGCTGCATCGGCTTCGGAGGACCGCCAGCGCATATCTCCCTCTTTCGCCGGCTCTGCGTCGAGAAGAACGAATGGATCGACGCCGAGGAGTTCGAGCACGCGATCACCGCGGCGAACCTGTTGCCCGGGCCGGCTTCCACTCAGCTGGCGATCTACTGCGGATGGCGCCTTCGCGGCGTGCGCGGCGGTCTCGTTGGCGGCGTCTGCTTCATCCTTCCCGGCCTGATCCTCATCCTCGCGCTCGCGGCGCTCTTCCTCGGCGCCCACCCTCCCCTCTGGATACGGGGCGCGGCGATGGGCGCGGGCGCCGCGGTGCCGGCGGTGGCGCTTCGCACCGCGACCCAGCTGGGGTTGGCGAGCGTCGCCCGGGTCAGGCGCCGGCGCTTCGCGGTGGTCCGCTGGTCCCTCTACGCGGCGCTCGGCGCGGTGGCGACGGTGCTCGTGCCGACGTTCCTCGTGATCGTCATCGTCGCGTGCGGCGCCGTCGAGATCGTGTTCACCTCGACGGCGAACTCCTCGGGCAAGCGCCTCGGCGTCATGGTCACCTCGGCGGTCGTCCACGTGAGTGCCCTCGGCACCATCGGGGCGCTCGCGTGGGTGGCGTTCAAGGTGGGCGCCCTCTCCTACGGCGGGGGCTTCGTGATCGTCCCGCTGATGCAGCACGACGTCGTCACGACCTACCACTGGATGAGCGGGAGCCGGTTCCTCGACGCGGTGGTGCTCGGCCAGGTCACGCCCGGTCCGGTGGTCCTGACGGTGTCGGCAGTCGGCTACGCCGCGAAGGGGATCGCGGGCGCGCTGCTCGCCACCCTGATCGCCTTCAGCCCCTCGTTCGCGTTCGTCCTCGTCGGCGCGGGGCGGTTCGACGCGTTGCGCGCCAACGCGACCGTGGGTGCCTTCCTCGCCGGCGCGGGGCCGTGCGTGATCGGAGCGATCGCGGGTTCGTCGATCCCGCTCGGGCTGCTGCTCCAGCGCCTCTGGCAGGTACCCGTGCTTGTGGGCGCCGCTCTCTGGCTCTTGCTCGCGCGAAGGAGCTCGCTCGGTGCACTGCTGCTGGCCGGGCTCGCCGGCGTCGGCGTGGTGCTGATCCAGGCGCACGCCTAGGAGACTGTTGAATAATTCAGAACGGTCTTTGAGATGACTGATTTCGTTAGACCGTTTTGACCTGGACGACCTCTTCAAGCCCTTAGAGGGCCGTACAGCGCGTGGTCCTTTTGGTGCCTAGCAAGCGACTC
>Ga0182014_10002573_pt1 | contig 22697 bp, 21 predicted proteins | sample 612S2DmetaG_FD_120489 | JGI IMG/M metagenome (GOLD analysis project Ga0182014, IMG submission 120489) | Permafrost microbial communities from Stordalen Mire, Sweden - 612S2D metaG | ecosystem: Environmental > Terrestrial > Soil > Wetlands > Permafrost | place: Sweden: Stordalen | collected...
ACAACGGAGCGCGAGTGACTGTGCGCTCTTCGGTCGCCTTGCCCACCGTTCGAGCGTGTCCCGCTCGTCGTCGGTGAGTTCGACCTCGACCGTCGGTCTTCCTGCTCGTGCCATTGCTGCCTCCCATCGTTGCTGATGGAAGGAACAACGCGCGCAAACAGGAAGAAATTCCTATTTCCTCATGAATCTCCGACTCAGGACACTAGGGGGTAGTCCTGATCCGGCATGGGGCATACCCTCATGCATCCGGTCGTCTCGACGTCTGCGTGGCGCAAAGCCCGCTTCGCCTCCCGTGAGATCGTCCCGATTCCCGGTTCACTCGATTCGTTGTGAACCCTTCGCGACCACGGGCCGTCGGAGAAAGCAACAGGATCTCGGGACCTTTGGCCCTCCCCTCTGGCGGAGGCAACGTCATACCTTGATCCCAGAGGTGGTCGAAATGGACAAGAGCTATGTGCTCGCAGAGGTGGTGCGGGAATGGGTCGAGATGGTCCTGCCCGGTGAGACAGCCCTGGCTGACCGGGCTGTCGCGCTGGCCATCAACTCGTATGAGACTGGTGACTCGATTCAAGTTGCGTGCAGGCAGGTGAGTGGGGTCGTCGAATGCTGGGCGCACCACCCGGCAACACAAGGATCCGAAGGTAGTGCGCTGGTTCGCCTGGCCTCCTAGCCGAGGCCACTCCTCAGTACCGGAATCGCGTCCTGCAGGGGCGGGGCGGCTGGAGTCACGTACGGCTGATGCATCGCCAGCCGATGACTGTGCGGCCTTCCTTGCCGGCAATCTGGCCGAGTACCGCATCGCCCACGATCAGATCGTGTCCACCTGGGAGTGGATGAACCTCTTGGCCCACGGGGCGGAGGATGATCTTCGACGCGAGGTGACCGGAGACGACCACCACCAGTCGCTGGTGCGCTCAACCGCTCCCGGAGATGGGTGGCAGGCAGCTCGTTGCTTTCTGGCATCTGAATTGCTCAATCTGGTCGAGCGGCGCGGCTCGCTTCGGGACGTGCAACGGTCAGCGCTCATGCCGCTGGAGTTGGAGCTGGCCCGCAACCTGCAGGCAGCCCGTTGGCGACCGCACGAGTGGGTCCTGGCAGCCGAGTCCGTACTGACGGCATGGCGGAACGGAGCCCGGTCTCCGATCTCCCGCGAATCGCGCCTTCCTCCGTGACGCCTGGATGGGGACTCGCAGACCGGAGACCTTGGACCCTGGCGACCGGCAACGCGACGGCACACGATGATCGACGGTAACCAATGAACCACCGACGAGGAGGTAGCGCAATGGCATTGACACGATGGGAGCCGCTGGGACTGGAGTGGCCGGAGCGGTGGCGAAGGTGGCTGGACTTCGACGCAACGTCGGAGGGCTGGATGCGAGTCGAGGAAGTCCGGGAGGACGGGACGCTGGTTGTCCGAGCCGAGCTGCCCGGAGTCGATCCTGAGAAGGATGTCGACGTTTCGGTGGCTGACGGAGTCCTCCACATCTCGGCCAAGCGCGAACAGCGTGACGAGAAGAAAAGCAATGGGAACTACCGGTCGGAGTTCCGTTACGGAGAGTTCTCCCGGGATCTGGCACTTCCCACAGGGGTGGACCCCGGCGCTCTCACCGCCACGTACAAGGACGGCATCCTGGAAGTCCGGGTGCCATGGGCCGACGACGCCAAGACCACGCCGATCAAGGTGCCGATCAACCAGTCATGAGTGGAGGCCACCTCGGTGCGCTGCAGTGGGCAGGCGCCTCCGCCGGGGTGGCACTCGCCACACCCGTCCACGTCGCGGCCATCCGCGCAGCAAGTTCGTCGAAAGGCAGTGATGACACTGAGCGAATGTGTCTATGGGGAAGGATCACCCGGCCACCACGTCGCCTCGAACGGGAATGGGGGTCGTGGTCTCAGCGTCATCGAGGAATTGGTCGATTCGATCTCCGATGTCATCTACGGCTTGGCAAGTCGCCGGCCGGACTCCTCTGACGGAGTTGCATGGCTCTCCTTCGACGCCGCGCTCTGCGGACTGCACAGTGCCCTGGTCGCGTTGGAAGAGTTTGGCGGGGTCCACAAACTGGACCAACTTCCGAGCATCCCGGCGAACTGGCACTGACGACAACATGTTCGGGACAGTGGGGACACCGCCTCGCGAGTCGTCAACCCGAATACGTCCGCTGTTGCGCGATGGGGGTCGCTCCCCTCGAGGACTACTACCGGTGAACCAGGCGCGCGATGAGCCGTGAAGGGACAGACGCCGTGACTCCGTACCGGACGGTCGTGTCGCTTGTTGTCAATGGAGCCACCGGCGATTCCGCGATGGAGAGATTGTGACGTTCGTCCCTGGTTCGAGTTGGTTCGCACTGCTTGAGTGAAGCACATGAAATTTCAGTTCACGTCAGCGGTATCATTTCGCCACGGGATGGGCTCGCACATGCGTCCAGCAAGGGGAGAGAGCGAGCGTGTCCCACCCTTTCTTCAGCCCCCCGCATTCGCCAGAGTGGTCCTCGACCCCCGATTGCGGACAGCGGCAGAGTTGGTCTCACTTTCGAGTTCGTCGGTGCCTGTACATGCCCCAGTCGAGGGGTGGGATCCGCACGATCGTCGGGATCCCACCCAAGCGTCTGGGGAGATGGAGCAATCGGAGAGGGTGGGACATGAACAGAGTTGATGTGGCAGTAGCCGTCGCTTTGGTCGTCAGTACTCTGGGATGCATTGCCTGCATCAGGTATGTCATGAAGTCGCGAAGGAAGGGAGGCGAAGGTGTCGATACGGTCCCTATGAGGTCCAGTTCCTCCGTCCACATCCTTCGGAGTTGTGACGAGCTAAGGGACGCCGTGTCTCGAGCCGCTCGCACTGAACGCGGAATCGCCGACTCGATGCGAGCCCGAGCTGACCGATATGAGGCGCTGGTCGTCAGCGCTCCAGTTGCTGACATTCAGTCAGAGCGGCGCCTGACCGCGGCACCTCGTGTGGAGCAGTCGCAACTGGCCTGAGTTTGAGCGATCTTTACGTAGCATGAGGCCCGGTCTGGGAGAGACTCCTTCGCCGGGCTGCCGGATCACCGTCATGGCGAGTCAGCCGGCGCACCGATCGTAACTGTTCAGGCCCCGGCGGGGGTCCAGGCCTGACCATCGAACAGTTGGCGTAGTCCGGCGAGCACGTTGAGGTCGTGCTTGCGCAAGGCCGAGACGTAGCTGCGGATGGCACGGGAGCTCGTGGCACCCTCGAGCGTGCGCCACGATCCGGGGATCTTCTCCTGGAGCATCACCATCCGGATGTCCCGTTCGCCTTTGTAGTTGTCGAAGGGCGCGTTGAAGTCGATGGTGAATCGCAGGACGTCGGTTCCTTGGGTGTCGAGGCGGACAAGGAGGTTGAACGCCTTCTTGTCGTAGCCCGGCCGCTTGCCGACGTCCAGTTCCGGGTTGGCGGCGAACTCCTTCGCCACCAGCTATCCGTATCTCGCCCGGATCGAGTGGTGCATCGCGGCGTCGAGGTGGTCGGACCCGGTGGCCCGGGCCGCCTCGACGGCGTGCTTGGCCTCGACCAGCATTGCGGCCAGGTCGGTCGCCCATGCCCCGGCCCACCCGATGGAGACGGCGGTCAACTCCCGGAGGTGGTGGGCGTTGCAGAGGGCGTGGTCGACGCCGTAGTGGCGGTAGGGCTTCCAGCCGTCGTGGACGGCGACTCCGGACATCTCCCCGATGACCCCGAGGTCCTCCATGCCGATCGCCCATGTTTGGGGTGACAGTCGAGCAGGGTGAGCAGGCCCGTCGAGGCCGCATGTACCCAGTGGAGCCTGCCGGCCGCTCGGCCGTCTGTCTCGTCGAAGTGGACGACCGGCGCTTCGTGGAACAGCGAGCGCGTGGCATCGAGGAACGGCTCCGCTGCATCTGCCGCCTCGGTGACCATCTGGGCGAGCGCCCCGAATGACACCGGTGCAGAGAGCACGTCGGAGAAAGGCTGGGCCATCCGGTCGAAGGGCAGGTGCTGATGGACGGCCAGGTAGGCGACAAGCGACCGGACGGAGGGTCCGTGGCACGCGGGGCGATGGCGTCCCTCGGAAAGGCCACCCTGGTCGTGCACCCACACCGGCACCGCCGGCGTTCGGCGACGTGCTCGACGATCACCAGGCGGATCTCGGGGAGCTCGAAGACCTGGCGGCGCTCGATGCCGACCACCTCGGCGTCCTCCAGGCCCGAGGCACGCGAGGTGTATGCGGGAGGTGCGTGGTGGACCACGTGGTCGGGATCGGTCACCTGGGCCAGGTGCTTGCCCGGAGCACCGGGCTGCTTGCCTTGCTTCCTAATGGGACTGGCCGGCCCTCGGCCCGGCTCGGTGTCGGGGGCTTGGTGAACAACTCGGCCCCCCAGCGGCATCGAGGAGTTGCGCGGGTTCCGACCGAGACGCTCTTCGAGATCGGCGAGCCGAGCCCGCAGCGCTGCGATCTCCGTCGCCCGCGCAGTCCGCCCAGCGTCGCCCGGGGCGCGGTCCAGGCGACCGTCATCGAGGTCAGGAAGCGTTCGGCCAGGACGTCCTCGTCGGCCACGCCGGCGAGCCGCCGGTGGGCGTCGAGCACCGGACGGTCCTCGGCGGCGGACCGGGCGCTGCAACGGAGGACCGCCACCACTACCTGGCGGTTGGGCGCCTGCCGGGCCGGCAGACCCTGGGTGGTGGCGTAGAGGGGGGTGTCGATCCCGAGGACGTACCCGGGCTGCGGGGGCCGGCGGACGCCCAGGTCGAGGCAGGCGGCCGTGACGGTGCCGTCCAGGTCGCTCCAGTCCGGCGGATCGGGCAGGAGCGCCCGGGTGGCAGCGGGCGATCCTGCGGCCACGACGACGTGGCGGGCGATGACCCGGTCCTCGCCGCAGGCGATCTCGAACCTGCCGGCGGCGGGGACGATCGAGCCCACCGGCGCCGACGTGCGGACGTGGAATCCGTCGGACAGCGCGGCGGTCAGCTGCGCCCATCCACCGTCGAGGTAGAGGACCCCACCGGACGACGCCAGCTGCATCTGGGCGAGTGCGGCGTCCGCACCGAGCCGGTCGACATCGGCACGGTAGGTGCCGAGCCGGAGCAGGGCACGGACGACGGCGTCGGCGTCCGTGCGCAGGTCGAGCCCTTCGAGCCACGCACGGGTGGAGGTCCCCTCGAGCGCCGAAGGTGACATGCGGGGGAGCCGGCCGAGGACGCCAGCCAGACGGGCCTTGCTACGGGCACCGAGCAGCCGGGTCCGCAGGAGCGGGCCGGGTCTGGTGGGGAGGCGGTGGAGTGCGCCCTCGCTGGAACCGAGGTAACGGGCGAGCGGCGGCGCGGCGCCGATGGGGACGATGCCCAGCGAGGCGAGTGCGGCCCCGCCCGGACCGCCGCAGTAGAGCGCGTGGCTGCTGAGGTTCCAGACGAAGCCGTCACGCTCGGTGGTGCGGGCACGTCCTCCCGGCAGGTGGGCCTCGAGGACGAGGGTGGTCGCGCCGCCCCGGGAGGCGGTGGCGGCGGCGGTCAGGCCGCCGAGCCCGCCGCCGACGACGGCGATGTCGGTGTGGAGGTCCATGCCAGGTCGACGTTCCGGGGCGCCGGGGCCCGGGGTCACCCGTTGCGGCGTTCCTCGCGGCGGTCCATGCGGCGGTCGCGGATCATGCGCTGGCCCATGGTGTCGGACAGTGCGGTCGTCACCCAGATGATGAGGGTGGCCCAGAAGTAGGTCGAGATGCCGTGGATGTGCAGTCCGGACACGATCAGGTTGACGACGATCAGCGAGACGATCGTCGAGGCGATGGCCAGCAGACCGGCCAGGGCGACCGACGGCTGGCGGATGAGGACCCGGAGCGCCATGAACTGCACGGCCAGGTGGATCAGCCAGAAGACGATGGTCGTCTCGACCAGCGCGGCCGCAGAGATGCTGAGGCCCTCGAGGACGGCATCGGACACCAGGATGCCGAGGGCCACGCCGGCCAGCCCCATCCCGATGCGGATCCCCCAGCGTGCGAGCACCGTCCCACGGTACCCCGCGTCCGGGCGCGTCCCGTGGAGGCCCCGGGCGGGCCCCGGAGGAGAGTGCTACGTTGCCATGGCAGTTGAGCAGCACCGCAGTACATGGCAGTTCATCGGGGAAGCCGGTCGAAGTCCGGCGCTGGTCCGCAACCGTGGGTGATGGGCACGTCCGCTCGTCACAAGTCGGGATACCGGGAACCGTCAGGGAGTCCATATCCGTCGAGACACGCGGTGGGACTCGGATGGTCAGGGTCCCGTACGGTCACTGCTCCTCCGGGTAACCACCGGAAGGGAAGACCCATGATCCGCACGCCGATCCGCCTTCGGAGGCTTACCGCCTCCACAGCACTGGCCGTCTCGCTCGGCCTGGCCGCACTCGCCGCACCAACCGCGGCCTCGGCCACCACCCCGCAGCCGGCACTGCCGCAGACGGTCCAGGCGCACGCGGCAGCCACCTGGCTCGCGTCACAGATCAACGCCAGCGGCTACATCCCGTCGGTCACGACGCCGGACGCAGCCGACCTCGACGCCACGGCCAATACGGTCCTGGCCCTGGCATCGGCCGGTGTCGCCACCGCCAAGGCCCAGTCCGCCCTGACCTACCTGGAGGCGAACGTCGGGAACTACGTGACCGTGGCGGGAAGCGACGGCCCGGGCCAGCTCGCCCTCCTGATCCTCGACGCCCACGCCCTCGGCGTCTCGCCCACGTCGTTCAATGGCACGAACCTGGTGGCGCGCCTCCTCGCCACCCAGCGCACGTCCGGCACGGACACCGGCCTGTTCGGCATCCAGGACCCGACCTTCGACGGGGCGTACCGCCAGGGCCTGGCCCTGGCCGCACTGGCGGTGGTCGGGAAGACCTCCGGCACGGCGGTCACCCAGGCAGAAGCCTGGCTGTCGGCCCAGCAGTGCAGTGACGGGGGCTGGACCAGCTACATCACCTCCGCCAACCCGTGCAACGGCAAGCCTGCGCAGTACGCCGGACCGGACACCAACTCGACGGCGGTCGCCGTCCAGGGCCTCGAGGCGCAGCACGCACTCGGTGGGGCCGCCGCCACCAAGGCGCTCCACTTCCTGACCAGGGCCCAGGACGCCGACGGCGGGTGGGGCTACGAGCCGAACACGTCGCGTGCACCGGGATCCACCGACCCCGACTCGACCGCACTGGTGTTCCAGGCACTGCTGGCGCTCGGCACTCCGCCGTCGACGGCCAAGCTCGCGACGGGCGCCGACCCGGTATCGGTGCTGGACTCCTTCCAGATCACCTTGGGCAGCGCAGCCGGCGCCATCGCCTTCCCGGGCATCAACGGCCCCGACCTCCTGGCCACGTACCAGGCCGTGCCCGCGCTGGCCGGCGTCACATTCGCGTACGACCTGGGCACCCCGGTCGTCACCCACGTGGCCCCGGCCAAGGGCGTGCCCGCCGGTGGCACCACTGTCAAGATCACCGGCAGCGGGTTCACCGAGGCGAGTGCCGTCCACTTCGGCCCGAACGCGGCCACCAGCGTGACCGTCACGTCCTCGAGATCGGTGACCGCCGTGTCCCCCGCAGGTTCGCTGGGAACCGTCGACATCACGGTGACGTCGCCCTCGGGCACCAGCCCGGTGACCCCGGCCGACCACTTCACCTACAAGGCCTGATCCCCTTCAGGCCAACGGCCGTCCACCTGCCTGACCGGCACGGTGCGTCCCCCGGATCCCCGGGGGACGCACCGCCGGTCGGAAACCCCGGCTCGGGGCGGACCGGTGGCCATACTGGGCCGGTGGACACCGAACGGGACCTCCAGGCCGGGGCCGGTCGGCGGATACCCCGCCGGGAGCACCGGACCGCCCGCCCGGGAGTCATGAACCCGCCGGGGCGGCCTGTAGGATCGGGGCGTCACCACCCGCTCGCCAGGACGGTGGAGCCCGACGGCGCCGGCGCCCCTGGGCCGCGGGTCGTGACCCACCCACCGATGACCCCGGACACCAACAGCCACACGGCCCGCGCCACCCGCCGACGCCCGGTCGGGCCCCGCCGGTGAGGGTGACCGCACGCCAGGCCGCCGCCGCCGCCGGCGGGTCCGTGCACGGACCCGCCGGCGCCTTCCAGGGCGCGTCGACCGACACCCGCACCCTCGTCCCGGGCCAGCTGTTCGTCCCCGTCGTGGCCGCCCGGGACGGGCACGAATTCGTCGAGGCGGCCCTGGCCGCCGGGGCGGCCGCCTACCTGACCTCCCGGGCGCCAGGGGCCGGGACCGCCATCGAGGTCGAGGACACCGGGCGCGCCCTGTGGGACCTCGGCCGGTACGCCCGGAGCCGGCTGCCCGACACCGTGGTGGGCATTACGGGATCGGTCGGAAAGACGACGGTCAAGGACCTGGTGGCTGGGGGCCTGGCCGCCACGATGCGCACCCACGCCACCCAGGCCTCGTTCAACAACGAGCTGGGCGTCCCGCTCACCCTCCTCGGCGCGCCCGACGGCGTGGAGGCCGTGGTGGTCGAGATGGGCGCCCGCTTCCCGGGCGACATCGCCCGGCTGTGCGAGTTGGTCCGACCGATGATCGGTGTCATCACGTCCATCGGGTCGGCGCACCTCGAGCACCTCGGCGGCCCCGAAGGCGTCCGTGCCGAAAAGGGATCGCTGCTCGTGGACCTGCCGGCCGACGGGTTTGCCGTCGTCAACGAGGTGGACTGCGGTGGTGACGTTCGTACCCGCACGTCGGCGACCGTGGTCACCTTCGGCACGTCCACGGGCGACGTGCGGGCGACCATCGTCGGGCTGGACGACGAGCTGCGCCCGACGGTGCGCATCGAGTCACCATGGGGGACGGGCACCGCCATCCTGTCGGTGCGGGGCGACCACCAGGCCGTCAACGCGGCAGCGGCCGTCGCCACCGCGGTGTGCGCCGGCGTCGGCTTCGAGGTCGCCCTGGCCGGCGTGGCCGGCGCCGAGGGCAGCCGGCTGCGCGCCGAGCTGTGGCGCACGCCGTCGGGGCTGCGGGTCCTCAACGACACCTACAACGCCAACCCCACCTCGACGGAGGCCGCCTTGCGCAGCCTGGCCCGGCTGGACGCACCCCGCCGGGTCGCCGTGCTGGGGGAGATGGCCGAGCTTGGGGACGGCGCCGCCGCCGCCCACCGGGACATCGGCCGTCTGGCGCAGTCGCTCGGGATCGAGGTGGTGGCCGTCGCCGGTGCCCCCTACGGCGGCACGCCGGTCGCGTCCCAGGACGAGGCGCTGGATCTCGTCGAGGCGCTACCGGCCGACAGCGTGGTGCTCCTCAAGGCCAGTCGGTCCGTCGGACTGGACCGGCTCGCCGACCGGTTGCGCGACGGGGTGGGAGTCAGATGAAGGTCCTGCTGTTCTTCGGGGGGCCGAGCGAGGAGCGCGACGTCAGCGCCGGGTCGATCAAGCCGTGGGTCACCTACCTGCAGGCCGACCCGACCGCCGAGCTGACCGTCGTGTTCGTCGACCGCGAGCTGCGTGCCTACCTGCTGCCGCCCGTGTACTACTACGCCAACACCTGCGCCGACTTCGAGACCCAGCTGCGCACGCTCGACCTGGAGCTCGACTGGGGCGAGGTGGCGGACCTGGCCCGCGCCCACGACGTGTCCGTCCCGCTCATCCACGGCCAGTTCGGCGAGGACGGTGCGCTGCAGGAGCGCCTCGAGGCATGGGGCGTCCCCTACGTGTTCAGCCGGCCCGAGGCGCTACGGCGCACGCTCGACAAGGCGGCCTGCTACGCCAGCCTGGCGGCTGCCGGCTACCCGGTGCCGACGCACCGCTCCGTCACCCGTGCCGAGTGGGACGGCGACCGTGACGGCGTGCTCGACGGTCTGGCGGGACTCACGCCGGCACTCGCTCCTGGCCACGACCCGAGCAGTGGTCCTCACGACGGCGGCGCTCCACAGCTGCTTGCCGTCAAGCCACTGGCCGGCGGGTCGTCCTTCGGCGTGGACGTCGTGTCGGCCGGACCCGGCCCGATCGCCGCCGCCATCGACGCCGCGTTCGCCACCACCGCCGGGGCCGTGCTGGTCGAGGAGTTCCTGTCCGGTACCGAGTTCTCGGTGGTGGTCCTGGACGGACCGGACGGCCCCACCGCGCTGGCCCCCACCGAGGTCGAGAAGCCGCCGGCCAGCCTCGTCTACGGCACCGAGGAGAAGTACCTGCACGGCTCAGGTGTCATCCACCACACCCCGATGCGGGTTGACTTTGGCGTCCTCCACGCGATCCGTCGGCGTGCCGCGGACGCCTTCGGCATCCTCGGGCTGCGCCACATGGCCCGCATCGACGGCTTCCGCACCGAGGACGGCACGGTGGTGGTCACCGACGTCAACGGGATCGGCGGCATGGGCTTCTCGAGCTTCGTCTTCCAGCAGGCGGCCATGGTCGGCATCGACCACCGCCACCTGATCGTCGGCCTGCTGGCCGCGGCCACCGCCGGCACGCCGGTGACGGCCACGGTGGACACGACTGCGGAGGAGGGCGCCCGGCGGATCCACGTCGTCCTCGGTGGCCCCACCAGCGAGCGCCAGGTCAGCCGGCAGAGCGGTTGCTTCGTGGGGCTGTCGCTGCTGGCCACCGGGAGCGACGTCCGCTTCTTCCTGATGGACCTCCAGAGCCGCTACACCGAGATCGGCCTGTTTTACGTGCTGCACCACGATGTCGAGGAGATCCAGGCGCTGGTGGGCGACCCGGTGCGCCGGGCCACCATCGAGTCGGTCGGTGCCGCGGTGCGGACCGACCTCGGGTTGGGGGACGCTTCCGCCCGTGCCGCGCTGCGGATGGGGCACACCGTCCCGCTGGAGGGCGTGGCCCACGGTGCCGACATCGTCTTCCTGGCCCTGCACGGTGGTCCGGGCGAGGACGGCCGGCTGCAGTTGGCCCTCGAGCGCCTCGGGTGCCCCTACAACGGATCGGGCCCGAGGGCGGCGGACATCGCGGCCGACAAGGCGGCCACGGCGGACCGCGTGCGTCACCTCGGGCTGCCCGGGGTGGGGGCGCCCGCCCAGCGCCAGGTCGACATCTTCGAGCTCGGCGCGTGGGTGGACGAGATGGACGGGCCGGGTGCCGCCGCTGCACGCTACGCCGCGCTGTGCGACGAGCTCTCGGCCCGGGCGCTGGTGTGCAAACCGGCCACCGACGGCTGCTCCACCGGCGTCAAGCTGCTGCGGCGGCCCGAGGTGATGCAGCGGTTCTTCGCCGCCATCGTGGCCGAGGCGCCCGAGTTCGCCACCGACGAGGCGCGCTCGGACCTGCGGGGGCGTGCGCCGACGATCGCCATGCCGGTGCCGTCGCCGAAGCGGTGGCTGGTCGAGCGAGCGTTCGTCGACGCGGCGGCCGTCGAGCTCCCACCGGGGGACCTCAACCTCGGGTCGCTCCGTCCCTGGTTCGCCGCCAAGCAGTTCGTCGAGCTGACTGCAGCCGTACTCGACCGTCCCGGCCGGGGCCTCGTCGCCGCCGTCCCGAGCGTGACGGTGGCGGCCGACGAGCTCACCCTCCAGCAGAAGTTCCAGAGCGGCGTGGGCACCAACCTGGCCCTCGACCTGTTCGCCGGGCCGGAGGCGGCCGAGTCGGTGCGCGGGCGGGTCGAGCAGCTGGCCCGGGCCTTCGACATCGAGGGCTACGCGCGCCTCGACGTCTTCTGGGACCGGGCCGAGGACGTGGTCTACCTCCTCGAGATCAATTCGCTGTGCGGCCTGACCGAGGCCACCGTCTTCTACTCGCAGTGGCTGGCCGACGCCGACCCGCTGCCCCCCTGGGCGGTGCTCGACCGCATCGTCGAGGCCGGGATCGAGCGGGCCGGACGGCGGGCCGCCACCGACCGGGCCCCCCGGGCCGGCTGAGGACAGGGGTGCCGCTCCCGTGATCCACCTCGACGACCTGGTGGCGGCCGTGCCCGGCATCGAAGTGCACGGGACCCACGACGCCGACCGCTTCGAGGGCTTCTGCTTCGACTCCCGCATCGTCGAGCCGGGCGACCTCTTCGTCGCCGTCCGCACGCCGCGGGGGGACGGGCACGACTACGTGGCCGAGGCCTGGGCCGGCGGCGCCCGGGCCGTCCTGGTCGACGACCCCTCGTCGGTGCCCGACGGCTGCCCGGCGCTGGTGGCGAATGACACGGTGGCGGCCATGGAGCACTACGGCGCACATGTCGTGCGGCTGTGGGCGCCGCGGGTCGTCGCGGTGACCGGCACCGTGGGGAAGACCGGGACCAAGGAGCTCGTGGCCGACGCCCTCGCCACCCGCTTCACGGTGTTCCGCACGCCGGGCAACTACAGCGGCCGCTTCGGCCTGGCCGTGGCCCTCGGGGGGCTCCGTCCCGAGCACCAGGTGGCGGTGGTGGAGATGGCCACCGGCCACTTCGGCGAGATCGACGCCATGTGCGCCATGGCACCTCCAGAGGTGGCCGTCGTGACGGCCGTCGCCGCCGCGCACCTGCTCGCACTGGGCGACGTCGAAGGTGTGGCCCGCGAGAAGTCCGCCCTGGTCGCCCACCTCGCGGCGGACGGGTTCGCCGTGCTCAACGCGGACGACCCACGCGTCGCCGCCATGGCCGGCCGCAGCCCGGCGCCCGTCGTCACGTTCGGGACCGGGCCGGGTGCCGACTACCGGGTCACCGACGCGGTCGTCACCGTGGCCAGCACCTCATTCACCTGCCACCACGACGGAGCGGCCGTGCCCGTGACCGTGCCACTGCTCGGTGCCCACAGCGCCACGGCAGCGCTGGCCGCCCTGGCCGTGGCCGGGCACTTCGGCATCGCCACCGACGCCGCGGTCGCAGCCGTCGGCCGGGCCACCCCGGTGCCGGGTCGCCTGCGACCCCTTGCCGGGCGCGACGGGAGCCTGCTGCTCGACGACACCTACAACGCCGCACCACGGTCGGTCCTGGCCGGCCTCGACGTCCTGGCGGCCCTGCCCGGGTCGCCCCGGATCGCCGTGCTCGGTGGAATGGCCGAGCTCGGTGGCGCGAGTGAGGAGCTCCACCGTGAGGTCGGACGCCGGGCCGCCGAGGTGGTGGACGTGCTCGTGACCCAGGGCGACGCCGCTGCATGGATCGCCGACGCCGCCGTGCGCGCCGGCCTGCCCACCGAACAGGTGGCCATCACCTTCACCCCCGAGGACGCCGTCGCCGAGACGGCCCGCCACCTCCGCCCCGGTGCGGTCGCCCTGGTCAAGGGGAGCGCGGCCGCCCGCATGGAGCGGGTGGTAGCCCGCCTGCTGGCCGACGACACGGATGCGGCCGAGCTACTGGTCCGCCAGGACCGCGCCTGGGCCTCGCTGCGGGTGGTCCAGCCCGACCGGCCGACCTGGCTGGAGATCGACCTCGCGGCGGTGTCCCACAACGTCCGCCGCCTGGTGGCACGTGCGGCCGGCGCCGAGGTGATGGTGGTCCTCAAGGCCGACGCCTACGGCCACGGTGCCGTCCCCGTGGCGCACACCGCACTGCGCAGCGGGGCGACCTGGCTGGGCGTGGCCTGCGTTCCCGAGGCCCGGACCCTGCGGGCGGCCGGCATCCGGGCGCCGATCCTGGTCCTCGGCTACACCCCGGGGTGGCAGGCCCGTGAGGCGGTGGGACTCGACCTGGTACTGGCCGTCTTCGACCTCGACACCGCCCAGGCGTTCGGGCGCGCCGCCCGGGCGCTCGACTCGACGGTCGCCGTCCACGTGAAGGTCGACACCGGGATGCACCGCCTCGGCGTGCCCGCCGACACGGCGCCCGACTTCATCCGTGGGCTGGCCGGCATCGACGGCCTCGAGGTGGCCGGCGTGTTCACCCACTTCGCCTGCGCCGACGACCCGTCGCCTGCGGGCGTCGCCGCCACCGACGCGCAACTAGCCGCCTTCGGCCGGGTGCTGGACGACCTCGGAGCGACCGGCGACCGGCCGCCGGTGGTCCACGCCTCCAACAGTGCGGGGCTGCTGTGTCGACCTGACGCCGTCTTCGATCTTGTGCGCCCGGGCATCGCCGTCTACGGACTGCCGCCGGGACCGGAGGTGCCGGTGGGCGACCTGCGACCGGCACTGGCCTGGACGTCCCAGGTAGCACAGGTGCACGACCTGGCCGCGGGGGAGTCGGTCGGCTACGGGCACACGTGGACCGCCACCCGGCCGAGCCGGGTGGCCACGGTGCCGGTCGGGTACGCCGACGGGCTACGGCGGGCGCCGGCCACCTGGCGCCACGTCCTCGTGCGCGGCCGGCCGGCCCCGCTCGCCGGCCGGGTGTCGATGGACCAGATCTCCATCGACGTGACCGGCATCGGTGGCGTCCGGCGTGGCGACGAAGTGGTGCTCATCGGACGCCAGGGCGCAGAGGAGCTCCCGGCCACCCTCGTCGCCGACTGGCTGGGCACGTCGCCCTACGAGGTGGTTGCTGAGATCCTGGCCCGGGTGCCACGCCTCACCTGAGGCCCCGCTCGGGAGGGCGTTTCCCACCTGCAACATGCGTTTCGAGCTCATCCGGCGGGGGAGTGTCCCACCCGTATACGGTTCGTACCGGAGCCCGGAAGGCGCGGGCCCACCCGAGTGGGGGAGGTACTGCGATGAGCGTGTCTCGACTGGCGGTTCGGGGCAGGGGGATGGTCCGATGACGGTCGACCAGGGTCCGGTGGCAACCTCCGGCTACGGCGGGACGACGATGCCGGAGTCGACGGCCCGCCTCAGGCGTGCGGCTTCAGACGGCATCGAGGAGCTCATCGGTGCGACCTCGGTGCTGCGGTCCGAGCTCAACGCGCACGAGGCCACCTGTCGCAAGGTGCTCGACGAGGTCCGTGTCGACCACGAGATCACCGGGGTCCTGCCCCAGGTCCAGGCCGACACGTGGCGCTCGGCGGTCACCGATGCCATCCGCGGGTTCGAGGCCGCCCGGCACCGGGTGAGGCTCCTGCTGGTGGCCATCGAGGTCGAGGAGGGCCGCTCGATCGGCGAGGTGGCACGTAGCTGGGGCGTGTCCCGTCAACTCGCGTCCCGCTGGGTCCAGGAGAGCGCCCGACTGCGCGACTGACCGTCCTGCGACCGGCCCGGCCGGACCGCACCCGACCTGCAACCCGACGGCAGGCCTTGGCGCAATCGACGACCGCAAGTATGGTTGTCGGATCCGATGCGGCCGACGGGGACCGTCGAGGGGCAGGGGCATGTTCCGCAAGAAGAAGATCATCTGGTGGGAGCAGGAGACCGTGGTCGGCGGGGCCGACGAGGCCCGCCAGCGCGGGGCGTCCCAGGGGGCCCTCCGCTGCCAGTCCGAGCCCTACTACGGGCCGGTCACCCTGGAGCCCGACGGTGACGACCCGATCGACCCCGACGCACTCCGCCTGAAGATCGGCTGACCGTGAGGATCAGTCCCACGGTCGACCCGCCGCACTGACCCCCCGGTGGCGCGGGCCACCCGCTCCCGACCCGTATCCTCTGGCCATGCCCGAGCACGCATCTCCCGCCGGTCGGCCCGGTCCGGTCGCCGGCACGTTCCTCGAGCCGCTCCTCGGCCGGTTGCACATCGACTTCGTGCCGGCCGACCCCCAGCTCTCCTGGGCGCGTTGGGCCCTCGCCTCGGTCGTGGCCGTCGTCGGGTCCCTCGCCGCCGACGCGGCACTGGTGGCCGCCGGCAAGGCCGTGTTCCCGGGCATAGCCGACTTTCCGCACTTCGCTTTCCAGGACTACGCCAAGCTGACGGTCGTCGGCGTGGTGATCGCCTGTGTCGGTTGGCCGGTGGTGACGCGGGTGTCGTCCCGGCCCCGCTGGGTGTTCCTGCGTGCGGCGGTGGCCGTGACCGTGGTGCTGCTCCTGCCCGACGTGTACATCTGGGTGCAGGGCGAGTCCGCCCGGGGGGTCGTGGTCCTCATGGTCATGCACCTGGCCATCGCCGTCGTCACCTACAACGCGCTGGTACGGATCGCACCCGCGGGTGAGGTCCCGGCTGACCGTGGCTGAGGCGCAGCTCGATCCGGACGGGTCGCCGCCGGAGGACCACCCCGCCGCCGTCCACTGGCTGGCCGACTACGTCTACGGGACCATCGCCACGCTCGTGGCCATCGCCGGTCTCACGTTCGAGACCAATCCCGGCGAGCTGACGACGGCCGGGGTGGTCATCGTCGGCGCGGTGGCCATCTGGTTCGCCCACACACTGTCGCGCCTGGTGTCGATGCGCTCGAAGGGCCACATGAACCTGCGGCCGGGGGACGTGTGGGCCGAGCTGCGCGATTCGTGGTCGATCGTGACGGCCGCCATTCCGGCCACCGCGATCTTCGTGCTGGCCGGGGTCGGCCTGTGGACGATCCACGTGGCCTTCGTGCTCGCCGATGTGGTGGGTGTGGCTGCCCTCCTCGTGGTCGGCATCGGGACGGCCGGGGGCAGCGACCGACCGCTGAGCCGGCGGTTCGGCTACGTGGCCATGGTCGTCCTGGTGGGTGTGGCCATCGTGCTCCTCGAGGCCGGCGTCCATCTGCTCTGAGACGGCCGACGCGGGGTCCGGCCCCGACCGACCATTACGGTGGGGAGGGAGGTGGCCGGCACCGGACGGCGTCGGCAGGACGGAGGATCATGGCCCGCAAACGCGCCGACATCGGATCCGACGGCTACCCGCCGACGGACACACCACCGACCGAACCGGCGCTGGACGACGCCCCGCTGACGGAGGCGGAGCTGACCGAACTGGCCCTGTCCGAGTTCCCCGGACAGCCGGCCGCCGCAGACGCCGTGCCGTTGGCGGACTACCTCGGCGAGGACCCCGGACTGCTGCCGGGCTGGTACATGCCCACGCCGATGACCCGCATCCGGCCGCGTTGGCGGACACCGGTGGTGGTCGCGATCGTGGCCGCCTTCGTCGCCATCGAAGCCTTCGGGCTGTGCAGTACGTTCGGCCAGATCGTCCCTGCGTAGGGGAGGATTTCGGGATTCCACCACGGAACACGGTCGACTCACCACGTACTGTGTGACTTCGGTTGCAGTCCGGTACCCGTGTGTGCGAATGGACCGGCGACGGTGCACAATGGACTTCCTAGACCACGGGTGGACCGCCCGTACCGGCCCCGGGGCTCACCGGAGGAGAGGGCATCATGAAGACCATGACCTGGACCAAGCGGATCACCCTCAGCGCAGGCCTGGCATTGACGTCCCTCGTCGCCGTCCCGGCGGTCGCCGGCGCGACCACGCCGACGACGACCTTGCCTGGCTGCTACCCCACCTGCGCCGCCCCGAACGTCAATGGCACGGCGGTCACGCCGACCTCGACCGACGGGGTGCACGCCACGACCACGGCCCAGGTGAACGGTTCGTCGTCGCTGCCCTTCACGGGTGCCGACATCGGTGAGCTGGCCGCCGTCGGCGCTGGCGCCGTCGTCGTCGGCGTGGTGCTGACCCGCCGCCGCCGCTCCGCCGCCTGATCGGCAGCGGCTTCTCGTCGACCTCGAGTTCCTTTCGGTAGACGCGCGCCCCGGCTGCGTCCGAACGGAGGAGCCGTGCGTCCGGCGTCAGTAGCTGGCGGGCAGCAGGGGCGCCAGGGCGCCGAAGAACAGGTAGACCACCACGAGCCAGGCGACCGCCCCGCCAACGGCGACGGCGAGCCTGCGTCCGCCCCTCGACCGCAGAGCCAGCGCCCACACGCCGGCGGCCAGTAGCGCCACGACGACCCCCCACACGATGGCCCACAGCCAGCTGCCGTGGATCGTCACGTCGTCGGCCGCCGTGGTGCTCCCGTGCGTCGTCGTCGAGGAGTGGGTCGTCGGACCGGTGGCGCCCGACAGCACGTCCTTCACCAGCTTCGCCTGGACCACGAGACGCTGACTGGCGCTGTAGCGCGGGTTGCAGGTGGTGAGGGTCAGCGTCGGGGTCGGGGTCGGCGCCACCACGGCCACGTCGGTCGGTGCGACCGCCTGGCTGTTGGTGACCTGGTAGACGAACAGGCCCTGGACCGTCACGATGTCGACGTCGTCCCCGGGCACCAGTTCGTTGAGGTTGTAGAACGGGTGGAGGTAGGTGGTGCGATGGCCGGCGATGGCCACGTTGCCCTGCTCGCCCGGCAGCGGCGTGCCGGGGTAGTGGCCGGGCCCGGAGCGCAGTTGCTCCGCGCCGGTGCCCTCGACCACCACCATCTCGAGGGCGATCTTCGGGATGGAGATGATCCCGACCGATTGCCCGGGCGCGGGGGCGGCCATGATCGGGGCGATCGCCGGCAGTCCGGACGCGTGGGGCAGCGAGTGGAGCCCGAGGTCGGTGTGGTTCCGTACCTGGGCGGCGGCGAACTGCTGGCGCAGTTGGTCCTGGGCGCGCGCCGTGATCAGCCCGGTGCCCCACAGTAGGTAGGGGATGAACAGCAGGACGAGTACGCCGGCCACGAGGATGACGCGCCCGACGGTCACGCGGAGGGTCGAGAACGACACGGGCCGATGTTACCGGCACGAAGGCCCAGCTCCCGGGCGCCACCGCCGCCGGCGACCCCACCGGTACCATCGTGCCGGCCCGCCGGTTGCGCCCGCGGGCCCGGGGGTCCCCCCGTTACCGCCCGCGCCAGGAGCAGAGTGAGACGGTGAGCGAATCCAAGCGGCGACGGACCAGGTGGCTGGTGGGACTCGGTGTGGTCGTCCTCCTGCTCGTCTGGGGCGCCGTGGTGGCGGCCGGCGCATGGTCCGCCTACCGGCACGACCAGCGGGGGCTCGACGCGCTCCAGTCCGTCCGTCAGACCTCGGACCCGACGACCCTGACCGCCGCATCGACCGAGGCGACGCTGCACGGCGCGGCCGCCGAGTTCGGCGCCGCCCACGACGACCTGACGGGGCCGCTGATGGCACCGGTCACCTGGCTGCCGGTCCTCGGCCGCCAGCTCCGGTCGGCCCGTGCGCTCAGCTCGGCGGCCGAGCAGGTCTCGACGGTCGGTGCCCGATTCCTGGGCCAGGTCCACGATGTCCTCGACCAGCCCCACGGCGCCGGCCCCGAGCGGGTGCAGTCGTTACGGCGCCTGTCGGCCTTGTCGCTGTCGGCCGCCCACCAGCTCGACGGCATCGACACCGGACCGGACCAGGCGCTTGTCGGACCCCTGGCGCGCAAGCACGACGAGTTCGTGTCGCAGCTCGACGGCGTCCGGCGGCGGCTGGCGACAGCGGCCGTGGTGTCGTCGGTGACGGCGACGATCCTCCAGGGCCCGCAGACGTACCTGGTGCTGGCGGCCAACAACGCCGAGATGCGGGCCGGTTCCGGCGCCTTCCTTGAGGTGGGGACGGCCGATGCCGCCGACGGCACGGTCCACCTCGGCGACCTCGGGCCCTCGGGCGCCCTCGGCCTGGCGCCGGGCCAGGTGGTCGTCACCGGTGACCTGCAGCGGAACTGGGGCTGGCTGGAGCCAGGGGTCGACTGGCGCACCCTGGGGGTGACCCCGCAGTTCCCGGTGACCGCCGAGTTGGCGTCCCGCATGTGGGCGGCGCGCTCCGGCCAGCAGGTCCAGGGTGTCCTGGCCGTCGACGTGGTCGGCCTGAGCCAGATCATGGCCGTCACCGGTCCCGTCCAGGTGGGGACCACGACGCTCGACGCCTCGAACGTGGCGCAGTACCTGCTGCACGACCAGTACGCGGGGCTGTCGGACAACGCCACGGGCGACGCCACCCGTGAGGACGCGCTGGGCACGATTGCCGGCGACGCGCTGCGTCAGCTCCAGGGCGAGTCGACCGACCTGCGCGGCCTGGCCTCGGCGGTGTCCGGGGCGGTCGCCGGTCGGCACCTGATGGTCTGGTCCTCGGACCCCACGGCCGAGGCGGCCTGGATGGCCAGCGGAGCTGCCGGCACGCTGACCCCGTCGTCGCTGGCCGTCAACATGGTCAACCAGGGTGGCAACAAGCTCGACCAGTTCCTGCCGGTGACGGTGCACCTCGCCACCCGGTCCGACGTGACGGGCACCGGGGTCACGATGACCACCGTGCTCACCAACCGGACGCCGGACGGCCAGTCGCAGTTCATCGCCGGGCCGTACCCCGGACTGCCCCTCGTCTACGGCGACTACAGCGGCATCGTCGCCGACAACCTGCCGGCAGGGGCCACCGGCATCACGATGACGGGGGCGGGGCCGTTGTCGTCCCTCGGCGCCGAGGGACCGACCATGCTGGTGGCGGCCCCACTTGTCATCCACCAGGGGGCGACGGCCACCGTGGTGGTCCGGTTCCACCTGCCGACGGCTCACGGCACGATGACGGTGGTGCCATCGGCCCGGGTGCCGGCCGAGCAGTGGACTGCCGGCGGGCGCAGCTTCACCGACGAGCGGCCCGAGACGATCTCCTGGTGAGTCGGCCCACCTGACTGCAGCGCCGTGTCAGCCGTGTCAGCCGCGCCAGACGCCCGTGGCCACCGCGCCCGCCAGCACGTCGTGGGTGACGACGGCGTTGGCACCGATCCACGCCCCGTCGCCGATCGTCACCGGCCCGAGCACCTTCGCCCCGGCACCGATGCGGACGTCGTCGCCGATGTGGGGCTGACCGGGACGGGTGCCGGTGTGGCCGAGGGTGACACCCTGGTAGAGGACGAGGTTGGCGCCGGCCACCACCTCGTGGCCGACGACGATGCCCGTGGTGTGGCTGATGGAGAAGCCCGGTCCCATCCGGGCGGCCGGGTGCACCTCGGCCCCGCAGGCCCGGATGCTCCACGCCTCGAGGAACAGGGCGACCGGTCGGAGCCCGTGGTCCCAGCACCACGATCCGGCCCGGTAGCGCACGACCGTGCCGATGCGCGGGTAGAGCGGGAGGCGGACCAGGGCACCGACGACCACCCGGCCCGGGGGTGCGTCCCAGGCCGCGGTCATGTGCCGGAGGTCCTCGACCAGCGCGCCCATCGCGGCGAGTGTTCCACACCGAGGTCGCCCACCGGCCGGGGTGCCCGCCGGTAGGGTACGGCGATGCCACCGGACCAGCGAGGGGCGGACGCCCCTCCGCCCGGGCCGCCCCCGGCCGACTTCGGGACCCTCCACCGCGTGCGGGCCGGGCTCCGCCGGCGGCTCGGCCTGTCGGTCACGAGGCTGCGGCACCCACGCGTCACCTTCGGGCCGCTGTGCGACGTGCGGTCGGGTGCCCGGTTCACCGTGGCACGTGGTGCCCACGTGACCATCGGTGCCGGATGCGTCCTCGATCACGGGTTCACCCTCGAGGCCACCGGCACCCTCAGCATCGGCGACCGCACAGTCTTCGGGCACCACTGCACGGTGGCCGCAGACGACAGCGTGACCATCGGTGCCGGCTGCCTGCTGGGTGAACTGGTCTCGGTCCGTGACCACGACCACGCGTTCGACCGGTCCGACGTCGGGATCCTCGACCAGGGCCGGACGACGGCCCCGGTCGTCATCGGCGACGACGTGTGGGTGGGCGCGAAGGCCACCATCACCCGGGGGGTGACCATCGGGAGGGGTGCGGTCGTGGGGGCCCACGCGGTGGTCACCCACGACCTGCCGGCCGGGTGCGTGGCCGTCGGAGTGCCCGCCAGGATCGTGCGGATGCGCGACGGGGGTCCGCTGTCGGGCTGAGCGCCTCGGGACGGACCGCCGTGGGCCCGTCTAGGAGATGGCCACGGTCGGGTCGGAGAGGTGGCGACCGCCGGTCGATCCGTAGAAGTGTGCGTCGCCGAATGCGAAGATGCCACCGTCCTTGGAGACGAGCCAGTAGCCGCTTCCGGTGGGGCTGGCCTGGATCCCGGTGATGGGTGCGTTGAGGTGGCGGCTGCCCGTCGAGCCGTAGTAGCTCGCATCGCCGAAGGCGAAGATGCCGCCGTCGGAGGCCGCCAGCCAGTAACCACCGCCGTCGGGCGTGGCGTCCATGCCAACGATGGGCTTGTTGAGTGTCCAGCCACCGGTCGAGCCGTAGTAGCTCGCATCACCGAACGCGAAGATGCCGCCGTCGGAGGCCGCCAGCCAGTAACCACCGCCGTCGGGTGTGGCCACCATGTGGACGATGGGCTTGTTCAGGACCAAGGCGCCGGTGGAGCCGTAGTACTGCGCATCGCCGAAGGAGAAGATGCCGCCGTCGGACGCCACCAGCCAGTAGCCACCGCCGTCGGGGGTGGCGGCCATGCCCACGATGGGCTTGTTCAGGTGCCAGCCACCCGTCGAGCCGTAGAAGCCGGCGTCGCCGAAGGTGAAGATGCCGCCATCCGAGGCCACCATCCAGTAGCCCTTGCTGTCCGCGGTGGAGACCATGTCGACGATCGGCGCATTGAGGGCGAGGCCCACCGTCGAGCCGAGTGAGGTGGCGGCGCCGAAGGTGAAGATGCCGCCGTTGGACAGGGTCAGCCAGTAGCCCTTCAGGTGCTGGTGGTGGCTGATCCCTCCGGGCCCGCTGGTCGGCGGCACCGTCGTAGTCGTCGTCGTGGTGGGCGGCACGGTCGTGGTCGTCGTCGTGGTCGGCGGCACCGTCGTAGTCGTCGTCGTCGTGGTGGGCGGCACCGTCGTAGTCGTCGTCGTGGTGGGCGGCACGGTCGTGGTCGTCGTCGTGGTCGGCGGCACGGTCGTGGTGGTCGTCGGCGGCACCGTGGTGGTCGTTGTGGGAGGCACCGTCGTCGTCGTCGTCGTGGGCGGCACGGTCGTGGTGGTCGTCGGGTTCGTGGTCGTGGTCGTGCCGCCACCCGTCCCGCCCGAGGAACTGCCGCCGAGCAGGGTCGGCAGTGACGACCCGCTGACCGCATCGGGCCCGCCGGTGCCGGCATAGGCCTCGATGGTGTGGAGGAAGGCCGGCGCGATCTGGGTGGCCGACCACCAGGGCGGGATCCCGCCCCCGTAGTA
>Ga0182014_10002574_pt1 | contig 22696 bp, 14 predicted proteins | sample 612S2DmetaG_FD_120489 | JGI IMG/M metagenome (GOLD analysis project Ga0182014, IMG submission 120489) | Permafrost microbial communities from Stordalen Mire, Sweden - 612S2D metaG | ecosystem: Environmental > Terrestrial > Soil > Wetlands > Permafrost | place: Sweden: Stordalen | collected...
CACGTTCCACGTCGACAACGTGCCGCCGGGCAATTACCCGGGCACGTTCGTCGTCGAAAGTGCCGGCGCCGAGCCGCAGCGGGTGCCGATCACGCTACGGGTATGGCCGCTGGAGTTTCCCCGGGAAACCACGCTTTGGCTCGGCGGATGGAGCTACACCAACGGTAATGGCAGCTACGGCATGACGCCGCAAAACCGCCCGGAGTTTGTAAAATACCTCCAGAGCCATTTCGTCAACGCCCCTTGGGCCACGGGAAGCGTCATGCTGCCGTGCCGGTTCACGGGCGATCCGCCGGTGGCGCAACTCGATACCAAGGAGTTCGACAATTGGATTGCCGAGTGGCCCAAGGCCCGGCAGTACATGGTCTTCCTCGGCGCGGGGCCGAGCCTCGGCGAGGCGAAGGTTGGCACGCCGAGTTTCGATCGCCACGTGGCCGCCTGGCTCGATGCCTGGGTCCGCCACTTGCGCGGCAAGGGAATTTCGCCCGAACGGCTCTGTCTTGGAATCCAGGACGAGCCCCACGAAGGGACCGACATTTCGGCGCTGTTGGCTTGGGCCAAGGCGATCCGCGCCGCCGAGCCGAAGGTGCGCATTTGGGAGGACCCGATCTACGTGCTGCCCCAAAAAGCGCCGGCCGAGTTGTTCGAAGCGAGCGACATTCTCTGCCCCAATCGGCCCATGTGGTTGGCGGGCAGCAAGCAGTTCCAACAGTTCTACCTGGCCGAGAAACGCCACGGCCGCACGCTGAACTTCTATTCCTGCTCCGGGCCCGCCAAACTGTTGGACCCATACAGCTACTACCGCTTGCAGGCCTGGCATTGTTGGCAGATCGGCGCCACCGGCACCTTCTTTTGGGCTTTCGGCGACAATAGCGGCAGCTCCTCGTGGAATGAATACTTGGCCGCCCACAGCACACCCTACACGCCGCTGTTCCTCGACGCCGACTCTGTCGTGGCCGGCAAGCAGATGGAAGCCATCCGCGAAAGCGTGGAGGATTTCGAGTATTTCGTGATGCTTCGGCGGGCGGTGGAGCGCGCCAAAGCGAGCGGACGAGCCGAGGCGGCCGTCGCCACCGCCGAATCGCTCTTGCAGGGCGGCGCCCAGCGGGTGCTGGAGGCCCCCGGCGCGAAAATGCTCCGCTGGCGCGACAAAAAGGACCGCACCCTGGCGGACGACGTGCGACGCGAGATCCTTCAGTCGTTGAGCGGGTTGCAGTAACGGGCGTTCGCGGCGGCGGAATCCTGGTTAGCGCTGACGGACGAGATCCTCCGCGCCAGGTCGGGGCACATTCTTCTCTTGGTCCCAATACGGGGACATTCTCCGTAGATTGGCGACGATTTCGGGAAACACCTCGATGATGCGATCGACGTCCTCGTCGGTGTTGTAGCGGCTCAGGCTGAAGCGAACGGAACCATGGACCGCCGTGAAGGGAACCTTCATGGCGCGCAACACGTGGGATGGCTCCAGCGATCCCGACGTGCACGCCGAGCCGCTGGAGGCGCAGATGCCGCAATCGCTCAACTGATAGAGAATGCCTTCGCCTTCCACATAGTGGCAGGAGACATTGAGCGTGTTGGGCAGCCGGGGCGCCGTCTTGCCGTTGACTTGCACGTTGGGAATCCGCGCTTCGAGCGCCTTCTCCAGGCGATCCCGCAGGCCAAGGACTCTGGTGTCCTCGTCGTGGTAGTTTTCGGCGGCCAACTGCACGGCGGTGGCCAGCCCCACGATGTAGGGCACGTTCTCCGTACCGGCGCGGCGTCCCTCCTCCTGGTGCCCGCCGATCATAAAAGGCCGGCAGGCCGTGCCGCGGCGGATGTAGAGTACGCCGATACCCTTCGGGGCGTGCAGCTTGTGGCCCGAGAACGACAGCAGGTCCACGTGCCGATATTCGTGCTCCAGGTCGATGAAGATTTTTCCCACCGATTGCGTTGCATCGGTGTGGAAGACGATCGAAGGATCGGTCTCCTTCGTGATTCGGGAGAGCTGCTCGATGGGGAACACCACCCCGGTCTCGTTGTTGGCGTGCATGATGGTGACCAGCAGCGTCTCGGGCCGCAGGGCGCGGACGAACGCATCGAGGTCGAGGCTCCCGCTCTCATCGACCTCCAGGAAGGTCACCTCATAGCCGCTCCGCTGAAGATCCTTGCACACTTCAAGCACGGCTGGATGTTCGACCGCCGTGGTGATGATATGGCGGCGCTGCGGATTTGCCTTGGCTAAGCCCAGGATCGCCGTGTTGTTGCTCTCCGTGGCGCAGGAGGTAAAGAGAATCTGCTTTGGCTCGCTGACGCCGAAATGCCCGGCGATCTGCTGGCGGGCCTGGGCCATGGCCGCCGCGGTGCGCCGCGCCGGTTCGTACATCGAACTGGGGTTGAAATAGTCGTCGGTCAAGAAGGGCGTCATCGCCTGGTAGACTTCCGGCGCGACTTGGGTCGTGGCGTTGTTGTCGGCGTAAATGATTTTCATGGGCAAGATGCTGGTTCAGACCTCGATAACGCGGATGCGTTCATCGACCATATCCTTGAGGGTTCGTTCGACCATCATGCGCAGGGTTTGGCTGGCGTTCGCGCAGCCTTGACAGGCACCCACCAGGCGGCAATAGACCAGGGTGTCCTTGATGTCGAGAATCTCCACGTCGCCGCCATCCTGCCGCAGCATGGGCCGAACGTATTCGTCCACCGTCTTCTCGACCTTCTTGGTGAATTGGTAAGGCGACAGAGCCGGCTTCTCGTCCTTGGCCACCCCGGCGGTCAGTGGGCTGATTTGGGTGAGGACCTTGGTGCTGACCGGTGCCCTTCCCCAGGTTTCGTCGAGAAGATCCTGGAGCCCGCCGGGGACGTGATGGCAGCCCATGCAGGCCCCGCCCGCCTTGATGGCGTTGGTGATCTCCTGAATGGTACGGAGGTTCAACTCCTTGATCTTACGCCGAATGTAGGGCTCCGTGAGCGAAAAGCACTTGCAGACCATCCGACCGTCGTGCTGCTCGTCGGCGCGAATGTCGATGCCCAAATGGGCCAAATCCACGCCCCGCTTCTGCGCCCAGTTGAAGACGGCCGCCTCCAAGGCCTCGGCCCCCATCACCGAGCAGTGAATCTTCTGCGCGGGCAATCCGTCCAGGAAGTCGACAATGTCCTGGTTGCGGATTTTCAGGGCCTCGATGGGCGTGTGCGCGCGTTGTTCGATCAGCGTGCAAAGGGCCTCCGAGGCGGCAATCGCCGACGTGCAGCCGAATGTCAAATATCTGGCCTGGGTGATCACGTCCTTGGTCGGGTCCGTGGCGTGGCGATCAACCCGGAACGTGAACCGCATCACGTCTCCACAGGCGATCGACCCATGTTCGCCGAATCCGTCCGGGTCCTCGATCTCCCCCAAGTGCGTGCCAGGCTTGCCGTGGACGGCATCCATGAAAAGTTGTTTGGTCTTCTCGCTATACTCCCAAGCCATGCTGACCCTCCAATGGGTTGGCAGGGACCCTGCATTTATTGTGGTTTCCCTTGCCCATTTCCTCAGTTTCGACCTTCTCGAACCCCGTCCGACGCTGTTGCTGATCGTTTTCCGCCGGGCGATGATTGATTCGCGTGGCGGCCACTGCCCGCCGTCGTTCATTATAGCGAGGCGGTCGCCTACTCTATCGTAGCGCCAATGGCCGTGGACTGCAACTCCCCGCAGTTTGCTGATAGAATGGGTCGCAGAACAGGCTTTTGTAAGCTCGATGGCCATTATCTTTGCTCTGCTGCTGATTCTCTTCCTGGTGGCGTGCTGGCTGCTGACCTTGCTGGGTATGCCGGGCAACTGGCTAATGGCGGGGGCCGTGGCCGTCTACGCCTGGCTGATGCCCGCTCAGTCGCCCGTGGCGTTGGGCTGGCGGACGGTCGCTGCCCTGCTGGTCCTTGCCGCCCTCGGCGAGACCGTTGAACTTCTGGCGGGCACGTTGGGCGTGGCCAAGGCAGGCGGCAGCCGACGTGGCGCCCTGCTGGCACTAGCGGGCTCCATCTTCGGCGGCATGGTGGGGATTTTCGTTGGCCTGCCCGTCCCGCTGATTGGGCCCGTTGTCGCCGTCGTGCTCTTTGCCGGGCTGGGTGCGATGGCCGGAGCCATTCTCGGCGAAACCTGGGCAGGACGAGATGCCGACACAAGCTGGCGGGTTGCCAAGCTGGCCTTCTGGGGACGGCTGGCGGGCACGCTGGGCAAGATAATCCTCGGCGCGGTGATGATCGTGATCGTACTGGCAGCCATCCTGTTGTAGCCCCGCCCTCCGGCAGGCCCGTGCGTTGATATGTAGCACAGCCGAGGGCGGCTGTGCTACACGGGACCGACCCGGCGTATGTCGCAAAATGATCCGGAATGTCCGCAAAATAGCGTTGCCCTTCGGCGGTCCCTCCACTCTAATGAAGTTCTCCCGCCGAAGCCTCCCTCCCAAGCCATGCTCCAGGAAACTCTATCCATTGGCCGTCGTATTATGAACAACCCCATTTCCCCTATTCCAACTGCCGTGAGTACCCTCAGCAAAACCTCCCGTCGCCTGGTTCCTGTCTCTTGTGCCTTCGCCCTGTTGCTTTTTGCCGGAAAGGCCGGAGCCCTGGGTTTGCAGGAGATTCCTTTGCCACCGATTGCGCCGGCGCCGCAGGCGATTACCATCGACGGGAAGCTCGATGAATGGAAAGCGGTGAGCGGTTATCGCTACAATCCGTTCAGTCAGGCTTCGAGTTCCGAGGGAGACCCGGCGATGGAGTCTCTCTTGAACGATCCGATCTCGGCCAACGTAAAATTGTGCTACGACTCGGCCGCGCTCTTCGTGGCCGTGGACTGGAAAGACCGCCAGGCGGGGAGTAATACGTCGCGGCCAGAGCAAACGTGGTTCGAGGGCGGCGAGGGATTCGAACTGCATCTATTGACCGACCGGGCGCTGCACCTTGCCTGTTGGCCCTCGGCCGACGGGAAGAAAGTTTACGTCCTGGGGCGTTACGGCGAGGAGAAGCCGTGGCGGGAGATGTCCCAAACCGTGGCCGCGGCGGGAGCGGCAGTCGGCGACGGCAAGAGCTACGGACAGGAATTGCGGATCCCCTGGAAGGCGATTACGAAAGCGGGCAAAACGCCGTCCAATGGGAAAATGGAGCTTGGCCTCGATTTCACCTGGAATGCGACTCCGACCGCGCTGTTGAAACGGTTTCGCAAAGCCTCGATCAACTCGCTGACCACAGCCCGGGGAGTGCCGGCGTCGTTCTTGACCTCGCGGCCAAATCTGGCGGGAGCCGGCTATCTGACTAACGCATCGGATTGGGGAACGTTCGCCTTCGGAGCGACGCCGAGTGGGGATGAGTCGTCGAAGGGGCTGGATGGGAGCACGAGTTTGGCGGAAATGTCGGTGCCTTGGGCCAAGCAAAGTCTGCCCCTAAGCGGCAGCCTGACCGGCTGGGATTCCCAGTGGTTCCAGCGTGCCGGTTATTTGCAGGCCTTGTGGGGCGATCGGTTTGCCGGCCGCGTGGCGGCGCAATTTGACCGGGACAACCTCTATTTGGCGGCGCATTTCTCGTCGACCAGCGGGCCGTTCAATTTGAAGACCCAAGCGACCCAGGAGGGATTCAATGGCGGCGATGCGTGGCAGGTCCGTCTGAGCGATGGGAAGAAAAAGATCAACCTGTGCGGTTGGTACGACACCGCGGCACGGCAGCCGGCCTTGACGGCCGATGGAAAGGACTTGCCGAGTCCCTTTTTGCTCCGACAAGGAGCCAAGGAGACTTTTCATGCTGATAAGGATGGGCGCGGCTATGTGCAGGAGCTGGCCATTCCCTGGAAATTGTTGTTTGGCAAGGCTCCGAAAAAGGGAGACAAGCTCAAGGGCACATTTCAGTTTTGGTATGCCGATTTGACGCCGCGGTTTTCCTTGCACGCCAAGACGAGTTTGGAGCGACAGGGAGCAATTTCGGTCAGCTACACGATGCCTGCGGACGGGCAATTGACTCTCGGCCTTTATGATAGCCACGGCAAGCTGCTCAAGTGGCTGGTGCAGGATGAGTTTCGCAGTGCCGGGAAAAACCGGCAAGCTTGGGATGGATTGGATCAGTGGGACAAGCCGGTTCCGGCGGGCAGCTATAAGCTCAAGGCCCTCTACCACGCGCCCATCACCACCGACTACAAGATGAGCGTCTGCAACCCGGGCAATCCGCCCTGGCCGACCCCGGACGATAAAGGCGACTGGCTCGGCGACGAGCATGACCCCCAGGCGGCCGCGACGGATGGCAAGTGGGTCTTTTTGGCGGCGCCGGGATGCGAACTGGGCTATTCCATCATGGCCGTCGACGAGAACGGCCGGCGGCAGTGGGGCATCATGCAAGCCGGAGAAGGCCGCGCCGTCTCACTCACGCTCGACGGCGACTATCTCTACGCCCTGTATTCGGGCGCGGAGCTAACCGACAGCAGCCATCATTACAACGGCAAGAATGCCGTGGGTCAGGCTACCCTGCTCTGCCTGGACAAAAAGACCGGCAGGCCGGCCCAGTTCACCTTGGAGACTCCCCGGCTGAAAGTCGCCACCTGGCCTTACGCGGATACTTACACCTTTCTCGACCAGCTTCGGAACCAAAAATCGTTCACTCCGGCCACTTATGGCGGACAGCCGCGCTATTATTGCAGCGACGTCTGTGAACCGACCAACGCGCTGGGCATCGCCGCGGTGGGCGGCAAGCTCTACGTGTCGCTGCTCTTCGAGAACAAGCTGCTGGTGCTTGACGCGAAGACCGGCAAACCGACCGGCGAGGATATCCCCCTGCCAGCGCCGGTTGGCTTGTGCGGGCTCGATGACCATTCGCTTTTGGCCATCAGCGGCCGGCAGGTGGTGAAAGTGGACGTCCGCAGCAAGTCGGCGGCGCCGGTGATTACCTCGAACCTAGTGGCGCCGCACAGCATTTGCCGGGACGCGGCGGGAAATATCTATGTCAGCGACTGGGGAACTTCGTTCCAGGTCAAGGCTTTCAATTCCCAGGGCCGCTTTCTGCACGCCATCGGCAAGGAGGGCGGGCGCCCCTGGGTGGGCAAGTGGGAGGCCGGCGGAATGCTGGTGCCCCGCGGCGTGGCGGTTACCGACGAGGGCAAGCTGTGGGTTGCCGAGGACGATGGATCGCCCAAGCGCATCAGCGTGTGGGATGCGAAGACGGGCGCCTTGCTCAAGGACTACATTGGGCCCACGCCCTACGGCGGCGGAACCCATTTTTGGATCGATCCCAAAGATCGAACCGTGATCCATACGGAAGGCGCGCGCTTTAAGGTGGACTATGCCGCCAAAACCTACACGCCGGAAGTGGTCGATTACCGGCGTCGGGGCCCGAACGATCCCTTTACACCGATCGGACATTGTTTGAGCGATGACCAGGTTCGCATTCTCTATCACGACGGCCACGAGTACGCGTTCTTCAATGGCGTGGAGCGAAGTGTCTCGACCATCATGAGACGCTATGGGGACACCTATCGCCCCGTGGCCGCTTTCGGCGGCAGCCTGGAACGTGGTTTCAACAACGACGGAACGGCAACGATCGACTGGGACGAACTGGGCTACCGTGTTTACAAGGGGTTCTATCCCGACTGCTTCAAGGGCCATCAGGGCGATAGCTTCAGTTGGACCGACATGAACGGCGACAATCTTGTCCAGCCGGACGAGGTACACTGGACCAAGCGGAGCAGGGACGGCTCTTATCACCAAGGCATGGAGAGAAACACGGGAACCGGCTGGGGCGCCGATGTTTCGCCCGATTGGGCCTACTACTTCGTCTCCACGTTCAAAGACGAGGGGATCGTCTTCCGCCTCGAACCCACGGGCTGGACGAAGCAGGGCGCGCCGATCTACGACCGGGCCCAAGCCAAGCCCATTATCCACGTGCCGCCGAAACATTCGATCGGCAACGTTCATATCACTGCCGACAGGAAAATCATCGTCTGCTACAGCTTCGAGGGATTGTTCCCGGGCGGCTGGAACGATAGCACCGACGCCATCGGTTGCTTCGATTTCGATGGTCACGAACTGTGGTCGATCGTCCAGCCCAAGCGGCTGGAAGGCAAACAGGTGCACGCCAACGGCGTGGAATACGACTTCAACATTCCAAAGCTGGGTGACGTGTTTTGCACCTGGCTTTACCATGGCAGCCAGCGGCCGTTTCTCATCACTACCGACGGTCTCTACGTGGGGACCATGCTGGACATTACCAAGCTGGGACCCACGGCGTTGCGGGGCGAGTCGGCGCTTTATTATTACCAAACCCAGGATGGAGCGATTTACGCGATCAACGGGGCGAACCAGGCGGAACACATCTTCCAGATCAAGGGTCTGGAGGCAAACTCGACCGGCCGGTTCGACGCGGCCTTCCGCCTCTCCGCCGCCAACGCGCAGAAGGCGGCGGCGATGCGCGAAATACCCGAGGCCAAGCTGGCGCCGAAGCCGGTCATCGGGATCCATTGGCTCCAGCAGCCACCGGTTATCGATGGCGACCTGTCCGATTGGAACTTGAACGCGGGTGTCAGTCTTGATGGCGGCAACGGCAAGAACGCCGAGGTGGCCCTGGGCCGCGATGCCAAGAACCTGTACCTGGCCTACAAGGTCCATGAGCCCAACGCGCTGCGCAATGGCGGCGCCGACTGGCGGACACTCTTTATCTCCGGCGACTGTGTGGACTTGATGTTGCAAACCGACCCCAAGGCCGACGCGAACCGGCATAGCGCGGTGGCCGGCGACAAGCGGTTGCTCTTGAGCCTGTTCCAGGGCCGGCCGATTGCGGTGCTTTACCGCCCGGTGGTGTCGGGAACGGCCGCGCCCGAGCGCCTGGCCTCGGCCCAGATCGACCAGATCATCAAGCTGGACTCGGCCCGCGTGGCGATGCGACGGGATGCCGTGCATGGACTGTACACGGTGGAAGCCGCGGTGCCGCTGGCGGATTTGGGAATCGATCCGAAGAGGAAAGAAGACTTGCGCGGTGATGCCGGCGTGATTTTCGCCGACGAAAGCGGCAAGAGCCGGTCGCTGCGGCTTTACTATTACAATCACCACACCGAGATGGTCGAGGACCTGGCCACCGAAGCGACGTTGCAGCCGAACGAGTGGGGCGCGATCACCATGCCCATGGGGCCGAATCTCCTTCACAACGGGACCTTCGAGGAGCCGCTGGTCGACTCGAAGGAGGACATGGACAAGGGATGGTATGTGAGCAGGGCGGTGGGTGGCAGCGACGCGACGCTGAGCACCGAATCGCCCTATACGGGACATTGCTCACTGCTGCTGGAGACGCCGATTCCCGTCATCTTTCCGCCGGCAGAGTACAAAAATCCCGATTACTCAGCGTTTCTCAAAAGCGCGAACGGCGGCCGCGGTGGCGGAGATGCCTACGCATGCCAGCGGGTGAGCGTGACCGGCGGGCACCTGTACGATTTCCGCTATCATTTCCGCAGCGAGGATTTGCAGACGGAACTCAAAGGGCCGGGCAATCCCCGGGGGTATATTGCTTTTCAGTGCTGGATCGATTGGCTTTGCCCATCGCCCCATCGGGGATCGAGAAAGGGTTGCGGCGGCTCCGATTACCTTCAGCCGACACAGCATGAATGGCAGACGATTTTCGATTTCAACCACGGCTGGGACCTGCCCCACACCTACACCGCGCCGGACGGCGCCGTGGCGGCCAACATCACGTTTCGTCTGGCAACGATGTCCGCAGACCACCTTCCCAAGGTTTTTGTCGACGATGTCGAATTGGTGGACGTGACCCCACGAGGGTAGCACTCGGTCATTCGTGCTTTGATATGTAGCACAGCCGCCCTCGGCTGTGTGAACTGCTCCACACAGCTACAACTCTCCACACAGCCGAGGGCGGCTGTGCTACAACGTTCTTTGAGTCCCGCATTGATTGCGGAATGCGGGAAACGCCCCGGGATTGCAATCCCGGGGATTGAGCGACTGAACTGTTTCGAATTCGAAACAGGGCTCAATAACTTAGTTCGACCACCAGTTGGCGTTGTCGGCGAGAGTGGTTTGCCGGCGAACCGCGGCCACCGCATCGTCCTCGCGGGCCTTGTCGGCCAGGGCCCAGGATTGAATGGCCACGCCGCCCGAAACGCTAATGACCCAGTTCCGCCCTTTCTTCAAGGTGCTGGCCTTGCTGGGCACTTGTTTGGGCGCGTTGAAGACGACCGGCTTGACGTCGGACGGGTCCCGCAGGGTCGTCATGCTGTAACCGGCCTTCTCGGCCAGGCGTTCCTTCACAATCAGGGCTCCCACAATGGCCAAATCCATGCAGTTTTGCAACTGGCCGAAGATCGGCTCGGCCACGGCCAGCTCAGGGTATTTCTCGGTCATGATGTCGGCCCACTTCTGGGCCGTGAGGCTGGCCTTGCCGCTGTGCTGGATCGCGCCGCTGGCAGCCACGTGGTCCTCCTCCGTCATGGCTTTCACGCCCGAACCCTGCAACGCAAACGCCAGTCCGCCGGCGTCCCGCAGGAGGGCCTCGTACTTCGGCTCCAACCAGAACCGCGGCGAGAGCACCCCGCGGCCGCTCGGCCTGACCATCTGCAAGTAGCTCGGCAGCCCGCGCACCGGCGAGGGATCGAAGTTCATCGCCAGCCGCTTCATGCGGTAGTCGGCCGCTATCAACACCCGGGCGAAATGGCTCGTCTCCGGCACGCCCTGCACGCTGATCCGCTGCATGCCCAAGGCGTTCTCGAAGTCTTGGGCGACGCGCTCGGGATCGCTGCCGCGCGGCAAGGCCTTGATTCGCGCCAGGCCTTCGGGCGTGGGATCGATCGAACAGGTGATGCCTCCCTGCGCCGCCGCCTGGGCGGTCCGCAGGGCCACCAGGAGATCGTCCAGCAACATCACCGGCCGGCCGGTGGCCATGCCCACCACGTTTCCTTGGGCATCCACTTTCCAGCCTTCGCCGGGCCCGACCAGCACGATGTCCTTCTGCTCGGGATAGACGAAGAGGTAGCGAACGTGTTGCAGACCGGCGAGGTACTTCAGCGTATCGGGGATGGGCTTCTTGTCCCTGACGCACTCGTCCAAGACAGCCTCCAGACGGCGGAGTGAAATCTTCCGCATTTCCACGGCCGGATTCAATTCGGCGGGAATCTTCTCCAGCGCTTGGCCGCGCAACTTGCCGAGGACGCCCGCCGCATCGGTCCGGGCCATGCTCAGCACGCCATCCGTGTCGATGGAAACCCCGCCCACCACGCCGCTCACAATCCCCGTCGTCGTGCTCGTCTGACCGTAGACAATTCCCGTCAGGGTGAACTCAATAACGGTCATCCAAACCATGTGGCACAGGGCCCGCAAAAGCACCCAATGGACGGTACGCATGAGATGTCTCTTTATTGCTAAAACCTGATGGCAACCAACGCCTGGAAACCTTGGCTAGATTACCAGGATTTTCACGTCGACACACCTTCTAGACTAATCTGCTCGTGGGGAAATTGCAAGAAACACGAAGATTCACCCCGCCGACACCCTGGAAACCGCTAAAACGAATGGCATTTTTCAAATAGGCCTCTTGACAGTCTACGACGGTTGCCGTAAACTAAGGCCAGTGTGACGAGTCCTGTGAGCCGGAGGGACCCCATCATGGCCGACGAGCTTCCTTCGCTTGGGGAACTGGAAATCCGCGTGCTGCAACTGATTTGGCAGCACGAGCCGTGCACGGAACGGCAGATCAGCGACCTGGTCCAGCAGCAGCGAGCGGTCGGCCGCACCACGGTGCTCAAGACGATCCAGCGCCTGGAGGCCAAGGGGCTACTCACCCGTTTGCCGGGCGAAGGCCCGATCCGCTACCGTGCCGCCGCCGAGCAGAAGCGGGTGCTGCCGGCCCTGATCGGCCGCTTCGTGGAGCGGGTGTTGGGCGGTTCCCCTGGCCCCTTGGTGGCGTACCTGGCCGAGTCCGAGTCCGAAAGACTTTCCGCCAAGGACCTCAAAACCTTGCGAGCGCTCGCCGAAAGGATTGCCGACACGCAGCAAGAGTGATCGCAGCCGTTGAAAAATTGCCGACTCGCAGTAAGAGTGATCGGTGTCGCCATGGTCACAATGATCCCGATTCTGAACAACTGGGCGGAACGGTGGCTTTTGGCGATGGGTGCTCTCGTTTGGCAGTCTACACTGCTGGTGGCGCTGGCGGCCCTGGTTGCTTGGCTGCTGAGGGGTTCCTCGCCGGTGGTGCGTTACTGGCTCTGGCAGATCGTGGCCGTCAAACTGCTGCTAATGCCCTTTTGGACTTTTTACGTCCCGTTGCCCACGTGGGCAATGAGTACGCCCGTCGAGCAATCGGCAACGTCTCAGCCGGCAGCGGGGCCCGTTGAAGATTCGGATCGGCTTGTGTTTCGGAATCCGTCCGGGTTGGCGGAAGGCGCGGGCGGCGAAGCGACCTCGCACACCTGGTCGTTTTGGGAACCGTTTGCAGCGGTTACCTGGCAAGCCTGGCTCTTAGGGGCCTGGTTTGCAGTCGTGCTGTGGCAGTTCGCGCGGCTGTTGGGCCAACGTTTGCGGCTGGCCCGCCTGTTAAACCAGGGCGATGGGGTCGACGAAGATCTTGCCGGCCTCGTGGCTCAACTGGCCGGAGAGCTTGGCCTTCGCCGCGTGCCGGCGGTGGTGTCGGTGGCCGCAGACTGCCCGCTGTTTGTCTGCGGCCTTTGGCGGTCGCGGCTCGTAGTGCCCAGCCGGCTGATGGCCTCGCTCGATGGGTCGGCGCGGCGGCAAGTCATCTTGCACGAATTGGCGCATGTCAAACGGCATGATTTGCCCTGGGGATGGCCCGTGGAGATCGCGAGGATCGTTTACTTCTTTCACCCGCTGGTGTATTGGGTGGCCTATCACATCCGGCTGGAGCGGGAGTTGGCCTGCGACCAACTGGCGATGGCCCACAGCGGGCATCCGCCGGCCGACTACGCCCAGACGCTGGTTCAAGTGGTCAGTCACGCGTCAGAACTGGCGGCCATTCAGGCGGCCGCCATCGCCGCCGGGCTGACAGGCAGTCAATTGCCATCGAAACACGAATCACAACCCGCTGATTCATAAAGGGAGAAGTGCCATGCCAAACCCATACGGTCCCTGGGCCACGTTGATCGATGCCGGCGGAAATCCCCAGCTTAGCGCCTTCTGGCGGCGGCGGCTGACGATGCTCGTCCCGACTAGCCAAACCAGCCCGGCGCTCTCGCGGCGGAACATGTTGTGGCTCGGCGCGGCGGCCACGCTGCTGCTGGTTCTGCCGACTTTCCGCCCGGACGCTGTGACGGCCGACGAGCCCGCGGGCGGGTCGGTCCAGAGCGATAAGAATGCCAAAGTGCCGAAAGGCGGGGGAACGTCGGCCACGCCAACCGTTTCCGGTGTTGTTGTCGATGAGGAAAAACACCCCGTTCCCGAGGCCGACGTTCGCATCTACGAGACGAATCGCCGCCGGCAATCCGAGCGCCTCTTGCAAAGGACCTTCACGGACGCCAATGGCAGGTTTCGGCTTGATAGGCCCACTACGCACGATCCGCGTGCTTACGCCGAGCGATTCAAGCTGACCGTCAGCAAGAAAGGCTTTGCGTCGCGGGTTACGGGATCGTATGCGCCACTGCCGCCTCTGTTCTCCGATCTGGTTCTATGGAAACCGGAATCTCTCCGCGGCCGCGTCACTGGGCCGGAGGGCCAGCCCGTTGCCGGGGCTGACGTGTGGACTCTCTCGATCGAGGAACCGATCGCCGGAATCGAGAGCGCGAAAACCGATGCGAACGGCTACTTTGAAGTTCCTGATCTAAAGGCGTGGAAAGACGACGGGATGCCGATGTTCACGGCGCCACTTACCGCCAAACACCTTGCCGAGGCGACAGCTCGGGCAAAGCCGGGGACGGGTAAGCTCCTCCTTCGCGTATGGCACCCGGACTACGGAAAGAAACTGGGGCCCTACTCTCAGATACCTGATACCGTGAACGTCACGTTCGACAAGCCTGCCATCGTCATCGGGCGCGTCGTCGATCCGTCCACGGGAAAGCCGCTTCGCGGAATCCTGGTCAGTTTGGGTAATGTTGCCAAACTTGCCAATGCCCATACGATTACGGACGACCGCGGCGCCTTCCGCCTGTTGCTGCAAGGCTCGGGCGTGTGTACGCTTGTGTTCGAAACTGAGAGGTGGCGGAGCCCCGAAAGACGAGTCGAAACGGTCTCGGGCTCGCAACTGGACCTGTCAGAGATAAAGCTCGCTCCCGGCGATTCGCCGCGCCCACCGGCGCCGTCACCGCCGACCTGACAGGCGGCGAACCGCCATCGAAATTGGACGCAAAACCAAGGCAATCCCGAAAGGAACGCTGTCGTGAAAAGCCAATATGGTCCCTGGGCGACATTGATCGATGCGGGCGGAAATCCGCAGCTTAGCGCCTTTTGGCGGCGGCGGCTGACGATGCTCGTCCCGACCAGCCAAACCAGTCCGGTGCTCTCGCGGCGGAATCTGCTGTGGCTCGGCGCGGCGGCCACGCTGCTCTTGGCTCTGCCGACTTTCCGTTCTGCCCCGGCAGTGGCCGAGGAGAACAAGCCGGCCAATGAGGCAACGCCGGGCCACGCAAACAAGGCGAAGCAACAAGTACCGGCCGCCGATTCGGGGCTGCCGGCCACGGATCCGTACAACGGGCTGCCGGCCTATGCGCCCCTTTGCCACGCGGACGTCCGAAAAACGCTCAACCTCAGCAGCGAGCAAGAGCGCAAACTACGCGAGATCAACGCCACCTTTCGGCCGCATTGGCAAGTGTTCCGTGACGCCCTTAGGCTAGGAGGCGCAACGGCGGAATGGGATGCGGCGCAGGCGAAGTTCCGCCAAGAAGCGAACGCCGTCCGCAAGCAAATCGAGCAACTGCTCACCGCGGAGCAGTTGACGGCGATCCGGCAGATTGTCCTGCAGGGAGACGCGGCTGGATTGAACCAGCAACCTCACATGCGCGAAAAGCTGGGCCTTACCGCGCAGCAAGAGAAGGAGTTGGACCGATTGGCCCGCGAACAAGAAGAGAAGATGTGGCAGTTCGCGCGGGATGCGGCGGAAAAGGCGTTGGCAGTTCTCAGCCCGCAACAACGCCAGAGACTGGAGTTCGAGGCGAATACGGAGACCGTGAGCTTCTCCCGCGGCCGCGGCGGCCCTGCATTTACGCCGTACATTTACCTTGAGTGGGCGGGGGTCCAAAAAGAGACTGGACTCGACGACGAGCAACGGAGCAAGTTGCGGACAATCTCGGCCAAGTATACCCCCATTGCTCTCCAGGAGCTTCCCAAGCTCCGCAAGGAGGCGGCCGATCCACTGACCAAATCGCGAAAGGCAAAGCCGGTACAAGAGAAGCTGCTCGAGCTGGGAAAACGGATGCGAGTGGAGATCGACGCCGTACTGACGCCGCAGCAACTCGCAACGCTGAAAAAGATAACCACAGACCAGTATTTGTCCGCCGTCGTCACGATTCCACGCATCCTCAAGGAGATCGACGCCAGCCAGAAACAACAGGACGAACTCCGCCGACTGCGCGACGAGCGGGGCAAAATGCTCGCCCTCCAGACGTCGATAAGAGAGGCGGGCAAGAAGTCGTTGGCGGTTCTCACCCCACAGCAGCGAGAGACGTTTAGGGAAGAGATTGATCGCCACCGCAACTGGCTGATTTCCTCCGCAGTCTTTTCATCATCGGACTATCCGTTCATGACGATCACGACGGGCCACCAAGCACCGACCAAGAAGGCGACAGATGCCACCGGACAGGGCGCAGCCAATTCGAGGGCGAAATCGGCGACTACCGTTACCTTTTGGAAGGCGAAGTCGGTGACCGTTTTCCCGATCGTCCTGAACTCCGGCGCGCCCATCCCTGGCGTTTCTCCCGCTATGTCGAAGAATATCGCCGAGATGGTCGGCTTGCTCTTGGAACGCGGCGGGATGAAACCGGTCGAGATCGCCGCCGCACAATTCTCGCCGCCGAAAGATGCCGATTCGGCCAGGCTGGCCGCGGCGTTCGGCAGCTTCGTGCAAGCGCAGAAACTCAAGACCGACTGCGGTTTCACTTTCGGTGGCCTTCTCGATGTTCTCCATGCCCCGCCGGCGTTCCTTGGTTTGGCATTTGAACGCCCCCCACTTTCCCTTTCTCTTTCTCTACGCTAAGGTTACGCGTGGTTCGGAGTGGACCGGACGGTCGCCGGCCGCGCCGCCAGGTGCCGCCATATCGGCCCAGCATACGGTGCGGCGGGAGGAAAGTCCGGGCTCCGGAGGACATGGTGGTGGGTAACACCCACCGGCCGCAAGGCCCGGGAAAGTGCAACAGAAAGCAAACCGCCTCGCGGGCTGAAAAGTCCGTGCGGTAAGGGTGAAACGGTGAGGTAAGAGCTCACCAGCAGGTTGGGCGACCAGCTTGGCTAGGCAAACCCCACCAGGAGCAAGGTCAAACAGGGAGCAGCAGATTCGACCGGCGATTTCGTTCGTTCGGTTGGTCTCGTGGGTTGGTCCGGCCCGCTATCGACTTCCGGGTAGACTGCTGGAGGAGTCGAGCAATCGGCTTCCTAGAGAAATGGCCGTCGCCCCCCGAGGAATCGGGCGGTACAGAACCCGGCTTACAGGTCCGCTCCGAACCCTTTTCTTATTCGGTACTTGTTTTTGGTTGACGCTCCCCTTGGCCGATGGCCACTTGTAGGGTGCGTGAAACGCACCATCCGCCGCCAGTTGCGGTGTGTTTCGCGCATCCCACGAAAAATCGCCGGCTCCTAGGTCTCGGATGGCACCTTGTCGTTGTCGATAAATTGGAGGAGTTTCGAGATACAGAGTTTATTCATGCTGGTACGGTGTTCGTGGGCTTCCTCTCGCAGCGTTTCGTGCAGGCTTTTCGGCAGCCGCACCGTGATGACCCGGGTGGATTCCCCGTCGTCCACCGCCGTGGGACCTTGCTCACGGAGTTTGGTCAACATGAGCAGGATTTCTTGATAGGCCTCAGTCTGTTCGAACGCCGCCAGCATTTCCAGGCTAGGGAAGACGTGACGGACGACGCCTCGCACGCCGAGGATCTCTCGGTAGAATGTGACCCAATCCGGTTCTTGGGCGTACAACTGGTCGACCATTCGCTTGATTTCCGTCAATCGCTCCTTCGTGATCATAGCCTGTCTCCCTCAGATGGTTCAAAGCCGTTCGGATCCCTCCGCCTCCGTGGCGACGGTTTGAGAGCATCCTTAGAGCAAGTCAAGGGGATAGCCGATGTCCTTGCACTGCAAGCAGTTATGGCATTGCTTGCATGCTGCATAAAGATTGGGCGTCCATGCTCACGTTCTGTGCACGCCCACGACTGCCTAGAAGTTGAGCATTGCCGCGACTCACATTTCTAAAGTGTCCACTTCGTTGTGTCGATAATTGGTACTTTGCGTAACTCTCGCCCCCAAGAAACGTCCGCGCCGGCCAAGCAAGGACGCACCTCACGATGGACGACTGCTCCGTTGCCGTTGTTTCGGCAGATGCCGACCGTGTAGTGGCCGACGCCGTTTCCGTTTAGCGGCCGACGGTACGTCGGCCTTGTACGGCCGCTCGTGGCCGACGTACCGTCGGCCGCTAAACCCACCGTTTCGCCCGCCACAATTTACGTAGTGCTACGGAACACTTTCGTGACACGGGCGGGAGAGCTAGAATGGGGAACGCTGTCGGTCGTCCCCACCTAATTTCCCCGCATCCCTTTTTCGGAAAGCATCCCATGAAATCTCCCATCAGTCGCCGCAGTTTTCTCAAAACCACGAGCGTTCTGGGCGCTGGCATCGGCTTGGCCGGCTTGGGCAGCTCCCCCGTGCTGGCTGCCGCAGCAGCCCACGGTGCGCCCCACGCCGAGAAGCTCGGCTGGCACCTCGCTATCCAAGCGTGGAGTTTCAATAAGTTCACCTTCTCCGAGGCAGTCGACAAAACCGCCTGCTTGGGACTCCATTACATCGAGGCTTTTCCGGGCCAGACGTTCAGCAAGGACCAACCGGAAGCGAAGATCAACGAAGGCGCGTCGGCCGAGGTACGGAAGGCCATCAAGCAGAAGCTGGCCGACTCGGGCGTCAAGCTGGTAAACTACGGAGTTTGCGGTCTTCCGAAGGATGCCGACCAGAGCCGCAAAATCTTCGAGTTTGCGAAAGAGATGGGCATCGAGACGATTGTGTCCGAGCCCGAGGAGGACGCTTTCGACGCGATTGAGAAGCTTTGCGACGAGTATGAGATTAATGTGGCGATTCACGACCACCCGAAGCCCTCGCATTACTGGAACCCCGATACCGTGCTCAAGGTGTGCAAAGGCCGCAGCAAGCGGATCGGTTCCTGCGCCGACACCGGGCACTGGCTCCGCTCGGGCTTGAACCCGATCGAGTGCCTGAAGAAACTGCAAGGCCGGATCATCAGTTTCCACTTCAAAGACCTGAACGAGCGATCTCCAGACGCTCACGATGTCCCTTGGGGCACGGGCGTCTGCAACGTCAAGGGAATGCTCGCCGAAGTTCATCGCCAGGGGGTGAAGGGCGTATTTTCGATCGAGTACGAATACCACATGGACAACTCGATGGGGGAGATCGCCCCGAGCGTCAAGTACTTTGACAAGGTGGCGGCTCACTTGGCGGCCAAAGCTTAGCGGCCCAGACATGCAGCAAGTAGGGTGCGTGAAACGCACCGTTGCCTGTGGTGGTTGGTGCGTTTGATGCACCCCACAACGACGAAGACAGCGTCGTAGTATTAACGGTCGTCCAAAAAATAGCTCCCATCTCCCGCTTGCGGGAGATGGGAGTTGTATTTGAGCCCCTCACACCGCCGAGGGCGGCGGTGCTACATCGAGGGCCACATCGAGCGTCGTTGCGCCACGTTCGGAAACCGCTTCCTAACCCTTGTCGAGCAACTCGGCGGCCACCTGATCGAAATACTTGACGCTCTGGGCGATTTCCGGCATCGAGCTTTCCCAATTATATTCGTACTCGACAAAAAACGGCGCCTTGATCCCTTGGCGACGCACTTCGGTGAGCATTCCCTTGACGTCGCAGACGCCTGTGCCCCACGGGACGTCGTGCGCCTGCATGCCGGGCTGATTCAAATCCTTGAAGTGGAAAGAAATGATTCGCCCTTCCAGCTTCTTCAGACATTCGATGGGGTTGAAGCCCGAGCGGAGCCAGTGCCCGGTGTCGGCGCAGACGCCAATCCGCTTGCTCCGGTCTTTGCACACTTTGAGCACGATATCGGGGCTCCAGTAGTGTGCGGGCTTCGGATGGTTGTGAATGGCCAGGCTTATGCCGTACTCCTCGCACAGTTTATCCAGCGTGTCGAACAACTCCTCGCGGGGCTCGGAAAGGATGATGCCGGCCCCCATCTCCTTGGCAAAATCGAATGTCTTGCGGGTGACGTCCTTGGTGTGGGAGATGAGCCCGTAACTCGTCAGTTGCACGCCGGAGTCGGCCAGCTTTTTCTTGACGGTCTTGCGCACGACAGCCGGCGAGTCCTCGTCGAAGGTCACATTGGGGTGTTTCTTGCTGAGCTTTGCGATGGGGCCGGTCTCAATGGAGTGCAAGCCCAGGGCGGCCGTCTTGTCGATGGCCTCGAAGAAGGAGTACAGATGGAAGGTCCACGCCTCGCAACCGAGCTGCCAACCGAGCTTGTCGGCGTTCGGCGTTTCGTCGACGCGCTCGGCGGCCATCGACAGGGTGCTGCCTATACTACCCAGGCCGCTCAATCCGACGCCCGCACCGATGGTGTCGGCGGTCGTCAGGAAACTGCGACGATTGACATGACATTTCATGGGTGTGCCTTGCAGGAAAGAGTGGAAGGATAGAAGGATATCTGAGGAGGGGGGAAATGGGACACCATTTCCCGTCGCACACGGCGTGCAAGCACGCCGGCCAACAGGCTGTTGTGAGGGTCAGATTGGCAATGGCGCGCTTAGCCGCCGACGGAACCTCGGCGTGGACGGCTAATTCGGCCGTTTTGGCCGGCGTGCCGCCGGCCGCTAAACGACATTAACTATCTGAGTCCCAATAAACGACACAGTTTAACTTCTCGCTGCCAGTACGCCGTAACCGTCGAGATCGTGCTAAACGATCCACTGCCAAACGTAACGGCGACGGGAACTGCTAACCCTGGGCCAGCAACTCGGCCGCCACCTTATCGAAGCACTTGACGCATTGGGCGACCTCGGGGAGCAAGTTCTCGGAGAGGTATTCGTACTCGATCAAGAATACCGCCTTGAGCCCTTGGCGTTTCACCTCGGCGAGCATGCCCTTCACGTCGGACACTCCCGTGCCCCACGGGACATCGCGGGCGTCCCCTCCCGCTCTGTTGAGATCTTTGAAATGGAAATTGATGATCCGGCCTTCCAGTTTCTTCAGGCACTCGATCGGATTCAAGCCCGAGCGGAGCCAGTGGCCGGTATCGGCGCAGGAACCGATCCGTTTGCTGCGGCCTTTGCACACTTTGAGCACCGTATCGGGGTTCCAATAGTGCGAGGGCTTCGGGTGATCGTGAATCGCCACGTTAATCTGATACTCGTCGCATAGCTTTTCGATGGTGTCGAAGGCGTCCTCCGTGGGCTCGGAAACGATCGTCTCGATACCCATGCTCTTGGCGAAATCGAACATCTTGCGGCACTGACCGACATCATTGGAAAGCATAGTAACGCCATAGCTCTTGAGCTTCAGACCCGTGTCGGCCAGCTTCTTTTGGACGGCGGTGCGAATATTGGCGGGCGAATCCTCGTTGAACTTTACATTCGGCTGCTCTTTGCTGAGGCATTTCATGCCGGCGCCGGTCTCGATATATCCCAAGCCCAGGGACGCGGTCTTGTCGATCGCCTCGAAAAGCGAAACCTCGCGAAAGGTCCAGGTCTGACAACCGAGGTGCCAGCCGAGCTTCTCGGCGTTGGGGGCGCCCTCGGCCAGTGCGGCGGCCAGCAAGGGAGAACTGCCGAGGCCGGCCAAGCCGATGCCGGCACCCACGACGCCGGTGGTTTTCAAGAAACTGCGGCGATTGATACCGGATCTCATGGAATACTCCCAAAAAAGGGTAATGAATGGGTGGGAATGTCAAACAGGACCCCTTATTTTACCCGGTTAACCGTCTTCGCGTAAATAGCCACACGATCGCGGCGAAGATTGAATCACCTCTCCAGCTTCAGATGGCATACCTCTACCGAGTGTATCCGGCGGTTGACCTTGAGTTTTCTGGGGACTATAATGGGGGCTTGTTCGTGTGTGTTGATCTTTTCTGTGTCGGGCGTTCGTCCAATAGACTGTGGTGGCTCCTGCCGGGTGGGCGGGCAGATTCGAGGACTGCCCGTTGAACCACGGCGGTAACAAAGGATTGTACTACTGGGCAAGGATTTGATGACCGAGACCGCCTCCGAACTTCGACGACCTCAAACGGCGCCGCCCCCTGGTGAAGGAGGCGAGTTTCACGCCGAAGGATCGTCTTCGTCGGCGCGGCCAGCCGTGCGGCCGCTGCCCGAGGACCCAACGATCATCACCAGCCGCCCGCCGATCCCTGCGCCGGCGGTGTCCGACTCGGCCTGTCGGATCCTCGAAGGCCGGGTAATGCCGGGCGACCGGCTGGGGCAGTTCGAGTTGATCGAATACGTGGGCGGCGGCGGAATGGGTCGCGTCTTCCGCGCCATCGACACCCAACTGGGCCGAACCGTCGCGCTGAAGGTCCTCCCCCTCGAACAGGCATCCGACCCTGATGCCTTGCAGCGCTTTCAAAACGAGGCCCAATCGGCAGCCCGGCTGGACCACGACAATATTGCCCGGGCCTTCTTCGTAGGCGAAGACCGCGGCTTGCACTTCATTGTTTTTGAGTTCGTCGAGGGCGTGAACGTGCGTTTGCTGGTCGAGCAGAAAGGCCCGTTGCCCTTGGCCGAGGCGATCAGTTACACGCTTCAGATCGCCGAGGCGTTGGCCCACGCCGACGCCCGCTCCGTCGTCCACCGCGACGTCAAGCCGTCGAATGTGCTGATTACGCCGGAGGGGCGGGTGAAGCTGATCGACATGGGCTTGGCGCGGCTGCGTCAAGCCGATCCGGCCGTGGCCGACTTGACCGCCAGTGGCGTGACTCTCGGCACGTTCGACTATATTTCGCCCGAGCAGGCGCGCGACCCGCGCAATGCCGACATTCGCAGCGACATTTATTCACTCGGTTGCACGTTCTTCTTCATGCTGGCCGGTCAGCCGCCGTTTCCCGACGGAACGGTGTTGCAGAAGCTGCTCCAGCACCAGGGCGGTGAACCGCCCGACATTCAGGAGTTCCGCCCGGAATTGCCGGCGGAGTCGAGCCGGGTGTTGCGGAAGATGATGGCCAAAGACCCGCGGCATCGCTACGCCGGCCCGCCCGACCTGGTCGCCGACTTGCTCTTGCTGGCCGAGGAGATCGGCCTGCGGCCGATGAGTCCGACCAGCCGCATCTGGCTGGTGCCCCAAGAGCAACCGGTTTCCTTCCTTCAGCGTCATCTGCCGTGGCTGGCGCCCGTGGCCGCGTTGGTTTGCATTGTCTTGGCGCTGCACCTGGTGTGGTCGTCCTCTTCCTCACGCGAGGAAGAACTGCCGCCGGCCGGAGTGGCGGGGCTTTCGGCCAACGGTCCGGCCGCGCCCTTGGCAGCCGAAAAGACGACCGGCCCGACGAAGCCGAGCAAGACGCCGACCGATGCGACCGGAATCAACAAGACCGGGGGTCGGTCGGAACGGGACCTCGCCGGAAGCACGAC
>Ga0182014_10002577_pt1 | contig 22680 bp, 14 predicted proteins | sample 612S2DmetaG_FD_120489 | JGI IMG/M metagenome (GOLD analysis project Ga0182014, IMG submission 120489) | Permafrost microbial communities from Stordalen Mire, Sweden - 612S2D metaG | ecosystem: Environmental > Terrestrial > Soil > Wetlands > Permafrost | place: Sweden: Stordalen | collected...
CCGCGCAGAAACAGGTTGACTTCGCGATAGCCGCGCAGGGTCTCGATCGCCCGCCGGCTGAGCAGGCGATAATCGGCATGATTGTAGACCGTGCGCGTGCCCAGCAGCTTCATCAGGCGGTAGAATCCCAGCGCCGTCCAGCGTTTGAATGCGCTATCGCCCTTGCGCTCCCGCCGCACCCCATACACCACCTCGAAGCCCTCGCCAAAACGCTCCAGCATCGTCCCCATCACGCTCACTTCGTCCTGCAAGTCCGCATCGATGCTGATGACCGCGTCGCCCGGAGCGGTGTGCAAGCCGGCCAGTAGCGCCGCCTGGTGGCCGAAGTTCCGCGATAAGGAAATCGCCGTGAACGCCGCGTTCTCTCCGCAAAGCCGCTCCAGGATCTCCCACGTCCCATCCGTGCTGCCGTCGTTCACGAACAGAATCGAGCTGCTCCCCGAAATCCTCCCGGCCTTCTCCAGTGCCTCCAGGTAGATCAGTAACCGCCGGGCACTCCGTTCAATAATTTGTTCCTCGTTGAAACACGGGACCACCACCGTCACTTGAATGCGATCGCTCATCTTACGCCAAAATGCCGTCGGGTGGCGGCGCCAATCCGTCCCCTTCGCGACACTTCATTGTATGTGACCCGTAACCGCCTGGTGCGTAGTACTGAAGTGACCACTCACTTTAGGTCCAACTCCTGGAAGATGGCGGAAATACGTGGGTTCCGTGTTAACCTGAGGCGAAACGGTGGCAATCGCGAAGCTTTCCACTCCGGCCCGATGGAGCCGGGCCCGAGGCATCATTTTCGACTTGGACGGAATATTGATCCTCTCCTCGTCGTCGCACCGCGCCGCCTTCGAGCAGGTTTTTCTGGAATACGGCATCGGCGACTTCGATTACTCCCGCTATGCAGGATGGCGTACGCCTGAAGTGGTCGAGCACGTATTCGCCCAGCACGGCCGTCCGATCGATGCCACCCAGATCGAGCGCCTGGCCGCCTTGAAGAGCCGTTTGGCCCGCGAAATATTGCAGCGTCAAAAGCCCCTCGCGCCCGGTTGCGAGGATGCCTTGGCCCGGCTCGCCTCCGTCTATCCCCTGGCCGTCGCCAGTTCCGGTTCGCGCCCCAGCGTGGACGCCTTTCTCAAGCTCAGCGGCTCACGTTCCCTCTTCCGCGCCATCCTGACCGGTGATGACGTCGCCAACGCCAAACCCGACCCCGAGATTTATCTCCGCGCGGCCCGGCAACTCGGATTGCCGCCCGATGCTTGCCTGGTCGTCGAGGATGCCGTCTCCGGCGTTCAGGCTGCCCGCGCCGCCGGTGCCCAAGTCGTCGCCATTGAGGGTACCTGCCCAACCCGGGATCTCCAGCAGGCTGGTGCTCACGCTCTTTTGCCCAATCTCGGCCAGCTCGTTTCAACTCTCCTGGAGGATGCCAATGCCGCGATCGGCGCCGCGCCCGCTATCGACCCTTCCCTATGGAGCGCCGTCATCCCCGCCGCCGGCCGCGGCTCGCGCCTCGGCTTCCACCGCCCCAAGATTCTCTATCCCGTGGCCGGCCGGCCGATCCTCGATTGGCTGCTGGATGGGATCGAACCCCACTGCGCCTCGCTCGTGTTCGTGCTCTCGCCCGACGGCGCCGCCGAAGTTGCCGTCGAGCTCGATCGCCGCATCGCCGGCCGTTACCAGATTGCCATTCAACCCTCGCCCACCGGCATGGGCGACGCCGTCTCCATCGGCCTCGAACACGTCCACTCCGAGCACGTGGCCGTCGTCTGGGGCGATCAGGTCGCTCTCCGGCCCCGGTCTGTCGCCGTAACCCTGGCCCTCCACCAGGGCCCCCTGGAGGCCGACCTCACCTGCCCCACCGTCTTGCGGCCTCAGCCTTATATCCACATCGAACGCGATGACGCCGGTTCCATCATCGGATTGCGTCAGGCTCGCGAAGGCGATACCATGCCCCCGGAAGGAGAAAGCGATACCGGATTTTTTTGTTTCCGCACCGATGCCCTCCGGGGATGGCTGGAACAGATGCGCCATGATGACGCCGCACTCGGCCGGGATACCGGCGAGTTCAACCTCCTGCCCGTGATTCCTTTGGCCGCGCGCCAGGGCCGCGTACTGACGCCCCGCCACATGCGCGTCGAAGAAACTGTGGGCGTCAATTCCGCCGGCGACGCCGGCCGCGTCGAGGATTTTTTGATTGGACATGGTAGCCGCTAGCGATCACTCCAGCGTTTTGACCGGCCCGGCTGCAAACCCCGAGCCGGCCGCCAAACTCAAAGTAGTACTGTTTTCCGGAGGCAGCGGAACCCAGAGCATCACCGAGGCCTTCCTCCGCCACCCCCAGATCGCCCTCACCATCCTCATCAATGCCTACGACGACGGCCATTCCACCGGCCGCCTACGCCGCTTCCTTCCCGGCATGCTCGGCCCCTCCGACGTGCGCAAGAATATCAACCGCATCATGCCCGCCGTCGAGCGCGGCCAGAAGAGTCTCAAACTGATATCCGATCATCGCCTCCCCGTCGGCGTCGCCCGCGCCGACGCCTTGCGCTCCATCGGCGCCATCGTCAACGGCGATTTTTCCCTGCTGCCGCCCAAGCTGGCCGCCGCATTCCCCCAATTGGCATGCTGGCAGGCGGCCCGCCTGATTTCCTTCCTCGGCACCTTCCGCGCCTACTTCGACGATCGCGAGAAAAACGGCTCCACTTTCGACTTCACCGATTGCGCTCTCGGCAACCTCCTCTTTGCCGGCTGCTACCTCGAACAGGCCAGCGATTTCAACCGCGCCATCGATGCCTTCAGCCAGTTCTACGAGGTCGAGCCCGGCCACCTCCTCAACGTCACCCAGGGCGAAAACCTGTTCCTCGTCGCCGAAAAGGAAAACGGCGTCGTGCTGCGCAACGAAGCCGACATCGTCGCCGCCCAGGACGCCTCCAAGATCAGCCAACTCTTCCTCATCGACGAAGGAACCTACCTCACCCACATCGAAAACCAGCCCGAACCCGAGGGCGGCTGGGGCAAGCTGCTGCGCGGGTCCAACCGCGTGCCACGCCTCAACCCCCGTGCCGGCGAAGCCCTCGCCGCGGGCGACGTCATCATTTACGGCCCCGGCACCCAGCACTCATCCCTCTTCCCGTCCTACATGACCGCCGGAGTTGCCGAGGCCATCGCCGCCAACGCCCGCGCCGACAAAGTCTTCATCGGAAACATTCAGCGCGATTTCGACATCCAGGCCGACGACGCCAGCGACCTCGCTCGCAAACTCATGGACGCCATGGATCGCAAAGGCCAGCTCAAAGTCGGCTGGCGTGACGTCGTCTCCCACTTCTTCGTCCAGGGCGACGACGCCAGTGCCGTCGCCGAGGCCAAGTACGTCCCCTTCGATGAGTCCCGCTTTGCCTTCCCCCTCGAAACCGTCAAGGTCCGCAACTGGGAGTCCCAGCAAGGCCGCCATTCCGGCGGCTACGTGCTCGATGAATTACGCCAGATCGTGCAGTCCCGTATCGATATCGAGCTCGCCGCCCTCCACCACATGGTCTCCATCGTCATCCCCGTACTAAACGAGGATGCCACCATCGAGCCCGTCCTCAAGAGCGTCGGCGCCCTCGATTTCCAGCCCCTCGGACTCAGTAAGGAAGTCATCGTGGTCGATGGCGGTTCCACCGATCGGACCGTCGAGCGCGCCCGTTCCGTCCGCAACGTCCGGCTCTACGAGTTGCCCCGCCCCCTCGGCCGCGGCGCCGCCATGCGCCTCGGCCTCGAAAAGGCCCGCGGCAACCTGGTCGTCTTCTTTCCCGGCGACGACGAATACCGCGCCGAAGATCTCGCCACCATCGTCGAGACCCTCGTGCATTCCGATTTTCGCGCCGTCTTTGGCACCCGCTCCGTCAAATGCACCGAGCTCTCCGACCGCTTGAAGACCATCTACGGCAACAACTGGCGCCTCTACCTTACCAGCAAGTACGGCGGCATTCTCCTCAGCGTCGCCGTGCTCCTGCTCTACAATCGCTACGTTGCCGACGTCTTCAGCAGCGTCAAGGGCTTCGACGCCCGCCTCCTCCAGTCCCTCAACCTGGAATCGAGCGGCCTCGACCTGGAAACCGAAATTGTCGCCAAGCTCTCCCGCCGCCACGAATATATCCTGGAAGTGCCGGTCGACTATAAGCCTCGAACTCGCGCGGCGGGCAAGAAAATCCGTGCCGGAGACGGCTTGCGCGCCTTGACGGCCCTGCTCCGCTTTCGCTGGAAACGCCCCAAGCCGAATCATGCCAGTTCTATCGATAGTAATTCCCGCTTATAACGAGGGCGCCTTCCTCGGCCAGCTTCTCCAGCGCATCGTCGCCGTCCCGGTAGAGCGGCTCGGCTTCGAGAAGGAAGTCCTCGTAGTCAACGATGGCTCCAAAGACAACACCGAAGCCGTCGCCCGAGCCTTTGCCGCCTCTTGCACCACCGCCGCCATCCGCGTCTTCACCCAAGACCCCAACCAGGGTAAGGGCAAGGCCGTGCAGCGGGGTATCCGCGAGGCCACCGGCGACTACATCCTGATTCAGGATGCCGACCTCGAATACGATCCCGCCGACTATGTTCCCCTGCTCGAAGGCCTGCGCCTCGCCGACGTCGTCTACGGCAGCCGCACCCTCGGTCAGTCCGCCCAGCACCGAGGTTTCACCCTCTTCCCCGGCCGCCATCCCGAGCAGTCCCTCGGAGCCTGGCTCGCCGGTGCTCTCCTCACCCTGTGGACGGCGCTGATTTACTTCCGCTGGATCACCGACACCCTCACCGCGTACAAACTCTATCCCGCCGGCGCCGTCAAGCAGATGCATCTTCGCACCAGCGGCTTCGAAACCGATCACGAAATCACCGCCAAGCTCATCCGCCGCGGCCTTTCCATCGTCGAGGTTCCCATCCATTACTTTCCTCGCTCCCGCGAGGAAGGCAAGAAAATCAAGGCCTCCGACGGCTTCATCGCGGTCTGGACTCTGCTCCGTTTCCGCTTTTCGGATTGACTCATGAACGATTTCGCGATCGCCCCTAGACACAATACAAGCCTCAACCGGGATCTGTTCACCGTTCTGGCCCTCCTCGTGGTACTGATCCCCATCTACTGGACCACCCTACGGCCCGGCCAGAATTGGGGCGGCGACTTCAGCCAGTACATTGCCCATGCCCGCAACCTCGCCTCCGGCCGCCCCTACGCCGAAACCACATACGTGGTGACCATGCCGGGGATGACCGAGTACATGCCGAACAGGTATCCGCCCGTTTTCCCCCTTCTCCTGGCCCCCGTCTACCGCGCCTACGGTCTCAACTTTCTACCCATGAAGCTGCTGGTCCAGGCTCTCGCGCTGGCTGCCTGCATCTGCCTGTACGTTCTAGCGCGATTGCGAGGCAGCCGTCCCCTGCCATCGGCCGCCACGGGCGCCTGCTTCGCCCTCAGCGGCGTAGTCCTGGGCATCAAGGACTCCGTCATCTCCGACACTACCTACCTGTTCTTCGCTTCCCTCACGCTCACCCTCCTGGTCTTCATCGAGCGGCGCGGCTGGGACCGTGCGCGCCCTGTGCTCGCCGTCGCCCTCGTCTTGCCGCCCCTCTTGCTCGCCTACGGTAGCCGATCCGTCGGCCTTTCCCTCGCCCTGACCGTCTTCGCCTACGAGCTTATCCGTTACCGCCGCCTTCGGCCCTTTGGCATTCTCACCCTTCTCGGTTTCGCCGCCGGCGTAGTCCTGCTGGCACTGACCCTCTATGACAGCCGTGGTTACGGCAACCAGTTCCACATAAATCTCGCCGCTTACTGGCGCAATGCGGAGTTTTACCTCCACGCGCCCGCTTATCTATGGGCCGGCAGCCCCGCCCTGCTGCGTTATGCTCTCGCTGCTGTAACTGCCGTCATCGTCATCGGCGAGTGGCTGCGCAGGCTCGTTATTCAGTGTTCCATCGTAGAAGTCTACGTGCCGTGTGCTATGCTGCCGCTGCTAGCTCATTCCACCGACGCCGAATCCCGCCTTTTGCTGCCTGTCCTGATGCTCTACTTCATCTATCTCTTCGAAGGCATAGAGTTCCTGGCCGCCCAATGGCCCGCCATTTCACGAGTTCTGTCCGCCGCGGCCGTCGCCGCGCTCGCTGTCGGCTGTCTCGCCAATCTCCACGGCATGGAACGCGGGCCCTTCGCTCAAGGCCCCGAGCAGCCAACCTTCACCGATCTCCGCCTCTACCTTGCCAACCATCTCGATTCTCACGACCTGCTGGTTTCCTGGAACCCGCGCGTCCTTGCTCTCTATACCGGCCTCCGTTCCGCCTGGTATCCCGAAACCGCCGACGATGCCGCGCTCGACGCCTACTTTCGCCGCACCGGCGCGTCCTATCTGCTCCTTTACTCCGGCAGCCCGGACGATCTCACCTTCCTTGCCCCTCACGTCGCCCGCGAGCCGCAACTCTTCGCGCCCGTTTACCGCAATCCCAACTTCGTTCTGTATCGCATCCAATAAACCAGCACCTGGAGATCTCCCATGCCTGACAAGACGGCCCGCCTCTTCCGCTCGGTCCCCGTGCTTCTGGCTTTCTACGCTCTGGGAATCGCGGTTCAATGGTGGAACGGCACCTTCTCCAGCGAGTTCGGCCGTTATGCGGACGAAGGCATGCATTATGTCACCGGCCTCATGATCCGGGATTTCCTGGCTACTCCGGCCGCCTGGCTGCATCCCATGCCTTTCGCCAAGGCTTACTACGCTCACTTCCCCAAGATCGGCCTCGGCAACTGGCCCCCCGTTTTTCCTTTCCTCCAGGCCCTCTGGAGCCTGCCCTTCGGCGTCGCCCGCCCGATCATGCTTCTCGAAGTGCAGTTGTTCACCGCCCTCACCGCTTTCCTGCTCTATCGCCAGATTGCGACCCGTCTGGGACTCGCCTTCGCCTGGTTGGCCGGTGCCCTGCTCCTGGTCTCTCCGCTCACCCAATACATCGCTTCCATGGTCATGGCCGAAGCCGCGCTGGCTCTGTTCAGCTTCTTGAGCGTGCTGGCCTGGATCCGCTACGAGCGGTCTCAAAGCGTGCGCAACGCCTTGCTCTTTGCCGCCTGCTCGGTCGTCGCCATCCTCACCAAGGGCAACGCCTGGGTGGTTCCCATGGTGGTCGCCCTTGCCATCGTGCTTGGTCAATGGCGCGTTCTGGCCAGGCGCTCTTTCTGGCTCGCCGTGCTCGTTGTCGCGGGCGTCTGCCTGCCCTACACATGGATCACCATGCACATCGTGCAGCAGGGTTGGAACCAGACCAGCGTGCCCGATCCCGCGTTTCTCCTGGCCTCTTTGCGGGTCCACACCGGATTCGTTATCGGTATTCTCGGCCTGCCGCTCTCTTTGATCGCCTTACTGGGCGTAATCGCGCGCGTTCTGGTTCCCGTTTACCGGCGCCGCCCGATCGAGGCATTCTGGCTGGTTATGGCGATCTATGCGGTCGCCATCATCGCCTTCCATGCCGCCGTGCCCACCAGCATCGAGCCGCGTAAGATCTACCAGATCGCACCTGTGGTGTGCCTGTTCGCCACCGCCGGTCTCGAATTTCTGGCCTCCATCCTCGCCCGCGGCGCCAACCCGCTTCCATGGCGCGCCGCCCTCGTGGCCTCCGGCGCCCTTCTGTTCGCCTTCACCGGCTTCCACGTCATCCCGCCCTTCGCTCCCGGCTTCTCACCGGCAATCCGCGCCCTGCTGGCGCGCCCGGATACCGCCGGCAAGGCCGTCCTGATTTCCTCCAATCCCGTCTATGCCGATTTCGAGGCCGCGCTCATCTCCGAATGGGCAGAGCGCCGGCGCTCGAGCGGGACCTACCTGCTCCGCGGCACCAAGTTTCTCTCCTACCCCGACGGCACCACCGAGGATCCTACCGGTTTCACCGCGTTCGTCGCCACCGCCCCGGCCCTTGAAGCTCGCCTCGCCGCCGTCCCGGTCGCCTACGTCCTGGTGGATACCAGCCCCGCCTCTCACTCCTACCCCCACCACGAACTCCTGCGCGCCACGCTGTCTGCCGATACTCAACTCTGGCAGTCCATCTATCGCGCCCGCCGGACCGCCCTCGGCATTCCTCATGAGATTGAGATTTATCGCTACCGCAAGGACGTTACCCGCGTGCCCGTCCACTTCGATGTGGACCTCAGCAGGAAAATCCGCCAGTCCATCGAGGTCGGGAATTAAGGCGGTTCGGGCTTTAGCTTAGTATGTGAATCGTCTCTTCAGTAGCAAGATCGGAGATTCGATGTATCGCCACGACAGACTAGCAAGGAAGAACACCGTCGCGATCATCAAAAGGCCGCAAGCCGCTTCTGTGGGCAGGGTCAAACGGACGGAAAGCTTTTGGTTGTCCAGGCGATCAGCCACATCAGATGGACGTACACAGCAATATGGATCACAATTTCGCGAGCGCAGTTTCCACCGGACGCGTGACATCGAGCAGAGAATCGGCGTGAACGATTAGGACGCCCAACACCGCCAATCCACGTATCCCGTCCAGCGCGGGCAAACGCTTCTCGGACCCTTGGCGGCGCTGGGCTAAACCCGCCGGCGAATGCCTGCCGTTCACTGCCTGCCTTGAGAGACAGCCCGCTCGCCGGCGGCCTTCTCTTCGTGGTAATCCGTCTCCGTATTCACTTCCCAGAGATTGCTCTTATCGGTGATACCGGCGACGATATTGTCTACCGCCATCATGGCCGTGAGCATGGAGTGGTCCTGGTTGTTGTAACGGTGCATGCCGTTCCGGCCGATCAGGAACAGGTTCTCGTAGCGATCCACATACTCGCGGATTTCCGAAAAACGATCGTAGGTGCCGAAATAGGCCGGATATGTCTTGTCCACCCGCAGCACAATGGCGTCGAGAACCTCACCGGCGTCGATGATGCCGATCTTGCTCAGTTCCTCCTTTGCCAGGGCTATCATGCCTTCGTCCGGCATCTTCCATAAATCGTCGGTCTGGTTGCAAAAATATTCCAGGCCGAGCCAAACCGTAGAAGGGTCCGCCACCATGAACGGGCTCCAGTTGTTGAAAATCTGCAGCCGGCCCAGCAGCACGTCCGGCTCCTGAATATAGATCCAATTGTCGCTGATCAGCTTCTTCCCCTGCGGTGTCCGGTCGTGAATCTTGAGGGACCGTAGCAGCAGTCCCACAGTGATGAAGTCGCGGTACACCAGGCCGTCGGACACCTCCAGCACCTCGGCCGGCGGAGGCGTGTCGAACGAGCGCATCAGTTCCTGAATCGGCGCGGTCGAGAAGAAGTAATCGCCGCTGAAGACGCGCCGCTCGCCGGTCGATTCCGATACGGCCTCGATCGCGGTTATCCGCCAGCCGTCGGTCAGCAGGCGATCGACGCGCCAGCCGCACTGGATCTCCCCGCCGAGTGCCTTCACTCTGCCCGCTACCTCCTCCCACATCTGCCCCGGACCGAACTTAGGGTACAGGAATTGCTCGATCAGTGAAGTCTCCGTGCCTTTCTGGTTCAGATCGCCCTTGCCTTTCCGCGGGAAGGTTTTGCGAAAGGCATGCGCCAGGGCGGCGTGTATGGACAGCCCCTTAATGCGCTGGGCGCCCCATTCGGCGCTGATTTTGTCGCAGGGGACACCCCACACCTTTTCGGTATAGCTCTTGAAAAACGTGCGATAGAGTTCTTCTCCGAAGCGGTTGATCAGAAACTGCTCCAACGTGCGTTCTTCGGGGAGCGGCCGAAGGGTTCTCCTTATGTAGCTGAGCCCGATCTTCGCCGTGCGCCATGCCCCCAACTGGAGCAAAGTATTCTTACTCAAAGTGACGGGGTAGTCGAAGAAACGCCGCAAGTAATAGATTCGCGACTTGCGCGGGCGCAGCAGCATGACGGAGTCTTCCCGTCCGGAGTTGGGGCCGCCCGGCGCCCCTTCCACCGTGCGTTCCATGCCGTGATACCGGATGGCCGCGGGACTGTTCTCGCCGGCTTCGAGCGGCAGGATCCGAAGCCACCAGGACATGACCCGGTCCACCTTGGAGAAAAACCTATGTCCGCCAATATCGATCCGATTCCCTTTATAGTTCACTGTGCGGGAAATCCCGCCCATGTATTGGCTCTTTTCAAGCACGATGGGACGGATGTCTGCTCGGGCCAGCAGTTCGTAGGCGGCAGTGAGCCCTGCCGGCCCCGCTCCGATAATGACGGCCTGCTTCACGCCGTAACGGCTCCGCGTTCCCCGCGGGATAGCGGGCCGCGCGGAGACCGCCGAGTTGGCTCGAAAATTGTCATGTTTAAGAGAATTATACCCTTGCGCCGTTGCCCAATCCCGCGATTGCTTCCGCGCGGCGGTTCTAAAGAACCGGTCTGTCCGTACTGCGACGGATCGATTCCTATCGCAGCGACCAGCCGATTCTTTCCCGGTACTCTTCGGCTTTTTGGAGAATCTGCGCTTCGTTCAACGCCAGGATCCTGCCATCCCGCACTACCGGCTTGCCGTTCACCATCACATCGCGCACGTCGTCGCCCTTTAGGGCATAGACCATTTGCGAAATCGGGTCGTTACAACGGCGCCAGAATCGCGTCCGGAAGGTGCCCCGCGTCCTCGGTGATCACGTAGCGCGCGCTCCAGATCCAGTCCGCCTGCTCGGCGAACAAGCTCGAAACCAACAGCACGAAGCTACAGATACGAAACATCGAACGGCTTCGGAAAAAGATCTTTCAATCGATAGGTTTCCCTCTTGCCGGCCAGGTTCACCAGGTCCAATTCCACGTCCCCGCAGAACTCCCAGAGGATCTGGCGGCAGGCGCCGCAGGGTGGCGTCAGTACCTCCGTATCGGCCGCCACCACCACCCGGCGGAATTCGCGCGCGCCCTCGGAAATCGCTTTGAACACGGCCACCCGCTCGGCGCAAAGGGTCAGGCCGTAAGTGGCGTTCTCCACGTTGCAGCCCGTGTGGATGTGTCCGGAAGCGTCTTCGATCGCCGCGCCTACGCGAAACTTCGAATAAGGCGCGAAAGCATTCTCCCGCGCCGCCAGGGCAGCCGTAATCAACGCGTCGTTCATTGGATTCTGACTTCCTCGACGTCCGCAAGCTTTCCGATACCCGACCGCGCCCTACTCGTCCAGCACGCAAACGTCGTCCAGATTGCGGTACTTCTCGGCGTAGTCTAGGCCGAATCCGACCACAAACCGGTCGGGAATCTGGAAGCCCACGTAGCTGGCATGCACCGGACGCAAGCGGCGCTCGGGCTTATCCAGCAGGGCGGCAATGCGAATCGACCGGGGGCGGCGTTGCTCCAGCAGGTGCATCAGGTAATTCAGCGTCACGCCGCTGTCCACGATGTCTTCCACGATCACCACGTCGGCCCCTTCGACCGATATGTCGAGATCCTTGGTCACCCGCACTTCGCCCGAGCTGGTTTTGCCCTTGCCATAAGTCGAGATGCCCATGAAGTCCACCGACACGTCGCGCTGCATGGCCCGCGCCAGGTCGGTTAGAAAGAAACAGGCGCCCTTCAAAATGCCGATGAAGTACAGGGTGCCGGTGGGATAATCCGCCGAAATCTGGGCACCGAGCTCCCGGATGCGTGCCTGGATGGTATCGCTGGGGATGAGCACCTTCAGGTTTGGATCGGTCATGAACTTTCCATTATCCGCCGGAAAGCCGTCTTTCGAACACTTCCCGCGCTTTACGCCACGTCCTCGATTTTCATCTTCGCCTGGGGCATATCACCCACCCGTACTTCGTCCCGGCCTCGAAGTCATTGAAAATGCTGGCCGGATTTTTGGCAGGCGGGGTGCACGCGTTATACTTCTACGCGACCATGCCTCGATTCGATCAACTCATCCGCCGCGATACGATCGTTCGCGATGTGAAGCAGATTCACCCCGCAACCGTACCAATATTTGAGGCCCTCCGGTTTCACTCCAGTTGCGACGATTGCTCGATAGAAACCGTGGCGCGCAAGAACGGTCTCGCGGTCCAGGACGTGCTGGACTCCCTGAATCAAGCCGCGTTTTCACCCCCAAAGGATTCCGACGATGCTCGCTAGCAAAACCAACAAAAAGAAGTCGCGCCGGCAGGATGCCCGGCCGCTCGACGTATTCTTTTCCCCCAAGACGGTGGCAGTGATCGGCGCCACGGAAACCCCCAACTCCGTCGGCCGGACGCTGCTGTGGAATCTTCTGACCAGCCCCTTCGGCGGCACCGTCTACCCGGTCAATCCCAAGCGGCCCAACGTTCTGGGAGTGAAAGCTTACGCTTCGGTGGGCGACATCCCGGAAGAGGTCGATCTGGCGGTGATCGTGACCCCGCCGCCCTCGATTCCCGGTCTCATTCGCCAGTGCGGCGATGCCGGCGTGCGTGGCGCCATCGTGATTTCGGCCGGCTTCAAGGAAGTGGGTGCGGAGGGTGCCGCCCTGGAGCGCCAGGTACTAGAAGAGGCGCGCAAGGCCCGCATCCGCGTAATCGGGCCCAACTGCCTGGGCGTGATGAGCCCGCTCACGGGCATGAACGCCACCTTCGCCACCACCATCGCGCGGCCCGGCTCGGTCGGCTTCATCAGCCAGAGCGGCGCGCTGTGCACGGCCGTGCTGGACTGGAGCCTGAAGGAGATGGTGGGCTTCAGCGCATTCGTATCCATCGGGTCGATGGTGGACGTGGGATGGGGCGACCTGATCGACCACCTGGGCAACGATCCCAAAACCAAATCCATCGTCATCTACATGGAATCGATCGGCAACGCGCGCGCTTTCCTCTCGGCCGCGCGCGAAGTGGCGTTGAATAAGCCGATCATCGTCATCAAGCCGGGACGTTCGGCCGCCGCCGCTAAGGCCGCCGCATCCCACACCGGCTCGCTCACCGGCAGCGACGAAGTGCTGGAAGCCGCCTTCCGCCGCAGCGGCGTGCTGCGCGTCAACAACATCGCCGACCTGTTCTACATGGCGGAAGTGCTCTCCAAGCAACCCAGCCCGCAGGGCCCGCGGCTGACCATCGTGACCAATGCCGGCGGTCCCGGCGTGCTGGCCACCGATGCCCTGATCATGGGCGGCGGCGAGCTGGCCGAGCTTTCACCCGAAACGCTGGAAGCCTACAATGCCGTTCTGCCCGCGACCTGGAGCCACAACAACCCCGTCGATATCATAGGCGATGCTTCCCCCGAGCGCTACGCCAAGGCCCTCGACATTGCCGCCAAGGATCCCCGCTCCGACGGCATGCTGGTGATTCTGACGCCCCAGTCCATGACCGATCCCACCCGCATCGCCGAGGAATTGAAGCCGCTCGGCCGCCAGGAAGGCAAACCCGTGCTGGCCAGTTGGATGGGTGGAGTGGACGTGGCCGCCGGCGAGGAAATTCTGAATCGAGCCAACATTCCCACCTTCCCCTATCCCGATACCGCCGCCCGCGCCTTCAACTACATGTGGCAGTACAGTTACAATCTGAAGGCCCTCTATGAAACCCCGGCGCTGCCAGAGGATTCTTCCGAGTGGACGCCGGATCGTAAACTGGTGGAAGAAATCGTCGGGCACGCCCGCGGAGAAAACCGCGAAATCCTCACCGAATTCGAATCCAAACAGGTGCTGGCGGCCTACGGGATTCCCATCGCCAAAACCATCATTGCGACGGATCCAGCCGCCGCCGTTCAGGCTGCTGGCGAAATCGGCTACCCGGTGGTTCTGAAGCTCTATTCGGAAACTATCAGCCACAAAACCGATGTGGGGGGAGTGCAGTTGAACCTTGGCGACGCTGCGGCCGTGGATAGCGCGTTCCACGCCATCCGCACATCGGTGACGGAAAAAGCCGGCGCGCAGCACTTCCAGGGTGTCACCGTGCAGCCCATGGTGAAGCTGAAGGACGCATACGAGCTGATCATCGGCTCCAGCCTGGACCCGCAGTTCGGCCCCGTGCTGCTGTTCGGCACCGGCGGGCAACTGGTGGAAGTTTTCAAGGATCGCGCCCTGGCCTTGCCCCCGCTCAACAGCACTCTTGCCCGCCGCATGATGGAACAAACCAAGATCTACAAGGCCCTGAAAGGCGTGCGCGGACGCAAGCCGGTGGACGTCGCGGCGCTCGAAATCCTGCTGGTGCGATTCAGCGCGCTGGTAGCCGAGCAGCGCTGGATCAAGGAAATCGATATCAACCCGCTGCTGGCTTCGCCCGACGGCCTGATCGCGCTCGATGCCCGCGTGGTGGTGCACGGCGCCCAGGTGGAGGAAGCGAGCGTCCCGCGCGCAGCTATCCGGCCCTATCCCACCCGCTATGCCGGGCAGTACAAGATGAAGGACGGCACCGAGGTCGCCATCCGCGCCATCCGCCCCGAGGATGAGCCCAACATGGTGAAATTCCACCGGACCCTGTCGGAGCGTTCCGTCTACCTGCGCTTTTTCCATCTCATGAACCTGGAGCAGCGTACCAAGCACGACCGCCTGATGCGCACCTGCTTCATCGACTACGACCGTGAAGTGGCGCTGATCGCCCAGCGCCGCAATCCGCAGACCGGCGAGATCGAAATTCTCGGCGTGGGCCGTCTCACCAAGCTCCACGGCGTCAACGAGGCCGAAGTGGCCGTCGTGGTGTCCGATCAGTGGCAGGGCCGCGGATTGGGCACCGAACTGCTCGCCCGCCTGCTGGTGGTGGGCGCCGACGAGAAGCTCTCCAAGCTCACCGCCAATATCCTTCCCGATAATCGCGACATGATCCGCATCTGCGAAAAAGCCGGCTTCAAGCTCCGCCATTCGCCCGAAGACGAGATGGTGATCGGCGAGTTCACGTTTTAAACGCTGATGGTGGGGCAGTATCGTGGGCCATATCGAGCTTCTATATAGTGAATATATCTGAAGCCGCTCCTGATCCAATTGGACGAGCAGACGCTGACGGCATTGAACCTCGTTGCGGCTCGTCGGGCAAGCGTGCAAGCCGAAAAAGTTCCCGCGGCCGCGCCAAAAGCGCGATCACAAGCGTTTTTCTAGTGAAAACAAACCACTTCCTGAAGCGAGCACCCCAGCTCCGTTCTATCCTGGTGGCGGGAGGAGTCGGCATGCGGCGCGTTGTGCATCTTTGTGCATGTCGGACACTGGCGGCCCAGGTTCGGCGGTTCTTCCAGAAGCTATAAGTGGCTGCAAATATTACGGTTGGTTGCCAGGAATGGCTTCGTTCGGTAGAGCTTGTGAGCGGGGTGCCGTCCACTGGTTTGTGCATTTTTGTGCATCGGCGGCACTATTCTCCCACGGCCCTACTGGCTTTCGGCTTCCTGGCGCAACAGCCGCCAGAGCGCTTCGACGTGCTCCCGTTCGGTGGGCAGGGCGCCGATGGAGACCCTTACCATCCAGCGGTCGTCGAGAATGGCGGGGGTGAGATACGCCTGGCCGCTGCGGTTGATTCGATCCACCCAGGCCAGGGTGTGCCGATCCAGATCCGGTCCGCTCAGGCCTTCGGGCTCGTGGCGGATGCAAAGGGTTTGCAGGGGCACCGGCGCCAGCAAGCGCCAACCGGGGGTCTTCGAGATTTCGCCGGCCAGCCACTGGGCATTGGCCAGGTCGCGGCGCAGGCGAGCCTGCAGAGCGGCGACACCTTCCGACCGAATGGCGAACCACAGTTTGAGGGCGCGGAAACGGCGTCCCAACGGCAACCCCCAATCGCGCAGGTTTTTGACTTCGGCGTCGGCGGCGGTTTGCAGATAGCTGGGGTTCGAGGACATGACGCGCACCAGGTGCTCGGGAGAGCGCACGTAGTAGAGCGAACAATCGAAAGCCACGCCCAGCCATTTGTGGACGTTCAGCACCAGCGAATCGGCGCCCTCCACGCCCTGCCACATTGAGCGGCACTCGGGAAGAATCATGGCCGAGCCGGCCAGTGCGGCGTCCACGTGCATCCAGATATGGTGGTGGGCGGCGACGGCGGCGATGCCCTCCAGCGGATCGAGGGCGGTGGAAGTGGTGGTGCCGACGGTGGCAACCACGGCGCAGGGTTTGCGGGCTTCCTCCACGTCGCGCCGGATGGCGGCCTCTAGAGCTTCGGGCCGCATGGCATAGGCGGCATCGTGATCGACCAGGCGGACGTTGTCGCGGCCGAAGCCGGCCAGCAGCGCAGCCTTCGATACGGAACTGTGACTATGCGCGGAAGTGTAGACCACCAGCGGGCATTTCTCGGCTTGGAGGCCGCCGCGCGTCAACCCGAAATCGGTGGCACGCTCGCGCGCGCACAGCAGGGCGACGAGCGTGGACGTGGAAGCGGTGTCTTGAATCACGCCGCTCCAGGCCGGCGACAGGTCCACCATCTGGCGCACCCAATCGGTGGCGGCTTCCTCGACCTCGGTGAGCGCCGGGCTGGATTGCCAGGACAGGCCGAGCACGCCCAGGCCCGTGCTAACGAAATCGCCGAGCACGCTCCCAAGCAAGCCATTGGAGGGGAAGTAGCCGAAAAACCGCGGATGCTGCCAGTGGGAGAGGCCGGGCAGGACGATGCGGTCCAGATCGGCGAGCATCGCATCGAAAGGCTCGGGGTCCGACGGCGGCGCGGCCGGAAGTTGAGCGCGCACCTCGCCGGGTGCGGTTTGCGCCATCACCGGAAAGCGATCGGCGTGAGCGCGATAATCGGCGATCCAATCGACCAACCGGTGGCCGGCCCGGCGAAACTCTTCAGGAGTCATTCTTCCATCATCTAACAGGTGGCGCAGCCGCAAGCTTGATTCCTCGTGGCGCCGACTCCCAGTCTGGATAGCGCCGGGATAAACCGGCATGGAGTAGCGAATGAAAGAGTCGTACAGGCAAGGCATAGCGAGCCAGCCTGGCCCCGAGCCATGCGAGGGTAGTCGTGAGGCTGCACTTGAAGCGTTGGACAGGGGTATCTGTAGGCTGGGTATTGAGCTCCGAAACCGAGTGATCCGGGGAGCCGACGGCGTCAGACAGCTCGGAAGGCAACAACGCGCCGACGCGAAAACGCGAGCGTGGCGCGGCCCCGCGGAGTCGAAGACCCCAGGCATGCAGAGAAACTCCATGCGCGAGAACCGGGAGGCCCCGCACTCGCCCGCGGGCAGTAAGCGGGCCGGTGGGAGAACGCGATGAGCGGCAAGGCCCACATGCACGGCGGCGGGGAGAGCGCGCCCGCGTCGGCCTTCCCGCGGCGCCGCACGATGCCGCGCGTTCCGCGAGAGCGGGCGGCGCGGATGGACGCGCCGGCGCGGGAGGTCTCGGTGCCGGCGCGCGCACTTCGTGGACGCGACGCGCGAGCGCGCCCGCGGCGCCCTTTAGGCGGCGCCTGACGACGCTGCACGTTCCACGAGTGCCGGCGCCGCTGCCTAAAACGGACTGGCGCCCGGATTCAGCGCCCTTTAAGATCTACTTATGTGGTTTCGGAATCGTCGGCAGTTTTTTCGCTACGCGGCCTTGGCCGCCGGAGGCAGCAGTCTCGCCCGTCGGGCTTCGGCTGCGGCAACTTCTCCGGCGGAGGTTTACCGGCTGCTCGGCTTTGCCACAATGACCGGCGAAGACCCCCTCAAGCTCTGGGCCCGCTTGCGTGACACTCGCCAGTGGCTGGCAGGTCCGCTCTCGCCCGACGCCTGGTCAGGGCAGACCTTTATCGCCGACCATGCCGACATCTTCGCATTTCGTTGCCTATCGTTACCGGAGAGCTGGTTGAAGGATGCCGAGCCGGGTAAGCGCGCTGAGTTTTGCGGAAAGAATTTTGCCCAGTGGTTCCGCGGCTGGCCGAAATGGTGGAAGACGGTGGGGCCCAAAGCCTGGGACAACTCTTACGCGCGCCTGATCTGGCAGATGCCGGACGATGGGCCGGAAGTTACCTACGAGTGGGCGCAAACAGCGCCGCAGGAGATTGTTGGCCGGATCACGCATTCCCGGGCAGCCGGCCTGGTGATTGAGGGCTATGTCCCCTGGGATTCGCAGCCGCCGCGCTTTTCGGCGCTGTACGCGGAATCGCCGGACCGCAAATTCCTGCATGGGCGTTCCTGGGCCCCTGGTACCCGCGATGGCCTGCGCTGGGTTCTCGCGACGAGCCAACCTGCCGCTGAGAAGGCCGGAACAGGGGATGTGCGATGGCACGGGTTCTATCCCGAAGTTGCGAGACTGTATTTGTGCGCGCGCCAGGGACAGTCCTATGGACCGCTCGAGAAAGCCACGGCTCGGTGGCTCGAACCGGGCCGGATCGATGAGCTGCTCGAACGCAACCGCGAACGCTACCTGGCCTCGCGTCCGGTTGGCACCGGCTGGCTGGCGGATGTTCCGGCGGCCATCAACGATCAACTGGAGTGGAGCGAAGTCTATACCCCGGAGCGCCGGCATCCTTACATAACCGTTAGCCGCTCCTGGGCCATGGAGAACAACTCGGCTCCGGACTTTCTATGGGACAGCTTCTTCAGCGCGCTGCTTGTGTGCCAGGAGGACGAGCGGAAATCGTTCGACCTGGTTCGGGACATCACCTCGTGGCAGAACGACCAAGGCATGTTCGTTCAGTACGGGCAATGGCCCTCGCACCCGGCGCGCACGATTTTCCCGGTCGCGTGGGGCCATACCCAGTATCCTATCGGCTCACTGGCGGTCGCCAAGATTTATTTGCGGCGTCCCAACCGCGCCTTTCTTGGCGAGATCTATCCGCGGCTGCTGAAGAATCACCGGTGGTGGTTCGCTGACCGCGGCGACGGCCAACCGTGGCGCGACGGCAACCGGAACGGGTTGCTAGAGCTCGGCTCGAATTACCCGGAGGAGATCCCGTATGAGGATCGCCAGCAGGTGGCATACTACGAGTCCTACGACGACAGCCCGGAGTGGTGGCACGTCGCGCGCTATAACGAACGGACTGGCACCCTGGAGCAGGACACAGTCGAGCGCAACTGCCTCTATGCCATGGACTGCTGGATCCTGGCCTGGATGGCCGGTCTGTTAGGGCGCACCGAGGAGGCGGCGGCGCTGAGCGCCGAGCACACGAAGATGACGCGCGCTATCAACCGCCTTCTTTGGGACCCAGCCCGGCAGTGCTACTATAACCGCCGCTGGCAGGAAGTTAACGGCGAAGCCTTTTTCCCGCAGATGGCGCCGGATGTTTTCCTGTCGCTATTGGGAAAAGTGCCTGATCCGGCACGCGCTGAGGCCATCCGAAACATCTTCCACGATCCGAACAAATTCGCCGGCGAATGGATTCTGCCGACAATCAGTCGGGACGACCCGCTCTTCCCCAAGCAGGACTACTGGCGCGGCAAGGTCTGGGCTCCGGTGAACTGGCTGGTTTACCAAGGGTTCAAAATCTACGATTGGGATCTCGAGGCACGTCAGTTGGCGGAATCCAGCGCCAGGATGTTCCTAAAGCCCTGGCGTGAAAAAGGCGAGTGCCACGAGAATTTTCTTTCCACCACGGGTGCGGGCGCCAGCGACCCCCACTACACTTGGGGAGCGCTCATGGTGCTGATCGCGACCGAGGAATTCATCGACGCGAATCCCTGGCACGGACTACGGTTCGGAAACCTCGAGCCGGTCGAGGAGGGCGGCATCGAGCGCTACCCCGTCGGCGGTGCCCTCTACGACGTGACGCTGTCGGCCGGGGGCCTGCAGGTGAAGCGGAACGGAAAGGCGCTGTTGGCCACCGATGTGCCGGTCGAGATCCGGCATGTGATCTTTGAGGCCGGGCGCCCGAGCGGCGAAATCCGTGCCAAACGCGCGGGAAAACTCTGGATCGGAACCGGGGCTCCCCGTGATTTTCCGCAAGGGGTCAGCCGGTTCGGCTGAACCATGCAACCGCGTTGCCGATAGTAATTGAGATAAGGCGCGACCTCGCACTGCGCAGAATATGTTCAGCGCTTGTAGCCCCTAACGCAAGGGCTCAGCGGCGGCGCTATGGAACCTGGCTCACGGGGCGATCGGGGGAGATATGCGGTCGCGAAACGGCCGATCCGCGTCGTACAACGCGATCCTGATCCTGATATCGGCCGCCAGCGCGGGCTGGTTCTCCTGTTCGGCCCGTGCCAGAGCCCTGCGAGCGGTCAGTGCCGCGTCGGCGAACTGGCCCTTTTCGGCGTAGGCGGCCGCGAGCGTGTCCAGCATGCGTGCGTCGTTTCCGCCGGACACCTCAATCGCCCGCACGGCGAACCGAAGCGCCTCGCCGCCATTCCGGATGGTGGCATCGGGTGAGGTCGCCAGTGCCCAGGCGGCCCGCCGCAGCGCCGGTGCGTTGTTCGGTTGCAGTTCGATACTGTCGCGCCAGTGCGCGAGGGCCTCCGCCGTCCGCCCTTGCGCATCGAGCGTGTCGCCCAGGCGGTCGTGGGCCTCGGCGTATTTCGGGTCGAGATCCAGGGCGCGGCGCCATTCCCGGATGGCTCCCGGCGCATCCCCCCGCTGGCTCAAAACCAGTCCCAGATTGTAGTGCGCGGGCGCACACCTGGCGTCAGATTCCAGCGCCTTGGTCAGTTGAACCAGCGCGTCGTCCAGCCTGCCTGCCTTCACCAGCGCGCCGCCCAGGTTCGCACGCGCGGCGGCGAAATCCGGTTTGAGGGTGGCTGCTTTCTCGAATTGCGCCACGGCTTCCTCCACGCGCCCCTGCTCGACCAGCAGCACGCCGAGATCGTTGAACCCCCGCGCCGACGCGGGATCGGCCTCGACCGCCGCGCGGAGTTTCATCTCGGACGCTTTCCGGAAATGAACCGCGGACTCTTCCCGATGGCCGGTCATGAGCAGCAAGCTTCCCAGGCTGCGGTGCGCGAGTTCGTCATCGGGGTTCAGTTCCAGGACTTCTCTCCATTTCGCGGCGGACGCCTCGTAGGAGCCGGTCTTCCGCAGATACATCGCGCTGTTGACCAGCCGGTAATAGTCGACGACAGGCCCGCCGATCTGCCGCAACCCATCATAAGGGACATTCACAAACTCCGGAATGTTCACCGCCCGGTTGGCGGCGGTGGCGTTCTCGATCAGGATGGCCGGGCTGTCGTTGCCGTCCGCGTCGATGTGGGTGAGATACATCTGGGTGTAGGGCGACCTGCTCTTGGACGAAAACACCAGCCAGCGGCCGTTGGGGGAAAAGCTGTGCCACGAATTCATTTGCGGGGTGTTGCAGCGCATCCGCCGCGCCTCACCGCCCGCGGCGGGAACAATGTACAACTGGCTGTCGGGACGCATGAGCTCGCCGTTGCGGCATTCGACGAACACGATCCATCGCCCATCGGGCGACACCTTGGGAAAGGTATTGCTCATGCCGTTCCGCGAGGCGCCTGAGATCGGCTCCGGCACGCCTCCCTCACCGCCGCGGAATGGAACCCGGTAGAGGTCATACTTGAGTTGGAGCTCGTTCGGGTCATTGGCGAATTTCGCCAGCGGCACACCGGGCGGATTGGGGTCCGTGGCGGCGGCGCGCGCAAATACGAGGTACTCTCCGTCCGGGCTCCAGACGGCGCCCATCTGCACAAACCGCGGGTCGCCGGCGCCCGGCAACGGCCGCAGGACTCCGGTTTGGCGGCTGTACCAGCTCAGAACCCCGCGCGCCGGATAGAACACCTGGAGGAACCGGTAATCCTTGAAATTGGCGACGTAATAGTTGCTGGGAGGCTCTTCGGAGGTGGTAGCCATCGAGGCAGGGTTGACTGTGGTTACCACGTACCGCCCGTCCGGGGAAACCTGCGACATAAAGCCGATCCGGACGTTCCCCTTCAGCTTGCCTTCCGCCGAACTCCACTGAATCACGTCTTGCTTGCGGATCGCCATCTCGGGCGCAACCGGCGCCAGGATGTACATCCCCCGGTTGCCCTGCAGGCCATCCAGATCCATTCCCATGGTCTTACCGTCGGCGGAGAACGAATGGCAGTTGGCGCACAGCGGCAGGTTTTCCATCACCAGCCGGCTGCGGGCTTCACCCACGTTGCGAACTCGCCAGGCGACCAGCGGTATCGCCTCCGCGGCCAAGGGTTTGATCACGCCTTTTTCCAGCTCCGAGGGCATCAGCGGCACATCGCGATAGAAGATCGGCGCGCCAACCTTGTCGTTTGAAGTGCGAATGGCGACCTTTCCGCGAGAGACGGCCTGGTCCGGGAGGTCGTCACGAAAGCCGGTGATGGTCACCGTCGCCGCGCTTTGGACCGAACGCCGCTTGACGGCCTGCCACGTTACCAGGTCCGGCGCCCAGGAATGCGCCGCCGCCAGGCGGGGCGTGAGCTTGGGAGGCTCGTTCGTGCCGGCAACGCAGTCCGGATCGATCCTGCCGACGCGCAGACGCTCGCCCTTGGAAGTCGCATGAATCGCCGCCGCGCCATCGCCGAACGAGACATCGATCCGCCAGAAGGCGACACCTTTGGCGCTATCGGCCCAAAGGAACGTCGGGGGCGGGATCTCAGGCGGAAAAATCGATCCTTCCTCCGGATAATCGATCACGATGGCCGCTGGCGCCGGTGCCGCCGGCGGGCCCAGAGCCGTGCTCTTACGGGCTTGCACGCCATCCGATGCGTGCGCTGCCAGCGCCATCAGAAGGCACGGCAGAAGAATCGCCCTGGGCGGCAAGCCGGCCATCATTGGAGTCCCCACCATAAGACCAGCTTACAGTCCCGCATGGTCCGTCGGGGACGCGCCTACAAATCCTGCACAATCTTAGTCATGTAGTATCCTCGATAAAGGGAGCAGTAAATGCTAAATAGACTGGAAACGGCTCAGGCCACCCGGCGAGGGTTCCTGGGGGCGGCTGCCTTGACGGCCGCGCAGTACAAACGGGTTCTCGGCGCCAATGACCGTATCGGCATCGGGTTCA
>Ga0182014_10002579_pt1 | contig 22662 bp, 23 predicted proteins | sample 612S2DmetaG_FD_120489 | JGI IMG/M metagenome (GOLD analysis project Ga0182014, IMG submission 120489) | Permafrost microbial communities from Stordalen Mire, Sweden - 612S2D metaG | ecosystem: Environmental > Terrestrial > Soil > Wetlands > Permafrost | place: Sweden: Stordalen | collected...
GAAGACTCTACAGCTGCGTAAGGTCGTTGAGGAGGAAGAGATCGCTCGTGAGGTCATACTTCGATGCGAGCGACCTGCCAGTAGGGCCTAATGAGGAAACGAAATTATGCCGATATCAATAACTCACGGTTGATGGGTGCGGCGCAGATAGACCTCCGTCACGATGACGGAGGCAAGGACCAGCGCAGAGCTGACTCCAAGGACATAGTTTGTCAGCCAGACCGGAGCAGAATCGGTGAAGTGAACATTGAAACTTGACCTGTCGAAGAAGTAGACGATGGTTGAGAGCTCCAGAAGCAAGAATGAAGCCAATGTGGTGGAGTTGAGGAAAGCCAGAAGTCTTGAGCCCTTTGAGAGAAGAAAGACTGATAGAAATGCAATGACAAGTGCTGCCAAACAGACGAAGTCGAGAAATTGAGAAACATGGATAAAGCCTAGGAAAAGGCCCGGGCCTGAGTCGTTTCTAAGCACCATCGCGATGAACACGACTCCATCATAGGGCGTGCTGAGGAGCGGATAGGTCAACGGCAGATTGACTATCCACAGAAACGCTCCTTCAAGGAAAGTCACAGACGAGATGGCAAGCACGATGCGTCCAATATGAGATCTGAACGCAGTCAGAATCAGCGCTGCTAGCTCGAGGAATAGAGCAACGATGATGTAACCGTCTGCGGCAAAGCCGTCGTCAACAAGAGTTGGAGACAGAGGTGTAGTCGAGACAGCGTATATTCTGACTAACTTGTAGACTCCGATACAGAGAACGACAAACCCTATTGCTCTGAGGATGTTGGCAATCAAAGGCACGACCGCTCTCAGATTCATGTTGGCCAGGTTCACCATTCCTATCATATGAACTTCACCCGCCCGGGGTTTTCATGCCTCCGGGATTACGAGCTTGCGCTCAAACTTCACAATCAAAATCGGAAGGTCTTGTCGGCTACTTCTTCAGAAAGAAAGTTCCGATTGAATCAACCGTGAGTTAACACGGCCAACGCGGAGAGCATTCAACCGTCAAGTTAAGAGAACCCTAGGTTCACCACCTCCCGATCGGCCTCGTCAGGGTCGAAGTCGAGCGGTGACGGCAATCAGCGACAAGGTCCTCGTCGGGTTAGAGCCTCAGGACTTCCTTGGCGTTCGCGTAGAAGACCTTCTCGAGCTGAGCCTGAGAGAGCCCGGAGGCGCACACCCGCGCGATCTCCACGCCTGGGTCGTGGAACGGGACGTCGGAGCCATACATGACCCTCTCCTCTCCTATTACCTCGACGGCCTCCTTGATCTTCGTGTGCATCGGCATCCCGCTGGTCTCGAGGTAGACGTTGTCGTACCGCTTGGCGACGCTGAGAGCGGCCTGGATGTAGACTCCGTGCCCGTGCCCCATGTGGAGCATGACGATGGTAACGTCCCTGAAGTTCTCGGCGAGCTCCCCTATGCTCCAGGGCAGCGAGAAGGGCGGATGTCCCGAATGGATCAGGACGGGGACCCTCGCCTTCCTGGCCTCCTCCATTATGGGGTAGACGATCTCGTCGTTCGGGAGGAATGCGTGGATGAGAGGGTGCAGCTTGACCCCCTTGAAGTGCCAGTCGGTCAGGGCCCGGTGGACCAGGTCTCGGGCACCCCTCTGCCGCGGGTCCGGCCACACGATGCCGGTGATCTTTCGCGGGTGCTCGACCGCGGCCCTGTGCACCATGGCGTTGTCCCAGTAGAAGACGCACGACCTCTCGACGTTGTGGAGCCGCATCAGGGCGAGGAGCTCGTCGGGGTCGCAGGCGACGTTCGCCCAGCCGCCAAATTCGCCTATGTGGGCGTGCGCGTCGATCTTCACACCTTCGTAGAGCTTCACCGGCTTCAGCCGGGGCCTCTCCCTAGTCGCGGCGAATCACCAGCCACCCACTACTCGGGTGGGAGCTCCCCAGTGATAAGGCTGAGGTCGAAGCCCCTGCTCCTGTTGTAGTAGTACGAGACGGCGTAGATGACCATCGGAACCAGGATGACTGCGAGGATGACGAGCCTGGCGCTCTCGGCGCTGGGGCCAATGGCAGGGTTGGTGAAGGCGTTGTAGCTGAAGTAGCCCAGGACCCCCACCGAGACAAGCCCTATCCAGGAGAGTACGGGGAGGCCCAGGAACTTGGACCTCGCGTCGGACATCTGGAAGATCGCCTTCCTGCGCAAGGGGAGGACCACCGCGGCCACCGCAGAGATGAGCCACGCGACCGTGAAGAGGAAGACGCCGTTGAGCTGGGTGCTGATGAAGGAAGTGAAGAAGATCAAATACATCGGGATGGTGGAGAGGAGGACGGTCAGCATTATCGAGAAGGTGGGGGTGTGGAACCTGTCGCTCACGTGGGCGAGCCCGGTGGGGACCACCCTGTCGAACGCCCAGGCCATCGGGATCCGGCTCGCGAAGACTAGCGCCAGCCACCACCAGCCGATGTTCCCGACGAAGAGCCCGATCGTTATCACCCAGAGGAGGATCACGTTCGGGTAGAAGACCATGGCGAGGGCCGAAGGGACGGTCGAAGACCCCCCGCCGACCGAAAGGGTCCAGGCCTCAAGGAAGGAGATGCCTATTGAGTGGTCGAAGAGGAAGGTCATGAGAAGAAAGACGGCTATCGAGGCGAACTCAGCGCCCACTGCGCCCAGCAGGAGCGACCTCTTGGGGTTGTTAATCTCGCCTCCGACCATCTGCATGGTCGGATATGGTCCGAGGCTGACGAAGATGACCGGGATTATCAGACCTAGAGAGGCGAGGCTGTAGCCGGGACTATACCCTGCATTCCCGAGAGCGCTCGCGTAGACACCGGGGACGCCTCCGGGGAAATACTTCGCGTAGTCGGCTGCGAATGTCGTCTGGTTGTTCAGGGCGAACATCGCCATGACGACGACGAGGACTATCGCCCCGTACGCGAAGAAGCCATAGATCATCGTTCGGAAGACTCTTCCGCCTAGTATCACCCCGACTGCTCCGACGAGGAGCAGAATGGCGCTGAACGCGAAGAGGGTGATCGGACTGGAGGTTGTGAACGGGCTTAGGAATGTGCCTAGGTTCGTGATGCCCGGGTTGTTGAGGATCTGCCCCGCGAAGGAGAGCTGAAGCCCCGCCTCCGAGAACCCCCAGAAGGCCCCTGTAGAGCCAGGGTCGGCGAGGAGCGCGACGTAGAAGACGAATGACGCGACGAAGCCGACCGAACCGGCGATCGCCCTTGAGACGAAGACGTAGTCGCCTCCCGACCTCGGCATCGCGGTGGTGAGCTGCCAGTAGAGGACGACCACGACGAGGGCCGTGAGGGCCCAGACCCCAAGGGAGAGGTAGTAGTTCACGTTCTGATAGTAGTCGGGCGTGACCCAGAAGAGCCCCGACCAGCTCGTGAGCCAGGGAAAGAAGATGATGCTCCAGACGAAGACGTCTATCCAGGAGAGCTGCTTGACGAGTCCCGTCGCTTCGCGGACGAACCCCGTCTTTCCGGCGGCTCCTTCTGGCAAAGGTCGTGAAATTGCCCGCGACGTTATTTAAAGTTAGTAACACGGTCGGGGCTCTCGCAGGCTATGGAGGCGCCCCCGGGCAAGACCGCGGAGCGAGACCGCGATGCAGAGCTCGAATGACTAAATAGACCGACGCGCCCCGGCAGTACGAATGAGCCATATCCGGTCCAGGGACCAAGAGGAGCCGCGGCTCGGGTACTGGTCGGCACAGGAGCAGTACACGATGAGCGACCTGCTTGACTTCGCGGTGGAGGCAGAGAGAGGCGGCTTCCGCTCGATGATGGCGAGCGACCACTTCCACCCCTGGTTTCACACCGGCGGGTTCGGGAACTTCACCTGGGTCTGGATGGCCGCCGCGGCCGAGCGGACGAAGAGGATGAGCTTCTTCACGGGTGTCACCTGCCCAATCTTCCGTTACACCCCTGGCGTGGTCGCTCAGGCGTTCGCGAGCCTCGACGACCTCTATCCTGGCAGGATAGGGCTCGGGGTAGGGACCGGGGAGGCGATGAACGAGGTCCCCAACGGTTTCGAGTGGGGGACCCAGGCGGAGAGGCTGGAGAGGACGAAGGAGGCGATCGAGATCATCAAGGCGCTCTGGGAGGGCGGGAACGGGTTCCTCGACTACCGGGGAACATACTACAGGACCGACAGGGCGCGGCTCTACACGCCGCCGAAGGGTCACATCCCGCTGTACATGGCCGCGGTCGGGAAGAACTCGACGAGGACGGCCGCGAAGTACTCGGACGGGCTCATAACCTTCCTCAAGGGCGTCGAGCTCGAACAACAGATCTCGGCGTTCAAGAGCGCGGTGGTGAAGGAGGGAAGGGACCCAGAATCGCTCGAGGTCGTCGCCGAGTACAAGCTCTCCTACGACCCCGACTACGACAGGGCATTCGATTCGGTCAAGCGCTGGAGGCCCACCAGGCTCCAGGGGGTGCTGATGTCGGAGATCCACGACCCGAGGGAGCTCGAGAAGAAGGCGGAAGAGGAGGTCTCCGACGAGAGCCTGAAGGAGTCCTGGGAGGTGGTCACATCCATAGAAGCGTCTGCAGATTCGATCGACCGGTACTTCAAGGCCGGGTTCACCAAGGTCTACGTCCACAGCTCAAGTCCCGACGAGCACGGGTTCATCCGGGCGTTCACGTCCAAGGTGCTGCCCCACTTCGCGTCCGGAGGCTGAAGGAACCTGTGACGAGAGTGGCTCGCGGCGGAAGAGGCCCCTCTGAGGATCACGGGGTCTCGGCGATCCTGCTCGCGGCGGGGCTCTCCACCCGCTTCGGGAAGACCAAGCAGCTGGCGGACCTCGACGGCACGACGCTAGTCAGGCGGGCCTACTCGACGCTCCGGCAGACGCTCGTCGGAGATGTCGTCGTCGTTGTGGGGCACAGGGCGAGCCGGGTAGCGAGCGAACTGCGGGGGACGAGCGCGAGGGTCGTGGTTAACGAGGGGTATGGTACGGGAATCGGCTCGTCGCTCAGGGTCGGCGTCTCGGCCCTCGGCGACGAGAGCCGGGCGGTCGTGGTCTGTCTTGCGGACCAGCCGTTCGTCACCTCTGGGCTCATCAATCGGATCATCGCGAGGCATCGCAGGACTGGGGCCGAGGTAGTTGCCTCTGTCTCCGGGGACCTCGTCAGCCCGCCGGTGCTCTTCGGCAGGAGGCTCTACGGCGAGCTGGCGGGACTGAGCGGAGACAAGGGCGCCAAGTCGGTGATCACGAGGCACGCGGGGTTCGAGAAGGTCAGGGTAAGGCCAGACGTCCTCCTCGACGTGGACTCGGAGGAGGACCTCGAGAGGGCGCGGAGGATCCTGAAGGCCGGCGGCGTCACAGGGACGACAGGCCGGCCAGTCGGTGGACCCTGACCAGCTCCCCGTTCTTCAGCGCGGTGGTCGCTTCCCCCACAATCAGGTACCCGTCGCTCTGCGTGAGGAATGTGATCTTCTCTGTCTCGCCTATCGAGGGTTCGACGATGACCTCCTCCCCCTCGGTCTTCATCCTAACGTAGACGACCTTCGTGAAGTCGCGGTACCGCTTCCCCACGTCCCAGTCGCTCCCCACCCTCGCAGGGATTGAGGGGGGCGACTCGAACCCCCTCCCAAGGAGCGCTCGTATCAGAGGGTACACCATCACCACGAAGGCGTTCACCGCGCCCTGAATCGGACCGGGGAGGATCACCACGGCCTTGCCGCGTGCCACCCCGAACCCCATGACGCGGCCGCGGTGGACCTTCATCCCGTGGACCAAGACGCCGGGCCTCCCCGCGCCGTCGATCGCCTGGTCTGCCAGGTCGGTGTCGCTGACCGACGAGCCGGCGACCGTGAGGACGACATCGGCGACGCTGAGTCCGACGCTGATGCTCTGTCCTATCTCGCCCGCGTCGTCGCGGACTATGGGCATGTGCACGGGGATCGCGCCCGCGCCCTCCACCAGCTTTGAGAGCAGGAGCGTGTGCGTCTCCGCCACCTTCCCCGGTTCGGTGTCGCCGATGGACTCGCTGAGCTCGTTGCCCGTTGGGATTATCGCCACCCTCGGTTTTGCGTACACGGGAATCGTCTCCATGTGCAGAGAACCAAGGAGGACCAGGTCGGGCCCTCTCAGCGTCCGACCCGCGTCCAGTACCGTGTCCCCCTTCTTGACGTCGCGACCCCTGGGGTAGACGAACTCTCCCTTGGCCGCGGGGTTCGGGACCTCGACCGCACCAGGGCTCACCTTGACCCTCTCGACCTGGACCACAGCGTCGGCGCCAGCCGGGAGGAACCCACCCGTGAGGATCGAGTGTGCGTCGCCTTTCTTCAGGACGCGGTTCGGTATCTCGCCGAGCGCGCTCCCCTCCACCCTCCGAAGGCGCACCGGGCTCGAGGGGGACGCGGCGGCTAGGTCCGAAGACCTCACAGCGAATCCGTCCATGTGCGAGCTGTCCCTAGTGGGTATGTCATACCTCGAGAGGACGTCGCCGTAGAGCACGCGCCCATAGGCCCGCCCGAGGGGGACCGTCTCGCGCCTCGGTGCGACCTTCGCGTTCTTCTTCAGCAGTGCCATCGCCGCCTCGAGCGACGTGTAGCTTGTGAATTCTCGGACCAACTGAGAACCCTCCGCTAGGGAGATCCCTGCCGTCCACCGCGGCTCGAGCCCATGGTCCTGCCATCGACCCACCTCTCCTGGCCATCGGCGAGGCGCTCCTTCTTCCAGATGGGTACGTCGTGCTTTATGCTCTCTATGGCGCGCCTGCAGGCTTCGAAGGCCTCGGCGCGGTGGGGGGCGGAGACCGCGACTGCGACGCTCACCTCTCCCACGCTCAGCTCCCCGATCCTGTGCTGCATGGCGACCTTCCCGGGGTGCAGAGAGCGCCTCACATCCTCCTCGATCTCGAGCATCCTCTTCTCGGCCATCGGGACGTAGGCGTCGTAGACTATCCTGTCCACGCTCCCGGCTTCGCTGTTGTTCCTCACCGTGCCGACGAAGAGCACTGCCCCGCCGGAACTGGGGTCGTCCGTCTCGGCCAGGATTGCCTGGACGTCTATACGCGAATTGGTTACCCTCTCTGCGTTCTTCAATCTCAACCACCTGCGACGGGAGGAAGCAGCGCGACGACGTCTCCGTCACGGAGCAACTGGCCTGGCTCGGCGATCTCCTCGTTGACGGCAGCCTGCATCGACCCTCTCAACTTCTGGATCTGAGAGTGCGCCAGCGACGACCTTTCGACTAGATTGTCCACCGACGAGCCGTCCGGGAGCACGTAGTCCTCCTCTCCCTTGCCCGCGGCGTCCCGCGCCTGCCCGAAGTAGAGCAGCCTGACGTGGATCGGCAAACCTCTACCCGCCGATGGTGTACATTGGCCGCACGTGCTTGAGCTCCGCGCCTCCCTTCAGCATGCTCTCGACCCCCTCTGACTTTAGCATGAAAGTGCTGCGCAGGTATCTGGAGATCTCCTCGTCGCCCGCCCCTCCCCTGAGCAGCGGCTTTAGCTCGTACTCTGCCTTGCTGAAGAGGCACGGGACCATCCTCCCGTCCGCCATCAGCCGGATCCTGTCGCAGTCTGAGCAGAACGGCTTCGTCATGGAGGCGATGATGCCGATCTCTCCCCGGGAGCCGTCGGCGAACCTGTGGTGCACCGCGGTCGCGCCGTGCTCGCGTTCGAGTGGGATGAGCTCGTACTTCTCCTCGATACGCCGGATGATCTCCTCCCCGCTCACGACCCTCTCAGGGTCCCAGACCTTCGTCCCGTCGAAGGGCATGTACTCGATGAAGCGGACGGAGACGCCGGCGTCGTGCGCCATCTTCGCGAACTCGGGTATCTCGTCCTCGTTGCAGCCTCTCGTCACCACGCAGTTCACCTTCACCCTCTCGAATCCGACGGCCCGAGCCTCTTCGAGCCCCTCCATGACCCGCCAGAACATGTCCTTCGTCCCCGTTATGGCATCGTAGCGTTCCGGTTTGAGGCTGTGGAGGCTGACGGTCACGCAGTGCAGCCCGCTCTCCTTCAACGCCCGCGCCTTCTGCTTCAGAAGCGCCCCGTTGGTGGTAAGCGCCACGACCTTGATCCCGGGGACCTCGACCAGCATCTTCACGAGCGTCTCCAGGTCCTTCCTGACCAGAGGCTCCCCGCCGCTCAAGCGGATCGAGCTGACGCCCATCCTGGCGGTAATCGTGGACACCCTGGCGATCTCCTCGAAGGTGAGGACCTCCTTCTGGTCGAGCCAGACGGGGGTGGTAGGCATGCAAAAGTCACATCTGAAGTTGCAGCGGTCGGTAACCGAGAGACGGAGCTTCCGAGCGTGGCGGCCGAAGGAGTCGGCGAGCCTTTCGGAATCAAAAGCCTGGGAAGCAGGAGCCAAGAACGACGCCTAGGCGGAAACGCTTACACGGGCACTTAAGTCTATCCACGAGGCCCTCGTGGAGGCACTTGCGCGCAGCCGCCTGGCGGCCCGCCAGCCTCGGGCCGACCGGAGGTCCAGCCGGAGCCGTGAGGGAGCTGGAGGTGGCCTACGCCATCTCAAAGTATATCAAACACGATATATGTATATAATACCGCTGGATGGCCCATCTCGATACGATTGTCAACAAAGGAAGAAGTCGAGCGGGGCCTCGCTCACCCGCAGGGAGCCCCTAGAGGGCTGCTCCTGCACTATATGCTTCACAAGATCTCGAAGAATCCCTGCCATGGGTACGAGATCCTCCAGGAGATTGACGCCAAGACCGAGGGTGCGTGGAGACCCGGCGCAGGTTCGATCTACCCCATACTCAAGAAGCTTCTGGAGAACGGCTACATCCAGTCCGACCAGAAGACGGGCGCCGACAGGAGGATCTACTCGATAACCACGAAGGGAGTGGAGACACTCAAGGAGGATGAGAAGACGTTCCTGTTCTCCGGACAGAAGTGGATGGCCATGAGGAGGCTCTTCATCGAGCTGATCGAGCCCGACCAGTTGGTTCGGTTCCTCAGCGACGGGACGAGGGGGCAATTCGAGATGGCTCAGGAGATTATCCGGACCAAGTCGAACGAGATCCCGCCGAAGGACCTCGAGTACCTGCTGAAGGAGTACAAACTCACCCTGGAGCGGCAGCTCGACTGGGCGGCCCAGACCCTGACCGAGCTCGAACCCGTCGCAGGCACGAAGACGAAGAGGAAGTGAGTCGATAGAGTTGACATCTGAGCTGGAGACGCGCTACAACGAATCCTCCCCGATCGTGAGGGTGGAGGGACTCGTGAAGAGCTACGACGGAGGCAAGACCAGGGCGGTGGACGGGGTCAGCTTCGAGGTCAAGCAGGGAGAGATCTTCGGGTTCCTCGGGCCGAACGGCGCGGGCAAGAGCACGACCATCAACATGCTCACAACCCTGCTCCCCCCGACATCGGGCATGGCCGAGGTCTGCGGGCTCGACGTGCACAAGCACGCGAACGAGGTCCGGAGGAGCGTGGGGGTCGTCCCCCAGGACTACACGGCCGACGAGGACATGACGGGGTTCGAGAACATACTCCTCTGCGCCGACCTGTACGGCCTCCCCCGGAGCGACTCGACGCGCCACGCCCAGGAGCTCCTGCAGCTTGTAGAGCTCCAGGACGCCGCGAAGAGGAAGGTGAGCACATTCTCCGGAGGGATGCGGAGGAGGCTCGAGCTCGCCTGCGGCCTGATCAACTACCCAAGGCTGCTCTTCCTGGACGAGCCGACGCTCGGACTCGACGTGCAGACGCGAGCCGCCGTCTGGAAGTACATTCGGCAGCTCAAGAAGGACTACAACATGACGCTCTTCCTGACGACCCACTATCTCGAGGAGGCCGACTCCCTCTGCGACAGGATAGCCATCATCGACCACGGCCACATCGTGAAGATTGGCACTCCCGAGGAGCTGAAGGCCACGGTCGGAGGGGACGTGATCGTGGTGGGCGTCAAGGAGTCCGAACCGGACCTATCTGCCGACATCGCGAAGATAGGGCTTGTCACGGCCGTCACGAAGACCGGCAACGACTATAGGATAAAGGCCGACGCGGGGGAGGAGGCCTCCCCGGCGATCATCGACCTGATCCGCTCGAAGGGGATGCACGTCACGAAGATCTCCCTAACGAGACCGACCCTGGACGAAGCCTACCTCGAGCTGACCGGGAGGACGCTGCGCGAGGAGGAGACCAACCGGTGGGCGACGATGAGCGCGAGAAGGACGATGAGGACGGCGAGGTCCTAGAGGGAGAGGATTGAGTTGGACAACAACCCGCACTCGAACATAGACGAAGCGGCGAAGCAGGACTCCGCCCTGCGCGAGCCCGAAGCGGCAGCTCCTTACCAGGTTGCTCCCGGGATGCCGAACCCGAAGGTCAACAAGAGCCCGACCCACGGCCTGTGGGCCTTGACGAGGAGAGACCTCAGGAAGTGGTACACTAATCCCTACCAGCTGATAATCTCGCTCATACAGCCGGTGATCTGGATGGGGCTCTTCGGGAAGGCCCTCAACTTCAGCTCCTTCATCACGGCCGGCGCCGGGGCGGGCGCCAGTACTGCCGCGATAGACCAGACTCTCATTGGCTTTTTTGGCACGGACAGCTACTTCTCGTACCTGGTGTGCGGGATGCTGGTCTTCATCATACTCTTCAGCTCCTCGTTTGCGGGAATGTCGGTGGTCTGGGACAGGCGGTTCGGGTTCATGAACAAGGCCCTCAGCACACCCGTCAGCCGCGGGACGATAGTCATGGCCAAGATCCTGCAGAGCGTGGCCCGTTCGCTCATCCAAGCCGCGGTGGTCGTGGTTATCGGCGTGGCGCTCGGCATGGAGACTGGCGACTTCTCGGTCCTGGGAATCACAGGGACGTTCGTGATCATATTCCTGGTCGCGATGGGCCTCTCGGGCCTCTTCGTCATGCTCTCCCTTAGGTCGAGCAACTGGCAGACGCAGATGGCGATCATCAACCTGCTCAACCTGCCCCTCCTCTTCGCGAGCAACGCCCTCTTCCCGGTGAAGATAATGCCCGGGTGGTTGCAGGACGTCGTGAAGGTCAACCCTGTCAGCTACGCCATCGACGGGATACGCCAGCTCCTGATAGGGGCGACCGGGACCTATGCGCTCTGGCTGGACTTCACCGTTGTCATCGGGTTCGCGGCCTTCTTCTCCATAGTGGGGATAGTCGCGTCGTGGAGACTCCTCAGCAAGTAGCCGCGGACAAGTCTTTTATCGCAGCCGCGGCCGTAAAGGCTAGGTGAGCGGGTCTACGCCAAGAGAAGACTCCGGCCGGAGCAAGCCGAGCTCCACTCTGGCGCTGGTCGGGAAGAAGTGCCCGAACTGCGGGCTCGAGCTCCACGTCCTCGAGAACCCCCCGGTGATAGTCCCGGACGACCTCGGCGAGCTCGAGTGGGACTACGTCAAGAACCTCTCGCTGGTGCCCAAGGTGCTCGCGATCTGCCTGAAGTGCGGCTTCGTCGCCGTCGAGTGCCTCACGCCGGTGGAGGCGCGGGAAACCTACGCAGGGACCTGAAATCGGATTCCCTAGAGATTTGGGAACGATTCCGGAAATCCGCTATATACCAATCCGTATGCCTTGAATACATGGCTTGTGGCGGGAGAGAGGGGGGGCTGGACAAGTCGTCTTGACACGTAACCACCTGAAGAAATTCGATGGACCTCGCGACGGTCTCCAAAAAGCAAGGAGTGGCCGCATTTGAAGGCCTTGTCAAGAAATTCGTTGCTTCCCGTGGTCGTGCTGCTCCTGGCCTTGACGGCCATGACGCCGGGACTAACGGCCGCCGTGACTCCCCGGCCGGCGCTCGTGACGACCCACGTCGTCTCACCGGCTGACTCTGCGGTCTCCGCAGGATCTGCGACCGTTGCACAGGGTTCCCCCCCTTTCAGGGGCCATCCTCCTCCAGCCGGGACTGCCTATGACGAACAGCTCGGCATGACATTCACCCAGGACTTCACGTCCATGGAGTACAACGTCACGGCGGTGGAGCAGGTCGACCCGACCCTCGGGACCGGCCCCGGCTATCTCCTGAGCGGGGTTTCTACCACAGGATACTGGTATCAGGTGGGTCTCTCCTGGGACTGGAGCACCGGCACAGGGTTCCAGATGAGCTACGAGGTCTTCGATTCCCAGGGCAACTCGATCTTTCCGTCGGGCGGCGGTGGCGGATTGGCGGCCTTCTCCGGCACGGTGAACGAGGGCGACATCGTGACCCTCAACCTCTACTTCAACGGCGCAGGCCAGGTCGTGCTCCTGGCCATGGACACGGCCACCGGGGCGTCCGCCCAGATGGAATACTCGACGGTGGGGAGCACGTACTTCGTGGGGCAGCCGACAGGCGATGCGAACTTCAATGGCTACTTCACAGGCCTGATGACCGAATGGTACCATGGAGCGCCGTACTACGGCAATGTCCAGCAGGTGATCTACACGTCAAACTTCTCGCTCTCTTCGGCGTGGCTTTGGATGGACGAGTTCAACGCGAACACGTTGCAGATCGTCTTCGCGACCAACTCATCCACGCTCTACACATTCAGCTCAAACCCCTTCCTGCTGCAGGGGCTCTCCTACGGCAGCATAACCGAGTACTGCGACGCCCAGCAGTTCATCACGGGCCCCCAGACGAACTCCACCACGACCTCCTCTTCGTCGTCTAGCTCGACCTCGAGTGTTACCTCTACCAGGGTGGTGACGTCAACGGAGGTGATCACCACCACCGTCCCGGTCACGGTGACCCAGACCTCGACGGCGACAGCCACGGTGACCCAGGCGGTCACCACCACGGTGACATCGACCCAGCCCACCACGGTCACGTACACCTCGACGTCGACTTCGACCTCCACCGCGACGTCGACCCTCCCTGCGAGCACGACCACGACGACCCAGACGGTGACCCAGACGGCGACGGCGTTCAGCTCCCTCCCCGGCTGGTCCTACGCGCTCATGGCAGTCCTTCTGCTGGCCGGGCTGGGTCTGGGGTACGTCCTGAAGAGGGCGCCCGTCGGTCCCATAGCTCCTGGCGCTCCGCCTCAAAGCACCCCGTGAACGTCCGGGAGCCTGCGCCGCCACTCTGAGCGCGAGGTCGAGGACCGGGCGGAAAGAGCGGTCTTCTGGGAGAAACAACCCGCCAAGGCATAAATAGAATCCGGGGTCCGGACTGCCGCATTCATGAAAAGCGAAGACGAGCTGGGAGACTGGCGGAGGACCCACTACTCCTCTCAGGTGACCCCAGACCTCGACGGGAAGGAGGTCACCGTCTTCGGCTGGGTCAGCAGCGTCAGGACCCAGGGCGGCATCACCTTCCTCATCGTCAACGACAAGGAGGGGATCTTCCAGGTCACGACCATCAGGGGCAAGTCCAGCGACGCGCTCGTCGAGAAGATGGGGACGATAGCCGAGCAGACGAGCATCGGCGTCAGGGGGATCGTCAAGAAGATCGCAAAGGCCCCCAACGGGGCGGAGGTAATCCCCACGGAGATCAAGATACTCAACCCGGCCAAGAAGAAGCCGCCCTTCAGCGTCTTCGGGGGCGCGCTCCCCTCAATCGACAAGCGCCTGGACATCAGGGCCGTCGACCTCCGGAGGGAGAAGGCGCAGGCGATCTTCAGGATCCAGAGCGTCCTCCTGCGGAGCCTCAGGGAGTTCTTCATGGAGAGGGGGTACTTCGAGGTCAGGACGCCGAAGCTGATCTCGACCGCGACCGAGGGAGGGGCGTCCCTGTTCTCGGTGCTGTACTACAACCGGCCTTCCTTCCTGACCCAGAGCCCGCAGCTCTACAAGGAGGAGCTGGTCATGCCGTTCGAGAAGGTCTTCGAGATCGGGCCGGCGTTCAGGGCCGAGGAGTCGCGGACTCAGAAGCACCTGAGCGAGATCACCTCGATCGACATCGAGGAGGCATACGTGGACTATCAGGACATAATGGCGACGCTCGAGGCGCTGATCCGCAAGGCTGCCGGGGATGTCGCCGACTCGTGCTCCAAGGAGTTCGAGAAGCTCAAGAGGGCTCCCGTCGAGGTCCCGGGCCGCTTCGACCGCCTGACCTACGGCGCTGTGATAAAGGAGATCACAAAGAGGAGGGATGGGATTGCGTGGGGGGATGACGTCACGGGCCCTGACGGAGAGGAGCTCGCAAAGTCGCACCCTGGCTTCTACTTCATAACCGATTGGCCCACCTCCTCGAAGCCGTTCTACATCAAGCCGAAGACCGCCGAACCCAAGGTGAGCGAGTCGTTCGACCTCATGCACGGGTCCCTGGAGCTCGCGTCGGGTGGGACCAGGGTCACCTCGAAGAGCGCACTAGTGAAGAGGCTGAAGGACCAGAAGCTGAAGCCGCAGGCGTTCGAGTACCACCTCGACGCGTTCGACTATGGCATGCCGCCGCATGCGGGGTTCGGGCTCGGTCTCGAGAGGCTGATGATGACGCTCACGGGTGAGGAGAACATCAGAGAGGTGACGCTCTTCCCGAGGGATAAACTCCGGCTTGTCCCGTAGAACCAGGACAACGGTGACGCCGGAGGAGGTCCGGCGGCTTGCGAGCCTATCCAAGCTCTCGATGACGAGGCAGGAGGAGGAGCGGCTGCGGGAGGAACTCACTTCGATTCTCGATTACTTCAGGGTGGTGGACGGAGTCCCGGCGACCGGCGGCGGAGTTCGGCAGCGGCAGAGCGCCGAGACCCTCAGGGAGGACGAGGTGAGGCCATCCGACCCAGAGGGGGTCCTCGGAGGGGTCCCCCGCAAGAAGGGGCGCCTCGTCAGGGCGCCGAGGGTCTTCTGAGGTCATCGGAGTTGGGAAGGCTCGCTCCCTCGGCGGCGGAGGTCGCCCGGAGGATTGCGGATCAGGAGATCAGCTGCGAGGATAGGGTCGCCTCGAGGCTCGACCGTATCCCTAGGATGGACAAGGACGTCCACGCGTTCCTCTCCGTGGCGAAGGACGAAGCACTCGAGAAGGCGAGGGAGATAGACAAGCGCGTCAGGCGCGGGGAGAAAGTCGGAAGGCTGGCAGGGATAACGATCGCAGTCAAGGACAACATCTGCGTCCGAGGCATGCCCGCGACCTGCGGGTCGAAGATACTCGAGGGCTTCCGGCCGCCTTACGACGCCACCGTCATCGAGCGGATAAAGGCCCAGGACGGGATAATCGTAGGCAAGACCAACATGGACGAGTTTGCCATGGGGAACACGACGCAGTCTGGTGCATACGGGCCGACGAGGAACCCTTGGAACCTGGAGAGGGTGCCTGGAGGGTCCTCGGGGGGGAGCGCCGCGGCCGTCGCAGGGGGCATGGTCACCCTCGCGCTCGGGTCGGACACCGGTGGGTCGGTGAGGTGCCCGGCCAGCTTCTGCTCCATACTGGGTCTCAAGCCCACGTACGGCGCCGTGAGCAGATACGGGCTGATCCCGTACGCGAACAGCCTTGAGCAGGTCGGGCCGATGGCGAGGCGAGTCGAGGACCTGTCCCTCCTCTACGAGATCATCTCGGGACACGACCCCAAGGACTCCACGACGTCGAGGCGTACCGCCCCCCACGGAAGGCGACCCGCCGGCGTGAAGGGCTTGAGGATTGGGGTGGTCAAGGAGCTCTTCGGCGAGGGAACCCAGAAGGACGTAAGCAGGCTGGTCCTCGACGCCACCGGCGAGCTCGAGGCCCTTGGCGCCGTTGTCGGAGACGCCCGGGTGGGGAACCTGGGCTACGCCCTCGCGGCCTACTACATCGTCGCGATGGCGGAGGCCAGCTCGAACCTGTCGAGGTACGACGGGGTCCGGTACGGGGCCTCCGTGGAGAAGGGCAATGCGGACTGGAATGAGGCGTTTGCCGCGACGAGGACGGAGTGCTTCGGCGCGGAGGTGAAGAGGCGGATCATTCTCGGGACGTTCGTTCTTTCGGCAGGATACTACGAGGCCTACTATCTCAAGGCCGAGAAGGCTAGGGACCTCATCCGAAGGGAGTTCGAGCGCGCGTTCAAGAAGTTCGACGTCCTTCTCGGGCCGACGATGCCGGTGCTGCCCCCAAAGATAGGTGAGAAGGTGACCCCGCTCGAGGACTACATGATCGACGTCAACACCGTCCCGGCCAACCTCGCAGGATTCCCCGCGCTCTCGTTACCCGTGGGATTCGCCGAGGGGCTCCCGGTCGGCATGCAGCTCATGGCGCCGCACTTCGAGGAGGAGAGGCTCTTCACGGTCGCCGCTTCGTACGAGGTCAGAGCATGAAGGGCCGAGATGACGCGGCAGCAGGGGTGACGATCGGGCTCGAGATACACTGCCAGCTCACCGCCCTGAAGACCAAGCTCTTCTGCGGTTGCTCCTCCGACTACCGCGGCAGAGAGCCGAACGAACTGATCTGCCCTGTCTGCTTCGGTCTTCCAGGCACGCTCCCTGTCTTGAACGCCAAGGCCGTCGAGTACGCCATCAGGATAGCGGACGCGCTCGGGTGCAAAGTCGCGGCCGAGACCACTTTCTACAGGAAGAACTACTTCTATCCTGACCTCTCGAAGAACTTCCAGATCAGCCAGTACGACAAGGCCGGCGGCGTGCCGATCGCCTCCGGTGGCTCCGTCCAAGTCGGTGGGAAGAAGGTAAGGGTCCGCAGGATCCAGCTCGAGGAGGACCCGGGGAAGCTTACCTACGAGGGGACGATCGAGAAGTCGTCCTACAGCCTTGTGGACTACAACAGGGCTGGGATCGCGCTCGTCGAGATAGTGACCGAGCCGGACTTCGGGTCCGCCAAGGAGGCGAAGGTCTTCCTCGAGACGCTCAGGTCCACCGTGGAGGCGCTGGGGGTCTCGGACGGGGAGCTGGAGGGTGCGATGCGGTGCGACGCCAACGTCTCGGTCTCGGGAGGCGGTCGTGTCGAGGTCAAGAACATCTCCTCGTTCAAGGAGGTGGAGAAGGCCCTGAACTACGAGGTGCTGAGGCAGGGGACCTTCGCCGGGACCGGACCGGGGGCGCCCAACGAGACCCGACACTGGGACGAGAGGCGCAGCATCACAATCTCGCTCAGGCTCAAGGAGGGGGAGCAGGACTATCGTTACTTTCCAGAACCGGACCTTCCCGCGGTATCGATAGGCGCGGAGTTCCTCGAGACGGTCAGGAGGGCCACCCCGGAGGTTCAGGGCTTGAGGGCGGAACGCTACGCCCGGGACTACCACCTGAAACCCCAGGTAGCCGGGGAGCTTTCCAGAGACGAGGCGCTATCGAGATTCTTCGAGGAGACCTGGAAGACCTTTGATAAGCCGACTGAGATCGCTAACTGGCTGATCGGGGAGGTCCGAGGCGCGGTCCGTTCCAGGCTCGTGGGCGAGTCGCCGCCTGTCACGCCAGCGGGGCTCTCAGAGCTCCTCGCGATGCTCGATGGGGGCGAGCTCACCCGCCCCCAGGCCAGGGAGCTCTTCAGGGAGATGGTCTCGACCGGGAGGCGGCCCTCCGAGCTGACGAAGGGGAAAGCAGGACCGGCGATCGACGAGGGCTCGATCGCCAAGGTCGTCTCGAGGCTCTTGAGCGAGGGCGGCGCGGCGAGCGACGCGAAGAAGAACCCCAAGGCGTTCAACTACCTCATAGGGCAGGTGCTCAGGCTTGAGCCTGGCGCTGACCCTAAGGTCGTCGCAAAGACGCTTGCACGGATGCTTAAGCAGGAGTGATCGAGCCAAGGCTCCGAAGAGGTGGCCGAGGCTCGAGCTAGAGATAGCCCCAGGCGAAGAGCATGTCTGAGTCCTTGGACCACCTGCGACCAATGTCGTCCCGGTAGAACATGTTCGGGAGCATCACGTTCTTCACAGACTGGTAGGCTTGGGAGATTGCCTCCTGCATCGTCATGCCAGACCCTGTAACGACCAGAGAGTATCCTGACCTCCCTGCCAGTTTCCAATCACCCTCCTCAAGCTTGACCTCCCCGATGTGGATTCCGTTGAGGTTTGGCTTCCTGAAGAGGATCGTCGCGTCCTCGGAGTACTTCCTGAAGGCCTTCTCGTCCTCGAACGGGAAGGGCGGGACCGCGATCACGACGCCGATCTGGTAGCCCCGCTTGCACTTTAGCTGGGTCGGCTTTCCGCGGGCGATGTCGCTGAGAAACGTTCCCCATTCGCTCAGTACGCCTTCCATGTGAATCGATATGGTCGGATATCCAAATCTCGTCGTGAACTCGAGAGGGAAGACTCCCTTGCCGTTGGCTATGCAGTTGATGTCGATGTAGCCCACGTACTTCGAGGCCCGAAGCTGTTCCTTCATCCTGCCCAGCGTAAGATCGAAGATCTGGTTCGGCTTAGACCACAACATCGAGGTATTCCCGCACCAGTACGGCTTTCCGTTTCTGCGCACATACATTATGTGGTTCTTCACGGTTGCACAGTAGACTGTTCCGTCGTAGTCGATGGTGTGTGTGTCTCTTTTGTCTATCCAGGAATCGAGCTTCCTAACACACTCGTGAACTTCGTATTGCAGCCCTGATGCGTCGGCATCGTGATCTCCAATCCTTATCCTCCCGCTTCTCTTCCGCTCTTTTACGATGCCGATCCTCCCGACCTTCAGAAGCAACTCCTGGACACCGTCGGCAAGGTTCGGTGAGGCAGTGTAGAAGATTCGGAACCCCTTCTCCATCAGGGTCCCATCACCCAAAGAGTACCAGTCGAGGAAAGTGGCTATTTGTCTGGGCGAGGCCTCCTTCACGAATCGTGGAACATATTTTTCTCGAGCGCCTCCGAACTCATCCAGGAATGTGCCCAGCTGTTTGTCGTAGCAGTAGAACTCACCCTCTCCTCTTGTGAACCTGAAGGGGAGGCTAGATAGCAGGCTTGCTATCCTCTCGGATTTCTCTCCTGTCTTCTGCGCCACATCTATCCTGAAACTCTCGTGGCTCCTGCTCACAGAACCGTCAGCGAGCCAGATTCCGAAGAACGCAAGCCAGTCATCCATCGGCAATTGCCTCTCGCCGCTCCCGTGCATCACCACCTGGCGCCCTTCGTAATGTCCGATTGAGACCGAGGGCAGGGTGAAGACGGCACACTCGGAACCCGTCCAAGCTGCGGTCCTCTTGATGCGCGATTGGGTCTGCAGATCTTTGGCCTTTACGAATTTGAAGGAATTGCGATGTTTCTTCGCGTCTTGTTGGGATTCGACGTACATGTTATGGTCCGGAGTTACCATTATGTCCAGGGCGCGGTTCTGAATCGAGATCAGCTTCTTGTGGTGCGTGAAAGACACTAGGCCACTGGGCCTCTCGTACTCAATGGTATTGTTCGACGGGTTTAGTGTACAGATCTCATCGTCCGAGCATAACTCCTTGAAGAACTTCCAGCCTTGCATAGTCAGGACCTCCGTCTTATCGTCGTAGCATCCCATCTCGCCGGTGCTCGGTCCGATGTCGTTCGGGAAGAGACGTTTGTGCTCGAAGTTGACGTTGACCGGCTCCACGAAATCGGTGCCGTTGAAGAAGGCGCCGACCGCTATCTCGACGCCTTGAGCATACTTCTGAAGCAGGAAAACCTTGATCTTGCTCGACCACTTCTTCTTGTAGTGCTCGAGGACCTGCTCGACGTCTTTCCCGTCCTCCTCCTGTCCGACGAAGAGCAGCTCCTTCTCGTTCTGCGCCTTGCCGCTGGGCTTTATCACGTAGCGGTCCGGGTTCAGCTTGATGAACGCAATGGCCTCGTCGAAGGAGGTGAAATTCCAGCTCGGGAGTATCGGCACCCCGGCCCTCTTCAGCTCTTCCTGGCCGAACTCCCTGTCATCCTCGAGCCGGTCGGTGTACGCGGTTCCCCCCACGACGAACTTCCCTTCGGCCCTGAGCTTCTCTGCGGTCGCGGCGAACCCGATGTCGTCGAAGATTATCACGTCGGCCCAGTCCTTTTGGGGCTCCCACTGGTCGACCTTCTGCACGAAGCCGTCCCCCACGTCCTTTTCGCTCGCGTCCTGGACGAAGAAGTTGACTTCATGGCCTTCCTTCTTTAGCTGCCACGCCAGGTCTACCGAGAGCGCCTCACGCGTGACGAAGAGGAACTTCAACTGGCCGCAGAGAGCTAGTGCTTCATATTAGGTCTATCTGAATCTGGATCGTAGTCCGCCTTCCGACGACAACTCTTTATCGGCGCAGAGAGACTCGTTGTCCCTTCGTTGTCTCGACCGAGAGAGAGCCTTGCGAATCCGAGGGTCTTCAAGCGCGGCTACGACCACATCAGGAAGCGCGACCCCGTGCTAGGGAAGGTGCTTGAGAAGCACGGCCCGCTCAAGTTCAGCGCGGAGGGGGACATCTTCGAGGCCCTCGTCGAGTCGATTCTCTCACAGCAGCTCGCGGGCGCAGCTGCGAACTCGATAATCAGGAAGGTCCGGGCGATCTACCCCGAGGGCAGGCTGGAGGCGGGGACGATGTACAGGACGCCGACGAAGAAGCTCCGCTCCGCCGGAGTCTCTCCCCAGAAGCTCACGTACCTCAAGGACCTCTCGAAGAGGGTCTCGAAAGGCGAGATCGACCTGGAGTCGCTGAGGGCGATGGATGACGACGAGATTATCCGGATACTCGACGAGGTGAGGGGCATCGGTCCCTGGACGGTCCAGATGCTCCTGATCTTCACGCTGGGGAGGACCGACGTCTTTCCGACGGACGACCTCGGGGTCAAGAGGGGGGTACAGGGGGTCTACTCCCTCGCCGAGCCGCCCGACAAGGCTGCGATGGAGGAGCTCGCGCTGAGCTGGCACCCCTACAGGACGGTGGGTTCGCTCTACCTCTGGCGGCACAAGGACACCAAGGAGCGATGAGAGGCTTGGCCGAAAAGAACTACAAAGGATACCCGGACCCGTCACACGTCGTCTCGGTCGAGGAGGCCTCGAGGCTCGTCGAGGACAAGAAGGTCGTCTTCGTCGACACCCGGAACTACTGGAAGTATGCCAAGGGGCACGTGCCTGGCGCCGTGAACCTGGAGCTCTACGCGTTCCACTGGTTCGACACCTCCAAGGAGGGCCTGGAGATATTCGCCCGAGAGATGGCACGTCTCTTCGGCGCCTACGGGATCGATGAGAAGAAGCAGGTTGTGTTCTATCAGAACGACAGCGGATACGACGCCGCGCGGGGAGTCTGGCTGCTCGAGTTCCTCGGGAACAGGCGGGGACGGATGCTGGACGGCGGCCTGAGGGCGTGGAAGAGGAGGGGGTTGCGGCTCTCGAAGACCGACCCAGACGTCGCGAGGGTCCGGTTCGAGTCCAAGCCAAACCTGAGAGTCGTGTGTGGGTTAGAAGAGCTTGCCGGGAGTATCGGACGCGCAGGCCTGAGGATAGTAGACGCGCGCGCGCCCGGAGAGTACGACGGCACGTTCAAGCGGGCGCTCAAGGCCGGGCACGTGCCTGGCGCCGTGAATATCGAGTGGAAACGGGCGATGCGCAGGGATGGGACCCTCAAGAACGCCAGGCAGCTGGCGGCGCTGTACGGTGGACTGCCCATCCAAGAGAAGGTCGTTACGTACTGCCAGAGCGGATTCCGCGCCGCGCACTCGTGGCTGGTCCTGAGGCTTCTCGGGTACGAAAAGGCGAGGAACTATCTGGGCTCATGGTACGAGTGGGGCAACGCCGCCAAAACATCCGTCGAGAAATAGAGTCGGGCTTGTCGACACCGCATCGCTCAAGGTCATTAGCCCAATCATCGGCTCGGCGTGACGCCGGCCGCGACAAAGGCTAAATCCGCTGCCGTAAGGATGTGCGGCATGGATATCAGACAGGCGGACATATCGGCGAAGCCGGTCTTGTTCCGGGAGGCCACGGCCTGGGGCCGAATAATGCTCAAACCGGAGACGGTGAAGCGGATCAAAGAGGGCAGGCTGGAGAAGGGCGACGCCCTCGCCATCTCCAAGACGATGGCGGTCGTTGCGGCGAAGTCCACGCCCGACATGCTCGCGCTCTGCCATCCCCTGAGGATCGAGAGCACGCGGGTGGAGACCAAGCTGAACAGGGACTCGATCGAGGTCACCGTTGAGGTGTCGGCCCACGAGAAGACGGGGGTAGAGATGGAGGCCCTGACGGGTGTGGGCATCGCCCTCCTGAACATCTGGGACGTCGTGAAGGCCTACGAGAAGGACGACGAGGGGCAGTATCCCTCGACGAGGATAGAGGAGATACGCGTCCTGAGGAAGGCGAAGCACGAATGAAGGCGCAGGACTCACACAGGGACGCGGCGCCGAAGCAGCTCGGATTCTACATCGTCACGGTAAGCTCGAGCAGGTACGCAAAGAAGGAACGCGGCAGCAGGTTCCGGGACGAGTCGGGCGACATTGCCGAGAAGCTCGTCGAGAAGGCGGGGCACAGGCTCGCCGGGAGGGAGCTGATATCGGACGACAAGGCGATGCTCGAGGGCTCCCTTGTGAAGGCCCTGGCCAACAACGAGGCTGACGTCGCGATCTTCACCGGCGGGACAGGCGTCTCGCCGCGCGACATCACCGTCGAGGCCATCCAACCCCACTTCGAGAAGGAGCTCGAGGGGTTCGGCGAGCTGCTCCGCTCGATCAGCTACGCGAAGATAGGCGCGCCGGGAGTGCTGACGCGGGCCACCGCCGGACTCATAGGCGGGAAGCTCATATTCTGCCTGCCCGGCTCGCCCGACGCGGTCGAGACCGCGCTGAACATCTTCATGGGCGACATCCCGCACGTGATCTACATAGCTCGGAAGAGCCCCTAGGCGGCCATCCTTCAGCGGTCCAGGCCTTCCTGTACGGGCCGCGTCTGCTCTTCCTCGTCTTCTTCGAGGCGTCGTCCCTATCGA
>Ga0182014_10002580_pt1 | contig 22660 bp, 27 predicted proteins | sample 612S2DmetaG_FD_120489 | JGI IMG/M metagenome (GOLD analysis project Ga0182014, IMG submission 120489) | Permafrost microbial communities from Stordalen Mire, Sweden - 612S2D metaG | ecosystem: Environmental > Terrestrial > Soil > Wetlands > Permafrost | place: Sweden: Stordalen | collected...
AATAAGTCTTAACCAGGCTCTGCGGATAAGTGAGAAGAAATATGAAAACCTTTTTGAAACTATGGTTCAGGGTGTTGTTTATCATGATGCTGAAGGTCATATAATTTCAATGAATCCTGCAGCTGAGAAAATATTAGGTTATACATTTGATATAATTAAATATAGAACTTCAAATGACAATATATGGCAAGCGATACATGAAGATGGTACACCTTTCCCTGGAGAAGCACATCCAGCTATGGTTGCTTTAAAAACAGGTAAAGAAGTGAAAAATGTTATAATGGGAGTTAAAAATCCTTCAAAAAATGACTATACCTGGTTGAATATTCATGCAGTTCCAGAATTTAGGCAGTGGGAGGATAAACCGTTTCAAGTTTATACTACATTTGAAGATATTACTGAGCATAAACAGATAGAAACAGCATTGAAGGAGAGCGAAATAAGTCTAGCTGAAGCGCAGCGCATAGCTCATATTGGAAGTTGGGAATGGAACATTCAAACGGATAAGATAATATTGTCAAATGAATTATATTCCATTTATGGGGTAGATCCGAATACTTTTACTCCTACTATCAATTCATTTGCTGATTATATTCATCCAGATGACCAGGAAAAAGTAGATAATATTATAAATCAAATAGTATCCGAAGGCATATCTGTTGAATTTGATTTTCGTATAATTTCAGCGGATGGCTCAACTCATATACTGAATACTGTAGCTGAAGTTACAGATTTCGATGAAGATGGAAATCCTCGATTAATGGTGGGTATAAATCAAGATATCACTGAACACAAGGAAAAAGAATTACTTAATGATGCCTTAAATAAGGTGAATGCTTATATTAATTCTACACTTGAATATGATGAAATTATGCAGTTGATTATGGATTTAGGGGCTAAAGCTTTAAATGTTGAATCTTCAGTCATCAATATACGGGAAGGGGATAATTGGGTTTTTAAATTTGCTTATAATTTTCCAGATGATATTATCGGCCAAATAAGATCTAATAAAGAATCACCCACATCGGTTTATGTGGAGAATAGGAAGGAAGCGGTTGCATTCAATGATGCACCGAATGATTCTCGAGTTAATAAAGATGGAATGAAATTACATGGAGTTACTTCACTATTAGTGGTTCCAATTATATTGAAAGATGAAGTTAAAGGAATAATTGCATTTTATCATCATCAAAAATCGGTTATATTCAGCGAAGCGGAAATTGACTTCACTAACAAACTAGCATTCTATTTATCTCAAGCAATAGAGAATGCAACTATTTAATGAAATTAAAAATAGTGAAGAAAAATATCATTCATTATATTCTTCTATGCGTGAGGGCGTAGCACTTCATGAAATCATTTATAATCAGAGTCATGAAGCGGTTGATTATATAATATTGGATATTAATCCTGCTTATGAAAAGATCACTGATTTGAAGAGAAGTGAAGTTGTAGGAATGAAAGCTTCAATACTTTATGGCACAGGAAACCCACCTTATCTAGAATTTTATGCACCTGCAGCTGAAAATGGTGAACCAACCGAATTTGAAACATATTTTGAACCTATGAATAAAACATTCCACATTTCAGTTATTTCTCCTAGTGAAGGTAAATTCGCTACAATATTTGAGGATATCACTGATCGTAAACAAGCTGAAGATAAACTACAAATTACCCTCTTACGTTTTTACACAATTCTTTCAAGCATGTATGGAGCTATTTTACTGGTAACAGATAAAAATCGGATTGAATTTGTTAATCAAGCATTTTGTGACTTATTTGATTTAGATGAATCACCTCAAAACTTAATGGGGCTTAATGCAGATGTAATGATTGAAAAAATCCAAAATGTTTATCTGCATCCAGAAGAGGCGCTTATACGTATTGATGAAATAGTTAAGAAAGGACAACCTGTAAAAGGGGAAGAAGTTGCTTTACGGGGTGATAAGACTGTTATGCGAGATTTTATTCCAATATATGTAGATGAAATATCTTTCGGTCGATTATGGCATCATATGGATATTACTAAGCGTAAAAATACTGAAAAGGCTCTTTCTGACTTGGCATCTATAGTAGAAAATTCTGATGATGCAATTATTGGTAAAGACCTTGATGGTATAATTACTAGTTGGAATAATGGTGCTGAGAAAATATATGGTTATAGTGCAGGTGAAGCTCTGGGGAGAAATATCAGTTTTTTAATACCAGAAAATTATCCTGATGATACTAGTTTAATGTTGGATAATATCAGTAAAGATGTAAAAGTTTTTAATCATGAAACTAAGCGTTTAACTAAGGATGGTAAAATAATTGATGTTTCTATAACCGTATCACCTATTATTAATAGTGATGGATTAATTATTGGTGCTTCAACTATTGCTCGTGACATCAGTCATCGTAAAATGATGGAAGATGAACTTCAAGTGACTTTAATTAAACTTAAAAGATCTAATTCAGAATTGGAACAATTTGCTTATGTTGCTAGCCATGATTTGCAGGAACCATTACGGATGATCAGTAGTTTCTTACAACTTCTTCAAATGCGTTATAGTGGTCAATTAGATTCAGATGCTGATGAATTCATTAATTTTGCAGTCGATGGGGCAAAAAGGATGCAAAATTTAATACAAGATCTTTTAGCCTATTCCCGGGTTACTACAAAGGGTAATGAATTTAAGAATATTAAAATGGAAGAAGCATTGGAGCAAGCTTTAGTGAATCTAAAAATATCTATAGAAGAGAATAATGCAATTATCACTCATGATTCGCTTCCAATTATTACTGCTGATTATTCACAGATGATTCAATTATTACAGAATCTGATTGGAAATTCCATTAAGTATCGTAGTGATAAAAATCCTGAAATCCATATTTCAGCGCAAGAAAAAGATACTCATTGGATATTTAGTGTAGAGGATAATGGTATTGGAATAGATTCTAAGTATTCTGATCAAGTCTTCCAGATATTTAAACGTTTACATACTAATGAGGAGTATAAAGGAACGGGAATAGGTTTAGCTATCACAAAAAGGATAATAGAAAGACATAATGGACGGATATGGGTTGAATCTGAACTCAGTAAAGGTTCTAAATTTTACTTTACCATTCCCAAGTAAATTATGAAAATAATTTGTTTTTACCAGTAACCTTTGGTAAATCTTATTCTAACCCAATCTTCTCCCCTACTTGTGAGGTAACCGCCTAAAGCGGTGAGATAGAAGATAATAGGATATAATATCAAAATTTGAGTTCCACCTACACCTAAATATGTTACTAAGAAGTTAATGGATCCATCACCTAGAATTAATTGTAATAATAAGGTTAATAATGCTGTTAATCCTATTATAAATGATATTATGACCATGGGTATGTTAAGTCCTAACCTGTAACTGAATAATACCGCTAAACTTCCAAAGAGGAAAGTTAAATTATAAAGTATTTGTGCACTTCCGAGGTATTGATTGAATATTCCAACTCCTATTGCAAATATGGCACTTATAGCTAAGCATGATGAGAATAATCGACAACCGCCACTTTTGAGAATTAAATAAACTGCTATTAAAAATAAAATTCCTAATATTATAATGCTGAGGTTAAAGATGATGGCTGAAGGTTCAATTAGAGGTGTTGAACTTCCTAATGTGTTGATCGTGTTTTTAGCAATACTGAACCCGGGAAACATTGTTTCTGCCAGATTTACTGCTAAAATAAATTGGAAGCAGCCAATCATCATTATAATTCCTGCAATCTTATAGTAATCATGTTCCGGTCTGAATATACTTCCTCGTTGCATTTTCATTTTATTTTCCTTCTCATTTACTTTATAATAATATATTATCCTTAATTAAATAAATTTTTTTCTATTTATGCTTTAAAATTAGATGGGGAGGATTTAGTGAATTTATTATAGATAATTATAATGATAATTATAATTAAAAATTAAAGATATAGTTAAAAGATGAAATTTATAGATTAAAAAAAAAAATTGAATAATATATTGTTATTAGAATTCCTCAAATAATCGTTTTGTGAATGTATTAAAAAAAAATTAAGATAAATTATAATTTAAGAAAATATTTACCATCCATCTTTTAGGCTGAATAATAACCAGAATGGAAGCCATAAAATCATTACAGTTAATATAAAACCCCATAATGCAACAGGGAATCCTGGAGCATGGACAACTAACCATTTACTAATTGGTGATAAAGCTAGAATTATTCCTAGAGGTGTGGGTGCTACATAAAAAGTGAACCAGAATATATTATCTTTACTTAACAATTTTTACCTCCTAATTAAAATGTACTAGAAATATTCAGGTTCATGTTAATAATTTATCTAAAAAATTTTATTAGGATTATATAATTCGAATTTTCCCATATATAGTATATATTTTTTTTGGGGGTGGGGTATTTTTGATTTTGATAAAAAAATGTAATTCAATTTTTATTTTAATTTTTATGGAGAATGTTTTGTTTTAGCTATCTCTCTTAGATAATTTTTATAATAATTTAGAATTAAATGTTAATTCTTATTTTCTCCAAAAAAAATTGATTTCCAATATTTTTTTTTGTTACTTTTCATGCCGCTTGGATTAAATTCTTTATCATTAAGGAATTAGTTTTATTTAATGAATTTTCTAAAAAGATTTGATTATTATGATGAAAATAACAGAAAGACGCCAAAAAGAATCTAAGATTATAGAAAAAATATTTAATGATGAATTTAGAAGTTCTGATTTTCTTGACAAAGAGTGTTTTAAGGGAAATAGAGATGTGCAGATAGAATCAATATTAATGGCTAATCTAGAACATTCGGGATTAATAATTGCTATACTTAATGAAAATAAACCAGAAGCAGAAGATGAAAAGTTTGCAATTAAGTATTTACCTGAGATGATAAATAAAGGTAAAATGAGAGTGATTAAAGAAAAAGAAGAAGAAAGGAAAAGGATTGTTAAATAAAAAAAATAATTTTGGGGATTATGTTGAAGTTAATGAAATAAATTATTCTCCATTAATCATTTTTAAAGCGCCTGCTTCTATTGCATCGAGCATGTAACTTTTATTGTTTTGTGTAACGCCAATATAATCAAATTTTGGCATATTTGTATAATCCATTTTATTCAAATGTAAGAACAGTCTTTCCATATTGGTTAAGCAGGAGAGAGTACCATATCCACTACCGCCTGCTGCTGCCACGCATATAAACGGTTTATTCTGTATTTTGTTTCCTTTTTCGCGGATGAATTTATTGGCTTCGCACCTTCTTAATCTGTCGAAGAATGTCTTGGCTGATTCACTCATATCTTGAAAGTATACTGGAGTAACAACAACATAACCGTCAACTTCACCCATTGCTTCATGCACTTTCTCGAAATCATCTTCCAGTTTACAGGTACCTTCTAGACAGATACCCCAACTTTGATCACAGGCTTCACATGGAAGAATATTTAAATCATTCAAACGGACCATTATAGCTTCGCCGTTTCCTTTTTCGATTCCCTTTTTTGCAGCTTCACCACAGCTTTCAGTTAGACCTTTTTTGTTGGGACTACTCGTTATAACCATTATTTTCATAAATTTACACCCACGATTTTAATAAGGATTAAAATATTCTTATTTTATATATTACGTTTCAAAATCCTAATTTCACTTTCATTTAATTTATTTACTTATTCAGTTTGAATCAAACTTGCAATATATTCATATCCCTTATTAGAGTAATCTGGCGCGGTTTTATCAAATCTAATCTGGGTTTCCTTACTAAAATGTTCAGCTGCCAGTTTCAGGTGATATAGGGCAATTCCAACATCTAAACGGATGTATTTTTTAAGTAGAAGTCCTCTGATGAAGCTGGGTTTATTGGAATAGACATGAATCATATTTTTATCGCCTGTGAAGAACCAAGGTTGGCTATTACCTGCAGATGGGGCTAAACGAGCCGCTTCAAGTATTTTATCTGTGTTCTTGATGTCGCTTATCTCATTGAGGGGTTTTCTCTTAAATTCTGAAAGGTTGCTTCTATGTAATGTTTCTGATGGCTTCCCGAATGCTATTAAAATGATAAATTCTAGATCAGAACCCTGTAATACTTCTTTACTTGGTTTGGGAATTCCCTGCCAGCAGCTTCCAATGCCAATGGCAGATAAATATAGGTCCATTTGCTGCAGCATGAAGCCTACATTGGTTAAGTAACCTTTCTTTGATTCTGAAAATACGGCTATATAATGTGGTGCTTTTTTCATAATTCGTCTTTTAACGTCTTCCGGTGATATGATTTTCAAATCAACTTTAATATCACTATCTAGTGGTGTTAAGTCGTCCATAAATTCTGAAATTTTCGCTAATGTGTTCTGATCTAGTGGAGTTAAATCATAATTTCTAATCGATTTTCGCTTGAATATTGTTTCATAAAGCTCGTTTTTTTCCATTTTTTTACACCTTTTAAACCTATTATTTACAATTCGAGAACTTCTAATTGGCCTTTTTTTTAATTATCTCTTATATAATTTTAAAAGTTCATTCACTTCATTAACCATCATTTCATTAACCGTTGCTACTAAATACTTCCATTTTCTTTCTGTAAAGATTAATTCAGCATTTGTTAATTCTTTAAGGTGATGTGAGATAGTGGGAGCACCAATATTTAAGTACTTAGTAATATCACTGATTAAGTACCTCAGTTTCTGATAATTGATTTTGTAAATCCCTAAAATTCTGACTAGCCTTTAAATCAGGATAATTCTCTGCTACTGCAAAAAGACTTTTCAACGCTTCAGTTAACTGATTATTACCCTCTGCATTTTCTTTAACAGTTTTAACATTCATAAGACCTGATCTTGCCTTAGTCACATTCTCGAACACGCCCTTCTCATGTTTAGCATATCCTTTGACAGTCTCTATCAGATTAGGGATTAAATCTGTTCTTCGCTGAAGTTGAACATCTATCTGAGACCAGGCGTCCTTAACCCTATTTCTAAGATTAACTAAACTATTATAAATTGAAACAAAGTACAAAACTAATAAAAAAAGCACTATAAGTACTACGATACCAATGATTAATTCTATTGACACTAGTCCACCTCAAATTCAATTATTAATAATAAACTATTTAAGTATGTATAGTGGTTAAATTCCTTGAAACTCCCAGCTTGATAAAATAATCCCACCATAGGCATAGAAATAAATAAAATACAATATAATTTATAAAATCCGATAATAGTATTATCTTAATAGATAATTGAAAAGTATTAATTAAAAAATAGATAATAATAGGTTTCAAATATTATGCTAATAATTTAATAGTTAATTATATGAAAAAAACTAAATAGTAAACAAATTTATTAATCTTTCTTCTAGGTGGACAACAGATGGTGGGTAAAACAACTTATATTATTCTAATGATAATTTTAATCATTTCGATATTGTGGAGTTTTTCTAATATTTACTTATTATTCTCAGTTCTACTATTATTTGGATGTACTATTCCTTTACTAATTTATTTTAATTACGGTAAAAATCCGGATATAACTTATAAGGCTGAATACGAACGTGACATTCCAACTAATGATTCTCCAGCTATTGTTAATGCCATATGCGGATCTGGATTTTCAAAAACAATAGGTGAACCAGATATGGATGGATTTCAAGCCACTATAATGGATTTAATCAACAAGAAATACTTAGTTTTTGAAAAAACAAGTGAAATACAATCAATGAATCTCGAAATAGACCCAACTAAAGATAAGACTATTCTCAAATCATATGAATTAGACGTTTTAAATTTCTTACTCAAATTCACTGGAAACAATGAAGAAATGGATATAGATGAATATTTCATGACAGAAGAAGAATGTAACCAAGAAAGAAAACATAAAGATGAAAACTTTATATCAATGAATAGAATTAGTGAAGATTTATCAAACCCTCAAACAGCACTAATTTTCAGGAACACCTACCATAATTGGAAAAATAACATTCAAAAAGAACTGTCAACCGATGAAACGCTTAAAAAAATATACGACAAAAAAGGATGCACTTATTTAAGGATATTCGGCGTTATAGGATTAATCACAGCAATGATACTATTCATCATAGCAATATTTAACTTACCAAAAGCTAACATCCTTGCATTATCATCTGTAATATTCGGATTAGTCGCTATCACATCACTCATCTTACCTCAAAGAGTAGAAGGACAATGGACAACATATGGTGAAGAGTACAATGCTAAATGGCATAATTTCAAGAAATACATTGAAGATTTCAGCTTAATAAAAGAATATCCACCAGAATCAATTAAAATATGGAATAAATACCTAGTATACGCCACAGCATTAGGAGTTGCACAAACAGTTCGCAAAGCAATGGAATCATACCTCCCTAAAGAATCATTACAGGAAAGCGACATTTACATGTTCCATTACATCGGAGGATACAATATAATGAGTAATGCATTAGCCCTCGGATTTGAAACAGCCTCCATCCAATCCGCAGGCGGTGACTTCGTAGGATCAAACGACCTAGGCCGTGGATTCGGAAGATTCGGAGGACCACTATAAATACTACAAATCTAAAAAAAAAATTTTAAGTATTTATTAAAAATAATACCATAATTACAAAAATTAACGATCAAGTAAGCAATCCCTGAGATCAGGATTATGCTTTTAAAGTGGAAATAAATAGGTGAATTGGATAATGAAGTATTATAGATATTCTGATTCGATTCTTAACTTCCCTGACTGCCCGCTTGCTTGCTACATATCTACATGTCTTTAAAACATGGTTACAAATAAGATTTAATTAAAGTACCCTTTCCTTATTCAATTCGGATTTTTAATTCTTGAAAAAAACATATTATATAAAGTTTTATAGTTTTAATCCATTATTATTAATTTTTGCAAGTGTTGTATTCTTTATCTTGTTTATTATCGGTTTATTTAATAAAAGGATAATTGATGTTCTAGTTTATATTTGGATTTTATGGATAATAGTTCTGGTTCATCGACTGATCCCGTGGATTCTATAATAACCAGAATTGGTTTATCATTTACTTTTTTATACCTGCCAAAATTTATTCTTTTCAAATCCATTGATCCTAGGGTCATCGCTAATGAACATTCTTGCATTTAACTTTAAATCATAAGGCGCCACAATAGTTCTAAAAGACTGTATTTATTCTAAAATAATTATTATAATACATTCGTTACGGTTTATATCATCACTTTGCCTATCTGGGTGTTCTAAAACGGCTTCAAGATTGAAATTAAGTCTTCAATTATTGCTGTAGCTAAATCTCCCTTATATTCACTTTTTTTATACTCTAAAGTACTTATTACTCTTTCTAGCGTGTCTAATTCCCTATCTTTTAATAATGGCATTATATATTTTTATATGTGGCTGTTCTTTTATCCGGGGTATCTGAGCAGTCATTTATTCCCAAAATTATAAAATCATATCCTGCAGTCAAACTTGAGCGTACAGAAAATCCTTCTTTTTCTCCAAAATCATATATTAAATCGAATAATTTAGAAACCATCTTTTCATTACCAAAAATACTGAAAATAACATCTTTACTTTTTTTATGTGAAATCCTACCACTTAATAAATCTTCTATTTCCATTTTTGAATCAACTCCCAAATTCTTTCTATAGTTGTTTAATGATTACATCATAAAATTCAAATTTGAAGTATAATAAGTAAATCCGAGAGAGCATAAGAGAAGTAGTCTTTATTGCTAAAAATTCAGTACAAATTTAAATATTAACAAGGATCTCTCCATTATCGGTTCATCAGAAAACGGTGCAATTATCGATGGTGGAGGCGTTAATGAGTTATTCACGATAAACCCCGGAGTTAATGTCACACTTGACGATTTAACATTGCAAAATGGGAACGCAAATCGTGGTGGAGCAATCTACAATCAAGGCAATTTAACAATTCTAAACTGTACTTTCAAAAATAACACTGCATCAATTTTTTTCAATAATACTCCTAATGTTGGTCAAGGAGGAGCAATATTCAATGACGCTAGTTCTGGTCCAGCATTAGTTAATATAACTAACAGTACATTCACAGGTAACTCAGCATTAGGAAACGGTGGAGGAGCAATCTTCAACAACGGTGCTAATAGTACTGCCACAGTGGACATACAATGCAGCACATTTACTAACAATACTTGTACAATTTATGATGGCGGAGCCATTTATAATTCTGGCGATTCCGGTAATGCCACAATGAATATAAATGAATGCACGTTTATGGGTAACAATGTACCCTATGCTGGTGGAGCCATCTTTAATAGTGGAGCATTAAACATCACCTGCACCACATTCAACAATAACACTGTAAGTATGGGTGAAGGTATTGGGCAGGGTGGAGCTCTTACTAACATTTTAGGATCGGTTAACCTGATAACGATACATTCACAAATAATAGCGCAACAGCAAATGGTGGATCTAATGGTGGAGCCATTGCAAACTTATCTGGGTTAGTAACAATAAAAAACTCAACGTTCACAGATAACACTGCAGGCGGTGGAGGAGCCATATCAAACGTCGAATATAATTCCACTACTAATATTGAAAACTCCACATTCACAGGTAACCATGCAATTTATGGAGGAGCCATCCTCAACACCGGTACTCCAAACATGATCAACTCAGTTAATATAAGCAACAGTACATTTACAAGTAACACTGCAACGTATGGTGGAGCCATCATTAATTTCGGTGGTGGCGGTATAGCTACAGTCAATATAAATGAAAGTACACTTACCAATAACCAGGCAACCGATTCAGGCGGAGCAAATACAAAACGACGGTGAATTTAGTGATTATGGAACTGGTGATGCAATTGTAACAATGCATTTCAACAGGGTAGTAGATAACACAGCAACTTTAGGAAACGCTATCTATAATACGGACGGTGGTGCAGTGAACGCTACACTAACTGGTGGGGTTACAACAGCGCAGCCAACGTAGCCGGTCAAATATATAACAATGGAACCGGCAGCGTCATCTACAATCCATGGATCGTGTTAACCATCAAAGCCAATCCGAGAATCGTATTCTTTGGAGGTTCAACCATAACCGCTGACCTATTACACGACAGTAACGGCGTATATCATAACCCTGTTAATGGTGTAGTACCCTACACTGGACTTGTGATATTCAAAACCATTAATGGAAGCATCAGTAATGCATTCATGTCAAATGGGGTGGCCACGACGAAATTAACCAATTAAAACCCGGTTTTACAACAGTATCAGCAAAACTTGACCATCAAACAGTTTCAACTAGAATCTTAGACCTGAATTTCCTAAGTTTTCTTCTCAGCATCTTACACCTGGTCTAAAAAAAGAGAATGTTTCAGAAAAACAAGAGAATAAAAAATATTTTTTTTTTATTATTCTTTTTTTGAGTTTAAATACTGTAAATAATCATTAAATCTTAAACATTATTCCTCAAATTCTTCTTGACAAATATCGCAGTATTCATTGGTGGAACTTTTACATGTGTAGTTTACAAAAGCTTTTAAAAACTATCCGCGTAGCCCATATATTGTTGATTTGCGTTCTACCTTTCTTACACTGAATAATTGGAATACAGGGTCTAGTTAATATTTTTTTTGCCTTGTAAATTCATCCAATTCACTGTTCAATTTAGTAGCGTGTCTCATCTCCTTAAAGTATCATCTAAGATATTTCGTTCTTATAGAAGACGTAGACTCCAAGTAGCATTAGGAAGCCAAAGAATAGTTGGGTGAATGTGAATGATTCACCTAGGATAATATATGCGAATATTGCTCCGAATAATGATGCAAGTGAGAAGAGTGAACCGGTTCGTGTGGAGCCGATTTTTTTTATGGCGAAATAGACTAGTACGAATGAGAATCCCACGATGATTAGCCCTATGAATAGTAGGTATGGCAATTGGTTTAGTGGTAATGCGAAGCTTTCATGGAATATTAAGGCTAAAGAGAGAAGGGAGAATCCTCCGATGGAGCATTTTATTGCACTGACGAATAATAATTCGCGTTTTTTACTTATAAATTTGCTTAAACTAGTGTCAATGCTCCATAAGAAAGCAGCTGATACAATAAGTAAAGTTCCTATTACTTGTCCTGGTAAAAAGTTAGTTATTTGTCCATTAGTTGCTAAAAAAACTGTTCCAGTTATTATAAGTAGGAATCCTACTATATCTTCTTTTACGAATCGTTCTTTTAGGAAGAATATGCCAATTATCACTACGAAAAGTATTTCTACATTCATTAGTAGTGAAGCGTTGACTGCTGTGATCTGATTTAATCCATTTAAATAAATGTAGGGCGCTAGGAATGCTCAAAGGATTGCTGTGATTATTAGTATACCATATTCTTTACGGGTAATGAATGATTCAGATTCGGAGTTTTGATCTAATTTAGATATTATTTTCTTATTTAATGGGGAGATGTAAACTATGAATAGGAAGACACCCGCTATTGAGTATACTAGAGCGGATAATGTGAGAGGGTTTAGATAGCTTAGTAAAATTTTACTGAAAGTGTTCCATAATCCGAATAGCATGGTAGCTATTATTACACTTAGATATCCCCAAAAACGCTGCATTATAATCCCTTATTTAAATTATATATAAAATTTTAATGGAGTAAAATTCTCTAATGTTTAAATGAGTTTGTTTTAATTAACAGTTTAAATAATGGTTAAATGAATTAATAACTTCATAATCTTGTATATTTTATATCCTCTTTTTAAATATTTAGATTTGTATTTTAGAATCATTTTTGTTAGATTATTGATCTAATTTTTTTTACCTTTTCGTGAATTTTTAGCAATAAAGACTACTTCTCTTATGCTCTCTTAAATTTGTTTTAAATTGAGTCTCTGGAATATTATTTTTTTGGAATACTCAGCTTTTTGAGCAAAAAAAATAATTTATTTAACTAAAAATTTAGGAAAAAAATGGAGGAAGTTAATTATTACCATCAAATCATACAACGAACAGGATAACTAATTATATACTAAAACAAATGGAAAATTGGATAGGTTAAACATAGTAAAAATATTTAACACCCATTAACCTTACAGACCCCAATAAACTAATATTATAAATACAAAAAAAAATAAGTCGTCATAACATTTTACAACCATCGAAATTTGGAGAGGCTAAACGAGTTTATACAAATTTAGGAGACAATTAAAATGTATCATTTGACATCTAAATTAGTGATCTACAAAAACATCGAAAAAAATAGCATTTTATTTAAATTGTCTAATATTTGCCTACAATTTACTGCAGACAACTATGTAAAAGAAGATTTGATTAATGATATTTATATTGAAATCAATCGTCTGCTTGATATTTCAACGCATTATGGTTTTGACAAAAATCTGTGGCACAATTATTTGGCGTTTGTTTTGGCCATGACTGAAAACCCCTTTACACTTGTTTCGGAAAAGGTTGGAGCCAATGAAGGTACTGTAAATAAATTTGCCAGGAGCGATTTCTGCATATTCAAACAATTGTTCGACTATGACTTCTCCAAGATGGAAAAAGAACTGGGTATCGACTGCTTCATGATTATAACGAATTATAAGGCTGTCGTGAAAAGTGAACAAATTTTCAACAAGAGCGTAAGTAAAAAAGTTCAGCAATTCAGTTATGATATTGAACAGGCTAAAGATGATACGGAGCTATATCAAATCATTACAGATTTCTACAAAACATATGGTGTTGGAAAATTTGGACTGAATAAAGCTTTCCGTATTTCAACTGATGATAAGTCTAGAATCCTTTGCCCGATCACGACGACTAGTGATATGCTGCTGGACGATTTGGTTGGTTATGAATCTCAAAAGAAAGAACTGATACAGAATACAGAAGCGTTCGTTGAAGGGTACAAAGCAAACAATGTTCTTTTATATGGTGATGCAGGCACTGGCAAATCCGCAAGCATAAAGGCAATCTTAAATCAGTACTACAGTCGTGGTCTCCGTATGATCGAGATCTACAAACATGAATTCAAGGAACTGCCAAAGGTCATTGCATCGATAAAAAACAGAAACTATCGATTTATCATCTATATGGACGATTTGTCCTTTGAAGAGTTCGAAATCGATTATAAATATTTGAAAGCAGTTATGGAGGGTGGCTTGGAGCCCAAACCTGAAAACGTATTGATCTATGCAACATCGAACAGGCGCCATTTGATTCGTGAAACCTGGAGTGACCGTTCAGATATGTCACAAGATGAACTACATCATTCGGATACAATAGAGGAAAAATTATCCCTAGCAGGGCGATTTGGCGTGACCATCGGTTATTTCAAGCCTATGAGGGAAGAATATTTCAACATCGTCACAACACTTGCAAGGCGACACCCTGAAATCAAACTTACAGAGGAAGAACTGAGATCGGCAGCAAGTAAATGGGAAATGCATCACGGTGGAATGTCAGGGCGTACAGCACAGCAGTTCATCGATTCATTGCTTGGAGCCGTTGATCTATCTTGATTTGTTTTTAGGAAGATAAGATAATAAAGAAATTACCGCCGATTGAAAAAATATATGGAGCATACAGCACAATTATAGGAAAGATCTTAATATTTTTGTCAAGTTAGTTACAATTCAAATAATACCATCTTGCATTCTAAAATAATCATTTTTTTCAATTGCATACAGGTATATTGACTATTTTTTGATTCATCAAAAATCTGAGGATTTGTAGCAATTATAGTTAACTTCAAACCTATCAAAACAAACCCTTAAATTTAGATAATTTATCAGCTATATTTTAACAAATTTAACACCTTCACAGTAGTTTAATTAGTTAAATATTTATTATAAAACTCTAGATCAAATGAATCAGGTAATGTATAAGATGATATTTTTAATACAAATTCAAATTTCATGATAGTTATTATTAAATTCATTTGACCTAACTCAACCTAAGTAGGATAGGAACTAGTAAGCAAATGGATTGTAGTTAAAAATGAAGAATTTATATCGATATGATATTATATTGGAAAATAAAAAAATCAACTTTGAAAATAGTGATTTTCAAAAAAATCTTCAATGGAATCATGTTAGTGAAAAATATCTTCAAATTTTGTCTAAAACTACTAAAAAAGCCATTTTAGGAACTTAAAGAATTAATTTTTTAATTAAATTTTTTTTTAATATTTCCATGTTATTATTAAGAGTATAGAAAGTGCAATGAATTCTATGACACTGCCGACTAGTAAATGTGTATCTATGGATAGGTTATTTCCTAATATTGGCGAGATTAGGCTGAACAGGTTTTGTAGCATTAACAAGGATACAAATAGTATTAATCCTAACGTGAATCCGATTTTTATTTCTTGATAACTTTTAATATAATAATAAAGTAACCCAATTATAAGAATAATATTTCCAATTCCTACAATTTGGGCTGTTAATTTTATTCCTGCATCTCCTAACAGTTCTAATACCATTTTTTTTAAATCTCCAAAATATTTTTTTTTATTTATTTTTTATTCTTTAATTGTTCCCAAACTTCTTCAAATTCTGTATAATTTTTTTTCATTTCATCTGATAAAAAATACATTTTACCATACTTTTCTCCAAATGAACTTATGACATTACTATTTTCTAAAATTTTAATATGATGTGTTATAGTCCGATAATTCAAATTCAATTCTTCAGCAAGTTGATTAGTATTATAAGGTTGATCCTTCAACTTCTTAATAATTTTAGCACGATTTAATCCCCCTCTTGTACCAAGGATTAACCACCATAACATTAATTTCATGAGTAATCACAAATTTAAATCATCTAAATAAAATTTTAAAAAAAACCGTTTAATATTCCAACAAATTTAAATAAAGTATAAATTTAAGCTTTTTTTAATTAATCATATAATTATATTATTATATTTATTTGAATTTAAACATCTATTAAAAAAAAATAATAAATAATTTAATTATTTAACTATTTTCCCATCTAGCACTTTAAAGATTCGTTCAGCCATATTAGCTACATATGGTTCATGCGTTACTAATACGATAGTCACATTTTCTTTTTGATGCAATTCTTTGAGAAGTTTTAGTATAGTGTCTCCCGTTTTAGAATCTAAGGCTCCAGTAGGTTCATCAGCTAAGATAATCGAGGGATGATTGACCAGTGCTCGGGCGATGGCGACTCTTTGTCTTTCACCCCCACTGAGTTTAGTTGGATTCTGGTTAATTATATCAGATAAATTACTGAAATTCATTAACTCTAAAAGCTCTAATGCTCTTTCACTCATCTCATTACTGGATAACTTAGTTTCATACATAAGGGGATTTCCACATTCTCCAATACACTAAGGTTAGGTATTAAATTATGCATTTGGAAAACAAAACCAATTTCCTGAGACCTGAATTTATTTAAATCCTTAGCCTTCATTAAATCAATACCAGCCACCTTAATAGAACCTTCATCAGCCCTATCCAATGCACCAATCATGTTAAGTAAAGTAGATTTACCGGAACCAGAAGGTCCCATAATAGATATGAATTCACCCTTTTAATTTCCAGATCCATACCGTTTAATGCTTGTATTTTTCCTTTATCATAACTTTTTTTGAGATCATGAATCTGTATAATATAATCTTGGTTATTCATAACGCAACGCCTCGGTTGGTGGTAATCGAGATGCACGATAAGCAGGGTACAATCCACCTATAACACCAACTAGAAAAGCTATTCCTAAAGCTCTTAATAATATACCAACAGTTAATACTGGTTGGAAACCTGACCCAATAAGTGGTAATAATGCATATACTCCAGTTACACCTACTACAATACCTACTACTGCAGCTGTTAGAGTTAGTATAATAGATTCACCGAGTATCATGGAGAGTATTCGACTACTTCTCCATCCCACTGCTTTGAGAACACCTATTTCCCTTGTTCTTTCAAATACGGACATTATCATAACATTTATAATTCCTATACCACCTATTACTATGGCTAGGAGTGATATAGCTGTTGAGGCGGTGTTAATGAAACCTAAGCTTTGATTTATTCTATTAGCCTGATCAGCTGCTGTTGTTGCGGTTAATTGATTAGGGTAAGCATTTTGTATTGATTGACTTACTGTGGTAACGTTTGCATTGTCAGCTGCTTTAACTGCAATGTCACTTACTTTACCATCGTTACTGGTTAGATTTTGTAGAGTATTGAGTGACATGAAGGCTCCCCCATCAGTCATGAAGTTTCCTGTTTGATATATTCCTGTAACCGTGAAATTCGAGCCGAAAATATTGATGGTACTTCCCACGGTTTTGTTAAGATCTTTAGCAGCTGATTGCCCCAATATTAACTGATTCGAACTTCCATTAGTATAAATTGTTCCATTTACACTGTCTATTCCTTCTAAACTTAATTTATCACTGTCAATACCGAAAACTGAAAAACCACCAGGACCCGTACTTGAAGCACCGGTAACATTTGCATCCACACTTAAAATTCCCGCGGTGTTTGCAACTCCACTAATGTTTAACAGATCACTTGCCAGACTTTCATTAAGGGTACCTCCTCCTGATCCAAAGCCGCTAGAACCCAACTGGAGTTACGGTAATTTCAGCTGCTCCAGCTTTAAGTGTGCTAGTTGTAGCAGTTTGAAGACCACCAGTAACCATACCTAAAACCACTATGGTTGCTATACCAATAGCAATCCCTACTATTGCTAGAGCGGCTCTAGTTCTGTTTCTGAATGGATTTTTTAAAATTAATCCTGTGAAACTCACGAGTAAAAATCCTCCTAATTATAATTTTTTTCTTTTTTTATTTTTTTTTAAATAAGGAATTTTTTTGGAACGTTTTTTATTGATTAAAGTTCTTCCTTAACCTTTTTTTTAGAAATTTATATTTAAGTAACTATTTCAAAATTACATGCAAATTACACCCTAATTTTTTCCATCAAAAATGAGTAGGAAAAAATATTCCTATTTAAAACGTTTCAAACAAATAGGTAAGATGAGAATTCGTCAGAGGCATATAACTTATCCTATGAATCGTTACGTGTTACGATTATTCTGTATATGATGAAAATTACTATTAAGGCTACTAGGGGATAGAATATATAATCTAATTCACCTGAGTATTGCTCAACTACAGTATAATATGGACCTAGTATGTATCCTAAGTATACTAAAGCAAAGGCGTAGGGTAGGTTACCTATGAAACTATAAAGCATAAATTTTTTAATATCCATTCTAGTCAATCCCGCTGGTATAGATACTACTTTACGGACTGCAGGTATCATTCGACCGAATAATACAGCTTTATCACCATGTTTTTGGAACCATTCATCTGATTCGTCAAGTTTTTTCGGGGTTAAATAGAAATATTTACCGAATTTATCTAGTAAAGGCCGGCCGCCTTTTAAACAGATTCCATACACAATTAGGGCACCAACAACTTCCCCTAGAGAACCTATTATTGTTAATCCCCATAATGTCATTTTACTTCCTTGGGCAACGGCGAATCCAGCGAAAGGCATTATTACTTCACTTGGAATTTCAATACCCGTCATATTAAGTGACATTCCAATGAAAACACCCCAATAACCCAAAGTTTGTACTAAATAAAGAGCATAATTAAGCAAATTTGTAGTAATACCCATAATATTGACATCCACATAAAATTTTTTATAATTCTAAAATCATTAAATTTATTTTCATTTTATTCATAATTTTTTAATTCAAATTAATATAAAAAAAATATAAAATACTAATTAATTATGTCTTAAATTGTTCATTCCAAGATTAAATAATTATACCAACGTTACACCCCAATCTCTACCCACTATCCTAAACATTTTTCAAATGGTCCACTACATCACATTATAACTCATTTCGATTTTTATACTGAGAAAAAAGAGAACAAGCAGACTAAAACTAAATAACAGAATTAACTTTTCAAATTTATTTTATTTTTAACATGAGATTAAATACAAAAAAATTATTCCATTTTTTAATAATCTTTACACATTTAGATCTATTATGATAACTAGAAATGAAATTGAAAATGATCCTTTGCATGAAGGATTACTTATAATCACAATGGCTCAGGAAAAGCACTAAAATAATATACATATACAGATTAAAAGGATACTAAGAATTCCTAGATAAAACCACTATTGAATTGATTGATGGGAGTGAAGAGGAGCATGATGATGGTATTAAGAGGACAAAACGTAAAATTAAACGATACATATATTGATTATATTAGAATATTCTAAAGGAATTAATAGATCGACAACACTCATAGGTTCTAAAATTCATGGTAGATGCATTCATCCCAGTACTTGACCTATTCTCAACCTTCAGAGGATAGGTACATGAAGCAAATTAAATGTATTTAAGAAATAAATAATATTTTAATTTGATTGGCAGAAGTTTTAACTAAGTAATAACTCTCTAAATAAATATTTAAAATAATCATAGCAAATATATGAAGGGAAATTTCTTAATTTTTTGTCTTTGAATCACTAAATAAAAATTAATTCATTATTCATCTGATTTATTTGATGATGATGCTTCTTCTATTCCTATTTTTATTCTAAATATTAATGCTTTGTTTGTTGAGGTTATAGCGGTTAACGAGTCATCTTTTAATGGAGGTACAGCTAAAATTTCTGAATCATCAACCACTAACATAAATTGATTATCAAGGTCTATTAAATCCGCCATACTATCCATGGATCGTTTTTTTGGATTATCCTTTTCTGTACTTTCTGTCATCTTATTTTTTTCTTTTATTTTGATTTTTACATTACTCATTCTAGATAAACGTTCTAATCGTCCTTTACTGTTGTTTCCGTCAACTATTATTACCAGATTTATTTGAATGTTCTTCTTTGCAGTTTTTTCTATGTAATCTAAATATTTAATGGATGTTTGGCAGTAAATGCTCTCTTTAGCGTTTTTTAGCATGTCTTTAATTTTAAATTCAATACTTTTACCGCCGAAAATGAAAAATAAAGGATTATTAGGTTTGATGCTTATCTCTTGATTTTTAAACTCCTGTAATTGGATTAAAGCTTCTTTTTTGGCATCCATATATCTTTTTATTATTATTTCTAGTGTAATTTTGGGTTCTATTGCTTGGTATGTGGCTGGTCTGGGGCTGGTTAATATTATTAATCCATTTTTTTCAAGCATTCTTAAACCTTCATATATGCTGGGTTTAGATACATCTAGAAATTCTAGTAGATCTCTTACTTCTGCGCTCCGTAAAAATACAAGTGCTGCGTATAGTTTAGCTTCAGAATCGAGCATTCCCAGCTCTGTTAAGGATTTTATTAATTCATGTGGTATTTCTACCATTATTTAATCACCAATATTTTTTTTGTTAATTTACTATTTACTAAACCGTAACTTATATATACATTTACTAACTAAACTAGATTTTAGTAAATATAATTACTACTTTAATTATAAGTAGTAAGTAAATTACATATTAAAATCTAAAATTTGTATATAATGAAAAAAATCTGATTTATGTCTAAAAAAAGTGAAATAATAATAATAAGCGGAATGTTAATGAAGGTGAAAATAGCCTATGAATATAGAAAATGATGTTTTAAAGCATTTTAAAGTCATTATTACAGGTCTCTTGATCAGTGTCTTAATTGTTTCTTTAGACAGTACCATTACCAGTACAGCTATGCCTAAAATTATTGCCAGTTTAGGTGGCTTACAATACTATGTTTGGCCTTTTACGATTTACCTTACCACTTTAATAATTTCTGCCATGCTATCTGGAAAACTGTCCGATTTTTATGGTAGTAAAAAAATTTTTATTATTGCAATAATAGTTTTTGTATTCGGTTCTGTTCTATGTGGTTTCTCTCAAAATATGACTGAACTTATAATATTTAGAGCACTGATGGGACTTGGTGCAGGTATAATTGTTACAATTCCATTAAAAATCGTAGCCCAAATGTTCCCACCCCGACAGCGAGGAAAATATATGGGATTATTTGCTGCTGCAGGTGGTATTTCAACAGTAGTGGGTCCAACATTAGGTGGTTATATCACAGATTCCTTAGGATGGCCATGGATATTCTTTGTAAACGTTCCAATAGGAATCATAGCATTAAGTTTAATTATACCTTACCTACCCGAGTTTAGTGTAATTGTTAAAGAGAAGATTATGGATTACGGGGGAATAATAACTTTCACATCAGGTTTAATCTCATTTCTTTTAGCTTTAACATTTATCGAAGAAAACACGACCATACCATTCATTTACTTAGCATTACTATTCATTTTTGCAGCAATTATGCTATCAGGATTTATATATACGGAGATAAAGGCTAGAGAACCTATCTTACCTATGTATTTATTTAGGAACTCTATATTCAGTATTTCATCTATTTGTATGATTCTTTTAGGTGCTGTAATGTTAGTTGGTGCGGTTTACATTCCACTATTCTTACAATTAGTGCAAGGTTTTACTCCTTCAACTTCAGGGACATATTTAACACCATTAATGTTCAGCATGATCGTATCATCAATATTATCCGGCCAGATTATCAGCAAAACAGGTAAGTATAAAATTCTTGCAATTATCTCCTTTGCAATAGGTATCTTGGGCATGTTCATGCTTTCCACATTAAACACCTATACTACAAACTTAGAATTAATAGTTTATGAGATTATCGCCGGGATAGGAGCAGGTCTTGCAATACCTATATTCACGGTAGCAGCTCAAAATGCTGTAACAAAAAGAGACTTAGGGGTGGTAACTTCAGCCACCATGTATTTCCGATTTTTGGGAGGAGTAATTGGTTTAGCAGTATTAGGAGCTATCGTAAATATGACATTGAACCTTAATTTACAAACTGCTAAGGTACATGTTTCATCATCTCTTCTAGTAACTGCTATTCATAACGTATTCATTATAGCTACTTTAATGAACATTATTGGATTTGTATTATGCTTCTTCTTAAAAGATTTATATATGAGCAATGAAATGGAAAGTGACGAAGAAATTGGCTATGAAGATGCGCCAGGAGAAATTTGAATTCAAAATTTTGATTATTGATTAATAATTCCCTATTATTCTTTTAAATGTGCATCAAATTAGTTTTTTTTTAGCTTATCTATTAAAAAAAAAATTCAAATAAATAAAAAAACAGGGAATGAACAGCATATGAGTGTAAAAATTGATGTTTTAAAATATTTCAATGATATCCCAGTTATTAGTAATGAAAAAGAGGATAGTAATTCAGGGGTCAAAAGATGAATGAAAAAGTAGTTAATGAGTCTAATGTGGGTTGGTTGACTTTAATAATAGTTTCTTTAGGTGTTTTTATTTTATCTATCGACGTCAGTTTTTTGAATGTGGCGATTACAACTTTAGTTCATGATTTGCATACTAATTTTGTTACTATTCAGGATATAATCGTTGTTTATGTCTTGGTTTTAGCGAGTTTAACCCTTCTCAGCGGCGAGTTGCAGAAAGTTTTCGGTCGTAAGAGAACGTTTCTTATGGGTGCTGTTATCTATGGTATTGGGACTATTATTGCTGCATTAAGTATTAATAGTACGATGCTGCTTCTGGGCTGGTCTATATTAGAGGGTATCGGCGGTGCCTTTATGCTGGTAAGTGCATCATCTATAGTG